>Ga0207650_10000192_pt1 | contig 70742 bp, 71 predicted proteins | sample KBSS63metaG_FD_184325 | JGI IMG/M metagenome (GOLD analysis project Ga0207650, IMG submission 184325) | Switchgrass rhizosphere microbial communities from Kellogg Biological Station, Michigan, USA - KBS S6-3 metaG (SPAdes) (version 2) | ecosystem: Host-associated > Plants > Roots > Rhizosphere...
ACGATCACTTCCCACGCCTCCGGATCGGTCTTGGCGAAAAACTGCTGGGCGTATTCGACGAACAGCGCGTCGATGTTGACCACGTGTCGCTGGATCTGCAGGTAGTCCGGACGCCGGCCCAATTCGATCAGGGCGCGGGCGATGATGTTGACGAAACGCCAGGCGAACTCACGGAAGGCCGCCGAGTTGCCTTCTCCACTGAGCTGTCCGGCGATGCGTGATGCCACCTCGGAAATACGTCCGAAACGCCCCACGGCGTTGTAACGAGCGGAGATCTCCGGCCAGCCCAGATGGAAGACATAAAACTCCTTTTCCCGACCGGCGCGTTTGGCTTCGACGTACATGCGCTTGAGCAGGTCGGCATCACCTTTCGGATCAAAGACGATGACCACCTCATGTTCGACGCGGTGAATGTCCTGGGTAATGTACACCTCGGCGAGCCGGGTCTTGCCAACACGGGTCGTGCCCAGCACCAGTGTGTGTCCGACCCGTTCGCCCAGCGGCAGGCTGACTTCCGTTTCGTTGGGCTCGACCCCATGCAACAGCGGCGAGCCACCGACCGATGGTAACGGGCGCAACGGATTGAATGCGCTGTTCCAGGCTGTGACACTCGCGAGTGTTGAGAGTGGAAACGGTGCGTGCTCCAGGCGACGTTCGAGTCCGCGGGCCAGACGGTAGTGTGTCGGTTGGTCGACATAGTGAGCGACAGCCGGATCCTGTGCCTCGACCAAGCGTTGGGTGTGCAGGCGGGTCCATCGAAAGCCGCGGCCCATAAATAGACGTTTGCGGCTGACCGGAATCTGCCGACTGGTCAGCTCGTAGCGCGGCAGACGACGAATATTGCGCCTATAGCGCAACACCTCCCAGGCTTGTCGGAGGCGGATCAGACCGAACAGGGCATAGGCTACCGCTGCAACCCGCCCGATCTCGGGTGACAGCGCCACAGCCCAGGGCGAGTACAGGCACAACACCGCGGCAGCGATACAGATTGCTACGGTATACAGCTCCACCGCTGGCCGGAGCTTGGACTCCATCGCATGCTCGGCCATGACCTGACTCACTGTTCCAATGAGGTGGCGGTGATCAGGACGGGGTAGTGCTCAATCTGCAGGCGGGTGGCGATGTCGTTGCCGTTGACCGGCAGGATGGTGATGTCCGGAGCGGCTGCTCGAATTCGGGCCAAAGCTTCGGTATCGGTTACTTCAACCGCTAGACCGGCCGCGCCTATTTCCTGCAGTTCAGTCGCGCGTTGACGCAACCATGCCAGTGACTGGGGATCCCCACCTACCAGGAAGAATGGCCGTAAGCCCGGCATGTTAAGGGCGCGAGACGTGATTTGGCCGGGGCTCAAGTGAGAGCTGCGGACGGGTAGTATCCAGGCTTCATCGGCAAACGTGGACAGGTCCGCATGCATGGCCCGACTAGGCTGGATCTTGTTGTTTATTGGCGGCCAGGCGACCTGAAAATGGAGGCGGGTGAAGTCGCTAGGCTGATCCCCGGCTACGGTCCGTTCCGGCTGGGCGAAAGGAGCCAAGAGCAGGATGAAATAGCAGATAAGGGGTATTCGCTTCATGGTGGTGTGCCCTGTTTGAAGGAAACCTGCAATCGTTCGAGTTGTCGGGAAAAGCCGGCGCGGTAACGCGCGGCCGGCGTTCCTCCTGCCGGGCGGTGATATCGGCCGGCAGCTGACACCCAATCACCGGTAGCGGCGTGATGCTCCTGCAACAGCGCGGCAGTCACGGCTAGATTTCGGTAGGGATCGAGGGCTTCGCAAGGGCTGGGGAAACGTTGTCCGTGGTAACCCAGGTTGGTTTGTCCAAGACCGACATCAACTCGCTTGGCGTCATGCCGGGCGAGTGCTTGAAGCAAGGCGTGACAGGCGGCCGCTCGGGTGGTGAATCGGTAAGGTATTCCTGCGATGTTCAGGGTCCAGGGCCAGGGCAGCAGTTGATCACGGATGCGGATACCACTCTCCTGCAGCGCAATCGCGAATAGCACCGTTGAAGGGATGCTGGCGTCATGCGCCGCTAGTTGATAGGCAGGCGGCGGAAGTTCGTCAGCCCGGGCTGCGAGCATCGTCAGCATGAGCGCAAGTCCGCTCAGTCTAGGCGTTGCCATTGTCCGTTCACCTGTTGAAATGTGGCGGGCAATGGCCCCGCACTACCCAGGCTGAACCAGCGACCTCGGTCATGGTTCAGGGTAATCTGCCGGAGCTGCACCTTGGCCGGATCGATGTTCGCTTGCCGAGCCCAGCGACGGACGCGTTCATCCTCGCCTTGGCTGCCCACCAGGTAAATATCAAACGCCGTATCACTGCTTTGTAGACGCTGCGCTTCGGCGGTGCACGCTGGACAATGGTCTTCGACAAACAGAGCTTGGCGCGGCTCTACCGATGAGCTGGCAGAGGGCGGGGATGCCATGCCCTGAATCGGCAACAGCCCCGGAAATAGCTTGGCCCAGGCCGCGGTGTAAGCGTTTTGGTAGGCCAACTCGCGTTCGGCGCGTTTGGCTTCCAGCGCTACCTGCAATTCGGCATAGCGCTGGCGCTCTTGGTCGGTCTCTGCCTCGACGCCGAGTGCAGTCAGCGGATCGAGGTTCGGGCTCCAGAAACCACGCGGGCCGACTTGGATCTGTTCGAAGCGCGTCCACTCCTGCTCGGTCAGGCCCCAGTTCGCCGCCTGTTCAAAGTGCGAGCGCCTCAGCGGAGTGGATTGTGTGTCCTGGACCCGTGACGGTGTCGTGACAGGGTTGCCCATCGCAGCACCCGTGCTAAGCAATGAAACGAGACAGACGACGGGGGACAGTAGCGCTCGGTTCATGATCGTTTCTCAAGGGAGTTGCACGGTCTGGTCTGGCTGAGTGGGCACCGTGAAGATGGCCGCGTTCGGCTCTAGCACCTTCAGCTGCCAGGCGCCGAGCTGCTCGCCGTTGTGCAGCAACCGGATATCCTTGAGCGAGCGACTATCAGGAGGTGAGACGGCCAGAAAGCGCTCGCCACCGCGAGATTCGACACCCAACACTGAGAATGGCGGCGAGAGCGGGGCAGGTTTTGGGCGAGAGGCTTTTTTCGGCTTGTCCGAGGAGGGCGTCGGTGCTGGGAGTGGTAGCTGGGTCTTGAGGTCCAAGAGTTGCTGCTCAACGTGCTCAAGTCGTGCGCGTAGCGCGATCATGTCGGCTTCGGTGGCACGGTCTGCCAGGCCGTCGCGTAGCTCCTGTATCTCTTGCGCCCATTGATCCAACATCGGATCGAGGGTATTGGCCTGTTGTTCACCGGTATCGACCATCTGCTTCAGGTCTTTCAGTGCGTACTGCAGCTTTTCCTGTGCATCCATGAGAGTGCTTGAATCACGTTGCAGGGTGTCCAGGGCCTGTAGGCGTTGGGTGTTCGCATTTTCCAGTTCGGTCACGCGTTGATACTGGTTATACAAACCACCACTCAGCCCGGAGACCGCCAGGCAAAGTGAGCCGACAATGAGGGTTTGAAACGTCGAGGCTTTCATGGGCGTGCCTCCGACTGATGGGACGAGATTGGTGTGATCTGCACGGTGCCAGCGTCATTTTTCTCCCGTTCGAAGCAGACCGAACGGCTGACCTCATCGGTCGTGAGTTGCCAGGCGGGGCCAGCGAGTACCTGCAGTGCGCTACGTAATGGGATCGGGCCGAGCCGGTAATGGGCTGCGGGCAGAGGCCGGGTGAAAAGTATCTTTACTGGTTCGGCAGAAGGGCAGAGCGAATAACCCGAGCGCTGCAGCACGTAGTGCATCGCCTCCTGTACCGAGGGATTCAGGTGGGACGGAATGCTCACGTCAATGATTTGAGCGAGAAGATCAAGTTGTTCTGTGGTGGCCTCGGTGCTGACCCGCGTATAGCGGCCATAGCGGAGCTCTGAAGGATGGCTTTCGTCGGCTTGGCTCCTCGATAACTGGGGCCGATTAGAGCCACTGTCGATCTCTGGATCAGTCGGCAATGGGGTTGGGACTTGCGCGGTGCAGGCACTCAGCAAGCCCAGCAGGCAGACAGGCGTGAAAAAACGCTCCATGGAAAAAAACCTCATGTCAGATTCAGTGCAGAACCTGACATGAGGTGAAGGAGCCAATCAGTGAGGAAGTTGATTCAAGGCGAGTCGCGTTAACGCGGAAGGCATTACTACTCATCAGAAATGGCTAGCCCATCCAAGACGGCAGCGTCGGGGTCGAAAATCAACCACCTCACATCCGCCAATGCCGCCAGATACAGCACGTTGACCAAGGCCTCCGGCGTACCGGCGTCGAGCTGCTCTTGCCTAAGCGACGCGTAAGGACGGTCCTCAATCTTCATCAGATTTTCGTCGGTCCAAGGCGTGCCGATCAACTTACATCCGAGCACATTGCAGTCTCTCAGGGCGAAGGGTTCAAACAACAGTCCGGTTGCTCCAGCGTTGAAACTGCCAGCCCGGCGTTCAAAGTAGCGCAACGCCTCTTCAGTAAGGTGTGCGGTACTGATTTCCCAGGCTCGACTGTAGTGTCCCGTTTCGAAGTTCAAGCGATGGACCATGGCTTGGGCTTCTTCCAGCGAGTACAAGTCACCGACGTGATGTCGCTCGTTGAGCATCTCGCCAATCACGGAATAGACCACTTGGCGTACCAGCCCGGTGGACGGACAGCGTTCATCCAACTCATCCGGAATGAATTGGCCTTCGCTGATCAAGGCGAAATCATCGTTGAACAGGCAGGGGAACAGTTCCAGCGCATCGTCGGGTAGATGAGCTTGTGAGTCGTGTATGGAGCGAAAGCAGGGAGGGCAGTCGTTCGCGTAGGTGATCAGCAGTAGCCGTTCGATAAATAGATTGTCATAGCCGCGAACGAATGGGTTTGAGGCCCCCAGCATCGCTGGGGCTTGGGTAGTGGAGTTCATGAATATTCTCCAAGATGAAAATGAACAAGGCGCCCGAAGGCGCCTGTAAGGGTTAAAGCCAGCCGTATTCGGCAAGAGAAAGCGGGCGACCTTCACCCACGATGAAGTGATCCAGTACGTGAACCTCGATCAACGCCAAGGCCTCTTTCAACCGTGCGGTCAAGACGCGATCTGCCTGGCTGGGTTCCGTACAACCAGAGGGGTGGTTGTGAACAAAAATGGCGGCTGCTGCGTTATGCGCCAAGGAGCGCTTAACGACTTGGCGGGGGTAAACGCTGGCGCTATCGATGCTCCCGTGAAAGAGGATCTCGAATGCCAGAACGCGATGGCGAGCATCGAGGAAAATCACACCGAAAACCTCATGCTCTTGTGGCGCAATATGCAGTTTTAGGTACGAGGCCACCGTGTCAGGTGAAGTCAGGCCGGGGCCGCGGGTGAACAGCCGGCGATCCAGAATGTGCAGCGCCTCGTCGATCAGCTGGTTTTCCTGGGTGATACGATCAGCTTCGATATCGGTTTCAATCAGGGTGAGTTGGGTGCTCATGGGGACCTCCGAAGGGAACAATCCGGGGGTACACACCCGAGGGGAGTGGTGTCCCCGAGGTGGATATAGAGTCACGGGCATTGCCCGATGACGCGCTGTTTACAGCCGAGTGAATCGGTGGCGTTGTCCGTGCAGGTGTGAATCACAACCGTCGCAGGGCAATGGGGAGAAGGTTCTTATTCCACGGCCAGTTTCGGGATCGAAGTCGGCACTGATGGGCATTAGCCGAACCGGCCCAAGGTCGAGGCCGGCGATGCGTTTCTCGATTTCATCTGTCGTGTAGTAGAGCGATAACGTGCTGTAGTCCTCGTAAGCCGCAGCGAACAGGCAGTCGTCGCAAAGCCAGAAGGATTCCATGTAGGTTCTCCTGTGCGGATTGAAGGAAGGCGCTCGATTGAGCGCCTTGATGTAAACATCGTGGATTGTGTTCAGGCGGACTGAACAGTACGTGTGGCAACACGGCGGGCCATGCGGGGAGTGGGTGCAGATTCAGGTTTGATCCTGGTCTCTGTTGGGTTGTCGGTATCCTCAGCTTCGGCATTAGCCGACGTTGGGGATGGCTCACTGTTTGGCGCTGGCTCAGCAGGTGCTGTTGCCTCCTGCCTGGCAGGCGCTTTGTACTCGAACGTGCCGTTGATCTTGATCCAGTCGATGTACAGCAGACGACCTTTCAGGCTGGCGCCCGGTTGGCCTTGTTTATCGCCTTTCTCATAGAGAAATGGGTCAATCCACAGGTCGCCGATACGGAACGACAGCAAGACCTTTTTCTCGGCTTTGACGGCGTCCATATAGAGGCGAATCAAACGTTCAGCTTCGCCTCCTGCGACTTTGCAGTCGAAACGGGTGTATTCCACTGCATCAGTGGCACCATGCAGAGCGGCGATATCGCAGGCCATGAACGGCTGGCCGCGGCGGACTTGTACTTCACGGACACGGTTGAGGTAGCCGATACCGACGGTGTGCAGATTGAAGTAAGTAGTTGCTTCTTGGGATTGGTTGGCGTGGGCCATGGTGGTTCTCCTGTTTCAAGGGAAAACGGCGACGCACAGCCCCTGACGGGGAAGTGAGTCCCCGTCAGGGTGGGTTAGATGAAGGTGAACGATGAACGACTCGTCAGCGGCAAGCCGATGACCATCAGATCGATGCGCCTGGAGAATAGCGGGGCAGCAGAGGAGAAATCCGCAGCATATCTGCGGACCTAGGGTAGTGGGCATTCATCACCGCTGAAGCGGTAATCGTGCGAGCCTCCGAATGCTGATCGCACTTGGGTAAACCACCACAAGCGTGGCGTAGCCTTGAAGGTTCAAGCTACCTGGGCTGGGCTGTCAACGACAGCGAACCACGCCCTTTGTATAAGCCTGTCACAGGAAAGCGTCAAGACGCCGCAAGCTGATTTTTTATAGCCGGAATACAGTGGAAATTATTGGACTGAAGAAAATGAAGAGTAGGCCTGGCGGGGTGCCAGGCGAGGAATAGAAAAGCCACCTTAGGCGGTCTGACGCAGTCGACAAGCTCCTCGCAAAACTTGATTTAATTGCGCCATGATTCGCCAACCGACCCTTATCGTGGCCTGGGTCGGAATACGCAGGCACGCATCCGCGCACAAAGGGTGCCCAGTGTTTCCCCGGCGGGCTCCGGGACTGAATGCGATCGCCGTGGCGGATGACCGCTGATGCCTGGCAGAGGCAACAGCGGTCATCCGCCACATTGATCCGGTCGAGCACAAAGCGGGAATGAAATTCCGCAGAAGAGAAGGCTCCGAACTCTAAGAGTCCGACCGAGCTACCCGGAGCGAATCGGTCTTGGGTTGCCGTAAGCGATGATCCTGAGGCACTACAGCAGAGGGGCGGGAGGACGTCAAGCCAGTGTGCTAAGAGGTTATTTGCTACTGAGATGAGCGGCCAGCTGTTCGACGGTCGTCAGGATAAAGGCACGGTCGCTTTCTTGAAGGCCGCTCAGCAGAGCCGCGATCGTCTGACCCTGATCATTGGGACGGTTGCTCGACGCCGTCAGCAGTTCATCCATCCGGCAGTCGAAGATGTCCGCCAGTTGCATCAGCTTGACCACGGAAAGCTCCACCACACCCCGCTCAAGGCGCGAAATGGCTTCGCTGCCGATCCCCAGGCGTTCAGCCACCTCTTCCTGGGTCAGATTACGCTGGGTGCGGTGTTTCGCGATCATGCGTCCGATTTGGGCTTGGGTTGGATGTTTATGTGCCAAGTGATGAGTTCTCCAATTCAACCCGAATGGTTGAGCAAAGACCCATTGACATGAACATCCTTAACGGTTGAGTATCGACTTATAGGGTTGTTATATTGACTGAAATAGCTGTTTGTCGCGACGTGACATCTATTCCTCCAGGAATCAGATGCCGAAGTGACCAGCGAGAGTGAGCGCTCTGATAGGGCCATAGGGAGGAAAGGTTGAGCATGGATGAGCAGCGCGAGAATGTCGTGGACCTGATCTGGGATCGAACACTGGAGCTGTTCATCAAGATCCATGACTGCCCTGATAACCCCGAACACCTCGACAGCCTTGTTCATTGGCTCAACGAAGATCCTGCTCACTTGAAAGCGTTCAACGAACTGGGGCAGATATGGATCGCGACAGGCATCGCCTTGGCCCGTGAAATCGGACAACCGCTAGACGATTTGGAGAAGGATCAGGCGCCGTTGATGATGCACTGACGACTTCCCCCGAGGTTCATGTGAGCGCCAAATGGTGCCTCATGGACGACGTATACCTTTACTGATCGGCACAGTGCCTTTGCAGTCTGGGTAGTGGGAGCATGACCAGAACGGCCCTGATTTTCCCTTCCGCCTGAGCATTGATGCGTTGCAAATGGGGCAGACAGGCCCGGCTTCGACCGGTACCGACAAGGTAAGCGCTCCGCAGTTTGCGATCAGCTGCGTAATCCAGTGCGCCTGCTTGGCAACGAATGCATCCAAGGTCAGACGTCCCGCTTCGATTTCCTCCAGGGCCTGTTCCCAGATCGCTGTCATGCCCGGATCTGCGACTGCTACGGGTACCGCTTCGATCAGGGTATGGGCCGCTGCGGAGGCCGTTAATGCACGTTTTTTCTTCAGCAAGTAACCGCGATCAATCAACCCCTTGATAATGCCGGCTCGCGTGGCTTCGGTGCCGATACCGGTGGTGTCCCGAAGTTTCTGTTTCAGGCGCGGGTCGTTGACCAGCTTGGCCACATTTTTCATCGCCTTGATCAGATCGCCCTCGGTGAGCGGTTTGGGAGCAATGGTGCGCATGGACTTGAGTTCGACGTCGTCCACTGCGCACTGTGTACCCTGTTGTAGGACGGGCAATACCTGGGACTTTTGACTGGGTTCATCGTCTTCGGCGTTGTCAGAGAGCAAGCCTTTCCAGCCTGGGACGAGGATCTGTTTGCCAACAGCAGTCAAACACTCGGCGCCGCATTCCAGTTTGACCTCGGTTCGATCAAACTCGTGATGCGGCAGGAATTGCGCTAGGTAGTGGCTACGAATCAATTCGTAGACTTGACGCTCTTGTTCAGACATCCGCCCAAGGTTCGCCGGCTCGGTGGTGGGGATGATGGCGTGGTGCGCGGTGATCTTGGCATCGTTCCATGCTCGTGAGCGCAATGATCGATCGATGCTTCCGAGCGCTGGGCGTAACGCGGGATCCATGTTGAGCAGGGCATCGAATACCGCGGCGACCTCGTGGAACATGCTCTCTGGCAAATAGCGGCAATCGCTGCGCGGATAGCTGGTGGCTTTGTGGGTTTCATACAAGGCTTGGGCGATGTTCAGGGTTTCCTGAGCGCCGAGTCCCAACTTGCGTGAACAGACTTCTTGCAGTGTGCTCAGGTCGAAGGGCAGGGGTGGCGCTTCGCGCAAATGCTCAGTCTGCAGCGAGACTACGGTGGCGGTCTTGCTGCTAGAAATCGCTTGGAGGGCTTGACTGGCAAGCGCCTGCTGCAGGCAGCGACCGGCTTCGTCACGTCCTGAGCTTGGCGGTATCCACGACGCGATGAAGGGTTGCCCCATTGAGGACAGATGCACATCCACTACCCAGTACGGCACAGAGACGAAGCTGGCAATCGCGCGATCTCGTTCAACCACCAAGCGCAAAGTAGGCGTTTGGACGCGTCCAACCGACAGTACGCCGTCATAGCCCGTGCGCCGTCCTAGGAGCGTAAACAAACGACTGAGGTTCATGCCGATAAGCCAATCGGCGCGGCTGCGGGCGAGGGCGGAGTGGTAGAGCAAAAAGGTTTCTTGGCCAGACTTCAGTGAGGACAGTGCCTTGTGAATCGACGCCTCGTTGAGTGCGGACAACCAGAGGCGCTGAACAGGGCCGCGGTAGTTGCAGCGCTCTAGTAACTCGCGGGCAATCATCTCACCTTCACGATCGGCGTCGGTGGCGATGACGACGGTGGTAGCTTCGTTGAGCAGCTGTTTGATGATTTTGAACTGCGCGACAGTCTTGGGTTTGACCTCAACCCTCCATTGCGCGGGAATGATCGGTAAATGATCCAATGACCAGGATTTGTACTGATCGCCATAGGCTTCAGGTGGGGCCGTCTCCAGCAGATGGCCGATACACCAGGTGACGGTTGTTTCAGGTCCGATTAGGCAACCATCGCCACGTCGGCTGGCTCCGAGCACTTTGGCGATATCACGACCTTGGGAGGGTTTCTCGCAGAGAAAGAGACGCATAGAACTGCTCCGGGTTGAGTTCGGAGCAGCGTTGTTGGAAACAGCAGTGGCAAGCTATGAGAAACCTGAATGGCAGATTCCTCATATTAGTCGGTGAGGGCAGCCTTGAATGGGGGGCGAGGCTGCTACCTTGTAGTCACGTGGACGTCGGTGCTTCACGAGCAGCGAGTGATGACAGGCCAGGAACTTCGCGCAAAGGCGCGATTTTTAAGCCTCAAGTCAGTCATGCCGATGGCGGCTGCCCTCTGCGCTTTTTGGACTTCGACGCAGACGAGCCGGCCTGGTCTGTAGCCTGCCCGACGGGAGCCGCAGACGAGGCTGATTCACCTGAGCGCTCCCGCATGACCACGTTCTGCACGCGATGAGGCAGGATGCCGACACGACGCGCCTCGATCTTGAAGGTCACCCGCGCATTGTCTTCGCTGTCCTCCCACTCATCGCGCACGGTGCGGCCCTCTACCAACACGCGCATGCCTTTCTGGTACAGCGTGCTCCAGTGTTCAGCCTCGCGGTGCCAGAGCTCGACCGGCGCCCAATAGCCGCCTCGATCTTCGTAGCTGCCATCGCGTGGCACGGGGTTGTCGAAGTACACATTCAGGCGCAGCAAACGCCGTGGCTCGTCATTGCCTGATGGGAACTCCTGGAACTCTGGCGCACTGCCGATGTTGCCTTCGCCGACGAAAAAGGTACTCATCGTGATATCTCCGCTGCTGGTGTGAACTGGCGCAGCAGCCGTTCGGCGCTGGCCATTTTGATCGCGCAGGTTGAAGCCTGACGGTAGAGCGAATGCACCACGCTCATCTGCAAGTTCAGTGCAATGCGCTCACATTCGAAACGGTGCAATCCCTCGCGTACGGCTTGCGGCACGGCCATGTTGGAGGCCTGACGTACCCAGACCGCAACGCCCATACGGGTAAAGTCACGGGTGCGCCATCGCAAAAAGGTGCTGCCCGCACTGGTGTTCTGCAGCACCAATCGAATATCCAGCAGCGAGTAAGGGGATCGTCCGGCCTGCAGAGCCACAGCCTCCATCAGAAGACGTAACTGCGCCTCGGTTTCCCTCGCCACCTGCGCCAGGTAGTCCAGCTCCCCCTTACCTTTAAAAGGTTTTAAAAGGCCTTTTAGGGAGGCAGAATGTTCGAGCTGGCGATAGGCTTCCGGTGTGAGTGTTTCGAGGGGGATTGGCTGAGTCGAGATAAAGGGCTTCATGCTTCGTCTTCCGACTCATCGACTGTCGCAGATGGCTCTACCGCGTTCTCCGCCAACGCTTCAGCATCATCCACCGCCACAGCACCATGACGAACGATGGGTGGCGCGAACTGGGAGCGGCGATGCCCCTCAAGGATGTCCATAGGGGGTAATCCAAACTTCTCCATGGCCGCCAGAGCACGAGCGTTATTCGCCGCCATATCATCACGGGTGACGCCGGCATGCCGATAACGCTGCGCCTGGCCAAACAAGCTGCGCAGCAGATGAGCACCGTCGTCGATCCAAGCTTCCATGTCCCTACGACCGATCAAGGCGGTGTGATGAGCCAACAGCGTATGGCGCACCAAAGTGTCGTAGTCGGTCAGCAGGTAGACGGCGAGGAACCCCAGTTGGCTGCCGATGTACAAGGGTAAGGTGACGGGGTGGATGTTGAGGTTATCGCCCATGTCGATCTGCGTCGGCAGCTCTTGTCTGATCCGGTCCAACTGCTGGGTCAGTTCCAGCATCCCAGCCTTGGCCTGCATCAATTTTTCTTCGAGCTGCACGATCGCCCAGTCGGCATAAGGATCGTCCTGCGCTGCGGCTTGTTTGATCAGGTTGGTGACACTGATGTAGCCGGCCATGCCCATGATCGAGTGGACGCCCTCACGTGCGGTCCGACCTTGCCAGATTCGGGCGGCGTGGTGGGTATGCAGTGTCAGGGTGATGCTGCTGCGCAATGAGCCAAGGTTGAGCTGATAGTGATCGGCCACGGTGTCGTCCTCGCATAGGCTTGGACGGGAACGTTGCGACAGATGAGGGTCAAGGACAGTAGAAAAGCTGAATACGGTATGTTCGGTTTGGTTCGAAATGGTTGATTTAGAGACGCTCGACAATGATGCCAGTGGCATCAAATCTACTGACGTCCAGGGCGTTTGCCACGCAACTGGCGCAGTTCATCCAGGCACGCCTGGGCGAGGGCAGAGGCGGGTTCGCCCTTTTTCCTAAGTTGGCGCGGGGGAGCGGGTGACGGTTCTGCAAAGGGTAACGATTCAGCCTGGCCTGCCCAAGGGCGGAAATCGCCTTTCAGCGCTCGCTGAATAAGACCCATCAGATATGCCGCCGGTTTGCGGACGCTGCCTGCCGCACATCGCGCGCCCGCTTCGTTGAGCACCGCTTGCCGATCTGCTGGTTTTAGCTTGTTCAGCGCCACGGTGACGGCCTGCCGCTCGCTCGGACTCAGGTGCAGCGGATCAGGCCAGTGCAAGTTATCCACTGCCGGGGTCGCGCGCGGTACAGTACAAATACTTTCTTTTAATACAGTACAGGCGGCATTCGGATTCCGAACGCTGCCGGAAACATGGGCGTTCAAACCCGGTTCGGAATCCGAACCGCGTCCCGCACGATTCCGAACGAGGTGGTCGCCACCCAGTTCGGAATCATGTAACGCCTCATCGAGCGCCTTATCCAATCCTTGTTGTGCCCAATGGTCGCCCCAACTGTCGAGCCGGGTGGGGAGTCGACCCAGATCGATATCGGTGTCTTGGCGGATTTCTTCCAAAACATGCTGAGCGACAATTCGCACCGCCTTGGTTGCATGATCGAGGGCGTGTCCGACCAGCTCCAGGTAATCCTGATCAAGCTCCATGGCTTCGGCGGGGGTTAACGGCTCATCGTGCAGGACGTACAGAGAACCTTGCAGGCGCCCGCTAAGCTGATCGCGGCCACGACTCACCAAGCTAAGCCAGCGCGTCAACCTGAGCATCGTCAGGACGCGAGCGATGGTCTCGCGGGAGGCTGACGCACCGTAGGGCACGCTCGACAAGTATGGTTGCAGATCTTCATAGCGCGGCGTGATCACGCTCTGGCCTTGCAGCATGAGTCGAAATACTTGCCAGGCATTCCGTTCCAATGGCGTTAGCCGACTATCCAGCAGCAGGCGACGCGGCACGACTTCGTGAGATTGGCCACTGAACAAAAAGCCTGCCTGCCGGGCCTGGTTGGAGGGAGGTTCAGTGGTGGGGCGTGCGGGCCAACGTTCACTTAATTGTTGGGTGCATTGCTGCAGGACGCGTTGCCAGCGACCGGACGGAGCAGTGTTCATGTTCCGTTGCTGTAATAGTCGATCTGCTGCCAAACGATGGTCAAGCTGATCTGTTGCTCTTCTGCCAACATCATCATGGCGTCGAGCTTATCCTCAGCACCGTCTTCAGCGCGGAGTTGGCACCAACGCTGCCAGAGCTCATGTTCCTGTGCTTCGCTCAAGTTCTGGGGGCGGCCCTTACGGGTTTCTATTTTGAGCAGACGTCGGCGCAGCGCAGTTTCTGAATGCGCCAAGCCGAAGCACTGATACATGATGGTACTGCTAGCACCGAGCTTTAGCGCTCGGTTGATTAAGCGCTCGTTCTGTTCGTCGCGTTCAGCCTGGTCGATCAACCGATGCAACACCGGCGAATCAATCTTGACCTCAACCCAGGGGACAGTGGCATGGGCCAGGCGTGACAGTGTGGTGGGCGGTAAGGACTGCAACAGGTAGATGTCCTCTTCACCCAGTCCGAGTGCTTTGCAGCGTTGCAGATTGCCCAGACGCAACTCGTGAAGGACTTGAGTCAGCATGGCCTGGTTGAGCACGTTGAAGGACAGGTTCATGGCAGCTCCCTTGGCGAATCGTCTTCATGGGTAAGCGTTAAGTCGATCAGGCGCCGGGCTAAGCGAATGAGGCGATACAGTTTGATTAACAGATAATCGGGCAGTCGCTCCAGTCCTACGTCCACGGCGGGGCGATCCGCCAGCGGGAGCTGATAGACCCCCAATAGCAGTTGCCCGAACAGGGCTGATGGCAATTGCTTGCGATCCTCCCAGTTCACCTCGTCTTGGGCACGTAGCAGGGCCAACAGCAATAGGTGAACGCCGGCCGCACGAGGCGCTGCAAGATCAAGTTGCTCGATGCTGAGGGCGAAGCCCAGGCCATGTTTCTGGTCGATGATGCTCTCGGGATGTCCGGCATAGGCCGCCATTTCCCGAGCCAAGCCGGCAATGGCTAAACGCAATTGTTCGGGGGTGTCCAGTGTTGGTGCGATGATCCAGATGTCGTCGATCGGGCAGGTTGCGACGGTCTGTGCTTGGTCGGAGGCAGTGGCGCGATCAATTTGTACGCGGATCTGCTGGACACGTGACTGAGGCCCGACTGCTGATACAACATCTGTTTCAGGCAGCGTGAACTGCTCCTCTCGCTCTGTTTCGGTTTGCGTCTTGGTTTCAGCTGACTTGGAATGCGGCTCGGAGGGGGGAGGCTCGGCCGCGGGCTCATCGACGCTAGGCAGAGGGTGGTTCTTCGGGGGCGCGACGACAACCCCGGGCGTCCTGATAACCCGTTGAGTGTCGCCCAGCTCCAGGGCCAACATGCGGTAGGACTGTCCGAGTAAGCGACTCATGCGTTCGAGCAATTGATCCTGGATTTGCTCAATGTCGAAAGACTCTGGGTCGGCATCAAATTGTCCTAAGGTGTCGAGCCAAAACTCGGGGAAAGCGATGGCGTCGGTTGGATAACGATTCCAGGTTCGTTCAGCCTGGCTACGCAGACCAATCAGGCGTTCAATTTTTGGTTTTCCCAGCCCGGCATATAGGGTTTGTGGAATGGCGGGCAGTAGGTGTTCGAGGGTGTCGAGCATCCGGCTGATATGCGACTGAGAAATCGGATAGCCTCCAGCAGCAAGACGTCGTGCAAGCTCACGTTGCGAGAGTGTTGCGCCATCTGATTCGAGCATGGTCTTGAGTTTGGTCACTGCCAGAGCGCGTTCGATGAAGGTGAGCTGGCCGTGCAGATCGCTTTCAGCAAGATGGCCGAGTAGGGCGCTGACTTCATCGGTCCAGGGTCGGAACAGGCAATGAACGCGAAAGAAGCGCTCGTCGCGAGTTTCCTGCCACAGCTCGCCAAGAATCGCCAAGCGCGTATTGCCGCCGTTGCGGATGATGAAGTGGGTTTCACCCGGGCGGCGGGTAATCGGCGGTGGTTGGTCCAACCCGCGTTCACGAATCGAGGCTTTTATATCGTCATAAAGCGGATTACGGATGAAGCGCGGGTTGTGTTCGTAGGGCCGCAACTGCTCCAGAGTGACCAGCATAGGCGTATCAGTGACTGGATCGGACAGCCGCTCCAGTTCTGGGCCGCGAGGGAAATGGTCCTGGTGTAGCTTTTCGGTGATTTCCTCCTGAGTGAGCTTCTTCATCGGAGCAACCTCAGTTAACGCCGGGGGCGCAAATGGTCACCAACGTCGAACTTGACGATCTCGGCAGTGCCCGAGCCTTCGAAATAACGAGACAGTTCCGCGAGGAACCACCCCATGGCTGAGTGCCCGTCTTGTAGATGAAAGACCACTGTGCAGTACTCCTCGCTAGGTGGGCGGCAGGGGTGGATGGATGGTTGAACAATGATAGGAAGCTGGTCCAACATCAAAAGACTCCTTGCCAAACGCAGTTGGCCTCAACGTCGATCAGACAAAATTTCGTTTCGAGAACTACAGCTTGGCCATTCACTTCATCGAACCTCCGCGCACTTGCTCAAAGTAGATATCGCTGTGCGCCATTCCGGGAACAATTCGATGGCCAGTGCTTGCATGGTTTCCAGTGCCGATGGCGAGCGTCTTTTATGGGACCGGCGCGTCTCGATCCGATGGACTGGCAGACCGAGGGAGGCAGCATTGAGATACGCCACTGCGTCTGGAACCACGGTGTCTAGCACCGAAATGTTGGTAGCCCCAGCGAATGTCTCGCGCAGACCGCTGATGATCATCCGGGTGTCAATCCTAATGGCGTTCACCTGGTTCAGTAGCAGTCGCAAGGAGGGTGGTGGTACGCCCAGGTGGCGAAACGGTTCGAGTTCGCTGAGCAGCTTCAAGGTCCCACGGCGCAGTTCGCGGGCGGCGAGCATTTCCGGCGTAACGGGAGAGAGGGCGAGATCGGAGGCCAGGATAGCCATCTCCAATAGCACGCTACGTGCGCCTTGGGTGTCGATCAACAACAGGTCGTAACGGGGACGGAAATGATCGAGCACATTACGCAGCCGTAATCGCCCGTCAGGGGCGTGCAGCAGCAAAGTGGTCAGTCGACCCTGATCGTCGTTCGAGAGGATCAGGTCGAGACCGACGACCACCGTTGTGGAAATTATCTGAGCAGGATCTGTCTGGTTGAGCGCGATGAGTTCGTACGCACCGGCAATGGCCCCTTGGTTCAAGGCGTAATAGCTGGAGAGGGTCGGTTGGCTATCCAGATCGAGTAGCAGAACGCGTAAGCCTGCATCCGCCAGCAGACCGCCAAGATTGGCCGCTACTGTGGTTTTGCCTACCCCACCTTTGGTGGACACCACCGAGACTACACGCATGGCATCAGGACTGCTGGTCCAAGCGATCTACGACCCACTGCTCTATTTCCAGCGAGTCCCAGCCAACCGCTCGTAGCCCAATGCGCTTGGCTTGAGGAAATTTACCTTCCTTCATCAAGCTGTAGATTTGCGACCGCTTGAAGCCGGTTTTACGCTCCACCTCGTCACGCCGCATGATGTAACGGTCGGCCGGTGGTTGAGGGCGGTCGGCGAACGAGACGGATGAGCTGGACATGCTGGTCACTCCTGGCGCTGACTGGCGTTTTATTGAAAGTGACCTGTATTCAATAGCAGAAACGGGGAAGAGTCATTGCACTGCAATCGGGCACACTGCAATGCAATTTCTCGGATAATTTGCTTTTTGAGGTTTCGATTGGCAGCAGCGAACTTTTCATTCAGCGTTCGTATGCTGGGCTGGTACATTTTTTATGATGTGAGATAACGGCATCGAAGGTTGCTGTTAGCTTTTGGACCACAGAGAGATTTCCTAGCGGGAGAGCGGCCTAAGAAACAGGTTTACAAAAACAAAACCGTTTGCAACTTGGGTCGTAGGCCTGAAGTCGAGTACCTGGTTTAGATGGTGAGGCGAGCGTGCTTCCTCGGCTTTCCTATCTTCAAATTAAGGCCGCTGGGATACCTGCCCTCAGATATGAGCTATCTGTGTAGGTGAACAATGTTAGATTGAATTTTTTCAGCTGTCGCCAGGCCGGCGGGGGTTACGAGGACTTTATGCCTTGGAGCTTACCAATAATTATAAGCTTTTTGATACGGATATTATTGGTTTAGGTTGTTTTCAGCGATGGGCCGGTGAGCGGGGACGCAAGCGCAGTGAATTATATATTCAGCGGGCGTTTCATTTAAAGAAAACTCAAGATTGAGGCGGTGGGTGTGCGTTTTTAGTTACCAAGTGTTAATTATGGATGGCTCGAAATAGACAGGACAAGTCGTTCAATTGCTGGAAGAAAAACCTTGCTTTCAAATTCATGCCGCGGAAGAGACAGTTGAGCAACAATCAATCCGCCAATGGCGTGAAGCAAAAACGCATAATCTTCTGCCGGATCCTTTGACCCCAATCTAAGAAATGCCTCGTGGCAGATGTTTGAGTGTATCTTTCCCCATTTATATAAAGAAGGTCTGAGTTCAGGGTTATGAGCGCCTGCCAAATTGAGTTCGTAGACGGCGATGCCAAGCTCACGATCATCAATAAGCATCCGGATATTATATTGGGCAATAATCGCTGCAAAACTCAAGGGATCGCTCGCGCTGTTCTCTAGTTGAGGGCGGATTTCTTCCAGTGATTCGGCAATTCGTGCGCATGCCCGATCAATTGCAGCGCACATCAATGCGGTTCGTGATCCGAAATAGTAGGCCACAGCCCCGTGACTGCTGCCTGCCTCCTTGGCGACGGTACGCAAGCTGAGATTGTGATGTCCCTCTCTCAAAATAACGCGTAGCGCGGCGTCAATTAGTGCGGCGCGTTTTAGTTCGCCCTTCGCTGACAGGCTCTCGGTGCTCTTAATTTGCATAGTAATCCATGCACGCAAGTCATTAATTTATTTGAAGATAGCGGTTAGCGGAAGGACTGTCAATTTGACCACAAAGTCACCAGTTTGCGGCGCCGTCAAGACGGGGGTTGACAAAAATACTCCAGTCGGATAACTATATTTCTGCTCCGAGTGGAGCAGAAATTTCTATAAGCTTGGAGCCTGCCAAAATGACAAGAATATCGATCAGCCAGGATGCCCTTCGGATGGAGCTGCTTGCGTCCACGGAGCGCCTGGCCACGGGCATAGCACCTAGAAGCGCCGAAATTGAAGCCCTCCGCTTTCTTCCTCAGGACATAGCGGACACCTTAGCTGGAGCAGGACTATATAGGATGCTCACCCCGGCTGATTACGGGGGCTTGGAATGTCATGTCGTTACTTTCGTTGAAGTTATTGAATTATTGGCTCAGACGGAAGCATCAGCAGCGTGGTGCACATTCATCTCCTGTACGTCATGTGTTCTGGCCGCCTATTTGTCGCCTGTTGTTGCGCGAGATCTCTTTGGAGACATTAACTTAAAAGCTGCCGGCGTAACTGCACCGCGTGGCCATGCCGTACGGGAGATAAAAGACGGCATTAGCGGCTATCGGGTTAGTGGCCGCTGGTCCTGGGGGTCAGCAACTAAAAATGCTGATCTGATTCAGGGAGGGTGCTTGATTTACGGTTCTGACGGAAAACCAGAAATGCTTGAAAGTGGTAGACCTCGAATCCAATTAATGGTTTTTAAAAGAGATCAAGTTGTTAGTCTCGATAATTGGAGTGCATTCGGATTGTGTGGGTCAGGAAGTGGAGAGTACGAGGTTGATAAAATCTTTATTCCTGAGGAATACAGTGTCTGTTTAACGGAGGATAGCGCGTTAGATAGGCCGTTGTACAAGTTTCCGATTTTTGGTTTGTTAGGCATCGGTATTGGAGCTGTTGCACTAGGAATCGCAAGAAAAGCGATAGATGTTTTGTCCGATTTGGCCAATGAGAAAACGCCTCAGTCAAGTGGCAGAACGTTGGCGATGCGGCCGGCTACACAGCAGGAAGTTGCAGTATCCGAGGCTAAATTGCGCTCTTCGCGAGCATTCCTGCTTGACGCTATTCGGTCCGCCTGGAATGCCGCTGAAATGGGGGGGGATATTTCGATAGAGCATAGACGAGATATCCGTCTCGCGACTACATATGCAGTAAATTCTGCAAAGGAAATTGTTAGCTCTATGTTTAAGCTTGGAGGTGGTAGTTCTGTTTTTGAACAGTCCCCTTTGCAGAAATGTTTTCGAGATATAAATGTTGCGGCGCAACATATGATGGTGAGTGACGCAACATATGAACTGACCGGGCGAATATTTTTAGGGCAAGAAACAGACATGTCTATGCTCTAACTGGAGATTAAAATGAGTATTCCTGTCGAATGGCGCAATCTCTCTGTTCCGTTGATTGCTGCCCCAATGTTTCTAATTTCCGGACCCAAGATGGTGATTGAGTGTTGTAGGAATGGGGTGGTTGGAAGCTTCCCGACGCCGAATGCGCGTACGCCTGAAATACTCGAGGACTGGCTAAAGGAGATAGTGTCCAGCCTCACCGGCAATGATGCGCCTTGGGCGGTAAATCTAGTTGTTCATAAGACAAATAATCGACTTTCCTTGGATTTGGAGCTGGTAAAGAAGTATCGACCGCCAATAGTAATAACTGCTCTGGGTAGTCCAAAACCTGTGATTGATGCTGTTCATGAATATGGAGGACGAGTACTCGCTGACGTTAATTCTCTGCAGCATGCAAGGAAGGCTGTGAAAGCTGGCGTTGACGGTCTAGTGCTTGTTGGTGCAGGAGCAGGAGGGCACACAGGCTACATGACAGGATTTGCGCTGGTACCAGCGATACGCGAGTTTTTTAATGGAATTGTGGTCCTGGGTGGTGGGTTAATGACCGGCGCTGCCATACGTTCTGCGGAGCTGCTCGGTGCTGACATGGCACTAATGGGGACTCGCTTTATTCCATGTCATGAAAGTTTGGCAAATGACGATTACCGGAAAATGTTATTAGACGTGAGTTTTGAGGATCTTGTACTTACAGACAAGATTACCGGAGTGCCCGCTTACTGGATTAAACAAAGCCTGGCGATGTCTGGGATCTCGCTAGAAGAAATACAATCTGAGGTTTCAATCAATTTTACTGATCCTAAGGGTGATGCGAGACGGTGGACTAAAGTTTGGTCAGCAGGTCATGGCGTCGGTGCAATAATAAAATTAGAGCCCGTATGTAGTTTGGTTAAGTCGTTGGTAGATGACTATTGGGAGGCTGTAAACGCTCCGCCGTTTAGAATGCTGCCATTAAGTTTTCAAATTGCAGGGGAGTATAAGGGATGAGTGCTAAAAAACCTTATATATTAGGACTCGGGGGGACCATGAACCCAGAATCATTGACCGAAAAAATTGTCCGCTGTGGTTTAGAATTCGCTAAAGAAATGGGGGCGGATACAGGATTTCTAGGGGGGGAGGCATTGCAGTTGCCCTTATATAAGTATGGCGTTGAAAGAAGCTTTCTTGCTGACAATCTCGCCGAAGAGATTCGTCGCGCGGATGGCTTGATAATAGCGTCGCCTGGCTATCATGGAGCGATCACAGGACTTATGAAAAACGCTTTGGACTACTTAGAGGACAACCGAGGCGATGTTAGGCCGTACCTCACTCATAGAGCCGTTGGTTGTATTGGCCTTGCTGCTGGTTGGCAAGCTGGAGCAGCCACTTTGACCGGTTTGCGTAGCATTGTTCATGCACTTCGCGGCTGGCCCACCCCATTAGGGATCATTGTGAACTCTTCAGAAATTGCTGTTGACTCGACGGGGGTTATATCTGACCTGAAGGTTCGAGAGCAGCTAATGACAATGGTGGGGCAAATAATGAAGCTATGCCAGAGCGAGATACAAGCATAAGTGTCCTGATTTATTAATAGGGGAATAATAATGACAACCCTCACGGCTGATTCAAGGATTCCAAGTGCTGAAGTGTGCATGTTTTCAGAAGTGCTGAAGCATAAAGCATCAACGATAGCAGGGAGTACATTCGCGCTGTACGAGGACGGAACCGAATGGACTTTTGAAGAGACACTTCGAGAGGTTAAAAAAACTGCCAAGGCATTGAAGGTACTAGGGGTTAAAGAGGGGGACTATGTAGGTGTATGGTTGCCCAATAGTCCTAATCTGATACGTGTTTGGTTCGCCATTAACTATCTTGGTGCAGTTTTTGTGCCGTTAAACACAGCATACCGCGGGGCAATTCTTGAGCATTGTATTAAGACCGCAAATGTAAAATTGCTGGTCTTGCACTCTGATTTGTTGCCTCGTCTTACTGAAATCAATAGCGACGGGCTCTCCGATCTTATCGTATTGGGAAAGATGACCTCCATCAGAATCGACGGAGTGAAAATACACGCTGAGACTGTATTGCACTCTGAGTTTTATGATGATGTTTTGCCGGCCAAGACGGCGCCTTGGGATACACAGATGGTTATTTATACGTCAGGGACAACTGGTCCGTCTAAAGCGGTGTTAGTGTCGTATCTGCAGCTTTTCACCGGGAGTGAGGCCACATTCAAGTACACCTCAGTAAGTGATAGGTTCTTTGCAAATCTACCATTATTTCACATTACCGGTGTGGCTATGGTGATGCGAGCACTTTTCGCTGGTGCATCTTTCGCAATGATTAGTAATTTCAAAACAGGCGATTTTTGGGATGTTGTAAAAAAAACTCAGAGCACCAGTGCAATTCTAATCGGCGTTATGGCGACCTTTCTATTAAAGCGGGAGCCTAGCAAGATCGAAAAATTACATGGTTTAACGTCTGTGATGATAGTGCCATTGAGTGAAGATGCGAAGGTCTTCTCCGACCGTTTTAATTGCAGCGTTTATACGGCATTCGCGATGAGCGAAGTTTCTACTCCTCTTTTATCAGGTCCAAATCCCCACCCAATCGGAACATGTGGAAAACCGCGCAATGGGGTCGAAGTGAGGCTCGTTGACGATTTCGACTGCGAAGTGCCGAGAGGACAAGTCGGTGAGCTGATTGTTCGAGCTGACAGACCTTGGTCGTTTAGCCATGGGTACCTTGGTAACCCTGAGGCTACAGCGAACGCCTGGCGCAATGGGTGGTTTCACACCGGCGACGGGTTTCGACAAGACGATGAAGATAACTTTATTTTCATAGATCGAATTAAAGATTCAATCCGGCGTCGAGGTGAAAATATATCCTCTTTTGAGGTCGAAGCAGAAATTTGTACTCATGCTTCGGTTCGCGAAGCGGCAGTAGTAAGCGTTCGCAGTGAGCTGGGTGAAGACGAAATTTTAGCTGTGATTTCATTAGTTCCTGGCTGTGAACTTAATGCCAGGGATCTAGTTTATTATTTGGTTGACCGCTTGCCATACTTTATGGTTCCGCGATTCGTAAGGTTTCTTCAAGAGTTACCGAAAACACATACATTTAAAGTTCACAAGCATTTGCTTAGAAGCGAGGGGGCTGTATCTGGCACTTTTGACCGTGAGGCAGAAGGAATTCGCCTAAAACGGGAAAATCTGGACGTAGATTGACAACAGCGTATTTGAGATATTTAATTTCCATAGGTGAAAAATATGACCGTAAAGACTGAAAGCACTCGCGGGCTGTTGTTTAGCTCTATTACTCTTGGAGGACTGGAACTCCAAAACCGGATGGTGATGGCGCCTATGACGAGGAATCGTGCGGACGACAGGAACATTCCTGTTGATCTAACTGTTGAGTATTACGCTCAGCGAGCGTCTATGGGCCTAATTATCACCGAAGCCACACAGATTTCAGCATCCTCACAAGGTTACGCAAACACGCCAGGTTTACATACTCCAGAGCAAATTCAAGGATGGAGTGACGTCACAAAAGAAGTACATAAGCGAGGCGGGAAGATATTTGTACAATTATGGCATACGGGCCGTATATCTCACGTCAGTTTTCAGCCTGATAAAAGGGCTCCCGTTGCGCCGTCAGCGATCCCTGCTAAAGCCAAGACATTCATTCCCGGACTGGGCTTTGTCGATACTTCTCCTCCTCGAGCTCTGACACTGGAAGAGATAGCGAGCATTGTGGATGATTTTCGGACAGCGTCGGCCAATGCAATTAAAGCTGGTTTTGATGGCGTTGAAATTCATGCTGGTCACGGATATTTGATTGATGCTTTTTTGCGCGATGGGTCTAACGACAGAAATGATATGTATGGCGGCTGCATTAGCAATCGCTCTAGATTCCTGGTAGAGGTGATGGAGTCAGTAATAGCTGAGATAGGCAAAGATCGTGTCGGAGTACGTATCTCTCCCGTCTCACCAGTAAACGACTCCTCTGATAGTAATCCGAGTGAATTGTTTATGTTCGTTGTCAAAGAGTTAGAAAAATTGTCTCCCGTTTATATTCATGTCGTTGAGGGCGTGACCGGTGGTCCCAGAGACAACGTGCGGTTTGATTATAACGCGCTACGTCGTCTCTACTCCGGTGTTTGGATTCTTAATAATGGATATACCAAACAAATGGCCGAAGACGCAATATCGGATGGCGTTGCGGATATGATCTCCTTTGGACGTCCACTAATTTTTAATCCGGATTTAGCTCGCCGATTTCGCGATAATTTACCCCTTAACGAACCGTTCTCGGACTCTCCGATTTACGGTGGGAATGGCCCACATGGTTATGTTGACTATCCGTTTGTCGAAGGGTAGCTGTTAGGCTGTTTGTTCGCTCGTTAAGTTTTTGTTACACGGTATAACATGTTGCCTATATATTAGGTGGCTGCTTTTGGGCCCGTTGTTTAAACAGCGGGCACATGCCTTGTTGAATATAGAACAGTTTGAAAAATGTCCTCCCAGTACTCCTTTTTTTTGAGCGTCCGTTACATTTGTAGTTTCTCGCCCCCTTTTTTCATGGAAGGATTAAAGGGGTTGTCTCTCCCGCTCCGATGCCTCTCGATCAGGTGCGTTACGTGAAGAGAGCGGTGCGGTGCGGGTCTTTCTGGACGACCAGCAATACCTCGGGTCGGGACCGATGTTTTTCTCACGCCGCCGACGGTGGCCTAGTCCTTTGTCTCCGAAGCAGACGCCGACGGACATGTACTGACCGTGCGCCAGCACCTGGTCTGGCAGTTGATTGATGTCGACCCGAGCCTGGCCCCAGGTTCGCAGTTGCCAGCCGCCTGCGTTGCATTGGCGCGGCTGGCACCGCAATTCCACCCCGAGGTCCCCAGACTCGAGTTTCTGTTCGAAGAGCTGTGTAGTGAGATCAATGCCGAGGGACCCGGACGAGGGGCGGCTCTGGACGGCCTGACGCGACTGATCATGATCAGCCTGCTCAGGCTTTGCGCCAGTTCCTTGGAGGCCCGCCCGGCGCGCCACGAAGACTTGCGAATTTTCCATCGATTTAACGAATTGATCGAAGTCCACTGCCTGCAACACTGGCCGCTGTCGTGCTACGCCGACGGTATTGGGGTCACCGAGGCTCGGCTCAACGACGTCTGCCGACGGATTGCCGACCTGCCATCGAAAAGGCTGATCCTCGAGCGAATAATGCAGGAGGCCAAGCGTCTGTTGCTGTTCACCGGCAGTTCGGCCAACGAAATCTGCTACCAGCTGGGTTTCAAGGACCCGGCCTATTTCAGTCGGTTTTTCCAGCGCTATGCACAGATGACTCCAGGGGAATATCGTCAGCGACAGCCGGGGTGGAGCGTGACGGTATTGTTCGGCGTAGAAAATCATCCGAAGATCAGCGTCGGGTATTCGTCGCCCTGACTGAGCAGGGACAGCAGTGTTTTGTCGATATTAGTGCGGGTATGGAAGCAATTACCTGAAGATTCAGGAACAGTTCGGTGAGGAGCCGCTTGCTCAGTTGCTGGAACTGCTCAATAAGTTGAAAAACATCAAGCCCTGACCGGCATAACTTTTGTCCGGTTTGCTGATCCTACGGGATGATGATGATTTCGCCGTTGGCGACGTGGCTAACTCATGACGGCAGCCTGATGGCTGATTCTGCGGTTGGATGTAGAAAGCACTCTGTAGAACGCCAAATATGATTGCATCGAGTGCCCCCGCGATTGTGACGCTCACCAGGCGTAAATCTCTGAGCAAATCCGCCCCACGAATCGAAGGGCCCAGTGTTCGATGTCCTGTGCTGCAGTCTACGTAATCCGATTACACGGACACCGATTGTCACTGATATAAGACAAGCAGCAGATGAATGAGGCTCGAATGAAATAGTTGGCCCCTTGTACATCGCTGCATGCCGGTTGGCATCCTGACTCAATAATGTGGCCGCCGTCCGGTCACCTGGCCAGACGCGGCAATATTCAATGTTTCAGCACGACCTTCCCCTGGACACCTTCAAAAACAGCACTTTGAGCGGCTCCAATCTCACTGAGTGGGAACGTCTTGGCAATTGGGATTAGGAGCATTCCTTCGGACGCGGCTTTGAGTATCGCGTTCATCGTCTCAACGTCAGTGTGATGACGAAGTTCATGAACCGTCAGACGTTCACCAATATTTGCGTGCTCAGGCAGTTGAACGATGCTAGCAACTTGGCCTCCATCCCGTACATGGTTGATAAGGTTTGCCGCAACGGCGGGTGCGGTACTGATGGCGAAATCGAAAGTAGCCTCAGTCGGTTGCCTGTTGATATCGAGTGCTTCACCTGCCAGCGCGTGGGCACTTTCAAGCCGCTCGAATCGAACTCCGGCCACCGGCTTCGCCCCGATTTCCTTCAGGTATTGGATTGCAGCGCGCCCCACCATTCCAAGTGCGCCAGAAACAAGGACACGATCGCCAGCTTTGACGCTTAGGCTATCGACTGTTTGCCTTCCGGTAAGCCCTACTTTTACTAAGGACGCGCCTTGCTCGAAGCTGAGATTGGCCGGAAGCTGGGCAACAGCTGTGACTGGTAAGGCTCCATATTCTGCATGGGCGCCTTTGCCATTAGCAGGGAAATCTCCAACGACCCTGTCACCAATTGCCAGTCCACTCACGCCTGGCCCAAGCGCGGCGATGGTTCCAGCAGCATCGCCGCCTAATATCGCAGGCAGTGTCAAGGGGATGTATTGGGCCATGAGTCCTTGGCGAAGGATCAGATCGAACGGGTTCACTGCAGAAGCTTCGATCTTGATCAAAACCTCTCCAGCGCCTGGCTCGGGTATCTGCACGTCGTCGATGATGAACTTATCGATACCACCATAAGATGTGAGTAGAGCAGCTTTCATGCGTTAATTCCTTTCAGTGTGTGTGGTGTGGCGGAGGGCCAAAGCGAAAGCTAGAAATAGTCAACCCACCCGCGAAGTCGGTCTCGTGGTAGGTGGCGGCCCCGGATTCCGCTTCGGATGCGCCTACAACGACCATTAACGGAATGAGATGGTCTTCGCGCGGGTGCGCGGCGCGGGCGAAGGGGGCCTGGACCCATGTGAGCAAGCGTGCCGTACGCTCATCAGGCGAAGCGTGGACGAGTGTCTCCTGTAGCCAGTCGTCGAACCGGCGGGATGGCTCATATCCGCTGGTGCCTTGCATTTCCCGTAAGTTGTGGTAGCTGAGGCCGCTGCCGATGATCAGCACACCTTCATCGCGCAACGGTGCGAGTGCCCGCCCAACTGCAAGGTGCAATGCGGGATCGAAGCCGGCATCCAGCGACAGCTGGACGACAGGAAGCTCTCCTAGCGGATAGAGCGGTTTCATGATGCTGAAGGTGCCGTGGTCGAAACCGCGGGAGAGATCGAGTTGCGCCTCTATGTTGCCTGCGTGCAAAAGCGCTCGTACGCGCTGGGCAAGCTTCGGTGAGCCCGGCGCGCTATAGGTGATGTGGTAGAGATACTCGGGGAAGCCGGAATAGTCGTAGACCATACCTGGATTGGCGCTGGACGAAATAGCGAAGCCTTCCGCCTCCCAGTGGCCCGAGATGACCAGGATGGCCCTGGGAATATTGCGAAGCTCGGCTCTCATGTCAATCAGCGACTGCTCAAGTTTGTCGAAATGGTGGCGGAATTCCCCCGTCATGTACGGCCACGGACCGCCACCATGACTGATGAAGTAAGTGGGGAGACGAGCGTTGTTCATTGGCTAAGCCCTTCGCAAACCTGTGCATCAGGCTTGATGCATTGATGACTTAGATTAACGTTTCACAAAAAATGATCTACGGGCTTTATATTGAAGGACTCTTTCCTGTGGGTTGATGATCAATGGATACCTTGAAAAGCCTGCGGGTCTTTTGTGCCGTGGCAGAACTCAAAAGCTTTACGCTCGCAGCCGAACGCCTCGGTGTTTCACCCGCGATGGCAAGTAAACATATCATTCACCTAGAAAGCAGACTTGGAGCCAGGCTTTTCAACCGAACCAGCCGCCGCGTCAGCGTGACAGAAACGGGGACACTTTATTTTAATCAGGTCCGGCAGGTGCTCGACGGATTGGACGAAGTTGAAGCCGCCGTCAGCAACGTCACGGTGACCCCGCGTGGGACGTTAAAGTTAAGCGCGCCGGTGTGGATGGCTAATAGCACCGTCGCCCGAATGCTCGCCGACTATCATCAACGCTATCCCGAAGTGTGTCTTGATATGGATTTCAGCGGCCGGATCGTCAATCTTGTGGATGAGGGCTTCGATCTTGCCCTGCGTGCAACTGCACCCGGAAAGCTCGACCCTGGCCTCATCGCCCGCCCGCTCACACACATCGTTTTTCATCTTGTTGGCTCACCCGCTTATTTGGCGCGCACCGGCCGCGCTACGAAACCTGCGGATCTGAATGGTCATTCATTGCTGCTTTACAGCGTAATGAATGCCAACGGCAGCTTAATCATTGATGGTCCGCAAGGTCAGGAAACGCTGAAATTTCAGCCCGTGATGCGAAGCGAGAACGAGACCATGTTGCACATGGCAGTACTTGAGGGCATGGGGCTTGCTTTTCTGCCTGCATTGATGATCCAGCCAGACATCGTTGCAGGCAGACTGGAGAGGGTGCTGCCAGACACACTGAACTATGGTTCAACGCTGTACGCCGTCTATTCCAGCCGGAAATATCTTTCCGCCAAGGTGCGCACCTTCATCGACTTCCTCTCTTCGCAGCCTCGCCTTTGCCCTGAAGGTGAAAACGGAGGGTGAAGGGCGCGCTTCCCTGACCTCAGCCGTCCAAATGCCAGTAACTGGCCGTTACCGTCTGTGTCGCTAACTCAGTCTCTAGCCGCAGCAAACAGCCTGAATCGGGTGCGCCACCGAGTGCTTCCAACTTAAGCTCCTGACCGGAGCTGGTGATGTACAAGGTGCGGTTATCTTTCTCCCCGGAACACAGATCTGGGGCCGGCCGATCATTCTCTCGATTCGGTTGGAATCCTTCAAAAGTAGCGACCGAAGAATATCTATAAAACGATTTTGGATCCGGTCGAGGTGGTGTTCACTGACAGTTCTGCAAGCACTTATGATCTAGTGATCGCTTCTGACGGCATGTAGTCTCGCGTACGCAGGGTATTATTCCCAGGGGCCCTGTCGCCCAAGCCCATACACCCATTCTGCAAAGTGTCTGGCTTGCAGTGCTGAAACGTCCCCAAGAAATCATTCGCACCAGTCATTGGTTGGGATGTTTCATATCTGAACGCGCCGGACGCCCTCTATGCTGAAGTCAGCCAGCGTTTGGAAGGATCGACGTGTTGTTCGCCGACGCTGGGGTCAACAATCTTGTTCCATTAGAGGCGGTGACCCCGGAGAACTTTGACTGGAAATTCAACGCGAATGTCCGCGGCCTGTTCTTCACTGTGCAAAAAGCATTGCCGCTGCTCAGCCAGGGGGCACCTGATCTTCCAGTCGATGGCGGTCTGGGTCAGGTTTAGGGGGTATCCTGGCTGATGAGCGATCGCTCAGACGTCGACCGTCTTCGCTAGATGCGCCATCAGCCACTGGCGGAAGTGATTGACGCTTTGCCTGCTTGGCCCCCTGCCTTGGGGTTCCAACAGGCAGAACTGCGCGTCGGTACGCAGGACGGCTTGCGTCGGCCGCACGAGGTTGCCGGTTTGCAGGTGATTGCTGAGCAGGCCCGACCAGGCCAGGGCGATCCCCTGGCCAGCCAGCGCCGACTGGATCAGCATTGCGTAGCTGTTGATATTGATGCGCCGCCGAGGTTCTGGCGATGGATAGCCAAGGCGTTGGAACCATTCTCTCCAGCCAATCCAGTCCCGGTGTTGGTCTTCCAGCCACAACCAGGTGCATCCAGCTAATTTTTCCAGCGTCTCGATCCCTGGGTGCTGTGCTAGATAGGCTGTGCTGCACACCGGGAAAATCTCTTCGCTGAACAACGGCGTGACGTTCATGTTTTTCGGCGGTGTACTGCAGTAATAAAGAGCCAAGTCACAGTCTAAACGGGAAAAGTCACTGACGTGATCCGTCGCGATTATGCGCAAGTCAATTTCTTCATTCTGGCGCTGGAATTCCGATACGAGCGGTAGCAGCCACAATGAGGCCATCGCCGTACTAGTGACGACTGTTACTTGCTGCGCGCTTTGCCAGTGGCGCATTTCTGCGGTGGCTCGCGCGATCTGCTGCAGCGTATCGCGGATGCTCTGGAAATACTGGCTGCCCGCCGCGGTGAGTTTGATTTCGCGGGTTGTGCGGGTGAACAGCGCCGTGCCCAGATAGTCTTCGAGCAAACGTATCTGGCGACTGATGGCGCCTTGGGTGACGTTCAGTTCGCGTGCCGCCACGGTGAAGCTCAAGTGACGGGCGGCGGCCTCGAACGCCACCAGGCTGTTAAGTGGCGGCAAGGGCTGCAGTTTCATCAGGCTGGTCACTGGTTTTATTAGTGTTAGGCACACAAGGATTGTGCAGAAGCCTCTGTCCGGTGACTACCTAAATAATGAGGCAAGACTAGAGATCAAGGACTAGGTCAGAAGTCGGCTTGCTGCAGCATAGCAAACGCAGGCCCTTGTCGATTTCCCGTTGCCTGATTCCTCCGTTGTGATTCATCTCGACCGTTCCCTGCAGCAGGGCGGTCTTGCAGGTGCCACAGACCCCCTGGCTGCAGGAGGAGGGCACGATCGCGCCGGCTTTCTTGGCGGCAAACAGCACGGTCTGATTGCCCGGCATGCTGAACGTCTTGCCTGACCGCGACAACGTCACGGTGAAGACGTCTTGCTGGTCGAGCGGAGCGGCCTGCACGGTCAGCGGTTCCTCATTCAGTACGGCAATGTCGAAGCTTTCCTGATGGTAGTGAGCGAAATCGAACGCCGCTTCTCTGAGCAGCGACTTGACCGCGTCCATGTAGCCCCGGGGGCCGCAGGTGAAGATCTCCCGTTCTTTGTAGTCCGGCACGTGCTGGCTCAGCAACGATAAATCGAGCCGGCCTATGGGTTGCTGCCATTGAGCGGTGTCGCCGAGACCTTCGCAAACATTGATGACCCGCAATCCTGGCATGTCGGCCTGCATTCGCGTCAGTTCGCCATGGAAGATGATGTCGGTGGGCGTGCGCGCGCTGTGCAGGAAAACAATGTCGAGGTTGCCGGCCATGTCGCAGGCGGCCCGGGTCATGGACATCAAGGGCGTCACGCCGGAACCGGCGGACAGGTACAACAATTTGCGCGCAGGATGGCCGACTGGTGTAAAGCTGCCCGCCGGGCCGGAAGCCTGCAGGCTGTCTCCTGGCTTGAGGTTGTCATGCAGCCAGTTCGACACCGCGCCCCCCGGCACGCGCTTGACGGTAATGGAAAACGCAAAGGGCCGGGTTGGGGAGGACGACAGGGTGTAGCAGCGGAAGAGGGTCTGCCCGCCAATGATCGGCGAGATCGTGATGAACTGGCCGGGCTCGAAGCTCAGGGCACTGAAGTCCGCACACCGAAAAATGAAAGTCTTTACGTCATGTGTTTCCGGGCGCACGGCGCAGCATTGCAGGGCTTTCTGTTCACCACTGTGCCATTGCGCGCCGAACGTGGCCCAGGTTGTCGGATCGGTAAACAGTTGAACTGCATGGGTGTTTGCAGGGCGCGTGAGGCTTTCGTAAGTCGTCATGTTCATCCCTCACACGCCGTGGGCGGCCAGACGCGCCGCGTACCAGCGAGAAAACTGGTCGACATAGGTTTCGGTAAACGCCGAGAACGGTCCGGGCGAGTAGGCCGGGTCCTGGGTGCCGCTGTGGGTGATGCCGACCAGGTTGGCGTCTTGAAGATTGGTCGCCGCCCAGACTTCGATCAGTCTGTCCACCTGGTAATCCACGCCTTCGATGGCATCGGCGTGCACCAGCCATTTGGTCCGCACTAGGGTTTTATCGGGCGCCAGCGGGATGATGTAGGAGACCACCGCATGGTCGCTCATGATGTGGGTCCATGAGTTGTGGGTCCACAGGTGCATGTCGCCCAGGTCCCGCCGAGTGAGGTCGCCAAATAAGCGCGTGCAGGCGACGCGGGTATCGAGGGTCTGGGACTCGCCGTTGCCGGCGATGGCCAGGCGCTGGGTGCGGAACTGAGTCACCGCGTCCTCGCCCAGGTGCTCAACGGCCTCGCAGAGATAGCCTTGGTTCTCCCAGTTTTGCTTGGTATCGGCGTTGCGCTGGTGATATTCCTTGAGCGCCAGGAGCGAGTCCTCGCCCAGCCCGTCAGTGCAGAAGCCGAAGTCCTCGGGCAGGAACGACGCGGTCAATTCAGGGTGAGTGGCAGCGCAGTGATAACACTCGCGGTTGTTTTCGATCACCAGTTTCCAGTTGCCGTTTTCGATGATTTCCGACTCGTAGGCGATCTTCGAATGGCTGAGATCGTACTGAGCGAAACGCGGGGTCATGACCTGGTCGAGGTACAGGATGTCTTCCGGCGGCTCGTCACTCAGGCAGACGAATACGTGAGTGCCAACCACCCGGGTATGGACAGGGATCAGGCTCTTGCACCCCGGGTCGAAATCCTTGCCCATGTGCGCGGCATGTTTCAGGCTGCCGTCCAGGTCGTACGTCCATTGGTGGTAGGGACAGACCAGCATGCCCACCGTCGATTTGCCGGCCTGTTTCAAGCGAGCCCCGCGGTGCCGGCAGACGTTGCGAAACGCCTGCACATGTTCGTCGTCATCGCGCACCAGGAGGATGGATGACTTGCCAATGTCGATGGTCGATACATCACCCGGTTCGGGGACGTCGCTGGTTACCCCCACCAAAATCCAATGTTTGATAAAGAAGATATCGACGTCGGTTTCAAAAACATCCTGGCGACCGAACAACCCGCCAGGCATGCCATGGCCGGGCGTGCGGTCGGTCAGAAGTTCACGATGGGTCTTCACGGTATTAATTGTCATTATGGGTCTCGCTCAAACGCAAAAGTTGATCAGGCGGCGAGTACAGTTTGGAAAGGTGGGATAAGGCCGTCAACGCGCTTTATTTTCACGCTCGCATAACTTCCAGTTATGCGTAGAAGTTGTCATTAAAGTCTTTTTAATCAGTGGGTTAGGTAACTATCTTCGCGCAGCCAATCGATCAATGCCTGGGTGATAGGCTCAAGTTTCCGACCACTCGGGATAACTAGGTAATAAGCGTCTTTTGGCTTGACCACGTACGGTGTAATTCTGATCAGTTCACCACTGTTGAGCCGGTGCGCGATCAGACGACTCCATCCCAATGCAATGCCATGGCCCTGGATGGCCGCCTGGATCGCATCGTTGTAGGAGCTGCAGCGAAAGGAATAGTTGAGCTTGGGGCGCATATCGCCGAGTTCCCGGCACCAACGGTTCCAGGTCATCCAGCCTTCCAAGGTGGAGTCCGAGTCAATCAGCGCCGCGTCCAAAAAATCGGTAACGGATGAAGGGGCCGTGTTGGCGGCAAGCCAGACCGGCGAGCAAACGGGAAACACTTCTTCATCGAACAGGAAAATCGAACTTCCATCCTCCCATTTCCCGTTGCCAAAACGGATGGCCAGGTCGACGTCATCCCGGTATGAGCTGGGCGAAACCTGCTGCGTCAGCAAGCGTAACTTCAGCTTGGGTTGCAGGGTGCGCAGTGCAATCAACCGGGGGAGTATTCTCAAGTGAGAAAAGGCCTCCGTGCAGGCGATGGTGATCTCTTGTTCGCCAATGCCCTCGGCAATTTTGTCGAAGATGCTGGCCATGCGGTGAATGGACTCTGCAACGACCAAGTGCAGGATATAGCCTTCGTGAGTCAGCTTGATCGACCGATGAAGTCGATGGAACAGCTTGGTCTCCAGGGTATCTTCCAGCAAACGGATTTGTTTGCTGACGGCCGCTTGCGTCACGCCCAGCTCTTGGGCGGCCAGGGTGAAACTGGTCAAGCGCGCCACGGCTTCGAATTCCAGCAACGCCGTCATCGACGGTATCAACCGCCGATAACCCTTGACCTTTTTATCGATATCGCTGGGTTGCATAGGTGTGTTCCAACGCCGTGTCGGGTGACTCACGCCACCGAAGATTCTCTTGCGGGTTCAGTAAGCACAGGGTGCGACAGGTTGTGCCCCAACAGTGCCCGATACAGTTCACCGTCGCCCAAGACGCCCAAAACGGTGCTGGCCCCATCCCGTACGATCAAGGGATGGCCTGTTTCGTAGCGAATCTGCAGGGCGTCGCGCATGGTGGTGATCGGCGGCACGCAAGTGGGTTGTCGCGCCAAGGTGTCGATTCGCTCGGTCGGATTCCATGATTGGATGTGTGCTGCGGTGGCGCCTTTTCGAACGCTGGTCAAATGCCGCTGCGGGTCCACGACCATCCAGAGGTTTTGATCCGTATCCAGACAATATTCATCGAGGACGAAAACGCATTGGTCCAATGGTGTCATCAAGCTTTTCGCGCGCAGCACATTCAACGGGTTGGTGTGGGCGACGAAGTTGCGCACGTAGTCGTCGGCCGGGTTGAGTACGATCTCTTCGGGCTTGCTGTACTGGATGATCTTGCCATCTTTCATGATGGCGATGCGCGTGCCCAGCTTCAGGGCTTCGTCCAGGTCATGGCTGACGAAGACGATGGTCTTGTTCAGCTTGCGTTGCAGATCGAGCAACTCATCCTGCAGGCCTTGGCGGATCAGCGGGTCGAGGGCAGAGAAGGGTTCATCCATCAGCAGGATGTCGGCGTCCATCGCCAGGGCGCGGGCGAGGCCGACTCGTTGTTGCATGCCGCCGGACAGTTCGTCGGGCTTCTTGTTGCGCCATTGGGTCAGGCCCACCAACTCCAACTTTTCATCCACCAGCTTGCGGCATTCCTTTTCCGACCGGCCCTGCATTTCCAGGCCGAAGCTGATGTTTTCGCGCACCGTCAGCCAAGGCATTAGGGCGAACTTCTGGAAAACCATGGCGATGCGCTGGGTGCGCATCATCTTCAGTTCGGCAGGGGTGCAGGAGGCGATGTCGATCTGCCGGCCTTCATGTTCGACGAACAGCTTGCCGCGGCTGACGGTGTTCAGCCCGTTGATGCAACGCAACAAGCTGGATTTACCGGAGCCGGACAGGCCCATGAGCACGCAGATCTCACCTTTGTTGATCTCTAGGTTTGCTTTCTCCACACCGACGATCAAACCGGTTTTCTGAAGAATATCCGTCCGCGAAAACCCTTGGTCGAGCTGAGCCAGGGCGGGCTTCGGACGGGCAGAGAAAATGACGTCGACGTCTTCAAAACGGATGATGCTCATACGTCACCTCTTTTCACGGCTTCGCGTTGTTTGCAGATTCGGTCGAGGATGATCGCCAGCAGCACGATCGCCAGGCCGGCTTCAAAGCCCATGGCGATATCGGCGGTGTTCAGTGCGTTGACCACGGGTTTGCCCAAGCCATCGGCACCCACCAGTGCGGCGATCACCACCATCGACAACGACAGCATGATGCACTGGGTGATACCGGCGGCGATGCTCGGCATTGCATGGGGCAGTTCAATGCGCGCCAGCAGCTGGCGACGGGAGCAGCCGAAGGCCTTGCCGGCGTCCATCAGTTCGTCCGGCACGTCGCGGATGCCCAGGTAGGTGAGGCGGATGGGCGCGGCAATCGCGAACACCACCGTGGAGATCAGGCCTGGGACCACACCTAAACCGAATAGGGTCAGGGTAGGGATCAGGTAGACGAAGGTCGGTACGGTCTGCATCAGATCAAGTACCGGACGCATCAGGGTATAGAACATCGGCTTGTGCGCGGCAACAATGCCCAGCGGTACGCCGATGATCACGCACACGAGTGTGGCGAACGTCACTTGGGCAAGGGTCTCCATGGTTTCCTGCCAATAGCCAAGGTTGAATATCAGCAAGAATGAGAAGGTGACGAAAAGTGTCAGGCTGACCTTGCGTTGGATGTAATAAGCGAGCAGCGCAAATATCGCGATCAAAGCCAGGGGATTGAACCAGAGGAGGGCATGGGTAAACACCGTGATAGTCCCGGACAACGCCAGGGATATCGCGTCAAATATGTCTGCGCCATGCTGCGTCAACCAATCGACATATTGGGCAATCATTTCGCCTAGGGGGAGTTTTTCTTGGGTAATCCACATATCACTGATCCGGCTGATGGAAAAAAGTCGAAAGCCAGCAAATCGCCCGAGCGCAACTTCGCGTGCCAGGTTTACAGGCAAGACAAAGCGACTGCGCGAGGCTTCGCGTGAGCAGTTATCGAAGTGGGGGCAGGGGGTGAGTAACAGAATAAGCGTGTGACAAGGCCAGTCGCCCCGGCATTCTTTGGCCGGATGTCGAGGAGTTCTCAGAGGTGTGCGCTGCAAGATTCATAATGGCGGCTCGTTGTTGTTTTGTTTGGAGTCCGTTGCCTGTTGGAGATAGTCGTCCAGGTGCCTTTAGCTGACAAGCCATTTTATATCAGTGCCTCATGAGTTTTTCTCATCAACGTCTTTGCCCTTTATGAGGCATAAAAGTCAATTAAATGTACTTTGGTGTACATTCAGCGGTCATCAAAGTACATTTGTGTTACGCATTATGAGAGAAGGTAAGCAGGATGTCCCAGATAGGAAAGGCACGCGGCAAGGCCCAGGACGCAGGCTGGCGGGGCTCACCGGAGGGCTGGCTTGAAGCAGCTTACGAGGCCCTCAAGGAGTCGGGAATCGATGCGGTTAGGGTTCTGCCGCTGGCCAAGCGCCTGGGCTTGTCACGCACCAGCTTCTACTGGTTTTTCAAGGACCGCGAGCAACTGCTGGCGGCGTTGCTGTCGCGCTGGCGAGAGACCAACACGGGGGCGCTGATACGGCAAAGTGAAAGTTATGCCGAAAGCATTTCCGAGGCGATTCTGAATGTGTTCGAGTGCTGGCTTAACCCGCAATTGTTCGACTCGCAATTCGAGTTTGCCGTGCGCAGTTGGGCGCTTCAGTCCGCTGAAGTGGCCCAGGAAGTCGCTGTGGTTGACGAACAGCGAATGGGTGCCCTAGCGAATATGTTCAAGCGCTTTGGCTATGACACCCTGGGGGCTGACGCAAGGGCCCGTACAATCTATCTAACGCAGATCGGCTACATCACCATGAACGCCACTGAGTTAATCACCGTACGCTTTCAGCGCATCCCACATTACGTGAGCATCTTCACCGGCAAAGTCCCCAAGCAGCGTGAGCTGGACCGTTTTTACGGGAAGTTCGGCTATTCCGAAAAAGAGCCCGGGGGTTTTGTTCCTTTAACGGACACTTTCGAAGGCCACGCCAGTGATCAATAAGACCGTTGGGATCATAGGCGGCACCGGCTGGTTGGGCGGTGCGATTGCCAAGGCAGTCTTGGCGCAGGGACTGGTGCCGGCGGGAAATCTGATTATTTCCAATCGCTCGGGCATCCACCCGTTGGCGCAACAAGGTGTTTGCCTGGTCACAGACAACCAGGAACTCGTGAGTCGCAGTGACGTGGTGGTGATCGCGATTCGTCCCGAGCATTTCGGCAACCTGGACATCGATGCGACGGACAAAACCGTGATCTCCCTGATGGCAGGGATCAAGGCACAGGCGATTGCTGCGCAAAGCTCGGCCTTGGCGGTCGTGCGGGCGATGCCCAACGCGGCGGTGGAAATCGGGCAGTCTTTTACACCTTGGTATTGTTCTGGCGGGGTAGGGGCGACGACAAGGAGTCTGGTGCAGCGATTGTTCGAATGTGTGGGCACTGCTGCTGAAGTCAAGGAAGAGGATTTCATCGATTACCTCTCTGCGCTTTCGGGCACCGGTCCGGCTTTTCCTGCTCTGTTGATGACAGCGCTGGCCAATCAAGCGATGCTCGCCGGCATCCCCGGTGACATCGCGCAGCTTGCCGCGAAAAATGTCGTAGTCAACAGCAGTCAATTGCTCGCGAGCCGTGACGCTCAGCAGATGATTGATGCTTTGGTCGCCTACCGTGGTGTGACGGCCGCAGCCTTGCAGGTGATGAGTCAGGGGCATTTCGAAGAACAGATTGGAAGGGCGTTGCGGGAGGGCGCTGCGGTTGCTCGCGAGGGGCTTCAAGCCTGATAAAACGAAGCCCTTTATGGGGGCTTCGTTAGGCATCGTACTTATTCCGCCTTGAAGCAGTACACCGCTAACTTGTTCCCATCCAAGTCACGGGCATAGGCCGCATAGGCATTTTCAGCCCAGTCACGGGGGCCTGGCTGACCTTCGCAAACGCCACCGTTAGCCAAGGCGGCCGTATGGAACGCCTGGACCGCAGCGCGGTTCGGCGCTTCGAAGCTCACGGTGACGCCGTTGCCGATGGACGCTGGATTGCCGTTGGCCGGGTTGACGACAAAGAACGACGGCTTGTCGACGCCCCAGATGGAGCCGGTATCGTTGAGGTCGGCAACACGCTTGAGGCCAATCTCTTTCAAGGTGGCGTCATAGAATGCGCGTGCTTTGGCCAGGTTGTTGGTACCGACGGTGACATGGGTAAAAACGGACATCTTGGTTTCCTTTCTATCTATGGGGTCATTGAATTTTCGAGCGGATTTCAGAAATGAATGACGGTGCGAATGCTTTGCCCGGCGTGCATCAATTCAAAGGCGTCGTTGATCGCTTCCAGGGGCATGTTGTGGGTGATGAAGGTTTCCAGCGGGATCTCCCCACGGCTGGCCTTTTCCACATAACTGGGTAGCTCGGTGCGGCCCTTCACGCCGCCGAAGGCACTGCCGCGCCACACACGACCGGTGACGAGCTGGAACGGGCGGGTACTGATTTCCTGGCCGGCGCCGGCCACACCGATGATGATCGACTCGCCCCAACCCTTGTGGCAGCATTCCAGTGCGGCGCGCATCAGTTGCACATTGCCGACGCATTCGAAGGAGTAGTCCACGCCGCCGTCGGTGAGTTCGACGATGACGTCCTGGATGGGCCGCTCATAATCCTTGGGGTTGATGAAATCCGTCGCGCCCAACGACAGGGCGGTGTCGCGCTTGGCCGGGTTGATGTCGATGGCCAGGATGCGTCCGGCATTGGCCATCTTCGCGCCGATGATCGCGGCCAGGCCGATACCGCCCAGGCCAAAGACCGCCACGCTGGCACCCGCTTCGACTTTCGCCGTGTTGAGTACCGCGCCAATCCCCGTGGTCACCCCGCAGCCGAGCAGGCAAACCTGCTCCAGTGGCGCGTCTTTGGGAATCTTCGCCAAGGAGATTTCCGGCAGCACCGTGTATTCGGAAAAGGTCGAGCAGCCCATGTAATGGAACAGTGGCTGGCCTTCGTAGGAGAAGCGCGAAGTGCCGTCGGGCATCAGGCCTTTGCCCTGAGTGGCCCTGACGGCCTGGCAGAGGTTAGTCTTGCCCGAGAGGCAGAATTTGCACTGCCGGCATTCCGCCGTGTAGAGCGGGATCACGTGGTCGCCGACTTGCAGCGAGGTCACGCCTTCGCCGATGGATTCGACCACACCACCGCCTTCATGCCCGAGCACCGTGGGGAAAATACCTTCGGGATCGCTGCCCGAAAGGGTGAAGGCGTCGGTGTGGCAAACGCCGGTGGCGACGATGCGAACCCGCACCTCGCCGGCCTTGGGCGGCGCCACATCGATGGTGACCAACTGCAACGGTTCATTGGGCGCGAATGCGACCGCAGCCCTTGATTTCAAGGTCTGTGCTGACATGGAAAAGCCTCGTGTCGAATAGGAAAAGTTGCCCCTGATCCAGGATCAGGGGCATGACTTCAGATGTCCTTGACCAGTCGCAGCGCATCGTAGATGGCCGCGTGGGTATTACGCGCCGACACCGCGTCGCCGATCCGGAACAGCTGGAAACGGCCCTTGGGGTTGGTCACGATATTCTGGGTTTTCCCGGCGATCAGATTGTGCTGTTCGACCGCGCCGTTGTTGCTCGAATGCGGGCGCAGTTCGAAGTACAAATCGTCCAGGGGCAGGGTGCCGTGGTTGACCACCACCTGATCGACTACGCGCTGCTTGTGCACTTGGCCATAATCGCTACCAAAGGTGGCTACCAATTGACCGTCGCGTTTCTCTACGGAGTCGACCCGATAAGTGACCGTAAAGGTGACGCTCAGGTCTTGTAGGCTGCGCATATACGGCACCAAGTTCATCGCCATAACTTCCGGGGCAAACGAGCGGTCCGGTGTGACGATCTCCAGTTTTGCACCGCTGTAGGCAATTACTTCGGCTGCCTGTAGCGCCGCGTGGTCCCCCGCATCGTCGAATATCAGCACGTTCTGGCCGGGCTTGACGTCGCCTGAAATGATGTCCCAAGTCGACACCACCAAATCATTGCCTTGCTTGAGCACCTCGGTATGGGGCAAGCCGCCCGTGGCGACAATCACCACATCTGGCTCCTCAGTCAGCACTGTCTCGGCCTCGGCCCACGTGTTGAAGTGAAACTTCACGCCCAGCCGTTCGCATTGCGCCATGCGCCAATCGATGATGCTGATCATCTCGCGACGCCGCTCGCTCTGCGCGGTCAAGCGGATCTGCCCACCCGGCTGATCCGCCACTTCGAACACCGTGACGTCGTGGCCACGTTCGCCGGCCACCCGTGCCGCCTCAAGGCCCGCCGGACCGGTGCCAACCACCACCACCTTGCGCTTGACCAGCGCCTTGGGGATTTCATGGGGCATGGTGGTTTCACGGCCGGTGGCGGCGTTGTGGATGCAATACGCCGCACCGCCTTGATAAATGCGGTCCAGGCAATAGTTGGCGCCGACGCAGGGACGGATCTCTTCCTCACGCCTCTCGATGATCTTGCGCACGATGTGCGGGTCGGTCATGTGCGCCCGGGTCATGCCGATCATGTCCACCTTACCGGAAGCGATGGCGTGTCGTGCCGTGGCGACGTCCGGAATCTTGGCCGCATGGAACGTCGGGAAACCGGTGGCCGAGCGGATCTCGCCGGCAAAATCCAGGTGCGGTGAGTTGCGCATACCCTGGATGGGAATCACGTCGGTGAGGCCAGCATCAGTATCGATGTGCCCGCGCACGACGTTGAGAAAGTCTACCAGCCCACTATTCTTGAGCATGTGGGAAATCTGGATGCCGTCGCTGGCACCGAAGCCACCGGGCAGGCCTTCATCGCCGGTGTAGCGCACCCCAAGCAGGAAATCCTCACCGCATTGCTTGCGGATGCCCCGCAAGATATCGAAGGTAAAGCGCATCCGGTTTTCCAGGGACCCGCCGTAAGGTCCGTCGAGGTCGTTGGTCAACGGTGACCAGAACTGATCCATCAAATGCCCATAGGCCTGAAGCTCAAGACCATCGAGCCCCGCAGCTTTCATGCGCTCGGCGGCATCGACGTAGTCTTTAATGATCCGTTCGATATCCCACTCTTCCATCTTCTTGGGAAAGGAGCGGTGGGACGCTTCGCGCCGGTGCGACGGCGAAACCACAGGCAGCCAATCGGCTTTGTCCCAGCGAGTGCGCCGCCCCAAGTGGGTCAGTTGGATCATCACCGCCGCGCCGTGCTCGTGACACTCATCGGTCAGGTCCTTCAGCCAGCCGACCACTTCGTCCTTGTACGCGAGCACGTTATTGAACACCGGCGGGCTGTCGCGCGACACCGCAGCGGAACCGGCGGTCATGGTCAATGCCACGCCAGCCTTGGCACGCTCGACGTGGTAGGCCCGATAAAGCTCCTTGGGCATGCCGTCGACGGGATAAGCCGGTTCGTGGGAGGTGGTCATGATGCGATTTCTGAGCGTCAGGTTTTTTATTTTATATGGTTGCAGCAAGGGATCGCTGGACATGTGATGCGCTCCGGGAACAAACATCAGGCTTGGGTTTGACATAACGGTATGTCGAATGTTCATGCGTGTCAATGTTTGAGACATAGGTGTACATTTTACTTGCGTGGCGGAAAACCCAGGATTACCATCCAGTCGAAACAGGGGTGGTCCGGCTCATGCGGTCGGCCATACCGCATCGATCCAAAGTGCAAGGGGGCTGTGCGAAGAACTATGAAAGTACTCGTTGCGGTAAAGCGCGCCATCGACCCGAATGTGAAGGTCCGGGTGAAAGCCGACGGTTCAGACGTCGAGCTCAATGGCGTGAAGATGGCCTTGAACCCGTTCTGCGAAATCGCGGTGGAAGAGGCGATTCGCCTCAAGGAGAAGGGGCTGGCATCCGAAGTGGTGGTGGTCTCGGTGGGCACGTCGGCCGCCCAGGAACAGCTGCGCACGGCATTGGCACTCGGTGCGGACCGGGCGCTGCTGGTCGAGACGAGCGCGGTACTCGAGCCGCTCAATGTCGCCAAGTACCTGAGCAAAGTGATTGATCGGGAAAAGCCGCAATTGATCCTGTTCGGCAAACAGGCGATCGACCAGGAAAACAACCAGGTCGGGCAAATGGTCGCGCAGTTGATCGGCAGCGGTCAGGCAACTTACGCCTCTGCAATCAATCAGGTCGACGGGCAATGGGTCGTCGAGCGTGAGGTCGACGGTGGCAGCCAGGTGGTCGCCCTCACGATGCCGGCCGTGGTGACCTGCGATTTGCGCTTGAACCAACCGCGCTACGCGTCGTTGCCGAACATCATGAAAGCCAAGAAAAAACCGCTTGAAATCATTGCCGGTGACACCTTGGAAGCGAGCGTGAAGGAACACGCTCGATTATTAGGGGTGGTCCCGCCTGCGGTGCGAAAAGCGGGGATCACCGTCGGATCGGTGGCCGAGCTGGTGGATAAATTGAAGAACGTCGCGGGGGTGATTTGATGCGCACATTGGTGATCGCCGAGCACAGCGCAGGTCAGTTGACGGCAGGTACATGGAGTGCCGTAACCGCCGCCATTGCCTTGGGTGCCGAGACGGATTTGCTGGTGATGGGCGGGGCGGATGCGGCGACGGTGGCGCAACAGGCGGCACTGGCCCAGGGCCTGGACCGGGTGCTGCTCGCACAAGGGACGATGTTCGAAAACGCCCTGGCGGAAAGTGCCCAACCGCTGATCACTTCACTGGTGGCCGAGGGGTATACGCACGTCGTTGCCGACGCCAGCAGCATGGGTCGTAATCTACTGCCGCGAGTGGCGGCCAGCCTGGATGTCGGCATGCTGTCCGACGTCACCCACATCGTCTCGGCGGACACCTTCCAGCGCCCCATTTATGCCGGCAATGCCATCGCCACGGTGCAGTCCCTTGACCCGATCAAGTTGCTCACCGTCCGCGCCTCGGCGTTCGCCCAGGCCTTGTCCCATGAACAGCGCTGCGAAGTGGTGGCGGTGGCGGGCGGGCAAAGCGCAAGCAACGTGCGCTTCGTCAGCGAACAACTGACGGCCAGCGAAAGGCCCGACCTGGCGAGCGCCCGCGTCGTCGTTTCCGGTGGCCGCGGCATGCAGAGCAAAGAGAATTTCGCCCTGATCGAGCGGGTGGCCGACAAGCTCGGCGGCGCCGTAGGGGCATCGCGTGCCGCGGTGGATTCCGGGTTTGCGCCCAATGATCTGCAGGTCGGGCAGACGGGGAAAATCGTCGCGCCGGAACTGTACATCGCAGCGGGCATCAGTGGCGCCATTCAACATTTGGCGGGCATGAGTGGTTCAAAAGTCATCGTGGCGATCAACCAGGACGCTGAAGCGCCGATCGCCCAAGTGGCGGATTACATGTGGGTGGCGGATGTGTTCGAGGCATTACCGGCGCTCGAAAAAGCGTTGTGAGTGCTTAATGCAAAACGATGAACCTGTGGCGAGGGAGCTTGCTCTCGCTTGAGTGCGCAGCGCTCACAAAAAGGACTGCTTCGCAGCCCAGCGGGAGCAAGCTCCCTCGCCACGCGTCTGTCGATAGTCTCTGGGAAATTTGCATTAATAATGGAGTTTCGCCAGATGGCGGAGGAGGACCGAACGACCGTAATACAGGAAGGGTTTTCCCATAACTAAAACTTATCCATGCATAACATAAAATCCCTTGAGGGTGTAATGGCACTCTGTTCTGATGAGGGAACGTTAATTCTTCTGCTGCCCTGCCAATAACTACTAATACAGTACGCGGAGATGCACCATGATGACGTTATCCAGTAAAACTTGTATCGGCTGGCTTGCAGGCCTGGCGATGGCCTCAAGCAGCCTGATGGCACACGCCGAGGAACCCACGCCTATCCGTATCGGGTGGGTGAATTGGTCGGATACGGAAATCGCCGTGAAGCTGGCGAACACCGCGTTGCAGGATCACCTCAAGCAACCGGTCAAGTTGGTACTGGCCGACATCGGCATCCAGTTCCAGGCGCTGGCTAACGGCAACATCGACCTGATCCCGATGGTCTGGCTGCCCAGCACCCACAAGTCCTTCTATGACAAGTACAAGGACAAGCTCGAAGACCTCGGCGTGCTGTATGAAGGCCGGATCGGCATGGCGGTGCCTACCTCCATTCCTACCAGTGAAATTGCCAGTGTCGAAGACCTCAACAAACCTGAAGTGAGGGAAAAACTTGGCGGCAAGATCCTCACCTCGGAAGTGGGCAATGGTCAGTACAAACTGACCGAAAAAGCCATCAAGGAATACAAGCTCGACGGCTACAAGATGGTCGCGTCTTCGGAGTCCGGCATGCTTAGTGAGCTGGATCGCAACCTCAAGCGTGACAAGTGGTCGTTGATCAACGCCTGGAGCCCACACTGGATGTTCGCCAAGTGGCCACTGCGTTACTTGGATGATCCGAAGCAGGTGTTCGGCGGCGCCGAGCAAATTCACGCGATTGCCCGCAAAGGCTTCAGCGCCGAGCATCCCGATGTCGCCCGGTTCTTCGCCAACTTCAAGATTCCCAAGGCCGACCTTGAGAAGTTGATGGCGAGCGCCCGTGACAGTTCGGCAGACAAGGTCGTTGCAGAGTACTACGCCGCCAACAAGCCTCGTTTCGAAGCGATGTTCGGCAGCCAGACGGCTTCCGCGACACCGGCCCAGTAATGGCCGCTGTTCGATAGTTGTGTTGCCATCCGATGCCCTTGGTGAAGGGTATCGGATGTATCGATCGATTAGTCAGGCGATACCCTTGAAGACCACAACTTATCGTCGCTTAACCCTTAATGAAGCGATCGACTGGGTGGCGCATCTCTGCGAAGCGAAGGGCTGCTCATCAGCGGTTGCGCTCTCATTGGCCCATGCCACCGTGGCTGCGCAAGCGCGCGGTAACCACGCCGTGGGGTTTCGGCACCTCGCCGATTACTTGCCGGGGTTTTCCTCCGGACGTATCAATCCGCGTGCCGAGCCACGCGTCTCCCGCGCCGGCGCGATTATCTTCAAGTCTGATGCCCAAGGCGGAATTGCCCAGCTTGGTGTCGATCGCTGTTTCGATTCGTTGTGCCATGCCGCGCAGGCCAATGGCATGGCCGCGCTCAGCCAATGGAATAGCTTCACCAGCGGCGAGCTGGGCGACTACACGCTGCGGTTTGCACAGGCCGGGCTGATTGTCTTGGCAGTCGCAAACGGACCGGCGCTGGTGGCCGTTCCTGGCGCCAAGGGCAAGACTTACTCGACCAATCCACTCTCATTTGCCGCGCCCTCGGCCGATGGTATCCCCTTGCAATTCGATCAGGCCTGCAGTGCCGCGGCGTTCGTGAACATCGCCCACGCCGCTTCGACGGGCAGCGATATTCCCGAGGGCTGGGCGGTGGACCAGCAAGGGCACGGCACACGCAACGCCTTGGCGGCGCTGGGCGGTGCGCTGCTGCCTTTTGGTGGTCACCGAGGGGCCAATCTGATGCTCATGGTCGAGGTTCTGGCGGCGGGGCTCACGGGGGCCAATTGGTCGTTGGATGCGCCGGATTTCAACCAGGGATACCAGACGCCCGGCTGTGGCCTGTTGCTCCTGCTCCTGGCGCCGGATTTCTTTTCGCCGGGATTCGAGCAGCGGCTTGCCAGTCAACTGGCCCGCCTGATGCAGATGGACGTCCACAGGCCGGGATGGGAACGGCAACACGCAACGGCCGCCGCGCAGGATGATGGGATCAGTGTTCCCGTTGATTTGCTGGAACAGTTGAGCCGTCTGTAGGCCAGTTCGATACGTCGCTCGGGAAATGGGGTCGAAAACGATGACGAACAGCACTGAAGATCCATCCTGGGACCAGGACATTATCCGCAGCGGCGGCCGTTGCGTGTTGCCGTTCCCATACGTCCTGTCGGGCAATGCCAGCGATAAGGCGCAAGCACATGCCGCGTCTCTTGCTACGGCCCAATGGAAGATCAGGAAAGCTGCGGAGGTTTCAAATGCGCTGCCGGGCTTCATGGGAGGGCATTTATCCGAGGCACTTGACGCTGCGCCAAGAACCAATGGGGACCTGGTGGCGATACTGGGTGTGTTAAGCACGCTCTTGCCCCATGTCACCTGGATAAACCGCCAAGCCCGGGCCGGCCAGGACAGCGCGTTCGTGGGGCGGCATCGCCACGGGATGATCGCCGGCCCGGGAGGGTTATTCGAATGCTCCACCTTGACCTTGGGGTTGGCGCTCATGATGCCCGATACCTGCTACCCCTATCATCAACACCCGCCTGCCGAGTTCTATCTCGTTCTGTCGTCGGGCGAGTGGTATCGGGAGGATGTGGGTTGGTGGAGTCCCGGGCTGGGGGGGCTTGTATTCAATCTGCCATCCTGCGTCCACGCAATGAAATCGTCGCAGACGCCATTGCTGGCGCTGTGGGGTTTGATGCACGAGTGACGGGTTATACAGGCAAACGAAAATCGGAAGATTGGAAGGTGATAAATGTCGGCTACGACCATGGGCGTCAAGTTGGATGAGCAAACCCGCACCCGGCTCAAGTCAGTCTCGGAAAAGTTGGACCGCACCCCGCACTGGTTCATGAAGAAAGCGATTTTGCAACTGATTGGAAAAGTTGAAGCAGGCGCGAGCATTGAAGACGTTGTAGACCCGGACACTTTGGAAAAGGACTCACTGCGCCACAGCATCTCCCTCCGGCGCCCTATGAACAGCGGTTCCTGCGACTTAGGCTAAGAGGATGAAATGACCAATAATCAGCTGATTGACAACAGGCCAGCCGCTCGGCGTGGTGATTCTGAGGAGTTTTTCCGCCGGAAGATTCCGGTGCGATTGGGCGACCGCCATTTCGAAGCTATTTTCTCGGCCAATGGCGCCAGTATTTGTGATGACGGTACGGTATCGCACTATGAATGACTTCATGCATGGCATCGAACTTTCAAACGTGATCAGGTAATGCTTCCTGGCGAGCAGGGGCGGGTGCCTGCAGATTGCTCTGCGGATCGTCATCAGAATTACGGCGGTTCTACATTTTTCCGGGCAGCCCCAAACCGGGTGATGACATTGTCTGGGCTGAGTCGACCGCTGTCGTTTGTTCCAACAGCGGGTTGGGCGCCAGGACTAACCGACACGGAGACTTCGTCGACATATGCTCGGCGATTACTGGCAGGGCACCTAATTGTGGGGTGCATCTGAATGAGATGCCGCAGGGTTAACTTGCTGGAGTGTTCCGCACCTGACCAAGCTCGACGGCTCCTTTTACACTGCCTTGGGCTACCTGATCGGCAAGTACGCCGGAGCGGATATCCCTGATTAGCGGCTTGAACGAAAAACCGAGTGGCGACAGTAAGTTCTAGATATTACTAGCTCAGGTATTGTTAGATTGAGTGCAATGAGCTCGTACGCATCTGCATGAGCTTTCTGACTCAACGAATAATGACTGGGGTGGCTGGGCTGGCCATCTAGCTCCAAGAGCAGAACGCGCAAGCCAGCATCGGCCAACAGACCACCGAGATTGGCCGGTACTGTATTTTTGCCTACCCCCTTGGTGAAACCACTGATATCACGCGCATCCCTTTCACTCCTGTTGCGAAAGGCGTTCTGCAATTCAGCGCTCGATTTCCAGAGAGCCCGAGCCGACTGCCGCAGCCCCACGCGTTGGCTTTAGGGAATCTGCCTTGCTTCATCAGGTTGTAGATGTGCGAACTTTTGAAGCCGGTTTTTTGCTCAACCTCATCATGTCGCATGATGCGCCGTGGAGTTGAGCGGCTTAAACTGAGGGGAAAGATTGGCTGGACATGCCAGCCACTCCTGGCGCCAATTGGCGCTTGGTAGGAAGGGACATGGATTGAATCGCATTAGGGCGGATGAGTTATTGTATTTGCGATCAGTCCTGTGGCAATACAAATGGGACGGATCATTTGTTTTTTTTGAGGCTACGATTGGCCACGGCAAATTTTTCATCCAGCGTCCGCTTGCTAAGGCCTGGCACATCTTTATGGCGCGCAACAATGGCATCAACGATTGCTGCTTGATTCGAGAACACCGAAAGAGGTTTTCCGGCAGGCGAATGGCCCAAGAGAAGGCTGACTAAGGCCCCAATGATGTTGTAATAGGTTACCTCGCTACGTTCGCTGAGCTGTCCGTGCGTTTTGACCATTACTTTGAGGTCATCCCGCTCAAGCCCAACGGCCCGGAGATCCACCAAAATATCTTGGAGACGATGCTGTAGCGTGTTCAGCTCTCGGAGGAGGGTGTCCCGATCCGCTTGTAGCGCAAGAAAGGTTCCGATACTGACTTTTTCATGAGCGTCTCTGCCCGATTCAAACAGAAAGCTAGGCTTCTGATCCGGATAATAAACCTGCATCCAGTGGAATAAATCGGCGTGGCGTATCGTCAGTTGAAAAGGCTCCACACGAGTTCCCAAAGGAACCGTTATGCCAAGGCAGCCGTAAGGGAGTTCTCCATTGCGTATCGCGTCGTAGATTTTTTCGGTAGTGGCATGCAGGCACGGCCATTGGGGGAATAGCGAGGCAAGCTCCTCGGGGATAGACCATTCAGCTTGGGTTATCTCTGCTTCGTAGCGGATGAGGTTACACCAGCGCAATGCTGCGTCAATTGGGCGGTAGAAGATCTTGATATTTGGATTGAAAGCATAAAAGGGCACGATGGATCTCCATTCCTAATGGAAACACCTCCCGTGGTACATTCGCTATATAGCCAGTCCAATAACCGCTCATTCCGGTGAGGCATTTATTCGGATTTGCTCAATGAGGTTTTTCCATCTACCTATGTTTATAGCCAACAAAATCTGTAGACCCACCCAGTCCATTATTGACAAAAATCGATTGTGTCGAGTTTTTCTATATTTTTGCCTTTGTCACCTTCGCCTTTCAATCCATTTGCCAGCGTTTGTCAGTGTGGTCTCAGCCACGGTCTGGGCACTGGTCGGCCTGCATGCGTTCCGCCCGGTGCCTGGCTGAGGCAAAGCCTTTATCGCATGCGCGACAGCGTTGACCAGGGCTCGCGCAATGACGTGGCGCTGAGCTTTCTCCATCATCGGCTCAACCAAGCAGGCGAGCTGTCCAGCAGCGGCAAAATGGCCATGAGGGACCGCGCGCAAAGGGCCGCCAGGTTTATGGCTGAGCTGTCCAATCAAACTCAGCAGTTCTGACTCATAGACCTCTGTTGCCCGCCAGACACTGTCTTGCAGAAGGCAGCACGAAGCATGGCCTAATACGCCAGTCAAACTCTGATTCCGAGCGGTCGGAGACCCTGTGCACGTCGGGGAGTCCTTGACGCAGAAACTGGGATATCTCGGCGGTGCGCGGAGCGCACGCAGCGGGCGAAGCAGGGAAGGCCAAAAGCCGTAACCCTGCTGCCCACGCCGCTGAATAGCGCACCGATGGCCAACTACGCCAATGCTTCGGTGGCGATACTTTGGGCTCCGGCGTTCATCTACGGAGCTGACAATCAACCGATACGGGCGACGGCCTGACACTCATCCGGAAGAAGTAGATTTGTACCAACACGCTGGCTCAGATGCGCAAGGATCGGAGCGCTGTATAAGCCCCCAGGTTTCTGGCGGGTGCTGACTCTTTGCACCGGTGGTTTTCGCACCCATCATTCAGTACGTCCGCCAAGAACTTCGGCGACCCAATCGGCAATATACTGACCGGCATTGATGCTGTTATCGAAACTCGAGTGTTGCACGCCACCTTCGCGCTCGGTGAAAATTTTCAGCTCGCGTTTAGGGCTGTTGACCAACTGCTCGTAAGTGCGATGCGCCCACTTCAGTGGGATCTGCGAATCCTTTTCACCGTGAGTGACGAGGAACGGTACGTTGATGCGATCCAATATGCTGTCCAAGTGGACGTTCTCGGCTATGGTCATGAACTCGTCGGTATCTTTGGCGCCCCATACCCAGGACACATGCGACCAGTAATGTGGAACTGGGAAACTGCCTTCCTTTTCCATTCGTCGCTTCTGCACATCACGCCAGTCATGGTTGGCCCCCCATACCACCCCGCAAGCGAAGCGAGGCTCAAACGCCACCGCACGAGGGCAGTAATAGCCGCCGAGTGATACGCCTTCTAGGCCGATGCGTTTGGCGTCGATATCGCTGCGGGTCTCCAGCCAGTCCACCATACGACTGGCCCAATGTTCGCTGTCAAAACGCGCAGTCAGGTTATGTAGCCGGAGCGCTTCGCCCGTGCCGGGCTGGTCGATGATCAATGACGATACGCCACGCTTGGCCAACCAGGCGGGCAGGCCGACGCGGTATTTCATTTCTTTGGTGGAATCCAGTCCATTGACCTGCACCAGGATCGGTGCTGGGCCGCTGACGCCTTCGGCACGGACCAGCAGACCGGAAATGTGTTTGCCTTCGTAAGGAATTTCAACGCGCTCGCAGTTTTCCTGCGCGAGTTCGATACCGCGTTGGAAGGTCTGTAGAAATCGCTGGTACAGCGCCGTACGGCCGGGGGCGCCATGGGCCTGCAGGCGCTCGCAACTCAGGTAATAGGTCGCGGCGCGGTTATATTTTTCGCCAGCTGACAACATCCGGCCCTTCGCTTCGTCTTCCTCGGCCAAGCCGCACAGCTTGTCGGCCATCTTCGCCCAGGTCTCACGGAAGGCCTGGCTGCCGGTGGCATCCGGTTGCTTTGCAGCTTCCTGCAGCGGTGCGCACATCTCTTCGATCTCACCGATACGCGCGCCCATTTCAATGGCGAGATCGACAGAAAGATTCCACACGTAGTTGGTTGGGAAGTAGCGAAACATGGTTTTTATTGTCCTTGTGCAAGCAAAGCCAGGCGACCCGATCCAGACCCCGCGTGTCCAGAGTCGAAGGTTTGATTCAGGCTAGGGATTGCCTCCATGTTTGGCCAATCGCGAGTCAGGATGGCAGGTATCGCGGAGTACGATGGATCAGCGGCTCCTGCTCCAGCTCGTTGATGATCTGACTGATTTTTGCCCGGAGCCAGCGGTGCATCGGATCCCCCTCCATGGTCCGGTGCCAGAGCATAAACTCACGCATTACCGGGATTTTCACCGGAGGCTGCAAGATGCGCAGCGGGAGATAGTTGGCGTAGAGCCTAGCCATGCGCTGGAGCATGGTGGCGACGCGTTGGGTTCCGACGATCAACTGCGGCAAGGTGTTGAAGTCGTGGGTCACCACCTCCATGCGACGCGTGAAACCGTATTGGCTCATCAGCCATTCTTCGACGCCCAGTTGCCGGTTGCGGCCAAAAATCACCGAGACATGTCCCATCTCGATGTACTGATCGAGAGTGATGCTGTCGGCCACTAGGGTGTTGCCTTCCCACACCACGCAAACGTGCTCCTCTTCGAATAGAAGCTGCGATGGGTGGCCTCCGATGAGGTAGTGTTCAGGCACGATCATCATGTCAGCCTCGCCGCGCATCAGCATCTCGGTGGACGTGTCGCCGGGGCCAAGCAATTCGAACGTGATGTGCGGGGCTTCCAGGTAGATCTTCTGGATAACCCGTGCAAACAAGACGCTAATCAAATAGTCCGAAGTGACCAAGCGAAAATGGCGCTTGCTGGTGGCGGGGTCGAACACCGGTTTAGCGGTGATCGAGGACTGGATCGTCAGTAGCACCTGACGCACCGGCGCCGCCAGTTCGCGCGCATAAGGCGTGGGCTGCATCTTGCGTCCGACCTGCGCCAGCAGCTCATCTTCGAAGTAGAGGCGCAGCCTGCCCAGTACGCCGCTGGTGGCGGATTGGGTCATGTGCAGGCGTTCGGCGGCGCGGGTGATGTTCTGCTCTTCCAGTAACACATCCAGCGCCACCAGGAGATTGAGATCCAGGTGGTTAAAGCGCATGGCGGTCTCGATTCTTGTATTTATTTTGTAAATACCTTCCGGTCTTCCTATCGCGGCGTCAAGTCCCGCGAATGGGTAAATCGAACGATGCCTGTTCGATTTTCCACGTCACTAGCACTGCGCAGCCAGGTATCGCGTTTGCTGATAGGTCGCATCCCGACAAGCGATTAGTCAGTGAGTTTTCGCCCCTTCAGTATCAGCCCACAGTCGGTTGGCGTGACGCTTGATCGACTCCAAGACTAGCTTCGGCAGCGCTCCGCCTGGCACGGCTCCCGTAAGCGGGGTGCTGGCCTGCGCTGAATAATTACAATGGAGTGGCAACTCAATGAACATCATTGGCCTTGATGCCTTGATTTTTGGCGTCGACGACATTCAAGCCTGTACCCATTGCCTGCGTGACTACGGCCTGCTCCCTGTCGATGTCGACAGCGAGGGCGGTCGTTTTGAAGCCCTCGACGGCACGGCGGTGATTATCCGTCGTGCAGACGATGCCCGTCTGCCGACGGCCATCGGGCCTGCCCCCTCGATTCGTGAAACCGTCTATGGCGTGGCCAGCGTGGCTGATCTCGAGGCCATCGCCGATGAGTTGGGGCGCGACCGCCCAGTGACCCGCGGTGCCGATGGCTCCGTGCGCAGCGTGGACGATATGGGTTTTGCCATTGGTTTCCAGGTCAGTGTACGGCGTGCGTACAGCGCTCCCGCCGACCTGACCAATGCACCGGGCCATGCTCCCCAGCGGTCGGTCAACCAGCCGGGCATCCACCCCGATATGCAGGCCCTGCCGCGGACGTTGTCCCACGTGGTGTACTTCGTGCCGGATGCGGCGAAGGCCGAGGCCTTTTACAAGCGACTGGGCTTCGTGACCACCGACACCTTTGTCGGTGCCGGTCCGTTCATGCGTCCGGCCGGTTCCGATGACCACCATTGCTTGTTCATGATTCAGACGCCACCGCACATGAAGGGTTGCGAGCACTTCACCTTTCATATGGGCAGCGGCACGGAAGTGCTGTTGGCCGGGCGCCGCTTCGAACAGCAAGGCTGGACCAGCTTTTGGGGACCGGGCCGTCACCTCTTTGGCTCCAACTGGTTCTGGTACTTCAACAGCCCGTTGGGTTGCCACATAGAATACGACGCAGACATGGACAAGCACGATGACGCCTGGCAAGCGCGCCAGGCGCCGTTGTCGGCGGATAACTCGCAATTGTTCCTGTTCACCTCTCGGGAGAAGTGGTTCCCAAGCGGCCCGCCGCCCAAGCAGGCCTGAACGCGGATGGCATCCATGAGTCGCGACGCTCTTGTGCTCTGTCGCCTGGATGAACTGGTGGAAGGGCAGGCCCGCGGGTTCGATCCCCTGGGCACGGGAAGGGACAGCGTGTTCGCCCTGCGCCATGGCGGCGAGGTGCGGGTTTATCGCAACAGTTGCCCGCACCTGGAGGTGCGGCTGGAGTACCGCAAGGATCGTTTTCTCAGCGTCGACGGCCGCCAGATCGTCTGTTACGCCCATGGTGCCCGCTTCCTTCCGGACAGTGGCCTATGTGTATACGGGCCGTGTCTGGGAGAAAGCCTGAGCGCACTGCAATGGCATGCAGAGGCCGATTGGCTGGTGCTCGAAGCGGGTCAGTTGGAGGCGTATGCATCGTGATCAAGGTATCGCGGTAGCTGATAGATCGTATCCCTACATGCGATTAGTCAAACGCCTGCTTTGCCGAGAAAGTGAACACAACGCGGTAGCGAATGCGTGCAAACCACAGCCGGTGGTGAAGCCTGGGATCGCTCCGGCAGAGCGCTAGCGTGAATAACAAGAATAAGAGTGAGACGAGCATGAACGCAGTGAAAAAGGTGCTTATCGTCGGTGGTGGTATCGGTGGTCTATGTGCGGCAATCGCTTTGCGTCGCCAGGACATCGAAGTCGATCTTGTCGAGCTCAAGACGCAGTGGACAGTCTACGGCGTTGGCATCATCCAGCAGAGTAATGTCGTCCGTGAGATGGCCAAGTTGGGTGTGTTGGACGGCTACCTCGACGCCGCCTATGCGTTCGAGGATGTGACCATCAATACCACGGACGGTGGGCAAGTGGCGCGAATCCCTGGCCAGCGCCTGGCCGGCCCCGAGTATCCAGCCAACGTCGGCATCTCGCGCCTGGCCTTGCATCACGTTCTCAGCGAAACCGTTGCAGTGCTTGGGGTCTCGGTCCGCCTGGGCCTGAGCGTCGAGTCGCTGCAGCAGGTGGGCGAGGGCGTTGATGTGCTATTCACCGATACCAGTCGCGGTCGCTACGACCTGGTCATCGGCGCCGATGGCCTGTACTCCCGCCTGCGTGGTTTGCTGTTCGGCGAACAGTACCTGCCGCGCTTTACTGGCCAATCGGTGTGGCGCTACAACTTTCCTCGTGCCGCCGGAATCGATCATCTGGCCACCTTCCAGGGACCCGCCGGTAACGCCGGACTGGTGCCGCTGGGCCGCGACCAGATGTACTTGTTCGTGACTTCCCATGAACCCGCCAACCCGAGGATGGAGACTGTCACGCTGGCGACCCAGATGCGCCAGCGCCTGAGTGGTTTCACCGGGCTGATCGGCGAGCTGCGCGAGCTAATAACCGACAGCGACCGCGTGGTCTACAAGCCTCTGGAGGTGGTGTTCGTCAGCGAGCCCTGGTACCGCGGCCGTGTCGTGCTGATTGGCGACGCAGTGCATGCCACGACGCCGCACCTGGGCCAAGGGGCCGGCATGGCAATTGAAGATGCCGTTGTGCTTGGCGAAGAGTTGGTCGCTGGCGGCAGCATCGAGCAGCAGCTCCAACGCTTTATGGCGCGCCGTTATGAGCGCTGCAAATTCATCAGCGACAGCTCGGTGTTGGCTGGTGACAAGGAAATGGTCCACGACATCAGCTTCGACCGGATCGGCCTGGTCAGGCGGATGCTCGAGGTCACAGCAGAGCCTATCTGAGGCGCCGACAAACCAAATTCGCTTTCCCATGGAAGTTTCATGCCTGTGCAGGCTTGGCCCGGTTGGATTGCGGGCGCGGTTTCACCAGAAGAGCTGACATACAACAACAATAAAGAGGGTTACTTCGATGGCTACTCGCAAGTTCGCTGCGTCGCGGCGCGTCCCCTTCACCCTGACCCTTGCGGCCAGCCTGGGGCTTGGCGCTTCGGCTGCCCAGGCCTTTCAGATCGATACCGGCAATCCCGATCTCAGCTTGCGCTGGGACAACACGCTGAAGTACAGCGCGGCCTGGCGGCTGAAGGACCCTAGCAGCAAACTCAGCGAGGGCCAGACTGCGCTGAACCAGAATGACGGCGATCACAATTTCGGCAAGGGGTTGATCTCCAATCGCCTGGATATTCTTTCCGAACTGGATATCGGTTTTCACAACTTCGGTGCCCGTCTGAGCGGTGCGGCCTGGTACGACACTGTCTACCAGGACCGCAATGACAACAACGACGCGGCCAGTGCCAACCAACGTTCGGTGGGTTTCAACGAGTTCACCAGTGATACCCGTCAACTGCACGGCGGTGACGGTGAACTGTTGGATGCCTTCGTCTACTGGAACGGTGAGCTGGCCGACCGTGCCTTGTCGATTCGCGCGGGGCGCCACGGCCTGATCTGGGGCGAGAGCCTGTTCTTCGGCGGCAACGGCATTGCCGGTGCCATGGCGCCGGTGGACGTGGTCAAGGCGCAATCGGTGCCCAACACCCAATTCAAGGAAATCACCCGGCCGGTCAACCAGCTCTCGACGGCCTATCAACTGACCGACGATGTGTCATTGGGTGCCTTCTACCAACTGGAGTGGGAGGCCACCCGCTTGCCGGGCGCCGGTAGCTATTTCTCCACCAGCGATACCATCGGCGACGGCAATGAGCGGCTGATCACCGGCGGGCCATTCCCGGATTTCCTGGGCGGTAATGCCAACAGCCCGGCCGCGTTTTTCCATGGCAAGGACAAGAAAGCCAGGAGCTCCGGCCAAGGTGGCCTGCAGCTCAAGTACAACACCGGGACGACGGATTACGGGCTGTACGCGCTGCAGTATCACGAGAAGACGCCCTCGTTGTATTTGACGCCGAATGCCACCGGGCCGAATTTCAGTACCGGGCAAGTCGGCGAATATTCCTGGGTCTACCCGGAAGATATCCGGGTCCTGGGCGCCAGTTTCGCGACCTCCGTGGACGAGTACAGCTTTGCCGGCGAGGCATCGATGCGCTGGAACATGCCGCTGGTGTCCAACGCCCAGACCGTCCTGCCGGGCGTCGAGGCGGACAACAACGACGACGCCCTCTATGCAGTCGGCCGGACGGCCCACGTCAACCTCAACGTGCTGGCATCGCTGGGCCCTTCCTTTGTTTCCAATGAAGCCAGCCTGGTAGGGGAAGTGGCCTGGAACCGCCTGCTGGCCGTGACCAAGAACCGCGCAGCTCTCGACCCTAACGCCACCGATGACGGTCTGGGCTTGAAGTTGGTGTACACGCCCACCTATCGCCAGTTCTTCCCTGGCGTGGATATCAGCGTGCCAGTGGGCATCAGCTATTTCCCCATGGGCAAGTCGGCTGTGATCAGCGGGTTTGGCCCCGATAGAGGCGGGGACATGAACATCGGCGTCTCCGCCACCTACCTGGACCAAGTGACCGTGGGGCTGACCTACACCCACTTCTACGGTCCCGAGGACACCAGCCTCAACGCCGCCAACCAGTTCAATTACAAGCAGTCGTTGAAGGACCGGGATTACCTGGCTTTCTCCGTCAAGACCACGTTCTAAGAGGATTTGCGCATGACCATTCAGTTCACTCTAAAGGCCTTGTGCTTAACCCTGCTGGCCGCCACCGCGCCGATGGCCTTGGCCGCCAGCGCCGAACAAGCGGCCGCGCTGGGCAAGACCCTGACGCCCTTCGGTGCCGAGAAAGCCGGCAATGCCGATGGCAGCATTCCGGCCTGGGATGGTGGCTACACCAAGGTCGACCCTGCCTATGTTCCGGGCGGCAAGCGTGGCGATCCGTTTGCCGCGGACAAACCCTTGTACAGCATCACCGCCCAGAACCTTGCGAAGTACGCCGACAAGCTCAGCGACGGCACCAAGGAGATGTTCAAGCGTTTTCCGGACACCTATCGCATCGATGTCTATCCGACCCGGCGCACGGCGGCCGCGCCACAGTGGGTCTATGACAACACGCTCAAGAATGCCACCCGCGCCAAACTCGTCGACAGCAGCGCCGGCCTGATCCCCGACGGTGCCTATGGCGGGATCCCGTTTCCGATTCCACAGAACGGTACCGAAGCCATCTGGAACCATGTGCTGAACTGGCGCGGCACTTCGGTAGCGGGGCATTTTCGCCACTATCTGATGACGGCCGACGGCAACCAGGTGATGACGAGCGACGGTCTGTTGACCCAGGAAATGCCCTACTACTTCCAAGAGGGCGGCCCTGAAAACTACTCGGGTGACTACTGGCAGGTGCACTTTGTCAATTCCGGCCCGGCGATTCGTGCCGGCGAACAGATCCTGGGGCGTGAGAACATCAACGGCGACAAATCCCAGGCCCATGTCTATCTGGCCGGTCAGCGCCGCGTGCGCACGCTGCCCAACGCCTGTTGCGATACACCGACGCCGTCCACCGCCGGGGTGATGTCCTTCGACGAACTGTTCGTATGGCAGGGCCGTACGGACCGGTTCGACTGGAAACTGGTGGGCAAGCAGGAAATGTACGTTCCCTACAACACCAACAAGTTGCAGAACGCTGCCCAGCCGCAGGACCTGATAGGCAAGCACCATCTGAATCCGGATTACGTGCGCTGGGAGTTGCACCGCGTCTGGGTGGTCGAGTCGACGTTGGCCGCCGGCAAGCGCCACCAATTGCCCAAGGGCCGTTACTACCTCGACGAGGACACTTGGCAGGCCCTGCTCGGCGACCGTTGGGATGCCAGCGGTCAACTGGCCAAGACCCTCTGGTCGCTTCCTTCCGTATTGCCCGACCTGCCAGGCTTGGTGCAACTGTCTGCCGGTTTTTATGACCTGACCTCCGGCGCGTGGTTTATCCAGAACCTCTACGCCGGATTGCCGGAACAGTATCACGCGGTTGATCGCTACAAGGCCTCGGAGTTCTCGCCAGCGGCGATGGCCGGTCGCGGCGTGCGTTGAGTCTGAGCTGAGCGTTAAGGGCAGGCCTGTCGGTCTGCCCTTGGGGTGCGAGTGTTTTTCCGAGGTTAGGTTATGAACAGAATCAGTCAGGCGAGCGCTGTGCTCTTGGCCCTGTATTTGCCCTTCGCCGCCACCGAGTGCCTGGCAGGGCCGACTGCCGTGGGGGCGCCGTTGAGCACCCCGGCCATGCCGGTGCCGGCGGCGCAGAAGAGCGTATTGATCGATCTGGCGCGGGCCGGTACACGTCTGGTGGCGGTGGGCGAGCGCGGCCTGGTGCTGCTCTCCGACGACAATGGACAAAGCTGGCGCCAGGCCTCGGTACCGGTTTCAGTCAGCCTGACGGCGGTGCAGTTTGTCGATGCGCGCAATGGCTGGGTAGTGGGTCACGCTGGCGTGATATTGGCCACGCGTGATGGCGGTGAGCACTGGGCGCTGCAACTCGATGGCGCGCGTGCGGCTCAGCTCGAACTGGACGCAGCCAAGGCTGACCAAGCCACGGCAGCCAACCCGGATGACGCATTGATACGTGTACAAAATGCCGAGCGTCTCGTCGCCGATGGCGCCGACAAACCCTTCCTGGCGCTCGAGTTCGTCGACGCGCAACGTGGGCTGATCGTCGGTGCCTACGGCCTGGCGCTGTGGACTGCGGACGGCGGCGCCACGTGGCGGTCGCGGATGGGGCACATCGCCAACCCGAACGGGATGCACTTGTACGGCATCAGTCGCCAGGGCACACGTTGGTTCCTGGCTGGCGAGCAGGGTTACCTGGCGCGCTCGGACGACGACGCGGTGTCGTTCAACCAGTTGGATAGCCCTTACGAAGGCAGTTTCTTCACCTTGCAGAATCGCGCGGATGGCGCACTGGTCGCCGCCGGCCTGAAGGGCAATGCCTTTATCTCCCACGACGCTGGCGCAAGTTTCCAGCGTCTGTCGGTTCCCGTACCCATCTCCTTCAACGACGCCACCCGCCTGGCCGACGGCCAGCTACTGCTGGTCAACCAGGGCGGCACGTTGTTTCGCAACAGCGAGCAGACCGGGGCGGCGCTTCTGCCACTGGGCAACCCCTTGGGCAAGCCAGTTTCAAGTGTGATCGAGGCCGCCGATGGCAGCCTGGTCGTTGCCGGTTTCACCGGGCTGCAGCGTCTTGCGCAGCCAGCCACTGCCGCTTCGGAGTGAGGTTATGAAGTCCCCTGGAAGTTTTCCCCAGTCCCCTGCAAATGCGGTCGATGACTTTGATCCGCGCTCCGGCTCGCTGCTCGAACGAGCATTGTTCAACCATCGCCTGTGGGTGTTGCTGCTGTGCCTGGCGACCACGCTGGTGCTGGGTTGGCAATCCAGTCGTGTCGAGCTCAATGCCAGTTTCGAAAAAATGATCCCCACCCATCAGCCCTATATCGCCAACTACCTTGAGCATCAGCAGGAGCTGAGCGGACTGGGTAATGCGGTGCGCATCGCGGTGGTCAACAAGGGGGGCGACATCTATGACAGCGCCTACCTCAAGACCCTGCAGGCGTTGAGCGACAAGATCTACCTGCTGCCCGGTGTCGACCGTGCCTACATGAAATCGCTCTGGACGCCGGCCACGCGCTGGGTGGCGGTGACCGAGGCAGGCCTGGAAGGTGGTCCGGTCATTCCGGATAACTACGATGGCGGCGCCACGAGCCTTGCGGCCTTGCGGCGCAACGTGCAACTGTCCAACGAAATCGGCCAGTTGGTGGCGCTCGACCAGGCTTCGAGCATCATCCAGGTACCGCTGCTGCAGCGCACGCCCGATGGTCAGCCATTGGACTACACCCGGCTGTCACAACAGCTGGAGTCGTTGCGCAGCCAATACCAGAGCGACAGCATCGACATCCGCATCACCGGTTTCGCCAAGAAAGTCGGTGACCTGATCGCCGGCCTGCAGCAGATCCTGATCTTCTTCGCCATGGCGATCCTGATCACCACCGTGGTGCTTTATTGGTACACCCGCTGCATTCGCAGCACCTTGCTGGTGGTGTTCTGCTCATTGGTGGCGGTGGTCTGGCAGCTCGGCCTGCTGCCGCTGCTGGACTATCAACTGGACCCCTATTCGGTGCTGGTGCCGTTCCTGGTGTTTGCCATTGGCATGAGCCATGGGGCGCAGAAGATGAACGGCATCATGCAGGACATCGGGCGCGGCATGCACCGGGTGGTCGCCGCGCGCTTCACCTTCCGCCGTCTGTTCCTCGCCGGTCTCACCGCACTGCTCTGTGATGCGGTGGGTTTCGCGGTGCTGATGATCATCCAGATCCAGGTGATCCAGGACCTGGCGATGATCGCCAGTATCGGCGTGGCCGTGCTGATTTTCACCAATCTGATCCTGCTGCCGATATTGCTTTCCTATGTCGGGGTCAGTGGTCGAGCGGCGCGACTGAGCCTGAAAAGCGAACACGCCGAACAAGCAGGCCAGCATCGCCATGGGTTCTGGCGCTTCCTCGACCTGTTCACCCAGCGCCGCTGGGCGGCGTTGTGCATCGCCCTGAGTCTGGCGCTGGCGACGCTCGGTTTCATTGTCAGCCTGCAATTGAAGGTCGGGGATCTGGATGCGGGCGCGCCCGAGCTGCGGGCCGACTCGCGCTACAACCAGGATGACGCGTTCCTGACCCGGCATTACGGCGCCAGCAGCGATCTGTTCGCCGTCATGATCAAGACCCCCGCCAGCGCCTGTTCGCGTTATGACATCCTGAACAAGGTCGATGCCCTCGACTGGCAGTTGCGCACCTTGCCAGGGGTGGATTCGACCAACTCCCTGGCGCTGCTCAACCGCCGCATGCTGGTGGGCCTCAGCGAAGGCAGCCCGAAATGGTATGAGCTGCAGAACAACCAGGCGATGCTCAACATGGTCACCGCGGGGGCTCCGCGCGGTTTGTACAACGAGGACTGCAGCCTGCTGACGCTGTACGTCTACCTCTCCGACCACAAGGCGCAAACCCTGAGCCGCCTGGTGGACCACGTCGAGCAATTCGCCGCGGCGAACAATACCGACGACGTCCAGTTCCTCCTGGCCGCTGGCAATGCCGGGATCGAGGCAGCGACCAACATTGTCGTCAAGCAGGCCAACCGCGAAATGCTGTTCTGGGTCTACGGCGCGGTGATCCTGCTGTGCCTGATTACCTTCCGTTCCTGGCGCGCCACGATTTGCGCGGTGATTCCGCTGATGCTCACGTCGATCCTTTGTGAGGCACTGATGGTCTGGCTGAACATCGGCGTCAAGGTCGCGACCCTGCCGGTGATCGCTCTCGGCGTGGGCATCGGCGTCGACTACGCGCTGTATGTGATGAGCATCCTGCTCGGTCATATGCGCCAGGGCACAAGCCTGTCGGAATCGTATTACCGGGCACTGCTGTCCACCGGCAAGGTGGTGATGCTGACCGGCGTAACCCTGGCGATCGGCGTGGCCACCTGGATGTTTTCGCCGATCAAGTTCCAGGCTGACATGGGCGTGCTGCTGGCCTTCATGTTCGTCTGGAACATGGTCGGCGCGCTGGTGCTGTTGCCAGCCCTGGCTCACTTCCTTTTGCCGAGCAAGCGTGTGAGCACGGGGCCGGCCGAGGCTAAACCCAGCCACTCCACGAGCTTGCCGCTGATACCGGCCATAGCCGAGGAGGGGGCCTGTGTGAAGCGCTCACTGCGCCTGACGTCGAGACACGATCAAACGACAACAGCGGCCGCTAACACTGTCGCGTCATAACAACAAGAAAGGACTTTCCCATGCCTCGTATATCTCTGTTCCAGCAGTCCCTATGGCTTGACCTGATCGCCGGCCTAAGCGCCTTCGGCATGGCGTTCTGCGCGACCCAACCACCGGAGGTGCGTAATGAACGTTGAACGCCAGGCGCGGCTGCCGCAATCCTTGTTGCTGTTGCTCGGGAGTTGCCTGCCGGTACTCGGCGCGGTGCTGCTGGCCCCCATCCTGCCGCGGATGCAGGAGCACTTCGCCGACACGCCGGGTGTGGCCGTGCTGGTGCCCATTGCCCTGACGCTGCCGGCGTTGATGATTGCGTTGTTGGCCCCCGTGGCCGGGATCATTGCCGACCGGCTCGGGCGCAAGCCGTTGCTAATCGGTGCGATGTTGCTCTACACCGTCTGTGGGGTGCTGCCGCTGTGGCTGGAGTCGCTAGAGGTCATCGTCATCAGCCGCGCCGGCATCGGCGTAGCCGAGGCGGCGATCATGACCTGCTGCACCACGATGATGGGCGACTACTACAGCGGTGCGCGGCGTGAACGCATGTTCGCCCTGCAAATGGTCGCGACCTCGTTGTCGGCGGCGATTTTCATTGCCGTCGGTGGCGTGCTCGGCGAGCAGGGCTGGCGCACCCCGTTTGCCCTGTATGGGCTGGGCCTGGTGTTCCTGCCGCTGATGGCCTGGTTGCTGTGGGAGCCGCGTGCGCAGGTCGTCACCGCGACAACCGCGGCGGGCAGGGCATTCCCCTGGCGCCCCCTGGCACCGTTGTATGCCCTGGCATTCCTGGCGGGCTTGAGCCTGTTCATCGTGCCGGTACAAGTGGGTTATCTGCTCAACCTGCTGCATGTCGAAGGGTCGCAGCAGATCGGTTTGACCATGGGCGCGAGTCAGCTCGGCGTGCTGGTCGGCGCCCTGAGTTTCCGTCTGTTCAGTGGCGTACCAGCGTACCGGCAAATGCTTCTAGCCCTCGTTGCGGCCGGCATCGGGGGCGGGTTGCTGGCGGTGGCCGACAGTCATGGGCTGGTGGTAATCGCCGTGCTCATCAACGGCCTGGGTATCGGTCTGATGATGCCGACCCTGCTCACCTGGATCATGTCCCAGGTCGACTTCCAGCAGCGCGGCCGCGCTGCCGGTGGCTTTACGTCGATGTTCTTCGCCGGTGAGTTCGCCAGCCCGGTGGTGGTGCTGGCGATCACGGGTGGGGCGATCAGCGCTTTGCCAGCCGCGCTGGGCATCGTCGCGGGCGTTCAGCTAGTGGTAGCCCTGGCCTGTCTTCGGTTGCGCGGCGGCGGGTCAGCTTTTCCCACTGCGGTTGCCGCCGACCCTGAGCGCTGACTTGCCCATCCGGCGCTTCATCAAAATAAGAACAACGAGGAGAACATCATGAGTTATTTGCTCAACACCTGGTACATCGCTGGATGGGCAGACGAGCTGGCGCAAGGCGGCATGCTTGGCAGAACCATCGTCGAGCAACCCATCGTGTTCTTTCGCAATAGCCAGGGTGTGATCCAGGCGCTCGCCGATCGTTGCCCGCACCGTTTTGCCCCGCTGCACATGGGCAAGATTGTCGGCGACAGCGTCCAGTGCCCGTACCACGGCCTGCGTTTCGATGGCAGTGGCCAATGCACGCACAATCCCCATGGCGATGGGACCATCCCCAAGGCTGCTTGTGTTCGTGCGTTCGCGGTCGTCGAGCGCCATGGGGCGATCTGGGTCTGGCCGGGCGATTCGAGCCTGGTCAACGACGGGCTGATCCCTGATTTTTCCTTCCTCGAACAGGCCCCGACCCATGCCAAGGGGCATGGGTATTTGCCAACCCGGGCGCACTACGAATTGCTGTCCGACAACATCATGGACCTGAGCCATGTTGATTTCCTGCACCCCGATACGCTCGGTGGCGGGGCGTTGTCGCACACGCGTGCCACCGTTGAGGAATTGCCCAACGATCGTGTGCGCATCAGTTGGTGGGCACCGGATGATGTCCCTCCACCGGCTTTCGCCGCTCAGCTTGAAGACCCGACCCGAGCAGACGTCTGGGCCGAGGTCATCTGGCATGCGCCCGGGCTGATGCTGCTGGGCAGTGGCGCCACTATGCCAGGGCGTCCCAGGGAGGAGGGGGCTGTCACTTGGAACCTGCATCTGATGACACCGCAGGACGCGACGAACACCCATTACTTCTTTGCCAACACGCGCAGTTTCGAGCAGGACAATGCGCAGTTGAACGCCTTCGTCCAGGACATGTTGATCGGTATTTTCGCCGGTGAAGACAAACCCATGGTCGAGGCCCAGCAGCGCCAGATTGGCGAGGTTGAACTGCTTGGCCTCAGCCCTGTGTTGCTGGCAGTCGATGCCGGGGCCGTGCGTTGCCGACGTGTCCTGCGTCGCTTGATCGCCGCTGAGCAGCCAGCGGGTACCCGGTGATGATCGATGTCGTTGTGACCCGCAAGCGCCTCGAAGCCGATGGCATCTACAGCTTTGAACTGGCCACGGACGAGGGTTCCATGCTGCCTGCTTTCAGTGCCGGCTCGCATATCGACGTGCACCTGCCCAACGGCCTGGTGCGCCAGTACTCACTGTGCAATCACCCCGAAGAACGCCACCGCTACCGGCTGGGCGTGTTGCTCGACCCGGCGTCTCGCGGCGGCTCGCAGGCCATGCACGAGCACGTGCATGAAGGCAGCCGGCTGCGGATCAGCGAGCCACGCAACCTGTTTCCACTGGAGCAGGGGGCGGAGTACAGCGTGCTGTTCGCCGGCGGTATCGGTATCACGCCGATCCTCTGCATGGCCGAGCGTCTGGCGCGGATCGGCGCGCCTTTCGAGCTGCACTATTGCGGTCGCTCGGCCGGGCGCATGGCTTTTATCGAGTACATCCGCCATTCGACATTTGCCGATTGCGTGCAGGTTCATGTGGACGATGGCGAGGAGGCCCAGCGTCTCGACGCCGTTCGGGTTTTATCCGGGCCCGCCGCCGACCGTCACCTGTACGTCTGTGGCCCCAACGGTTTCATGGAGCACGTGCTTGGCGCGGCGCGCGCGCAGGGTTGGGCCGAGGCGCAACTGCACCGTGAGTACTTTACCGCTGCCGCCGCCTCGGCGGGTGAGGCGGGCGGGTTCGAGGTGCAACTGGCTAGCACCGGTCAGTGTTTTCAAGTGCCGGCCACGCTCAGCGTCGCCCAGGTGCTGTTGGAGGCCGGCATCGACATCCCGTTGTCTTGCGAGCAGGGCATCTGTGGCACCTGCATCACGCGCGTGCTGGAAGGCGAGCCAGAGCATCGTGACATGTTCTTGACCGATGCCGAACGGGCCCGCAACGACCAGTTCACGCCGTGTTGCTCGCGTGCCAGGAGTGCCCGGCTGGTGCTCGATCTCTAAGGTTTTTTCCCTATATCCATCTGCGGTGTTTCGCCAACTGATTGAGGAGTCGAACATGCAACAACTTCCTGGTTTCAAACGCGTGGTCACCGGGCACGATGCCCAGGGCCAGGCGGTGGTCGCGCTCAGCGGACCGACGCCCAATAGCTTCCCGCTCAAGGCCGTGCCTGGCACGGTCTTCCATGAGATCTGGAACAGTGGCGCCAGCCCAGCCGTGCTGGATAACGGCGACGACCCCACCCGCAAGCCGCTTCAATTGAGTCCGGCACCCCTGGGCAGCGTCATTCGCGTGGTGGATATCCCGCCCGACAGCATGCAGAACCAAATCAGCGCCGAGGAGGCCGCGGCGGCCTTCGCCGAAATTGGCCAGGCCCATGCCGGCACGGGACAGGCGGATTCCAAACACAAGCTGATGCACCGCACCGAAACGCTCGACTACGGCGTGGTCACGGAGGGCGAGGTGTGGCTGGTGCTCGATGGCGAGGAAGTGCATCTCAAGCGTGGTGACATCGTCGTGCAGCGCGGCACCAACCACGCCTGGAGCAATCGCACCGAGCTGATGGCACGCATGCTCTTCGTGCTGCTCGATGGCCGCTTCGCCCCCGAGCTGCAAGGAGAACCGGCATGAAGCTCAGCACCCTGAAAGATCACAGCCGCGACGGTCGCCTGCTGGTGGTGTCGCGCGACCTGGCCTGGGCGGTGGAGGCCAGCGATATCGCCGCGACGCTGCAGGAGGCTATCGAGCATTGGCCGAGCGTCGAAACGGCTTTGCGCATGCGGTATGACGCCTTGAACGAAGGCGCGCTGGTCGGGGCCTTTGCCTTTGATCCGCAACAAGCCGCCGCACCCTTGCCGCGTGCCTGGCAGTGGCTGGATGCTTCATCGTTTCTCAGCCATGGCGAGCGGATGCAGAAAGCGTTTTCGCTGGATCCCATCGAAGGTGTCGAACACACGCCCCTGATGTACCAGGGTTGCGGCGATGACTTCCTCGGCGCCCACGATGACATCGTGCTGCCCAGTGAAACCCATGGCATCGACTTCGAAGGTGAATTCGCCGTGGTGGTCGATGAAGTTCCCATGGGCTGCTCGGCGCAAGAAGCCCTCGCCCATATCCGTCTCATCGTGCAAGTCAACGACGTCAGCTTGCGCGCACTTGCACCCCGGGAGATGAAGACCGGCTTCGGGTTTATCCAGGCCAAATCCTCATCAAGTTTTGCCCCCGTGGCAATCACCCCCGACGAGTTGGACGAAGCCTGGAGCGACGGGCGCGTGCACTTGCCGCTGAAGGTTGAATGGAATGGCCAGTGGTTCGGGCATGCCCACGGTGGCGCGATGCATTTCGGCTTCCATCAGTTGATCGCCCATGCAGCGCTGACCCGGCGTCTCAGGGCCGGCTGCGTGATCGGTTCCGGCACGGTTTCCAATGCCGACCCCAGCGTTGGCGCGGCTTGCATCGCTGAACGTCGTGCCGTGGAGATGATTGAACAGGGCGCGCCCAAAACGTCCTTCATGCGCTTTGGCGACCGGGTGCGCATGGACGTCCTCGATGCGCAAGGGCAGTCGGTCTTTGGCGCGATAGACCAGCGTGTCGTCCGTGGAGACCGCCCATGCGCGTGATGATTACCGGTGCCAACGGCTTTGTCGGGCGGGCACTGGTGCAGCGCCTGCTCGACACGAATCAGCTGCGAGGCCAGCCCATCAGCGCGTTGATCCTGCTGGATAAGGAACTGGCGGGCTTTACTGACGACAAGCGCGTGCGCCGTCATTGTGGCAGCGTCACCGATGCCGCGTTGCTGCGCCGCGCCCTGGCCGATGGCATCGATGTGGTGTTCCACCTGGTGAGCGTGCCGGGCGGCGCGGCCGAGCAGCTGTATTCACTGGGCTATCAGGTCAACTTGCTGGCGAGCCTTGAGTTGCTCGATCAGTTGCGCGAACAGCCTGGCGTGCCGGTGCTGGTGTACGCCAGCAGCGTGGCGGTATACGGCGGCGACCTGCCGTCGCGCATGGATGAGCGTGCCGTGCCACACCCGCAAATAAGCTATGGCGCGCACAAGGTGATGGTGGAAACGGCCCTCAACGATCTGGCTCGGCGCGGCGAGGTGGACGGTCGTGCCGTGCGCCTGCCCGGCATCGTCGCGCGTCCACGTGAACCCAACGGCCTGCGTTCGGCATTCATGAGCGATCTGCTGCACGCGTTTGCCCAGGGCGAGCCGTATTGCTGCCCGGTGTCGCCGCAGGCGCAGGCGTGGTGGATGTCGGTGCGGTGCTGCGTCGATAACCTGCTGCGAGCCGCCGAGCTGCCGACCGCCGAACTCGGCGGCTCACGTGTCTGGCAACTGCCGTTGTTGCACCTGTCCATTGCCCAGGTCATCGATGCCCTGGCCGCTGCCTACGGCCAGGAACGCCGCGGACTGATCAGCTTCGCACCGGATGCCGGGCTGCAAGCCTTGTTCGGCAGTTTCCCGGCGATGAAAACCCCACTGGCCCGGGCCCTTGGCTTTCGCCATGACGGCTCGGCTGCCGCCTTGATACGTAACAGTTTGAAGCCTGCTGGCTCGGCGCGTCGTGCGCGGGGGCGGGTGGCGCTTGGAGTGACCGATCATGCAACCGACTAAACGCCGTCTGGTGGACCTGTCCGTGACCCTGGACAACAACCCTTACACTGATCCCCCGCCGTTGCTGCCGAAAATCGACTACATGGACCATCAACAAGGCTGGCCGGAGATGGCCGCGATGTTTCCCGGCCTGGCCAAGGCGCAACTGCCTGGCGACGAATCCTGGGCGGCGGAGCGCCTGCAAATCACCACCCACAGCGGTACGCACATGGACGCCCCTTGGCATTACGCCTCGACCACGGACGGCGGCAAGCCGGCGTTTGGCATCGACGAGTTGCCGTTGGACTGGTGCCTGCAACCCGGCGTGAAGCTGGATTTTCGTCATTTACCGGATGGCCATGTGGTCAGCGCTGCCGAAGTGCAAGCTGAGCTAGAGCGTATTGGCCATGTTCTACGGCCGCTGGACATTGTCTTGGTCAACACCCGTGCCGGCGCGCTGTTCGGCCAGCCAGGGTACCTGGACGCCGGGGTCGGCATCGGCCGTGAGGCCACGTTGTACTTGTTGGAACGCGGCGTGCGCGTGGTGGGCACCGATGCCTGGAGCTGGGATGCGCCGTTCAAGTACACCCGCGAACGCTTCGCCGCCACGGGCGACGCCTCGATCATCTGGGAAGGGCATAAGGCCGGACGCGACATCGGTTACGGCCAGATGGAGAAACTGGCCAACTTGGAGTGCCTGCCGGCCCACGGTTTCCAGGTGTCCTGCTTCCCCTACAAGATCAGGCACGCTTCGGCTGGTTTCGTCCGCGCCGTAGCGATTTTCGAGGAATGAACGTGCCAGTGGGCGGTGGAAAAAAGCGCGGTAGCCTGTCCCAGGGGCTTGAAGCGCTGCTGTCGGAGCACATTGTCGAGGGACGGCTGCGTGGCGGCGAACAGTTGCCCACCGAGTCGGCTCTCATGCTGGAGCATGGTGTCAGCAGGACCGTGGTGCGCGAAGCCATGTCGCGTCTACAGGCTGCCGGAATGGTTGAGACATGCCACGGTATCGGGACCTTTGTACGCGGTAGCGCCCTGTCGTTGGGGGCCTTCATCGACCCGGCGACGATCGGTCTCATCACCGATTCGCTGGCGATCATGGAGTTTCGGATCGGTCTTGAGGTAGAAGCCGCCGGGCTCGCGGCCCAGCGACGCAACCCGGATCAGTTGACGGGGTTGCGGGCACTTCTCGATCAGCTCGGGCAGCCGGATGTCAGCGTCAATGATCGGGCGGCGTTGGATTTTCAATTCCATTTGGGCATTGCCCAGGCGACCGGCAACCCCTACATCGCCAGCACACTGCTCAACCTGGGCGAGGTCATCATCCCGCGCAGCCGACTGGATTCCGCGCGTCTGTTTCACGATGAGCCTTTGCATTACGAACAGCGCATGCAAACCGAGCACGAACAGATTTACCAGGCGATCTTCCATCAGGACGCAGAATGCGCGCGTGCTGCGATGCGCCTGCACCTTCAGGACAGTCGCGAATACTTGCACCAGGCCCGCCAAGAGTTGATGACATGACGGATAACCAGAGCTACCCGGTGCCGGACACGGCCACGCAGCCTACTGCCACGGCGATCACCATCATCGATCCTCGCTGGACTTTGTTCGTCCGTGTCGTGGCGGCTGGCAGTCTCAGCAAAGCGGCCGTACTGCTGGACATGCCGCAGTCCATGGTGAGTCGCAATATTGCCCTGCTCGAGTCGCAATGTGGCGAACGCCTGTTTCATCGCACCGGGCGCGGGGTGGTCCTGACCGAATTTGGCGAGCAGTTGCTGCCTTGTATATCGGATCTTCTGGCGAACGCTGAAAGCCTTGCCGACGACATTCGCAACCTGCGAGGAAAGCCGGTGGGGGAGGTGGTCGTGGGCATGTTGCCTTCCGCGGTGCGTCGGTTTGCGGGGACGCTTTATTCTGCGGTACGTGCGCAGATGCCCGGGGTGAGATTGCACCTGATCGAGGGCGCGAGCGCTCAACTTGAAGAGCAGTTGCACGATGGTCGTCTGGATATGGCGCTGGTGCTGCGCGAGAGCGAGGCAAGCGTCGGCCAAGCCCATCTGTTGGCCAGGCTACCGCTGCATCTGGTAGGACCCGCCGCCGATCCTCTGTTCGGAAATCGAGACATTGCGCTGGAAAATCTATCGGGGCTGCCATTGGTCGTGCCTGGGCGGCCGCATCTATTGAGGGCCAGGCTCGATCACTTGGCCGCCGAGCAAGGCGTGGAGCTGTGCGTTGCCGTGGAAGCCGACTCCGTGCAACTCCAGTACGAAGTCGTGGCGGCCGGCGGCGGCTATGCGATTGCTTCTGTGCTGCCGGGCTCACTGGATCAACGGCTGATGTCAGCGCGCATCGTCGAACCGGTGCTTGAACGCTTCGTCGTGCTGGCCGAGTCGCCTCGTCGGCCCTTGACCCGCGCCTCCCGTGAAGTGCGACGGTTGATCTGCAGTCTGGCCATGCCATCGATTTGAGCGATAGCTGCTTTCGATCCCCAGCAGTATTCGACGGGGGGCGCGCCTCGTAGGGTGTCAGTCAATCAACGACTGATCCCCGATTGTGAGGTTAGCGCTATGCATCACGCCCAAGAATCCCAAGTCATTGCCCCGACGCTTTTTCTCAGCGACGCAGATGTGGCCTCGCTCGCCGACTGGAGCACCGCCGTTGCCGCGCTCGCAGAGGCGTATGCACGCCCTGCATCGGATGCCATGGTGCCGCCTCGTTCGATGGCCCGGGGCGATGGCATCTGGCTGCGCAGTCTGACCGCTGTCTCCCCCTCTGGCGGCCACATGGGCTGCAAGTTGATCGCGGCCTCCATGCGGGCGCGCTGCGCCAGCTACCTGATCGCATTGTTCGACCAGCAAACCATGGCGCTCAGCGCCTTGATCGATGGCAATCGGGTCACGGGGTTGCGCACGGCGGCAACCGCTGCGCTGGCGGTCGATTTGCTGGCGCCCAAGCGCGCGCTGCGGGTGGGGGTGATTGGCTCGGGGTTTGAGGCCCGTGGCGCGTTGGACTGCCTCAAGTCCGTGCGCGATGTGGCCCATGTCCGGGTGTTCAGCCCAACGCCCGCGAGCCGCGAGCGCTTTGCCGAGAGCTTCAGGCCTGGGCTGGATATCCAGGCGGTGAGCAGCGCCCAGGAGGCGGTGCGGGACGCTGACGTGGTGATCTGTGCCGCCCGCAGCCGTGACGAATCTCCGGTGCTGCAAGGCGCCTGGCTTTGCCCGGGCGCTACGGTCGTGTCGTTGGGTTCCACCTTGCCTGAGCAAAGGGAAGTTGACCCGGTCACGATGGAACGAGCCGTCTGCATCGTCGCCGATATGCCGCAGGAGGTT
>Ga0207650_10000193_pt1 | contig 70652 bp, 55 predicted proteins | sample KBSS63metaG_FD_184325 | JGI IMG/M metagenome (GOLD analysis project Ga0207650, IMG submission 184325) | Switchgrass rhizosphere microbial communities from Kellogg Biological Station, Michigan, USA - KBS S6-3 metaG (SPAdes) (version 2) | ecosystem: Host-associated > Plants > Roots > Rhizosphere...
AATAGATATCGGGAAGGCTGCCAGAACGAGCGTGAGCAGCAGAACAGTGAATTGGCGTCTCATCAATTTGTGAAATTTTAGCTAACGTGGAGATCGGATTCAATCAAATACTCAGGCATTTGACAGAATCTGTCGGCCGTCAGGGTTGTGTTTTCTCCGACTGAAAGTTATCTTTTTGCGGTCGATCATCGGTCCGGTCGCGCGCCCATTAAGAAGCACGTCTAAACCGGGGAGGATAAATTGAAGATCGAAGGAAGTTACACATTTAGTGCGCCGCGCCAGCGAGTTTGGGAGGTTTTGCTGGATCCCAAGGTTATGGCGCAGTGCATGCCAGGGTGCGAAAGCATGAACGAAGTGGCGCCGGATCAGTTCGAGGCAGTGATGAAAGTGGGCGTGGCATCGGTGAAGGGGACGTATAAAGGGAAGGTTGCAATAAAGGACAAGCAGCCTCCTTCGCATTATATTCTGAGCGGTCAAGGATCAGGCGGGCCGGGATTTATGCAAGGGGATGTCGCGATCGATTTAGAAGAGGCTGGCGGACAAACGGTGCTTAAATACAGCACGGATGCGAAGGTCGGCGGATTGATCGCCAGCGTCGGACAGCGAATGCTCAATGGTGTGGCCAAAATGATGGTGGATCAGTTTTTCAAGAAAGTGGAATCCTTCATCTAAGCTCATTCGAGAATCCATTGTCAGATCAGCCGGTCTAGTTATGGTGCCGCTCGTCAGCGTAGTTATTCCCACTTTCAATCGTTGGCCTCTGGTCGCAGAGGCGGTCAATTCAGTTCTGGCGCAAAGCTATCGCGATTTCGAGGTTATTGTCGTCGATGACGGATCCACCGATGCTACAGCCAGCCAATTAGCCAAGCTAGCGTCACGGCTGAAACTTTTCGTAACAGAAAGAAGAGGGGTATCGGCGGCGCGTAATTTTGGCGTGAGCCAATCTCGCGGTCATTATATAGCGTTCCTGGATTCGGACGATCTTTGGCTCAGGAGAAAGCTCGAGAGACAAACTCGGTTTATGGACGAGCATCCGGAATTTCACATCTGTCAGACGGACGAGATCTGGATTCGTAAGGGAGTTCGAGTGAATCCCAGGGCGATTCACCAAAAAACGTCTGGTGACATTTTTAAGAGGAGCTTAGAGCTTTGTCTGGTTAGTCCATCAGCCGTGATGATGACCAGAGCCCTCTTTGACCGAACCGGCGGTTTCGATGAAGCATTTCCGGTGTGCGAAGATTACGATCTTTGGCTTCGGATAAGCGCGCAGCACCAGGTGGCGCTGGTACCCGACCGGCTGACAATCAAACGCGGCGGCCATGCCGATCAGTTGTCGCGATCTGTATGGGGAATGGATCGTTACCGGATTTTGGCATTGCAGAAATTACTGCGGTCGAATTTGGACCGCAGTCAGCAGGCGGCTGCGTTCAAGATGCTGCGGCAAAAAGTCGCGATTGTTGCCGCTGGCGCTCGCAAGCGGGGACGGGAGCAAGACGCGCAAAGCTTGGAAGCCATGGTTACTGAATTCGACCAGGAGAAAGTGCATGGGAGAGAGCGAGATCCAGGCTTACGCGACCCAGAGGGGATTTCGGCGGCAGACTCTGGAGCGTTGGCTTAGTTGGGCGGAAGCGGATCGGGAGGCGCTGGCAACCCTCGCGTTCAGCCTCAAAATCAATGAGAATCACTTGCGTGAGATGATGGATTGGCTTGAGGAGATTTCGCTCCGAGACGATAAATCCATCCAAGACATTCTTGCAGAAAAAGCGATTTATGACACAAGCACAAATCCGCGGCTGGGCCGCGCCGATCGATTGAAGCGAATCAAAGAGCAACTCAGACGGCAAAGATACCCGCGTTTAGCCCAAACCGAAGACCAGATTCGCGCGCATATAAATGGCCTGAAACTCCATCCGGAAATTCATTTGAGTGTCGCGCCAGGGCTGGAGGGCGGCCGGCTCAGGGTCGAGTTTCAACCGGGTAGTACTGCTGAGCTCAGAGCCCTCGTGGCGAAGCTTAACGACGCCACGTTGCTGAGCTCGATGGGAGCGATTTTCGAGCTTTTGTCGGGAGACAGCGGGAAAGAGCAAAACTAAAATGAACTGTTTTGTCCCGGATGAATTAGTGGTTGAGCGCGGTTCCGAATCGAGCTCTGTGTTCAACAATTTGTGTTCCACACTGCCGCAGGTTCCCGTCAGGATTGTCGATGACGTGCGTGTCACTGCGGTTTATGATCGTTCTGTTGATCATTTCGGCGCGGCAAAAAAGAAACTCTTTCTTACTCGGCACAGGGGCGAGTTCTTTAAAAAGTGCCCCGGTAGCGAGGGGCAGGTTTGCTGCAACTATTTTGTTATCAACTTTGCGAGCAACTGCCCGATGGATTGCAGTTACTGTTATCTGCAAGATTATTTGTCGGATAATGCTTCGCTAAAAGTGTTCAGCAATATCGGCGATTTGATCGATGAAGCCGACCGCACATTACACAGACATCGCGGGCTTTTTTTTCGCATCGGCACCGGGGAGATCACCGATAGCCTTGCGCTCGAGCCATACACCGGCATCGTCCGCGAAATAATTCCGTACTTTGCCGAACAGTCCAACGTATTGCTGGAACTAAAGACGAAGAGCGACTGCGTCGACAATCTACTCGATCTGGATCCGAAAGGCCGAATCGTCGTGGCGTGGTCAATGAATCCACGACCCGTGATCGAGCGCGACGAACATGGCACGGCGTCTTTTGCCGAACGGCTGGCGGCGGCGCGCCGCTGCCAGGAAGCGGGCTATCGGCTGGGTTTTCACTTCGATCCGATCATCGAGTACCCCGATTGGGAAAACGATTATCAACCAATGGTCGAGGAAATCTTTGCAACAGTCGATTGGCGTAGAGTTTCTTGGCTGAGTCTCGGCGTGTTGCGCGAGACTCCCGGTCTTAAACGCGTCATGCGCCAACGCTTTCCACAAACACGGTTACTCGCCGGTGAGCAGGTGCCCTGCCCGGACGGCAAGCTGCGCTATTTTCAGCCGCAACGCATCCAGATGTACCGCAAGATGGTTCAGTGGATTCGCCGATTTGCCCCGATGGTGCAGATTTATCTTTGCATGGAATCGAAGGAAATTTGGCAACAGGTCTTCGGTTTCTTTCCCGCTTGTGAAAAAGAGCTCGGCAACCAATTGGCGCCACTCGACTGATACATGCAATGGCTAGTCTGACGAGAGACAACGCCATCGGCGTGTTTGACTCCGGTATCGGGGGTCTCACGGTTTTACATCAGATCATTGAAACTCTCCCCCACGAGAACACAGTTTACCTCGGCGACACGGCGCGCGCGCCGTACGGCACGAAATCGGTGGACACCGTGTTGCGGTACTCTTATGAAAACAGCGATTTCCTCGTCGAAAAAGGGGTCAAAATACTCGTCGTTGCCTGTAATACATCAACGGCGATCGCTTTGCACCAATTAAAAGCGCGTCTTGCTGTGCCGGTGATTGGGGTTATCGAACCAGGAGTGCGGCGTGCGATCAAGAGCAGCAAAAACAAGAGAATCGGTGTCATCGGCACCGATGCGACAGTACAGAGCAGCGCCTATACTCATGCCTTGAAAGCGGCCGATCCCGCCGTGGAGGTTTACAGCCGCGCTTGCCCGCTTTTTGTTCCGCTCGTTGAGGAAGGCTGGACGGATAATGAGGTGGTCGAAATGACGGCCAAGATATATCTTGAAGGGTTCAAGCAGAGCGGCATCGACACTTTGATTCTCGGGTGCACGCATTATCCGTTACTGAAGCGGGCCATTCGAAAATTCATGGGTCGCGCTGTTCGCCTAGTCGATTCGGCCGAGGAGACAGCCAAAGAAGTCGAGTCGTTGCTTAGACGAGCCTCGATCGTAAGAAAAAATGGTAAGGGTGTACACAGTTTTTTTGTCACGGACGCGCCCGAGCGTTTCATCAAAGTGGGTCGACGCTTTCTTGGCGAGAAAGTGGAATCGGCAGTACGCATCGAACGCTAGTCAGCGTGATGGCGGCTCAACGATGGCTTTATGTTACCTGTAGAATCATGTATTTTGATACTGTTTCCTGATCGGAGCTCGCCGCAGTGATATCCGGATAGGGAGAAAATTGTTCGCATGCTCAGTTTGATCAAAAAAATCGTCGGTACCAAGAACGACCGCGAAATCAAGCGGATTCGACCTTACGTGGAACGGATCAATGCGTCAGAGCCCGATTATCAGAACCGAACGGATGAAGATCTAAAAGCTCTCACTGAAAAATTCAAAACTCGGATTAGCGAGGCAATCGCGGATCTAAAGCGGGAACTCGACGAACTACAGACCGAAACCGCGAGTGCGGACGCTGAGCGGCGCGAGGAACTTAAAACCCGCGCCGAAGAACTAGACAAGGAGCTCCGAGAAAAGGAAAACGAGACACTTGAAGAAATTTTGCCCGAAGCTTTCGCAGCCGTGCGCGAAGCTTCCCGACGGACCATCGGATTACGTCATTTCGACGTTCAGCTGATTGGCGGTGTGGTGCTGCACGAGGGCAAAATTGCCGAGATGAAAACCGGCGAAGGCAAAACGCTTGTGGCGACTTTGTCGCTTTATTTGAATGCGCTGACCAGCCGCGGCGTTCATTTGATCACGGTCAACGATTATCTGGCTCGCCGCGATGTGCAGTGGATGGGGCCGATTTTTCACAAGCTGGGATTATCCACCGCATCAATCGTCCACGAAGCCAGTTACTTATTCGACCCGACATACCTCACGCAGGATTACCGTTATCTCAATCTCCGCCCGATCAGTCGGCAGGAAGCTTATTTAGCCGACATTACTTACGGCACAAATAACGAATTCGGCTTCGATTATTTGCGCGACAATATGAAATTTTCGCTGGAAGAGTACGTTCAGCGTGAGCTCAACTACGCGGTGGTGGATGAAGTCGATAACATTTTGATCGACGAAGCGCGCACACCGCTCATCATCTCCGGCCCGGCAGAAGAATCGACCGATAAGTACTATGTTATCGACCGGATCATTCCCAAGCTGCAGAGGGGAGCAGTGATTCAAGGCGACCCCTCGCAAGAAGATCGCGCGGCCATCGAAGCTAAGGGCGATTACACCGTCGACGAAAAAAGCCGCTCAGTCACTTTGACCGAGACCGGAGTCGCCAAAGTCGAGCGTTTGCTCGGTGTGCATAATCTTTATGATCCACGTCAGATCGATACGCTCCACCATGTGCAGCAGGCCCTCAAAGCGCACGCGATCTTTAAGCGCGACGTCGATTACGTTGTGAAAGACGGTGAAGTGATCATCGTCGATGAATTCACGGGTCGGCTGATGCCGGGGCGGCGCTGGTCGGATGGATTGCATCAAGCAGTGGAAGCAAAGGAACGTGTTCACATCCGCGAGGAAAATCAGACCCTGGCAACCATTACGATCCAAAACTATTTCCGCATGTACACAAAGCTCGCGGGAATGACCGGAACGGCTGATACTGAAGCTCCTGAATTCAAGAAAATCTACAAACTCGACGTAACCGTGATTCCGACCCATCGTCTGATGGTGCGCCAGGATCTGCCTGACGTTGTCTATCGAACCGACAATGAAAAGTACGACGCAGTGGTGCAAGAGATCGAGGAGCGGAGCGGGCGGGGACAGCCGATTTTGGTTGGAACGACCTCGGTGGCGAAATCGGAGCGGATTTCGCGCATGCTCAAAAAGAAGGTTATCAAGCACAATGTATTGAATGCAGTGAATCATGAAGCCGAGGCGAGCATTATCGCGCAGGCCGGTCGTTTCAATGCTGTGACCATTGCGACGAATATGGCAGGCCGTGGCACGGATATTCTTCTTGGAGGCAATCCGGAATTTCTCGCGCGCTCGGATATGGAAAACGAGTGGATCAGCCGCGCTGCCAAACTGCCCAACCAAGGCGCATCGCGATACGAGGACGCGTTGCGGGAGCTCAGAGAAAAGTACGATGAGGAGGTTCAGAGGGCGGAGAAGAAGTATCTTAAGGAAGGGGAAACGTTTGACCAACAACGGAGCGACGCCTTAAAACGGACGACGGAATTGCAGCGCACGATCCGTGGTATTTCTCCCTTTCGACAGGTTCGAGAGCGGTATGAGGATCTCTCTGCGACGGAGCTGATTGAAGCACTCCATAATGCTCGGCCTATTCCCGATGGATATCTTCGCGCGAAAGAAGCGGCGGAAGCCGCGATTCTCGATGATGCCAGTGGCGGTGAAGACGGAATTTTGGATGACTTCCAAGAGGCCCGTGATAGCTTCAATGAAACGCTGGAGCGTTGGCAACAGAACGGGGGGGGCCGCACGGAGCTGATTGAGGCATTGGATGAAAAGCGTCGAGTTTACGAGCAGCGTTTGATCGACTTAGAATTCGAAAATACGCGGGCGATACTCTCCCGCAGTGAACAGGCTAATGTGATTACGGAGTACGAACAAGCCCATCGCGCTTTTGAAGAAGCCGAAAAAAGCTGCGAAGAGATCCGCATTCCCTACGAGGAGTCAATCCAGCGAGCTCAACAGAACTATGAAACGAAACGCCAGGAATATTTGCGTATGGTTGAACAAGTGCGCGAAGAGCTCGACAAGGCGCCAGATCAGTATCGGCAACGCTTCAATGAAATTTTGGAAAGCTACAATCAGATCTGCGGCGAGGAGAAAGAGCGCGTGATTGCTGCGGGCGGCTTACATATTTTGGGAACTGAACGTCACGAAAGTCGCCGGATCGATAATCAACTTCGCGGGCGCGCGGGGCGACAGGGAGATCCCGGTTCGTCGCGCTTTTATTTATCCCTCGAGGACGATCTGATGCGGATCTTCGGCGCGGACAGGATTCAGGGCATCATGAGCCGGTTGGGAATGGAAGAGGGGGTGCCTATCGAACACGGTCTAGTCACGCGAGCCATTGAAAACGCGCAGAAAAAAGTCGAAGGGCATAATTTCGATATCCGCAAACATCTTCTCGAATACGACGACGTCCTAAACAAGCAGCGGGAAGTGATTTACGGCCAGCGTCGGGAGGTTTTGAAGGGTGACTCACTGAAGGAGCAGGTTCTTGAGATGGCGCAGGATCTCGTTGAAGAGATTGTCAGCCGGTACTCAGACAAAGAGCTTCACCCTTCCGAATGGGATCTCGTCGGCTTGCGCGAGGCCTTCTATCATCAATTCAATCTACGATTGGAGTTTCCAGCCGGCGAAGAAGAGTCGCTTTCCGCGGAAAGTCTGCTCGAACTCGCGATCCAACGGGTTCTGCAAACCTATGAAGACAAAGAAACCCGGTTTAGTACACCAATGCTGCGGCAATTGGAAAAAATTATCATGCTCCAAACGATCGATACGCTCTGGAAAGATCACCTCCTCAATATGGATCATTTAAAGGAGGGGATCGGGCTCCGCGGTTATGGGCAGAAGAACCCGCTTCAGGAATACCAAAAAGAAGGTTTTGACATGTTCGAGGAGATGATTCATCGAAAGGAGGAAGACGTCGTCCAGAAGCTGTTTACGGTCGAGTTGGCCCGAGAAACTGTTGCGCGAGACATCGAGATCGAGCAGCCGCGGCCCCAAAGAATGGTGCTAAGCCATGGGGCTGAACCGCTGCTGACCCGACCCACTGGGCCCTCAAAGCATGAATCTGAAAAGGTAGGTCGTAACGATCCTTGTCCTTGCGGAAGCGGTAAAAAGTACAAACGCTGTCACGGTAAGTAAGATCTATTCAGAATTGTTCTGACTTCCTATTGCCTTTACTCTCCTTTGCTGACGAAACAAATTGCGTCATTAGCCATTTGATTCGTCGTTTGCTCCGATCGTGACTTGCTGGATGTCCTCAGTGTGTAATAACGGCAGGACTCGGCTCATGCTGCTCCGCTGCATTTTCCTGACGGACACTATTGCCGGCGCCCAATTTAATAACGCGGTCTTTGAACTGATGCAGATCCTTCGTTGAATTTCGTGTATCAACCACAAGCTTTGCCGCCTCTACGATCTTTTGAAAATCGTAGCTGGTATGATCGGTGAGAATAATAACGCAATCGTGTTTCGCGATTTCCGCTGGGGAAGCATCGACCGATTTAAGGATATTAGAGCCCAAACGCAGCGTTGTTACAAATGGGTCATTGTAACTGAGGAGAGCTCCTTTATCCTTGAGAAGCCTCATTACGTCCAGCGCCGGCGATTCACGGCAATCGCTTACGTTCTTTTTGTATGCTACGCCGAGCACCATTATTTTCGACCCGCGAATGCTTTTCGAAAACCGATTAAGCCCATCGGCAACTAGAGTGCTAACCACTGAGGGCATCATTCCATTGATTTCTGCAGCGAGTCCGATGAACCGAGCCTGAAAATTGAGGGCCTTGAGCTTCCAAGCGAGATAGTGCGGATCGATTGGAATGCAATGACCACCGAGCCCAGGTCCCGGATAGAATGGCGAGAATCCAAACGGTTTTGTCGCAGCCGCATCGATGACCTCGTAAACGTCGACTCCTAAGACATCGCACATGAGCGCGAGTTCATTAACCATGCCGATATTGACGCTGCGGAATGTGTTCTCCAGCAGTTTGACCATCTCGGCACATTTGGTGCTGCTGACTGGAATGACTCGTTCAATGAACTGCGAATAGAACAAGCGAGCCGTTTCGGTGCAGGTCTCAGTAATTCCGCCGACGATCTTTGGTGTATTGCGCGTGTTGAACTTTGGATTACCCGGATCAATTCTTTCGGGAGAAAAAGCCACACAAAAATCCCGTCCAATTTTTAGCCCGGAGCTTTCAAGCTCAGGAGCTATGAGTTCATCGGTGGTTCCGGGATAAGTGGTGCTTTCCAGCACAATTAGCTGGCCCTTGTGCAAGTGCTTTCGAATCTCTTCCGTGGCTGAGAGAATGTACGAGATATCGGGATCTCGGCTCTTGCTCAGCGGTGTGGGCACACAAATGCTCACTGTATCGGCTTCAGCCAGGGCAGCAAAATTCGTTGTTGCTGTAAAGGTTTGCCCGGAAATGGCATCGGCGACGGTCTTTTCTGATACATCGAGGATGTAAGACTTTGCTTGATTGAGCAGGGCAATCTTTTTTTCGTCCAGGTCGATGCCGATTACCCTGAAACCTGCCGCGGCGATTTCCATAGCGAGCGGCAAACCGACGTAACCTAGGCCGATAACCGCCGCCGTCGCATTCCGACTCTGGAGCTTCGCTTTCAATTCGTTCAATTTACGAGACCTCCCGTTCTAGTTGGTGTTTTGCCTTCGGCGCGGATTACTTTAAAATCTTGCGGGCGAATGTTATATTTTTCAAGTAATTCATACAGATTGACCCGGCTGATCCCCAGCTCCCGCGCTGCGCGACTCACAATTCCACCGTTACGGTGCAACGCCTTCTTAACAAAAACCATTTCAATGGCTTTTTTTGCGAATTTGAGATTCACGTCGGTTGGGATTTGATCCAGCGCAAATCCCAGATCGTTTGGTTTGAGGATGGTGCCCGAACTGAGGACAACCGATCGGCTAATCAGGTTTTCCAGCTCTCGAACATTGCCTGGCCAGCCATACATCAGCAGTGCTCCTTCGGCTTCCGGAGAGAGCGCGATCCGTGGCTTGCGATGCTCCTTCGAAAATTTTTTCACAAAATATTGCGCCAGCGCAATGACGTCTTCTCTGCGTTCGCGGAGTGGCGGCATCTCAAGGGGTGCCAGATTCAAGTGATAGTAGAGATCCGCATGAAATAAGCGAGTTTCCATGTCCTTCTTAAGGTCGCGATTTGTCGCCGCGATGATGCGCACGTCAAGTTCGATAGGCTGACTTCCGCCGAGCCGCTTGATTCTGCGATCCTGGAGGAAGCGCAGAAGCTTGAGCTGAAGCGGCGGCACGAGCTCGCCGATCTCATCTAAAAACAATGTACCGGTATGCGCTAGCTCGAACTTGCCTCGCTTCTGAGCGTGGGCGCCGGTGAACGCGCCTTTTTCATGGCCGAATAGTTCACTCTCGAGCAGATTATCCGGGATGGCGCCACAATTTACCACTACAAACGGATTGTTCTTTCGTTGACTATGAGCATGAATTGCTTGAGCAACAACCTCTTTGCCGGTGCCGCTTTCGCCGCAAATTAGAACGGATATATCCGAAACGGAGATCCGCTCGATAAAACGAAAGATATCTTTCATGGGTTTGGAGCTTCCGACCATTCCGTACAACCCGCCGCTCATAATTTCGTCATTTTGATTGAGCCGTTGCTGGAGGTTGTAAACGTGAAAGGCGCGCTGAATCATGACTTTCAGCTCATCGAGCTTTACGGGTTTAGCATAATAGTCGAAGGTGCCTAGCCGAACCGCGCGCAGAGCAGTTCGATCATCTTCCTTTCCGGTGATGACAATAATCCGTGTCATGGGCTCGTCCGAAAGAATTTGTTCGAGCAGACGCATGCCGCCGAGATCTGCCGAGTTATTGGGATCTAAGGAGAGATCCAGTATTACGACGGCTGGCTTCTCCTTTTCAAACAGACTTAGCGCTTCGCCTTCCATGGAGCTGGTTAACACCTGATAGTCAGATTCCAGCGCCCAGCGCAGTTGGTTCAGAATATTGTCGTCGTCGTCAACGAGAAGCAGTTTCAGATTTGGCATTTCCATTTATCTCGGTGTGCTAGCGGGGAGATCTATCTCTACCGTCGTCCCGTTATTGAGCTGGCTTTGGATACGAATCTCCCCACCGTGAACTTCAATGATGGATCGGGTGTGACAGAGACCAATCCCCAGTCCGTTCTCTTTAGTTGTCTGAAAGGGCCGAAACATCGTTTCAAGCCGGTCTGGAGGTATGCCGCACCCCGTGTCCCGAATAGACGTGGTGATGGTATGTTGGTTGTCTTGGGAGACGATAACGTCGACTTCGCCTTGCCCATTAGGTAGGCTTTGAATCGCGTTTAAGATCACGTTCGTGAACGCCTTTCGCAACAAGTCGGGATCTCCTCTAGTCGCGGGAACGTTTTCTACGGGCGGAAATTCCGTGCGAATGCTTAGGCCATTTCTCTGACCTATCTTCAGTTCATCAAATGTATAACTAATGACTTCCAAAATGTTGACTGGGTACTGCTTTAAAGAGAATTGACCCCTTTGGATCGAGAGGCTAGCAATGAGATTAATCATCTTTTCTGTTGTGTGGTTAAACGTGGCAAAAGCATCGGCAACGAAATTGAGATTGTCACGCAGATTTTTGGCGTTCTCTAATGTCATGCTTTGTACTGTAGCAAGGTTTTTAAGATCGTGAAGTACGAACGACGCACACTGGTTAAATGACTCCCACTCTTTTGCAATCAAAAGGTCTTGTGACAACTCGTGTGCCAGAATCAGATGGCTCATGTGACTGCTGAGGCTCAGTACAAATTGTTCATCTTCCACTGACCAATTCCCATCGGGCTTATCGCTCAGACCTAAGAATCCTAGCAGTTCATTGCCTTTTTGAATCGGCAGAACACGTTCAATTCCAAAATGGTACAGCGGCTGTAGATCGCGAATAGGACAGTTTCGGACTGGTAGCGAATCCTTGGGTAAACGAAAGATCACATTGCCTGATTTTGAGGCGGCTTGATCGAGCTGCAAGCCCGAAAGTGATTCATCGGCAGCGGGGCCAGTTAGAGCGTATGCGAAATCAAAGTTGAAAATCGATTGAGAGCGAACCCAGAACGCAACCTGGTGAACCGACATTGTCCGAGCAATGAAGTCGGCAACTTTGGGTAAAACATCGTGAATTTTCGGTGAATTGGTCCATATTTCGGAGAACTTAATCCAGAGATCTCTATAGTCGTATTTGCTCCGGCAAAGAAATCGCCTGATGAATGCTTGAATCCGCATATGCCGTTCGACGAAGTAGAAAAACCAACAGATACCGCAAGCAAAAGCTTCTGAGTGCGTTTAGGGGTTGCTCGTTTATTCTCTTGTGGTCAATCGACGGAGCATAGAGCAACGGCTATGCCACCAACATGTCCGTAACAACGTGGCGGTCTGTTATCTCGAGCTGAATGCTCCCAAGAAAAGCAAGCAATTCAACTATTTAATAGTCTTCGATCGGCTGAGTACCCGGTGGCCGAGGCGTACGCCCGCTCAAACCGAGAAATATACTGAAAGACATTTCCGCCCGAGCGGCGGGAGACTAGCATGGCGGGAACTTTTTTCTTCGAACTTTCGCGGCTTCGCACCCACGGTGTGTAAGAGGAATTTACAGAGTCCCCAGGTAATATTGGGCGAGATCCAAGCGAAAGTGTCGCTAAAGTTATTGGAATCAAGAAAGTTGTGCGGTTCTATTGATCCACGTCGGAATGTAAGAATCCATAACAAACCTTGCAATGGCGGAGGGCTTATGGCAAAAATGCGGGGCTGATTTGACTTTCATAGCTATCGGCTTCCGTCCAGAATGATTGTTGAGTTTTATGGAAACTGCCCGATCTAATCGTCTGATAGAACTACGTCGCCCCAGTACTCACAGGTTCCTTGAGTTCATGGCTTCATTGCCCTGTGTGAGCTATGAGCTAGATCAGCATTTTATTACTCATACGATTTCCTCGAACGTCGTCGATCTTCTCGGTATCCGGCAAGAATCTCTGCTTGGGAGCCGAGCGCTTTGGCACGAAAGGCTCTTTCCGGCAGACCGTGACCGCCTTACAGCACGAGTCAATGAGCTCATTCCTGGAGCATTCGCCTCAGAAATTCACCGAGTTATAAATGATCGCGGATTGCCTGTTTGCGTGTCGCATAGCTTTTGGAAGATCAATACTGGGAATCATCCGTCCATCCGCGGATCGATGATTCCGTTGACATCCGAGGTGCGAACAAAATTTTTAGAGACTGAGACAATTTCGCAGTTTATACACAAAATCGGCAATCATTTTCAGTTGATCAGTCTTCTGATTGGCTCCATCAGACGAAATCGGATTCCTAGTTGCGAAGTCGATGCGCTTGAGGAGAGTGTCCAGCGTGCTGTTGAATTTACCCGTTCGTTTTCTAATTTCTGCCAGGTACCAGTCCAATCAGCACCGGTCAATCTCGGTGAAATTCTCGTTTCGGCGACTCAGTCTCTAGCTCCGCGATTTGCTGAAAAAACAGTGCTGTTTAATGTTTCGCCCGACCGGTCTTGTGATGGAATTTTTCTTTTGGGAGATTCATCTCTGCTAGAGCTCGCATTTAGTTCCCTTTTGGAAAACGCGCTAGACGCCACAAAGCCCGGCGATGTTGTCACGATCGAATCGAAAACCGAAGCGCTGGGACCGCTACCTTCCTCGATCGCGTGGATAAGCGTTACCGATACGGGTTGCGGAATGAACGGAAGCGTTCTGGAAAAAGCTGCGGCGCCTTTTTTTAGCTGCAAGCGGGATCGAAATGGACTCGGACTCACGATGGCAATGCGTGTATTCGAATTGCACCGAGGCCTAGTAAACATTTCCAGCGAAGAGAACCGTGGCACCCGGGTCGATATCGTTCTTCCGGTCTCCAGTACGGCAGTAGCCTCAGAGCGCTGAGTGTAAAGCTATGTATAACGTCTTAATTGTTGAAGATCACGATAGGCTCCGCGAACAGCTCGGGCAATTTTATGAGCAGGAAGGTTTCCGAGTGACGACGGCATCCTGCGGCGAAGAGGGGGCGCAAAAGCTTGCGGAAGAGAAATTCGCGATCGTTGTATCGGATGTCAAAATGCCGGGCATGGACGGTTTTCAGTTGGCTCATTACGTTCGCGAGAAGTATCCGGACACCGATGTCATTCTTATCACCGCTTTCGGCAATATCAAACAGGCCGTCGAGGCCATGAAGCTGGGGGCGAGCGACTACATTACTAAACCGTTCCAGCCCGAAGCGATTCGTTTGGTTAGCGAGAAGCTAATAGAGAAACGGCGTTTACTTGAAGAGGTGCGTGAGCTGCGCCAACGGGTTCAAGAGGAGCATCAACTTGAGAATATTCTAAGTAAGAGCCCGAAAATGCTAAAAGTTTTCGATCTGATACGCTCCTTGGCAGAAACAGATTCTGGCGTGATGATCACGGGCGAGACCGGGACGGGAAAAGAGCTCGTGGCGCGTGCAATCCATAATCTGAGCCGGCGCAAAAGCAAACAATTCGTCGCGATCAATTGTGGCGCATTCCCGGACACCTTGTTGGAAAGCGAGCTGTTCGGTTATGAAAAGGGTGCTTTCACGGGAGCGGTGCAGAGCCGGGCTGGAAAAATCGAAATTGCTGATGGAGGTACTTTATTTCTCGACGAGATTGAGACAATGGCCCCACCTATGCAAGTGAAGCTGCTTCGCGTTCTGCAGGAGAGAGAAGTAGAGCGGTTGGGCGGAAATCGCAGGCTGAAAGTCGACATGCGTGTAGTTGCCGCAACCAACGTGGATCTAAAAATATGTTTAGCGCGAGGCACCCTGCGAGAAGATTTCTATTACCGAATCAACGTGATTCCGCTGCAGCTTCCGCCGTTGCGCGAGCGGCTTGAAGATTTGCCAGTTCTGATCAACCACATCTTAGGTAAGCACCCGGTTGCACAAGAGAGGAAAATCAAACAGGTCTCACCGAGAGTGCTCGATCAAATGCTCGCTTACGGGTGGCCCGGAAACATACGAGAACTCGAGAATATCCTTGAACGCGCTATTGTGAAATGCCAAGGGGAAATGATTCAAGATGTCGATCTGCCGCCGCCACCGCAAAGAGTGCTCGATCGCCACTACATGGCGAATGGCGATGGTGAACTGTCCCTTAAACAATGGCTACTGCGCAGCGAAAAAGAATATCTCAGGAGCTTGCTGATTAAATATAAGGGTGCTGTTTCCTTGACGGCCGTTGAAGCGAAGGTGGATAATAAGACACTTTACAGAAAGATGAGAAGGCATGGGCTGCACAAGGAATCGTTCAAAGATCTGGGCTAAACGCGTCTTTTTCGTCCCGCTCGTTATTGCCTTAGTATCTCCGTCATATCTCTGGGCCGCCTTCGGCAGCCAATTTTCTTTTTTGACGGGTGAGGAATACAGCGACAATATTTTTTTTTCCAAGAACAGGGAGCACGATTTTATTACTGTCTTCACTCCCACCCTCACGCTCCTTTATGCTCCTGAAGGTCAGGTCATACCAACTCTCAGTGCTGAAATCAGCCCTAGCTATCAACTTTATGCGCGCCACAGCGATTTGAATAATTTCGACAATGTGTCAGCGAAGGCCGGTTACACGTATCAGTACTCGCCGGTACTGAGTTTCCATCTGTCTGATGTTTTTCAACGCCAGGGCGAAACCCGCCCGGAAAATTTTTTTCGACCAAATGATTTGCTGGTCGGTCCGACTTCGCCACCGCCGGTCGGTAAAGTCGTGACTCCGCCATTATCTGAGAATGTTACAAGTCTTATTTCGTCCGGAAAGCAAGCAACCAATTTTGTTTCATTTGGGGGCTCATATTCGTATCGCCCGAACATTAGCTTTATCGGAGGATATACGAACCAATTCACTAATTTTATCGACGCGGGCGGCAAAGACGTCTATCATACTATCGTCGCTCGCGGAGTTTACAATTGGCGGCAGGACCACAATCTTCATGCTGGTTATAAACTATCGATATTTGATCTGCGAAATGGCGATAGCGGTACGGTTCACGAATTTGATATCGGGGATGATTATTTCACCAACTATACTCTCCAACTGACTCCAACACTTTCTTTAGCAGCCAGCAGTGGACTGTCGATCAATACTGCCAATAGTGGGCCTCGAGTCGCGAATAACACCAGCGTTACGATAACCAAACTCTGGGAAACTGCCGAACTAAATGGTGGAGTAAGAAAGGGTCTAACGCCGAGTTATGGTGTCTCTGGAATCTCGGATACGACCAGTCTTTTTACCACGTTTAACTGGCGTATTACCGAGAAGCTATCGGCAAATTCCTACGCAATTTTTTCATATTTCGATACTGACGATGTCAACTATAAGACGCTCCAGGCCGGTCTCGGTCTCGGATATATGTTCACGAGCTGGTTAGCGTCTGGACTGAATTATACGTTCAACTGGTTGGATTCGGGCGCGGGAGCAAATAAAACTGATTTACTTGAAAGAGGAACTGTGAAGTCGAATATTGTCTTTTTATCTCTAACGACTCGGTTTGACGTATGGCCGAATGTCGGTCTGGCGCGGGATATGAATTCATCTACATTGACCCCCGTCTTGGCACCACCTTTCCCTGCACAACGTCCTCAATCAAATCCATGACCATCCGCCGCGCAGTTCAGTCCTTGTTATTACCCCCATGGGCGTAATTGCCCGCTTTTTTTAACCCCAAATCACCTTAGGGCAAAATCACATCAAAACTTTTCGTGGGCGCCCGTAGAATAGCGATGGGGCGCCGAAAGCCAATCGGTTTTTCGTTTACAATTTATTGCTTGTGGGGCGCGGAACTTGCGTAGGGCGCTGCTCTATGGCTCGCCATTGACTTTTAATCTTTGTCGAGTTCGTGAAGGAAGGTATGAAAAATAACTTATCGATCGCTTCTGTTGCGATAGCTGCGGTCCTATTTGGGTGCGCAACCAAGGATTTGCGGGTACAAGAGTTTCAGGTAGCCGCCGGAACTCCCGACCCGAGTAAGCCGCCGGAGCAGTTCTATTTGATCGGAGCGGGCGATACCTTGAACATCAATGTCTGGAAAGAGCCAACGTTATCGGGAACCGTCAAAGTTCGTCCCGATGGCTACGTCACTCTGCCACTCATAAACGAGGTTCAAGTTGCTGGGCAGACCACTGCAAACCTCAGGAATACGCTAGAAGACAAATACAAAGAGTTTACGACCGATCCATTTGTCACGATTCGGGTAGAAGCGATTGCCTCTAGCGAGGTTTTTTTGGTGGGCCAGGTAACCAAAGCCGGAGCTTTTCCGCTCAGTGGTAACGAAACACTCTTACAACTGTTGACACGTGCCGGTGGGCTCGGGATTTTTGCTGATCGCAGCAATATTCGTGTTGTGCGTAGAGAAGGTAACAGGGTCACCGAATATACGGTTGACTATGATGCTATCATAAAAGGCGATCTTAAACAGGATGTGCTGTTGCGTCCGGGCGATAGGGTTATCGTCCCATAGTTAACAACCTTAGCGTGGAGCTTGATGAACGGAATGGCTGATTTTGATATTTCCGGCTTGCTCGGTAGCCTATATCGGCGCAAGTATTTCGTTGGTTGTGTAGGAGCCGTAATTTTTTCCTTGGGTCTATACACGGCTGCAATTCTTCCGAACATTTACCAATCCAACAGCCTGATATTGGTCGTTCCGCAGAGAGTTCCCTCGACTTTCGTCACCTCGACGATCACAACTGATCTTGGCGAGCGCATGCAGTCAATCATTCAGGAAATTCTCAGTCGCACCCAGCTGGCCAAAATTGTCCAAGAATTTGATCTTTATCCGTCCAGCAAAGTATCGTTCAGCGTGGAAGATCGCGTTGAGAAGCTCCGTAAGGCGATAAAGGTTGAATTGCGGCGCAATAACGTTTTTCAGCTATCATTCGAATCACAGGAACCCGAAAAAGCGCAACAGATTACCGCTCGGATTGCATCACTTTTTATCGAGCAAAACCTGCAGATCCGGAAACAACAGGCTGTCGGCACCAAATCGTTTATGAACGCGGAAGCAGACCGTTTGCGCAAAGAACTTGAGGAACAGGAAACAATAGTTAACCGGTACAAGGCCGCGCATCGTTACGAGCTACCCGAGCAGTTGGACAGCAATTTACGGACACTCGAGCAGCTTCGACGTGAGATGGAAGCAAGCAATGTCCGCTTGACCGCACTGCAAGAACGAAAAGGTATTCTGCAAAGACAAAGCGCTGAATCCGACATGTCTGTGACGGATCCAGTGGCTGGAGCGTTGCTGATACCACCGGAAGATGGCAGCCAGAACCTACAACTTCAAATGAGAAAAAAAGAATTAGAGTCTCTGCTGAAAAAGTATAGCACTAAGCATCCCGATGTCATTCGGATCAAAAGAGAGATTGAGGCGCTTGAGAGTGAACCGCGCGATTCCCTTCCCGGCAAAATTTCAACGATCGTCGCGGCGCCGACCGGCAATCCATTGAAGCAGGTACTAAGGACTCAAATTCTGGATATCGATACTGAAATTCAAAGTTTGCAGAAGCAGCGTGACCAGATTGGCGTTCAAATCGGCATGCTGCAGTCGCGGGTCGATGCCACTCCGATTAGAGCAATAGAGCTTTCGAAAATCACCCGGGGATACGAAATTACTCTCCGGAAGTATCAAGATTTGTTGGGCAAGACGCTTGAGTCCGAATTGTCAGAAAACATGGAAAAAAAGCAGGAGGGCGAGCGTTTCCAACTCCTTGATGCGGCCAATTTTCCGCTCAAACCACTCCGTCCGAACCGACTGATGATCGTCTTAATCGGCTTGTTACTTGGTTTGGGAGGCGGATCGGGCTTGGCTATCGTCTGGGACAATTGGGATACATCGTTTAGAAAAAGTGACGATATCAATGCCTATGCCAATGTGCCGGTGCTCGCTACGATTCCAGCTTTAATGACTCGCGGCAGCGTTATTGAACAAAGAAGGTCGCAAAGCGTGTTAGTCCTGGCTTCCATAGGCGCGCTCGTGGTCGGAGCTGTTTTCGTGCGAATCTTCGCGCCGATGTATTTCTAATTTTTTATGGAACATTTATATCAACGTCATTTTGGCTTAGCCCGAGCGCCTTTCAATGTCACTCCTGACCCAAGTTTTCTTTACCTCACTTCAAGTCACCGTGAAGGCCTGGCGCAACTTCAATACGGTATCGAAGCACGCCGAGGCTTCATCGTCCTAACCGGTGAAGTCGGTACCGGAAAGACAACACTGATCCAGACATTACTCAGGGAAATTGCCGAGCGGACGCATACGGCACTCCTTTTTAGCTCGATCGCCAATCCGCTTGAGCTGATGCGCTATGTTTGTGAAGAATTCAAGTTGGTCGAGCCTCTCGAACACATCCGCGATTTTCACGATTATATTTATTTGCTCAATGATTTTCTGTTGCGTCGGTATCGGGACGGAGAAAACGTATCGCTGATCATTGATGAAGCACAGAATCTGCCGTCCGACGTTCTGGAAAGTGTACGACTGCTGTCAAACTTCGAAACCACCGAAGACAAGTTACTGCAAATCTTACTTGTCGGCCAACCCGAGTTGAACGATCGATTAAACGCTCCGCAACTCCGTCAACTAAAGCAGCGAATCACCTTACGCCATCATCTCCGTCCTTTGACAGTCAATGATTGTCAAGAGTACATCGTCAGCCGGTTAAAGCATGCCGGGGGAAGCCCGGCTCTTTTCACGCCGAGAGCCATTGAAGCAATTTATCATTACTCCGGCGGACTGCCCCGGCTCGTTAACGTGATTTGCGATAATTCAATGATTAATGCCTATGCCCTCGATCTACGGCAGATTGATCCGTCGCTCATTCAAGAGGTCGCTGAAGACCTAAATTTGTCCGGTTCGCTTCGGCCTCTCCCCGTGCGACGCGATATTGCTCCGCGTACGGAGCGACTGGGACTACAGCCGGAAATTGCAAAGCCGCAACCGGTACAGCTCGTTAAACCCAATCGAGTCAGCAACTTCTCGGATGAGCCGAACCATGATGCGAATAACCGTATTGTGCCGCAGGAATTTTTTGTTTGGCTGAGGGAAGCTTTGCTAGACGCTATGGGACCGATGGCCCACATTGTACTGTCCGAGCATATCAAGCTCCTTGGCGGATCCTTGGATCATTTTGCGCGTGATAAGATTGGCGCATTGATTGATTCGGTGAGCCGGGAAATCTTTGACCAATCCATCAGAACGAGATTCTGCCAAAGCATGTCGGCGAAAATCAGTGGACTGCCAAGTGCTTAAGGATTTTTAACCTGGATTCCAACAGTCTCACGCGGAACTGCGATATCCGGCAGAAAATATCAATTTTTTCCCAGTTCCAGATTCGATGAGAGACTGTAAGGAGAAACCTGAATGAGCAGAGTGTTTGAAGCATTGAACAAAGCGTCTCATGAGAAATCTCAGACAGATACGAAGCTGAATGGCATTCATCCGTTGAACAATGAAACGGTTGCGTTCGAAAGCTTTTCCTTCAATGGAGAATATTCGTTCGGGACCAATGGTTATACCGACCAAACTCCTGTGCCACCAACAAATGGCACGACTAGGTCGAGATCTTGGCGGGAGAAGTTGGAGGAGCTGTGTTTTGGCTGGGATCTGCGGCGCTATGCAACGCATCCTATAGTGGCGCTAGAAGAGGAATCCTCGGCGGCTGAGCAATACAAGATTCTCCGTGAGCAATTCAAGCGTCTGCGTACCGAGAGCGGCATCCGAACTATCGCGATTACCAGCCCCGTCAAAAAAGACGGCAAGACGACTGTCGCAGTCAATTTAGCCGCATCAATTGCATTGGATTACGAACAAAAAGTACTGTTGATCGATGGGGATTTGAGGGCACCGAGCGTACATCGTTTTTTTAAAGCGGAGAGCTCTCCAGGGCTGACCGAGTATCTCAGCTCTAACTCGGCTGTAGGAGTAAAGAGTCTAATCAGGGACACTCATTTGAATGGTTTGCAGGTGATTCCTGCCGGCAAGCCATCGCGGTTTTCAGCAGAGTTACTTGCTAAAGAGAGAATGAGACTGATGCTCGATGAGATTCACACCAAGTTGCCGGGCCACATGGTGATCATCGATTCACCGCCGGTTCTCGCAACCTCCGATCCTATGGTTTTGAGCAGGCACGTCGATGGCGTGATGATGGTCATCCGCGCCGGCAAAACACCGAAAGAATATTTATCCAAAGCCCTGGGTGCGTTCAATTCAGGGAAGGTTTTGGGAATCGTGTTGAATGGCGCCGATTATGGCCTTGACTCAAAGTACTATTACTATTCCAGCAATGGTCATGGCTAATCCTTGAGGATTTTTTACAGATATTTTACCCGGTTTGATTTTCTCTTGTTGCTGGGTGATATAGCGTCAGTCGTCGCCACTAGCGTGTTTGCCCGAGCTATTCTCGACCAGTCGCCTGCCGACGGCTATAGTAGGTGGCCCGCTTTTCTGCTTCACGGAATTGTAATGTCTTTCGTGGTTGTCGTCGCGTTCTATTATTCGAACTTATATGCAATCGATCAGACACTCTCATTTCAGGAACTCACGAATCGATTTATCGGCGGCGTGGGCGCCTCGTGTATCGTCATTGCTATTATCAGTTATCCCATCCCCAATTTTGGCAAATCGATTTATGTGAGCGAAATGCTTATGATGATACTTGCGCTGGTAATTTGGCGGTTCGGTTTTATGCGAGTGCTCAAGCAAGCCGCGATCCGCGCAAAAGTCTTGGTTATCGGCATTCGCGCCATTGGTAAAATCGTCGCTGAAGAATTGTATTTAAAGCGTAAGCTAGGAATGGAAGTAATCGGCTTCGTCGGTAGCGAGGCGGGGTCAATCACATTGTCCTACGGAAATCCGAAGAAAGTCGAGCTCCCGGTTTTTGCCCCCTCTTCTTTGACCGGACTCGTAGCTAGTAATCATGTGGACCGAATTCTGTTGGCCGGTACGAGCGATTGTCCCCAGATGTGCTACCGAGAGCTGGTGAACGTGCGTGCCATGGGCATGCCCATCGAGGATTGTCATTCATTCTACGAGCGCCTATCTAGTAAAATTTCGGTCGTTGATTTGCCGCCCGAATGGCTCGCTTTATCCCGCGGATTTCGGCGCGATCGGTTCATCTTGGCGGTCAAGCGAATTATTGACGTGATAGTTGCCTTCGTCGGCTTGGTGGTTGCCGCTCCTCTCGCGTTGCTTACAGCGATTGCCGTCAAAGTAGAAAGTCGGGGCCCGATTTTTTATCGCCAAGAGCGCGTCGGGCAACATGAGCGGCCCTTCACGCTAATCAAGTTTCGATCAATGGCAGACAATGCGGAAGCGAAACTGGGACCGGTTTGGGCGGTACAAAATGATCCTAGGATTACACGGGTCGGAGCAATTATTCGGAAGCTCCGGATTGATGAAATCCCGCAAATGTTCAACGTTTTGAAAGGTGAAATGAGCTTTGTCGGACCGCGTCCGGAGCGCATTTTTTTTGTTGAACGTTTGAAACAAACCATTCCGTACTATGATTTACGGCACTCGGTGAAACCAGGAATTACAGGCTGGGCTCAGATCAGCTATGGGTACGGGGACAGCGAGCGGGATGCGGTCGAAAAATTGCAGTACGACTTGTACTACATCAAACATATGTCGCCGGTGTTCGACCTGCAAATAATTTTCGAAAGCCTAAAAGTTATTTTGTTCGGTTCCGGTGCACGTTGAGAACAAATGCTTAACGCGCTCACCATCGACGTTGAGGATTATTTTCATGTCCAGGCGTTCGCCGATGTTATCTCGTCCGCGCATTGGGACGAGTACCCCGTTCGAGTTGAGCGAAACACTTTCCGCTTATTGGAAATATTAGGGCGCCGTAATGTTAAAGCAACGTTTTTTATCCTCGGCTGGGTTGCGGACCGCTGCCCCGCGCTAGTTCGTGCGATCGTCGATTCTGGGCATGAGATAGGAAGCCACGGCTACGGCCACCGGATGCTTACCCGCGGCAGTCAAGCAAACTTCCGTGAAGACCTTATACGAGCAAAATCGACCATTGAGGATCAAACCGGCTCGCGCGTAACTTGTTTTCGCGCACCCAGCTATTCGATCACGTCAAAAACCTTATGGGCACTGGAGATTCTTGCTGAATTTGGTTTCGAATACGATTCTAGCATCTTTCCTATACGGCACGACTATTATGGAATTCCTGATGCGCCGCGTTTCCCGCATTATTGGTCCCTAAAAAGCGGCGCGCGCCTCCTGGAATTTCCCCCGTCGACCGTACGGATTTTGGGTATTAACGTTCCTATAGCGGGCGGTGGTTATCTTAGGCTTTTGCCATACAAGGTCACCGCTTGGGCCATCCGGCGCTTAAATCAAAAAGAAGATCAACCTGCTATGGTTTATTTACATCCGTGGGAGATTGATCCCGATCAACCGAGACTCGTTGCGTCTTGGAGCTCCCGATTTCGGCAGTACCAGAACTTGCAAACGACTGAAAAAAAGCTAACGCGTCTCCTCGACGACTTTTCGTGGGCTCCCATGTCGAAAGTGTTGTCCGGCTACGGACGGCCTATTCCATCGGTCAACTAGGTCACTATGTCAATTAAGATTCTCTCGGTGGTCGGGGCAAGACCCAACTTTATGAAAATTGCGGCGATCTGCGAAGCCGTTCGAGAATACAACGCGACTAACAACTCTTTATCGATCGACCACGTACTTGTTCACACGGGGCAGCATTATGACGCCAACATGTCGGACATGTTCTTTAACGATCTCGAACTTCCCAGCCCGAATCTGTTTTTGGGAGTCGGTTCAGGATCTCACTCAGCTCAAACAGCGAAAATCATGGAGGGTTTTGAAAGAGTTCTTTTGGTCGAGAAGCCTGACATCGTGATTGTGGTTGGTGATGTAAATTCGACTTTAGCATCCGCGCTGGTAACAAAAAAAACCTCCTGGACAAACCAAACCGGCAGAGACTTCATTCCCAAACTGGTGCATGTGGAAGCCGGACTACGAAGCTTTGACCGAACTATGCCCGAGGAAGTCAATCGGATCGTGACTGATGCTTTGTCAGATGTTTTGTTTACGACCGAAGAAAGCGCCAATGAAAACCTCAAACGCGAGGGTGTGCAGGCGGAGAAAATTCATTTCGTTGGGAATGTGATGATCGATACTTTGTTGCGCTATCGATCGAAGGCGAAGGAATCGACGATTCTTAAAGACTTGCAATTGTTTGACAAAGATCATGCTAAGCCGTACGCGATTTTGACGTTACACCGGCCCGCGAATGTTGATGATCGCGAGACACTGATCAAAATGCTCGATGCATTTTTGCAAATATCCCGAGATATGCCGCTGGTTTTTCCAGTCCACCCGCGGACTCTGAAGCAAATTCAAGAGGCAGATCTGGGAGATTATTTTGTTGATCATTTCATAGATCGGCCGGAACCATGGGATTCCCGAGTCAGAATTCGACTGCTGCCGCCCCTGGGCTATCTCGACTTTCTTGAGCTTATGTCGCTAGCACAAGTCGTATTGACCGACTCTGGCGGAATCCAAGAGGAAACCACGATTCTTGGTGTTCCGTGCATCACCCTGCGTGATAATACCGAAAGACCGGTAACTTTGACCCATGGTACGAATGTCCTAGTTGGCTCCGATTGTAAAAAAATCATTGAGGAATTTACCCGTGTTGTGCGAGGTCAGCGGGAGATTCCATCAGCGCCACAACTGTGGGACGGGCACGCTGCTCGGCGGATTATTCGAATTCTCGTCGAAGAGGAAAGAAGATCCGCTGGGCCGTCCGGAGCCGAAGTTCAAACGATCGAGTCACAACATCCTGATTAGAATCTTCTTCAATTCGATTGAGCTTAATTAGCGGGATCAGTGCTGACATAACCCAGGTATCTGCACGGCATTAGCGTTGAATAGCGGGACTGTATGGTGCGTCCATCATCCTGTGCCAACTTGCCAGCATACAATTCGTTTGTGCAGTCTGCCACATGAAAATATGCGTCGGTCTGCGCGAGTGGCGGAAGCATGCTTCAGCGAAGTAAGACTTGAGGCGCCGAGGGGAAATGCATGCACCGGCGCATGCCTACAATGGCCCCGAAATGCTGCTGCGCCACGGGCTCGCCTTTGCCGTTCCCCCCACATTCGTGGTAATTAAAAAAGAATGGGTGATGTTCGAATCAAAGGCTTAGTTTTAAGCGGTGGAAAAGGAACGAGGCTGCGGCCGCTCACCCACACGGCGGCCAAACAACTCGTACCGGTAGGAAACCGACCGATTCTTTTTCATGTGCTTGACAACCTCAAAAACGCAGCGGTTAAAGACGTCGGCATAGTGATATCACCGGACACAGGGAACGCAATCCGAGAAGCTGTCGGTGACGGACGCGCGTGGGGCATGAACCTGGAGTTTATCATGCAAAGTGAACCCCTGGGCCTTGCCCATGCCGTCAAAGTAGCACGTTGTTTTTTAGGCACTGATTCTTTTGTGATGTATCTCGGCGACAACTTGATCGGCTCCGGAATCAGTAAACATTTAGAGAGATTCGTATCCTCTGGAGCAGACGCATCGATCTTGTTGAAAGATGTGGACAACCCTTCGAGCTTTGGTATCGCTGAAGTAGACACTGATCAGCGGGTAATACGCCTCGTCGAAAAACCCAAGAATCCGAAATCTAGCCTAGCTTTGGTCGGCATCTATTTCTTCACTGAGCAAATTCATAAGGCGATCACTACGATTGCCCCCTCTTGGCGCGGTGAGCTCGAGATAACCGATGCGATCCAAGCGCTTCTCGACTCTGGGGGAAAAGTCCTGAGCGATGTTGTTCAGGCATGGTGGCTCGATACGGGGAAAAAGGATGATTTGTTGAGCGCTAACACTGTAGTTCTCGATGAATGGATTAAGCGCCGCATCGACGGTGAAGTCGATGCGCAATGTCAGATTACCGGCCGTGTACAACTTGGAGCGGGCAGTCACGTCCGCCAGAGCACGGTCCGTGGTCCGGTAGTTATCGGTGACAACGTTTTAGTGGAAAATTCGTTTATTGGCCCGTTCACTTCGATTGGTAATGGCTGCCGGATCATCTCATCGGTGCTGGAGCATTGCGTTCTTTTGGAAAACGCGCGAATTGAGCACGTTGATCGTCTAGAGGATAGCTTAGTCGGCAAGAACTCGGTGGTTCTAAGGGATAATAAAATCCACCAAGCTTATCGACTTATGATCGGTGACGATTCCGAAGTGCTGCTCTGATGCCGTTTCGTTTTAATCCGACCGACATTTCCGGTGTGATCGTTATCGACCCGCCTGTTTTTCCTGATGACCGCGGCTTCTTTATGGAAAGCTATAAGCGCTCCGAATTTGCCGCGGGCGGGATTAACGAAACGTTCGTTCAATGCAATCAGTCGAAGTCCGCGAGAGGAATCCTGCGCGGGCTGCATTATCAGAAAAACCCCAAGGCGCAAGCGAAGCTGGTGCGCGCGTTATCTGGCGAGATCTATGACGTGGCGGTCGATCTGCGGAAGGGAAGCTCAACCTATGGCAAATGGACGACTGTAATCCTATCGGCGGAAAATAAGAAAATGCTTTTCGTGCCTGTTGGGTTTGCCCACGGGTTGTGTGTGACCAGTGCCGACGCAGAGATGCTTTACATGACAACGGAAGAATATGCCCCGGATCTCGAGGCCGGCGTTCTCTGGGATGACCCAGATCTTGCCATTGAGTGGCCGGTTGCGAACCCAGTTCTTTCGGCGCGCGACCGCGCGTGGCCCCGGCTGCGTGATGCCGACAATACTTTTTAGTAGCAGCCGGAAAGGGGCCGGTGAGCGGCTGGCAGAGGGCTTGGTTGATGGAGCGATACTGGACAATTGCGACTTGCCGCTTTGGATTGACACTATGACCTGTGCCCCATACGGTTCGTTAATGTTATGAAAACCATCGTAGTGACCGGCGGCTGCGGATTTATCGGCAGCAATTTTATCAGGCTCGTGTGCGCCGAGACGAACTGGCGCATCGTCAACTTTGATAAGCTCACCTATGCCGGCAATCGGGACAATGTCTTGGACCTCCCAAAAGAGCGTATCCGGTTCGTTCAAGGAGATATCTGTGATCAGGATCTGGTCGGCAGAAGCATCACGGAAGAAAGTGTCTGGGCACTTGTGAATTTCGCCGCCGAGTCGCACGTCGATCGAAGTATTCTCGACTCCTCGCCGTTTTTGCAAACCAATATTGTTGGGACCCAAACGTTGCTGGAAGCGATTCGTAAAAACCCAGTGGAACGGTTTCTCCACGTTTCGACGGATGAAGTGTATGGGGACAAAGAGGGGAAAGCCCCGTCCAGCGAAGGAGAGGCGCTCTTGCCCAGCAGTCCCTATGCGGCAAGCAAAGCCGCGGCAGATCTTCTATGTTTTTCTTACCATCGCACCTATGATGTACCGGTTATCATTACGCGGAGCACGAATAATTACGGTCCGTATCAGTTTCCGGAAAAACTGATTCCGCTGCTCATTCGAAACGGATTGAATGAGTTTGACCTTCCCGTGTATGGCGACGGCAAGCAGATCCGCGACTGGCTCTACGTCGAGGATAACTGTCGGGCAATTTTAAGTATACTCGAAAAAGGCCAAGTCGGTTCGATTTACAACATCGGCACCGGGGAGGAACGCACCAATCTCGACGTCGTTCATGCGGTTTGTGCAGCAATTGCGGAGCGCCGTGGGACGGACCTGGAGCTTCAGCAGCGTATCCGCTCCGTAACCGATCGGCCTGGGCATGATCGACGCTACGCCGTAGATCACTCTAAGATTCGAAAAGAAATCGGCTGGCGGCCGCAAGTGGATTTTGCGGACGGTATCAAAAAGACGGTGGAATGGTATTTGACGCATTCGGATTGGACCGAGAGGGTAACTTCAGGCGAATATCGCAATTATTACGAAGCTGTGTATAAACGGGGGTGGGGCAAAGACGAGAGCGCATAGCAAGGCGGTGCGTGCTGTGCTGGTTGCTGCGGCCTGCTCCTCTATGCTCTATGCTCCATGCTCTTTGCCCTTGCCAATCTGGCAACTGGTCATCAGTGCTCATTGCTAAGTTCTAATGGTTCCCCAAAGTATCATAGTGTTCGGCGCCACCGGCCAACTCGGCACGGATCTCGTTGAAGTTCTCCGCCACGAGAACAATTTCGAGGTGTTTGCCGTAAGCCATCAAGACGCGGATTGCACCGATCGCGAGGCGGTGCGGCGAATGTTCGCCCAAGTGCGCCCTGATATAGTGGTCAACTGCGCCGCGTTTGTACGGGTTGATGAATGCGAAGAACGCGTGGACGACGCCTTTCGAGTTAACGCCGTGGGCGCCTTTAACGTCGCCAAAGCCTGCGCCGAGATCGAGGCGCTCTGTGTTTTTATTAGCACCGACTACGTCTTTGACGGGGCGAAAGATAGTCCTTATGCCGAGTCGGATATCCCAAATCCGATAAACGTATATGGTGCTTCGAAGCTCGCCGGTGAATATCTGACCCGCCTGGCCGCTCGGCGCTGCTTGATCGTCAGAACGGCAAGTTTGTTTGGTAAAACTGGGGCACGCGGCAAAGGAGGCAATTTTGTCGAGACTATTATCAAGAAAGCTAAAGCCCACGAGCCAATAAAGGTGGTCAATGACATCAGCATGTCTCCTACGTACTCGCGAGACGCAGCAAATGGTTTGGCGGCGTTGTTGCGCAATCGAGCGACTGGTCTGTTTCACATGGCAAACACAGGGGCGTGCACTTGGTACGCGCTTGCAAAGGCGATTTCGGAATTTGCCGATCTCGGCAATGCCATTCATCCCGTCTCGAGCAGTGAATTTGGACTGAGGGCGGCTCGCCCGAAAAACTCGGCGCTTATAACCGAGCAAACGGGTTTTCAGTTACCTCCGTGGAAAGACGCCCTGAAGGCCTATTTAGTAGAAAAAGGTCATCTCCGTTACTTCAGCTAAGCGGGGCAGTCTGCTGTTACCGTGGCTAGCGTCGTTATTGTCGTGCCCTGCTATAACGAAGAGAAGCGTCTCGATCTTGCTAGCTTCCATGCTTTTAAACATCCCTCACATTCCATCAAGTTTTTGTTCGTCAATGATGGCAGCTCCGATAACACCTTGCCGGTGCTCGAATCATTGCGAATGTCCAATTCGGACCGATTCATCGTTTTGAGCCTGCGACACAACCAGGGCAAAGGGGAAGCGGTGAGACAGGGCATCATGGCGGCGCTCGATTCCCAACCCGACTATGTCGGATTTTGGGACGCGGATTTGGCAACACCGCTTAATACCATTTCGGAATTCATCGATTTCGCTGAAAAGCGGCCGGAAGTCTCGATGATCATTGGTGCCCGAGTCAAGCTGCTTGGCAGAGAGATTCAGCGGAAATCGAGCCGGCATTATCTGGGGCGAATCTTTGCTACTGTGGCTTCTGCAGTACTAGGCTTGGCAGTTTATGACACGCAATGCGGCGCGAAACTGTTCAGAATGTCGCCGTTGGTCACAGATTTGTTTCAGCAACGATTCCAATCGCGGTGGATCTTCGACGTCGAAATTCTTGCCCGATTCATCAAAATAAGCGCGGACAAAGGGATCCCGCAGGCCGATCGCTTAATCTACGAATTTCCATTAACGGAATGGAGAGATATCGCGGGTTCCAAGGTGCGTCTTTACGATTTTTTTAAAGCGGGCTGGGAGTTATACCGTATCCGTCGCAAGTACTTCCGCAGTCGCAAGTCCCTCCGTACTTCCCGCAGCTAAACCTCTGCCCTCGTTAGTCTCGGCAGCCCGCTAAATGTTCGTTGGAGAGCCCAACATTTCAAACTGGCTGAGATTGTACTGGTGGAATGACCTTTGCGCTCCAACGGGAAACACAGCAACTGGGACGGATTCTTCGGGCAAGTTTGTCCATTCGACAGATTGGCATTCAAGAGCAGCCAATTTTGCCGCCCGAGATAGCAGTTTGGGAGTACGTTTACATATGGCGTCCGGTACCTCTCGATGCATGAAGGGCGGAAGCCTGCCTTGTGAACAAGATTATGTCCCCCAGGTTAAACTTAGAAAGACTTGAGCATGAAGTCAGCTACCTGTAGGTTCTGCGGACGAAATTTAACTCACACATTCGTTGATTTGGGGATGTCGCCCCTCTGCGAAAGTTACATTAGCTCGGACCAACTCAATGAAATGGAACGATTTTACCCGCTCCACGTCTATGTATGCGACAAATGTTTTCTGGTGCAGCTTTTGGAATATGTGAGTCCGGACAAGATATTCAGCGACTACGCTTATTTTTCATCGTACTCTGATAGCTGGCTTAAACATGCACGAAATTATGTCGACATGGCGGTCGCTCGATTTGGGATAGATTCAAAAAGTCACGTAGTGGAGATCGCAAGCAATGATGGATACCTCCTCCAATACTTTGTTCAGCGGGGTATTCCGGTTCTTGGTGTTGAGCCCGCTGCCAATGTTGCTGCAGTGGCGGAGCGCAAAGGAGTTCCTTCTCTCGTTAAATTCTTCGGTGTAAAAACCGCCGGTGAGCTTGTCACGGAGGGAAAACAAGCCGATCTGTTGCTCGGAAATAATGTCCTCGCACATGTACCCGACATCAACGACTTTGTCGCAGGCTTGAAGGTGCTGTTGAAGAGCGCGGGAGTGATTACCATGGAGTTCCCGCATCTGATGCGGCTCATGAACGAAAATCAGTTCGACACGATTTACCACGAGCATTTTTCCTACTTGTCCTTTACTACGGTCGAGAAGATTTTTCTCGCCCACGGACTCACGATCTTCGATGTCGAAGAAATTCCGACCCACGGTGGCTCCTTGAGAATCTACGCGCGCCATTATGAAGATGCTTCGAAGCCGGTGGAAAAGAGGGTCTTCCAATTGCGTGAAGGCGAAGAAAAGGCCGGCTTTACATGCCTGCGTTCATATTTCTCTTTCACGGAAAAAGTGAAGGAGACAAAACATAGGTTTTTAGACTTTTTGATTCAAGCAAAACGACAAGGCTGCTCGATTGTAGGATATGGTGCGCCTGGAAAAGGCAACACTCTTTTAAACTATTGCGGGGTTCGCACGGATTTTCTCGACTACGTCGTCGATCGCAGCCCCCACAAACAGGGTAAATTCTTGCCCGGCACGCACATTCCGATTTATCATCCGGATAGGATCAAAGAGACAAAACCCGATTGCGTGGTGATTCTCCCATGGAATATCAAGACCGAGGTGATGGAGCAACATTCATATATCGGCGAGTGGGGCGGTAAGTTTGTCGTGCCGATCCCGGAAGTGACGGTCCTATAAACGTGAGCAGTAACCGGTAACCACCGCAGAGGCTTTTCCCGTTGTAATCTTGTGATTTTTACTGAAACAAAATTGCCTGGCGCGCTCCTTATAGAACCGGAGAAGTTGGAAGACGGCCGCGGGTTTTTTGCTCGTAGCTGGTGTTGCCGAGAGTTCGAAGCGAATGGCCTCAATCCACGGTTAGTCCAATGCGATATTTCGTTCAGCCATAACAAAGGCACGCTTCGCGGAATGCACTATCAGGTAGCACCTTTTTCGGAGGTTAAGTTAGTGCGGTGTACGCGAGGGTCAATCTACGATGTGATCATAGATCTTCGGCCTGATTCCCCGACTTTTAAAGACCACATGGGCGTAATTTTGAGCGCGGAAAATCATAAAATGCTTTACGTCCCTGAAGGGTTTGCTCACGGATTTGTCACGCTTGAGGATAGCACCGAGGTTTTGTATCAAATGTCCGAATTTTACGCGCCGGAGCACGGCCGCGGGGTCAGATGGAATGACCGGACGTTCGAAATCTGCTGGCCTATTGTCCCCACAATTATGTCCGAACGAGATCGGACATGCCCGGATTTCTGTCTGTAAATGTTGACCCTGCGAAAGAACTCTTCAATCGGCCATTCGCAATAGCTCCGAGTGACATTGGAGTTGAGATGCATCGGCTAATGGCTGGGCTCTGTCTGACCTGCCGCAGCATTACTGTTTTCAAGTACTGGAGGGTAACCACCTGTACATCAATCAAGACTTAAAGTGTGGGTCTCAACTCCGGAAGCGTGGTCCTTATCGCGCGATGGGCACGTGCACAGCTCGGTCGATGAGCTGGCGTGCTCTGGATGCTGAATTTATCCGATGGAGAGCACAGTCTACTTGACATCGCCGAGCGCTCGACCTACCCATTGCGGGAAATTCGACAAGCCGCAAGCCTATTATCGGCGCCCGAGTTTTTAAGCCGATCGGAGAAATAATCGTATCATAAACTCGTGGCACATGGAGGCTCAATGAATAATACGATCTATTTCGATTCGGGAGTCGATGACGTGACCCGCCGTCGACAGCTCTACGATGGTGAAATTTTTGTCTTTTCACCGAACACGAACTCCCTGGCGCTCTCTGCGCTAGCACGGGAGATGATTGAGGAAGCGTTCGGCTCCCTCCATCCTCTCAAAGCGCAGTACAGCTTACCCGTTGAGAAATATGTCGAAATCTTGGCTGAGCTCAAACCTAAATTCATTCATCATCCGAAATCGAAGGAATTTATCCAAGAGATTTTAAAGGACTTCGGTTGCGATCTCAGCAAGACTTACTTTGATGTTCCGCGCTTGCGTTCCGCCACGAGCGATAACTATCTGACTTCGGGCATTGCCTATGCTTTTCATCCGCATCGAGACACCTGGTACTCGGCCCCGTTTAGTCAGCTGAACTGGTGGATTCCTGTTTATGATATTTGCTCCGAGAATTCCCTCGCATTTCACCCGAAGTACTGGACTCAGCCACTACGGAATGGCTCGAACCGATACAACTATTATCAGTGGAATAAGGATAGCCGAAAGAATGCGGCGAATTACATCCACGAAGATACACGTGATCAACCCCGCCCAGAAGAGCCGGTGGAGCTGTATCCTCAGACTCGGCTTGTCTGTAAGACTGGCGGCATCATTATGTTTTCGGGTGCGCAATTACATTCGACTGTGCCCAACACTGCAGGACGCGCCAGGTTCAGCATTGACTTCCGAACGGTACACTTAGACGACATCATCGCCAAAAGAGGGGCTCCTAATATCGACTCCACTTGCACCGGGACGACCTTAGGAGATTTTTTGCGTGGGACTGATTTAGCCCACATCTCCCATGAGATCGTCGAAATATACGATGAGCTCGGCGCAGCAGGTTTTGTGCAGCGTGAGCAGTTAACTCCGAACGTGACCAGCCATCCTGATTGATGGCTGATCAAAAAAACGAACTTTCATGAATGCTTTTAGAGACGAAGTTGCCGTTGTTACTGGCGGTGGAAGCGGAATAGGCCGGGCGATTGCGTTTGGCCTTGCTCAACGCGGGATGACGGTCTGTCTTGTTGGCCGACGCGCGCATCTTCTCGAATCTGTCGCAGAAACGATTCGCGCGATGGGCAGAGTGGTAAGAATCTACCCGACGGACATAACGTCCGATGAACCAGTCCAGTCTTTGTGCGACCGAGTGAAGCAAGAATTACGGGGCGTCGATGTTCTCGTTCACAGTGCAGGCAGTTTTTTTATGGGCGAGCTTTCGACCTCTCCTCTTGGGGATTTTGATGCCCAGTATCACGCCAATGTGCGCGCGCCCTTATTTTTGACACAAGCTCTGCTCCCTCTTATTCGGGTGCGTCGTGGGCAAATTGTCTTCATCAATTCCAGTTTGGGTTTAAACACGAGGGCTTACGTTGGGCAATATTCTGCGACGCAGCACGCACTCAAGGCTGTTGCTGATACACTTCGTCAAGAAGTCAACGCGGAAGGGATACGGGTCCTTAGCATTTATCCAGGTCGGACCGCAACGGCCCGCCAGGCGGCAATTTTTGAGGCGGAAGGACGAGCATATCGTCCAGAGCTTCTCCTCCAGCCTGAGGATATCGCTTCCATCGTTATTAATGCGTTAGAGCTAAGCCATACCGCTGAAGTAACGGACATCAAGATTCGCCCACTTATAAAATCCGATTAACATTTTCAGTGTGAATTCAGCATAGCGCAGCAGAAGGAGGGACATTCGATGAAAGTGGTCCTTTTTTGTGGTGGACTCGGTATGCGGTTGCGCGAATTTTCCGAAACGATTCCAAAGCCAATGGTGAATATCGGATATCGTCCAATCCTATGGCATATCATGAAGTATTATGCCCATTACGGCTATAATGATTTCATTCTCTGCCTCGGGTATGGGGCGGATTTTATTAAGAATTATTTCCTCAACTATAACGAATGTGTATCCAACGACTTCGTTTTTTCCGAAGGAGGCAAAAGTCTTCAACTTTTCAATAGTGACATTGATTCTTGGAAGATAACCTTCGCGGATACTGGAATGAGCGCCAATATTGGCCAAAGGTTAAAAGCAGTCGAGAAGTACCTGAACGGCGACGAGATTTTTCTTGCTAATTATAGTGATGGTCTTACTGATGTTCCCCTAGATCGACAGATTGAACAGTTTGAGAATGAGCAAAAGGTAGCAAGTTTTCTCTGTGTCAAGCCCAACCTCAGTTTTCATTTTGTTACCCTCAATTCTGGTGGCGTTGTGGAGGCTATCAGGGATGTGAGTCGCTCAGACATTCGAATCAACGGCGGCTACTTCGTTTTTCGGAATAATATTTTTAAATATATGCAAGACGGTGAGGAACTGCTGTACGAGCCTTTCCAGCGGCTCGTTCAGCAACAGCAACTCCTCGCATATAAGTACGACGGCTTCTATGCGTCCATGGATACTTTTAAGGATAAGCAGATGCTGGACGACTTGTATGCTACTGGTGTCGCACCGTGGCAGGTCTGGAAAAGTCTCTCCCAAGAATCTATGCGTCAGATTTCCCAATCAAAATTGGGCGTCGCAGCGCGCAGAGTCGCTGCCAGACAGTAAGTGGTTCTTCCGCAGTTCATCACAGTGACGCAGAGTTCACCGGGTTAGGCGTATCAGAGTTCCTTACTCTGCGTTCTCTGCGCCAAGCGGTAACGACGGCCCACTCGCTCTTTCCATCATCAGATGCTTTCGCTAATTCTTAGTAAAACCGGACCATTTCGTGTCCTTTGTCTTGGCGCCCACTGTGACGATATCGAGATTGGCTGTGGAGGAACGGTGCTCACACTGGCGGCGGCGAAACGCGAAATGGAAATTTGCTGGTTGGTATTCAGCTCTGATGAGAGACGAAAGGAGGAAGCACTGAAGAGCGCAGCTGTCTTCCTCGAGAATATTCCTCGCCGGACTGTGCTTGTCGATTCATACCGTGACGGTTTTTTGCCTTACATCGGACGTGAAATCAAGGAGAGATTCGAACAGCTTAAAAATGAGTTTTCGCCTGACGTAATTCTGACTCACTATAGCCGCGATTTGCACCAGGACCATCGTTTGATCTCAGAGCTCACGTGGAATACTTTTCGAGACCATTTAATTCTTGAGTACGAGATTCCAAAATATGACGGCGATTTTGGATCACCGAATTTATTTGTTCCGCTCAGCAAGCCTGCCTGTGAGAGAAAAATTGAAACCATTCTCAGCGCGTTTAAGAGCCAGATTAATAAACACTGGTTTTCGCGCGAGGTCTTTTTGTCAGTGATGCGATTAAGAGGCATGGAGGCGAACGCGTCAAGCAGTTACGCAGAAGGTTTTTACTGCCGCAAGTCAGTATTGGAGGCGAGATGAGAGTTCTAGTAACGGGTCACGCAGGCTATATAGGCTCTGTCTTGACGCCACTATTAGTTCAGGCTGGTCACGAGGTCGTTGGGTTCGATACCGAATTTTTTGCCGGCTGCGATTTTCATAGCGATCTTTTTGCTATCCCGAGTATCCATAAAGATATTCGCGATGTGGTACCAGCCGATCTGAAGGGCTTCGATGCCATTATCCATCTAGCGGCCTTGTCCAACGATCCCTTGAGCGATCTTAACCCTGTGTCGACCTATGAAATTAACCATCGGGCTTCCGTACGATTCGCCGAATCTGCTAAAGCAGCGGGTGTTCGCCGGTTTCTTTTTTCGTCCTCCTGTAGCCTCTATGGAAAATCCGCGGAAGCCGATTTTCTGAAGGAGGAAGCCTCTTTTAATCCTGTGACACCCTACGGCGAATCGAAAGTTTTTGTAGAACGCGATGTCTCGGCCCTAGCGAATGACGACTTTAGTCCGACTTACCTGCGTAATGCGACCGCATATGGAGTTTCTCCCAGACTCCGCGCCGACTTAGTGATCAACAACTTGGTTGGCTTTGCCTACACTACTGGTGAAGTCCTGATCGCGAGTGACGGAACACCTTGGCGCCCGTTGGTTCATGTGGAAGATATCTGCCGTGCGTTCTTAGCAGTTCTCGACGCGCCGACAGAATTGGTTCATAATCAGGCATATAATGTGGGTCGAACGGACGAAAACTACCAAATCCGAGACATTGCCCAGATGGTTGAGGAGATCGTTCCTGGCAGCCGCGTGAAATTTCTAGAGGGCGGCGGCCCGGATCTCCGTTGCTATAAAGTCAATTGCGATAAGATCGCTCGGGCCCTTCCGGAGTTTCGACCGCAATGGACCGTGCGTAGCGGTATTGAGCAACTTTACCGCTGTTACCGGGCGCAAAACCTGGCGCGCGACGAGTTCGTCGGAACCCGCTACACACGCATTAAGCATATCAAAAGGCTTCAGGAAGAACGACGCCTAGATATTAATCTCCGGTGGCAATCTCAGGGGCAGTCAGTTTTCAGCGATTGCTCGACCATAACGATTTAGCTAAGTCCATCAGCCACAGACCCTCCCGGAAGGCTGGGTCTAATCAAATCTGCCGTACGGAAGCGACTAACATGGTATTGCCAGTGGAGATCGCGATGGAACTCGTCAGTATATAGCTTCCATAAAAACCTTGCTCTTAGGACGTCAGTACAAAGCTGCGAAAGAGGCCTACGCCTGATGCTGTCTAATTTACAAGAGATCTACAACCGCCGCGATTTGCTTTACATACTCACATGGCGCGAGATTACGGTCAGATATAAACAGTCGATCATGGGGATGCTTTGGGCTGTATTGATGCCGGGTATAATTATCTTCGCGGGCCTGATTGTCCGATACGCGTTCGCCAATGCGTCCGGAAAGTCGCTTGCTATCTCGGATCTGACTTCCGTTGCCGTGAAAGCCGCGCCGTGGGCTTTTTTTGTTTCATCAATCCGTTTTGGCACTACCAGTCTCATTTCAAACACCAATCTCGTAACGAAAATCTATCTGCCACGCTTGGTGTTTCCACTGGCGGCAGTATCTTCACAATTTTTTGACTTCCTCATTTCGGCAGGGGTGGTTTTGTCGATTTTGCTCTTAGCGGGTACGGAATGGAGTATTCAAATTCTTTGGGTCCCGGTGATCGTCGGTACACTAGTGACTATGACGATGGCGCTAGCGGTTATTTTTTCGGCCGCGAGCCTGTTCTTTCGCGATGTGAAGTACATTGTGGAAGTGATTCTCACTTTCGCCATTTTTTTCACTCCAGTATTTTATGATTCCGCGGTGCTTGGCCCCTGGTCGCCTTTGCTCCTTATCAATCCCGTATCGCCCTTACTGGAAGCAATGGCATCGGTCGTTATTCACCACCAGGCTCCATCGTTTGTTTGGCTTGGTTATAGCATTGCAGTTGCGGGTTGCCTTTTTACCGTCGCAATCAATTTATTTAACAGACTCGACCCTTACTTTGCTGAGTGCATTTAGTATCCACTGCCATGCCTGATAATGTTTTAAACGTTGAGGGGGTTTTCAAGAAATTTTTCCGCGGAGAGCTTTTCAACAGTCTAAGGGACTTGGTGCCCGCAGTGGCTAATCGCTGGATGCGTCGTGCGGGCAAGCGTGATCTCGAGCGCCGCGAATTCTGGGCACTTCGGGACGTGTCGTTCATCGTTAAGCAGGGCGAAGCCTTCGGTATTATCGGTGCAAATGGCGCTGGTAAGAGCACTATCCTTAAATTACTCACCGGGATCATGAAGCCAACCGCCGGAATGATTGATGTCCGAGGTCGCATTTCGGCGCTCATCGAGGTTAGCGCCGGTCTTCACCAAGACCTAACCGGACGGGAAAATATCTATCTCAATGGCGCTATTTTGGGGATGACGCGCGACGAAATCCGCCGACGTTTCGACGCCATCGTGGATTTCTCTGGCTTGGAACAATTCATCGATACTCCAGTGAAAAGGTACTCATCAGGGATGTTTGCCCGTCTCGGATTTTCTGTTGCCGCACATGTCGACCCGGACGTTTTACTCGTGGATGAGGTACTCAGCGTTGGTGACTACCTTTTTCAACGAAGATGCTTAGAGCGAATGCATTCCATAATTCGGAGTGGTGCGACCGTGGTCTTCGTCTCGCATAACCTCCGGGAGGTCGCGCAACTGTGTCAACGTAGCCTTTTATTGGAACAAGGCCAAGTGGAAGCAATCGGTCCTACAGACGAAATAATCACCGCCTATTATAAACGCGCGCAGCGGCCACGCTCGAATGGTATCAATGGCAACGACAGCAACGTTACGATTACAAAAGTTACAGTTCACGACGACCAAGGTCCTCGCATGGAGTTTAAATCAGGTGGTAAGTTGTACGTCACTATTGAAGCCTACGCACGATCTCGTTGTGACGACATGAGCGTAGTGATTGCCGTAGTTGACGACCTGCAGTATAAATTTTTCGATACCTGCACCCAACGGCTAGGTGCCGATGCAATCACGCTTGAGAGGGATCAAACATTGAAATGCACGTTTGAGATGGATTTGCCGTTGGCCGAGGGCACATTTCACGTACATGCATATTTACACCGCTATTTAACCGGGGCGTATGACCGGTGGTTTTCGGCGGCGACGTTTTTCGTTACAGGTGCACCCGAGGTGCGCGGTATAGTCACGCTACATCCCAAACTGAAAACGTGTCACGTGAGTCCAACGCCTGACGAGGATTCGGTAGGAATGTCATCGTCAGATCTTCTTGGAATGTAATGGATACTCCACGCCAGGATCGCGATATCGCTCCGCTAGTTAGTGTCGTTACGCCATTTTTCAATACAGCACGTTGGTTGGCCGAATGCATTGAAAGTGTGCTTGCGCAGTCGCTGGGACATTTCGAGTATATATTACTAGATAATTGCAGCAGCGACGGATCGGCCGATATTGCGCAGGAGTACGCTCGCCATGACCGGCGCATACGTTATTTTCGGAATCAACAGTTTCTCCGACAACATCAAAACTACAACGCTGCGCTTGGACTGATCTCTCCAGCAAGCGGATATACCAAAATAGTCTCGAGCGATGACGTGATCTATCAGACCTGTTTGGCCGATATGGTACGCGTCGCTCAGCAGCATTGTCTGGTCGGGGTCGTCGGCGGTATCGCCCTTCGTGGCCGTACAGTCTCTGAGGGCTCGAAAGCTGTGGCCGATTGGCCGTTTGCAACGGAAGCGATATGCGGGCGGACTGCGGCCGCATACCAACTCATGCATCGCGTCCGCTTTGTTACATCGCCTACAACAGTTTTATATCGCTCCGATGTGGTCAGACAGAAAAAACCGTTCTTCCATGAGACTTGCTTGCACGCGGATATGCGTACCTTTTTCGAGATTCTCCGTGACTGGGATTTTGGATTTGTCTCAGAACCACTCACGTTTGTAAGAAGTCGTGATGAAGGTGTTAGCGCGGGGATTTTAACAATAGACCCACTTTGTCATCTTCTCGATGAGTTCATGCAGACAACTAAATTCGGACGAGAGTTTTTAACGGCTGATGAGTTTGATCGATGCTGGCTCAGCGTTCGAAAGGATTACTTTGAGCATCTAGCGAGAAATGCCTTGAGCAATCGGCGGGAAGAATTTTGGGAGCATCATAAAAATGGGTGGGATTCCATCGGCTATTCGATGACGCAGCGGACCTTGCTCGTACACGCAATACTCCTTTGCCTTCGAATTTTCTTCGATCCTGTCCGGTTATCGAGGTTCTTGCGAAACCGGATTGAACATTTGGCGAAACAAAAATAACGGCGGGCAGGCCATCCAAAAAGGGCTGCAGGTGAATGAGGCGTCTGAGAATATACCTTGCTATACCGGGAGCGGTTTTGGACGTTATAACTTTCAAATCGTGGAGGTGTTTGTATGGTCTGGAAACCATTCCGATTCGTGGCCGGTGATCTCGTTGAAGTCCTGAGCAAGGAAGAAATTCTAAGCACCCTGGATCAACACGGATGTGTCGAGGGTATGCCTTTCATGCCGGAGATGCTCCAGTTTTGTGGGAAGCAGTTTCGAGTACGTGCAGTTGCGCATAAGACCTGTGACACCGTGCATAGGACAGGAAGTCGCCGTCTTCGCTCGACCCTGCATCTGGCAGATCTCCGATGCGATGGGTCGGCGCATGGTGGTTGCCAAGCTGAGTGCAGCTTGTTTTGGAAAAACGTCTGGCTGAAGCCAGCTACCGGCTCGGAACGCGACGCTGAAAAGATCAAATCGAATTCGCATTCGCCTGGATGCACCGAACCGGGGCTTTATACCAATGCACGTCTGTCCGAGGGGCCAATCGGGGGTGAGTCGCGTTACGCGTGCCAAGCGACGAAACTTTATGAGGCGACGGAACCCCTGGCTCTCTGGAATCCGCGCCAATATGTGCTTGAAGTGGTGACTGGGAATCGCTCTTATCGCCGAGTCCTTCGCATCGCCTTCCTCGGTACGCTTAGGTGGATGGTCTTACAGGTGCCATGCGGCTATCGAGTGTTGAAATGTTTCACTGATTATATGCACGAGCGGTTGCTCGGCCGTAAGTCGCCATCTCTATGGGGTAGAATTGACATCGGCAAGCCCACTCCTACAGGGCGTTTGGATCTTAAGTCCGGCGAATACGTACGCATCCGGTCACAGGAAGAAATCGAACAGACTCTGGATCGGGATGGAAAGAACCGCGGGTTGGGTTTCGATTCGGAGGAAATGGCGCCCTACTGCGGTCAACTTGCTCGAGTTCGGGGTCGTGTAACCAAAATAATAGATGAAGCAACCGGGATTATGCGTGAAATGAAGCAACCATGTATCGTTCTGGAAGGAGTTATGTGTAGCGGAGACTATGCGAGCCATAAATTGCTTTGTACGCGAGCTATTCATGCGTATTGGCGAGAGATCTGGCTTGACCGGCTCACAAATGTACATTCCGAGCGACAACGGATTCTGTAAAGCTTCGTCTAACAAGCTCATAAGTATAGGCTAACAAAAGGTGTAACAACCATGTTAGCAACTAACACAGCAATCAATACTTCAGACCAGCCTGGCAACCAATATATTCCGGTCTTAGACGGCCTTCGTGCATGCGCTATCGTGGCAGTTATTGTATGTCATGTTAATCAGGCTTATGGAGGCCCATTTATGGCGGGGGTTATAGACGGGCCGCTGGCAATGGTGCTCGGTTCGGGATGGATCGGCGTCGACTTGTTCTTTGTACTCTCGGGCTTTCTGATCACAGGTATTCTTTATGATTCAAAAGGATCTGACGGCTACTTCCGTAATTTTTACGCTCGCCGAATCCTACGTATCATGCCGCTGTATTATGGGTTTTTGTTCGTAACAACAGTGGCGTTTCCCTGGGTATCATATAGATTCCTCGGACGTCTGCTACTTTTACATGATATTTCGCCAGCGGATGCCCGGTCGCTGTATCTGTACTTTTATAATTTTTATCTACCGTTCACGGGACGAATGCTCTTCGATTTTCATCACTTTTGGTCTCTTGCGATTGAGGAACATTTTTATCTGTTTTGGCCGTTGGCTGTGTATGCGCTACCCCGCAGCAGCCTTATGCGAACGTGCGTTGGTGTGGCGGTAGGCTCGTTCCTCCTTCGGGTAATCGTTGTCCTGTGGGGGACGCAGCCGATAACCGCCTTCTTTCTTACGCCATTCAGACTGGATGGTTTGTTAATCGGTTCGTGGGTTGCGTTGGCGAAGAGAGACCGCGATGACTGGTTTCAGTTGCGGCGGTATGCAGGATGGCTTACGAGCGGGTGTGGCGGTTTGCTTTTAGGCATCGCGCTTGGACAGCGGCACTTTATTCCGGGAGCCACGCCTGAACGAACAGCCGGGGCTTTTGTGAATGGAAATATGGTTCTGACGGTGGGTATTGCTGCTTTAGCAGTCTTTTTTGGGGGTACTCTAGTTCTCACATTGGAATCCACTCAAGGAAGTCAAATGCGGACGGTTTTGGAAGCTAAGTGGCTGAGAGCTTTCGGGAAGTACAGTTATGGGATGTACGTTTTCACGGCCTGATTCTACTTGCGACTGTAAGGCTGGTCTCGCCTTTAAATGTTAGTCATGCTTACATTGCGAAGCCCATAGCTGTACTCTGGGTCACTGCAGCGACGTTTTTCGTCGCCTGGTTAAGTTATCATACTTATGAGAAGCAATTCTTGCGATTGAAAGCGCTTTTTAGAACGCCCGCATCCGAAAACAGATTCTGTATCACTCAATTCAAAACGCAGTCTGAAAACCCGCGGCACTTTGCTTGACTACTGCGACTATACGGTCGAGTTTTAAGACTTAACGAGAGAAAGCATCTTCAACAGATGCCTGCGGAGTCGCTCGCCGAATCCTTTAGATATCTTTTTTATTTGTGAGAAACCATCATAGAATGGACGTTGGTAGTGTAGGCAGTGTGTTTTCGGGCAGGAGACGGCGTACTGGTTCAGCTGAATCGATCGTGACTGTCTACAAGGGGGAGACGCTTTCATTAGAGCTCAAGGACTTACTCTTGATAGTAGGCTTTTCCGTGGCATATTTCAGTGCAACGGCGTTCTTGGGAACACGGGCAATACTACACACAGACGAACTGGTGATTGTCTATATGGCCAAGTTGCCAACTGCCGCAGTTCTCTGGAATGCAATCGCTGACGACACGCTTCCGCCGTTGGCATATTATCTAACTCGTATAGCATTGTGGTTGTTTGGCGAAAGCCACCTTGTCATCCGGTTGCCGGAGATGCTGGGATACTGGTTGATGACAGTTTGCATATATCTATTTGTTCGTGGATATGTACCAGCGAGGTTTGCTACGGTGGCAATGCTAACTCCTCTAACGACTATCGCGTATAGTTATTCTTATTTTGCCAGGCCGTACGGCCTAATGCTGGGTTTCGGCACAGCTTCTCTTTTATGCTGGAATAATGCGCGCGCGAGCAGATCCCGAGTTTGCTGGCTAATCGGGCTGGCGCTGAGCCTGGCCTGCGCATTAGCCAGTCATTGGTACGCGGTACTGCTTTTCATTCCGCTCGCTTTGGCTGAAGCGGTCCGTTTAGCATTAACCAAACAATCTGATTTTCCAATGTGGTGTGCCATAGGCTTAGGAAGCTCTTCGCTATTACCTCTGTCTCAGATGATTCGAGGCGCTCAGAAGTTCCAGTCGATAATGTCAACACCTGTCGGAATCACAGCTATCCTGGATGCATATCAGACGCTTCTGCATAGTACCTCTCTTCTTTTGATAAGTCTTCTGATCTTGGCATGGTTTTCCTATGAGTACAGCGGTAGTAATGAGCAGAAGCGAAATCCCGAGACTTGTCGAATCCCTACTGACGTAACGGTGCTTATTGCAGGTCTTCTCTTAACCCCGATCTCTGGAGCTGGCTTGGCTGCCTTCGTAACCGGGGTTTACAGTGCTCGTTATGTTTTCTTAACTGTGGTAGGCGTTGCGATTGCTGTTGGCTTGCTAGTTTGCAAACTGGAAGACGGACGACGGAATCGCGGAATCGTAGCACTTGGAGTGGTCGCGTTGGCCAGCATGGCGCAGATCTATCAGAACAAAAGTACTTTGCTCGAGCGATCCGCCATTGCAGAGAGAACCGGGCTGTTCGCCATTCTCGGGTGCTCAACAGCCCTAAAGGATTCTAACGAGCCAATCATTGTTTCTGATATCCATTCCTTTTACATACTTCAATACTACAGTCCGGCGAGGCTCAGTAACCGATTAGTTTATCTCACTGAATACAATGCGCTGGCTTCACGGATGTCAAAGGCAATGAGACGTTGGAATAACTGGAAAGTAGCCGAGTATAAAAATTTTCTCGGCAAGCATTCCGAGTTTTTCGTGTATGAGTCTCAATATAGTAGTCTACAGGCCCACTCGCCGTTGTTGGCCCGACTCGTAGTTGATGGAGCACAAATTAGTGACAGTGGCTGCATGGACGTCAGGGACGTCTATCCCAGGCCCGGTTTACTCTACAGGGTAGAATTTGGCACTAATATTACATCAAACACCATTGCTCAATACCGTAGCAGACAAATGTAACTGATGTATTCGGTTAGTGAGCATCAACCCTGGCTTCCAGTCGTCAGCTGTGAGGTTCGACCCCGGGAATGCGGCCGGAATGTATTGTCTAACTCGCGAGCGACAATTAAAGGACAACAATAAAGATAGTATAGGGTAAGATGGACGTCACGGAAGACCCAAATTCTCTTCGGCCATGGGCCAAATCTCTGGACCACAATAGGCCCGACGTCGCAGCAACTGAACTTTGGGCAGGGCCGGAACTGTCCGTTATTGCGCCCACATTTAATGAAGTTGATAATGTGGCCGAATTGATTCGAAGGCTTAAGCAGACCCTAAACGGTATTTTCTGGGAGATCATTTTTGTGGACGATGATTCTCCTGATGGTACTGCAGAAAAGGTTAGAGCCTTGGCTAGAACGGACAGGCGTATTCGCTGTGTGCAACGTATATCACGGCGAGGCCTGTCGTCGGCGTGTATCGAAGGAATGCTTGCTAGCGCGGCTCCATACCTGGCGGTTATAGACGCCGATCTTCAGCACGACGAGACATTGCTTCCAGACATGCTAGAGCTTCTTAGAACTGGTGACGCAGACATTGTGATTGGTAGCAGATACATGCAGGGAGGAAGCATAGGAGATTGGGGTTCTTCTCGTGCGGCAATGAGCCGCTTGGCGACTTGGCTGAGCCGTACACTAGTTCCCGTAGAAGTAACGGATCCAATGAGCGGTTTTTTTATGCTCCGACGGGATATTCTAGAAACAACCGTTCACAAGCTCTCGACGATCGGTTTTAAGATACTCCTGGATTTCTTCGCTTCGTCCTCGAGCGTATTGCAATTTAGAGAACTGCCATATCAGTTTAGAAATCGAAAAGCCGGCGAGAGTAAGCTAGATTCGGTGGCTACGTGGGAATACGGGATGCTGCTACTCGACAAACTAATAGGCAACATTGTTCCTGTTCGCTTTGTGTCCTTTTCGATTGTAGGTGGGCTTGGCGTTTTAGTGCATTTTTTTTGCCTGGCGATACTGTTCAAAGCACTAAAGACTTCTTTCGTTGAGGCCCAAGTGATTGGTACAGGAGTCGCGATGACCTTCAACTTTGCGATAAATAATCTGCTTACTTACCGCGATCTCCGTTTACGCGGATGGCGGTGGCTGCGAGGACTAGTCTCATTTAGTTTGGCGTGCAGCATTGGCGCCGTCGCGAACGTCGGGATAGCATCCTATTTGTACGATACGAATGGCGGGTGGATCTTTGCGGGATTGGGAGGAGTTCTGATGGGTGCTGTTTGGAATTACGTTACCACGATGCGGTATACGTGGCGGAAACACTTATAGATACTATCCCCCTATGCATGGCTTTACTATGGGATCGAATTAGGATCTCCGTGTGACACACGTAGCAGCACTAATCGATCCGCTTCTCTTTTAGTGTAACGGCAGCGTTTATCGATCGTTCAGCACCATCTCAAAATGAATATCCTATTTCTTGCGCACCGATTGCCTTATCTGCCAGATAAAGGTGAAAAGATTAGAGCGTTCCATACGATCCGGGAGCTCGCGGCGAGACATTCGATTTATCTTGTGAGTTTTATTGAGGAGGTCGCCGAGATGTCCCAGGTGGCTTCCTTACGGAAGAATTGCGCTTCAGTGGAGGTTGTTTTGCGACGTAATTCCGCCGCTAGCCTGCTTCATGCGTCTGTCGGGGTCCTTGTGCGGCGGCCACTTTCGGTTTCTTTGTTCTACCGGAAAGCATTTTCGGAGAAGATCTCGAATACAGTAGCGAATCGAAAAATTGACTGTATCATAGCGTCTTCAGGCTGCATGGGGCAGTACGTTGCGAGGCTTAAACTCGCGAAGATCATCGATTTCATCGATGTCGACTCGGAAAAGTGGCGCATATATTCTGAACGACATGGTTTTCCGTGGTCGGCGATTTATCGGCTCGAAGGAAGAAGATTGGCGAAATATGAGCAGGAACTCGCCGAAAGTTTCAATTATTCGATTGTAGTCTCAAGAGAAGAGTCGCGACTCCTGCAACAGCGCGCCACTGGCTGCCCTATAATGGTGATTTCAAATGGAGTGGATCTGGAGTATTTTAGACCCCCAACGCGGCGAGGCGCCGACATATCGTCGCCCGTGATCATTTTCACTGGAGCGATGAATTATTTTCCCAATGTTGATGCGGTCCAATTTTTTGCTTTGGATATTTTCCCTTTGGTGCGGCGGGTATTTCCGGAGGCTGTTTTTTGCATAGTAGGCCGTAGTCCAAATCGACACGTCAGGCAATTGGCAAAGCTGCCCAATGTGACGGTTACCGGTGCTGTTCCCGATGTGCGGCCATACCTTGGCCGAGCAAGCCTTGCGGTAGCTCCTTTTCGCCTTGCGCGCGGCATTCAGAACAAAGTCTTGGAGGCTATGGCTATGAGCGTGCCCGTGGTAGGTACCGCCGAGACTTTCAAAGGTATTGAAGCGACAGAGAGGGACGGCATTCGTATCGCCGATGATCCCGAAACATTTGCTCGGCACGTAATAGACCTGTTATGCGACGCGGCGCAGCGCTGTCGTCTCGGTCGCGAAGCGCGCAGCTACGTTGAACGTCATCATCGGTGGGATGAGCAGGGAGCGAAACTGGAAAATATTCTGCAAGAAGTTGTGCAGCGCGAACAAATCGAGCGGCAAATGCGCCGCGCTGGGGTAACGTGTTGATCGAAATAACGGCGGCTGGGATGTGCAATCGCGCTGTTCGAGCAATTGAATTTTAGGAATCAAGGTTATCACGGTTACAGCAGGAAAATTTAATCAGTGATGAAGGCCTATACTGATAGTGTTACGGGTTCGCATGACAACCCCAGGTTCCTACGGGAAAAGATCAACCGGGTGCCCTTTTGGTCTACATTGCGCGCCGACATCCGCCGCTTTCTAGAGGAGGATCAATCGGTTCGTTCCTTGCTTCGGGGAATCATGTCACAGGGATTTCAAGCTTTATTTGTATATCGTCTGTTCCGGTGGTGTCACGAACGTAACATCCCTACACAACCGTTACGCTTTATCATTGAGCGGTGTATAGAGACAGTCACGGGAATCTCAATCCCGGCAGAAGCAAACATTGGCGAAGGTCTGCGTATCCATCATTTTGGCGGCATCATTATTCATTCTCGAGCCGTGATAGGGGAGCATTGCACTATTTACCACGGCGTTACTTTAGGGGATCGCGGGGGATCGGGTGGGACGCCACGGATTGGTAATAGAGTACTAATCGGCGCGGGGGCCAAACTGATCGGTGAAATAGAAATTGGTGATGATTGTGTAATCGGCGCTAACGCGGTGGTTCGCACATCTGTTCCTGCGCAACATCTCGCCGTCGGAGTACCTGCGACTGTGAAGAAACGCTCTAACAATGCACCACGTTAGAACCGTCGTTGCTCGCGTGCGTACACTAGTTCTTTCAGAGCACTTTCTTCCGAATTGCGGCGGGACTATTACGTGGTTGTATGAAACTTATAGAAGATTCGCCCCCGGGGAAGTTTTGGTTGTCGCGGATGAGAATGGCAATACCGAAACACTTGACTCTGCGTTGCCATTTACGGTTGAACGCGTACGGATGCGGATGGAAGATTGGGATCCTACCCAGGCGGCATCGCTTTGGCGCTATTTGGCAATCTTTCGCCATGTAAGAAGCAGTCAGCGCATATGCCAGGCAGCCCAGGTTCATTGCATGAAAGTTCTTCCGGAAGGACTAATCGCTTGGTGCCTACGGTGTATCACGGGTGTCCCCTATATGCTCTATGCCCATGGTGAAGAGATTCAGATGAGACTGACATCTCGTAAGCTTGCCTGGTTGATTCCAGCTTTGTACCGCGGCGCGGCTGCCATCATTGCGAATTCTCATTACACAAAGCAGCTGTTGATCGACATCGGAGTTAGTTCCGAACGGATTCATGTAATTCACCCTGGTGTAGATCCTTCTGGTTTTTACGCAGATGAGAGTACGACCTTGACTGTTCGCAAACGCCACCGTCTCGGGGATGCTTTTGTCTTGCTCACGGTCGGGCGGTTGCAGCGTCGCAAGGGCCAGGACATGGTGATCCGATCGTTGCCTCTGATCAAACAGCAGGTCCCCAATGTGGCTTATTTAGTCGTCGGAAACGGCGAGGAAGAGAAATACCTGCGCGACTTGGCCAGGACGCTTGGTATTACAGATAATGTGGTGTTTGTAGGCTCGATTTCGGATTCTGAGCGGACAGCCTATTATACAGCGTGTGACCTCTTTATTATGCCAAACCGACAGATTGATGAAGATATTGAAGGCTTCGGTATCGTATTTTTGGAGGCAGGTGCCGCCGGCAAACCCGTGATTGGTGGGTTGAGCGGAGGAACGGCGGACGCGATCCAAGATGGCATTACTGGATTAAGGGTAGACGGTGAAAACACACAGGCGATCACTGATGCGGTTGTTGCTTTAGCGAAAAATATCCAGGCTGCGAAAGCGATGGGTGAACAGGGCCGGCTTCGAGTGGAAGCTGATTTTTCCTGGGATTTGGTTGTTCAACGTACAAGACAAATAATAGCTAATATCGCTGAAACCCTCTGTTAACGACCACCTCCGTCCGCCGGTACGAAGCCAACACTTCATTGGAATTTCCAAAGCAACGTCGGTAAATGCCTGCAGAAGTCCTTACATAGAGGCCCAAACGCTATTGACGGCAACTGAATTCGTATAGCTCCATGACACAATTCAGATTTTTGAAAGTGTTTCGGAACTCATTGCGTCGGAAGTTGTTTACTTTTATCGAGAAAGCTCTTCGTACTGACGAGGGGCGGCGCATTGTCAATGATGCCATGAAGGGCTTAACGAGCAATCACGCCGCCGCTATTTTGGCGCACGCTTCCGTGCTCGATACGCAACCGTATTTGGGTTTGGGAGTGCCCTATTCAGAAGAGCAAAAGAAAAGTCCTGTTTTCATTACAGCGCGGTTTCGCAGCGGCTCTACGCTCCTATGGAATATCTTTCGCCATATCACAGTTTGCACGGCCTATTATGAGCCGCTTAATGAACGGCGCTGGTTTGACCCAGCCTTGCGTGGCAACCGGATTGATAACACCCATATCGGGGTCGATGATTATTGGCGTGAATACGACGGACTTGAGCATATCGGTCAGTGGTATCAAGAGCACTGGATCGATCGCAATCTGTTTATGGATGCGCCATTTTGGGAACCAAATCTCGCTGCCTATATTCAAGGACTAATTGATGCGGCGCCGAATCTTGCTGTGCTTCAGTTTAATCGGGTCGATTTTCGTTTGCCATGGTTACGACACAACTTTCCCAAAGCACGGCTAATTCACGTCTATCGTCATCCACGTGATCAGTGGTGTTCGACTTTGGTCAACCCAGCAAGTTTTGCAAAGACCGGGACGGTCGCGGATTTTGAATCGCACGACCATTTCTATCTCCTCGCGTGGGCACGTGACCTAAGTTTCCATTTTCCATTTCTCAATCCGGACACGGCAGATCACCCATACGATCTTTTTTATTATGTTTGGAAGCTGTCATACCTATATGGCCGACAATTCTCTCACGCTTCCATATGCTTTGAATCGCTCTGCGAAACGCCGGATCGTGAGTTACCCCGTCTGCTCAGGGCGGCGGGTCTAGAAGAATATGACTACGTGCCACTTAAGAAGCTTATTGTCCGAGCGGAAATGGAGAAAAAGTGGAGCCAGTATGCGAATGATGAGTGGTTTGAAGAACGCGAGTCGATCTGCGAGACCGTTCTAGCCACATACTTAGGTTGCGATTCAAGGGGCCAGTTGCCGCCCTACGACCGCTAAGTCGTCTGTTGCACCTTCGGTACTCATATATGTGTTTTGACCAGGTCAAACGCGATCAAAGCGAGGCGACATGTTCAACGACATTGGACTGATCAGTTTAATTTCCATTACTTTTCTTGCAGCAATAGTCAACGGTGGGCTTGGCTATGGTTTTTCGTCTATCACTGTGCCCGTTGCCTTAGTTTTCTATTCCAACCGGGTTCTAAATCCCGCGCTTGTATTAGTAGAGGTGGCGCTCAATTGCTACCTTTTGTTTCTCAGCAGAAAAAGCGTACCGCTGGTTTGGAGGCGAGTTGTCCCTATTCTCATCGGATTAAGCTCCGGCGTCTTAATAGGCAGCCAGCTGTTATCCGTCGCGCATCCGGAATGGCTCAAGCTATTTACGTATGCCGTTATTTTACCTTTAATCTTTTTGCAGGCTGGGGGCGTGCGCCGACCCATTCAGTCTGAACACCTATTGGGTGTTCCGTTCGGTGCAGGTGTCGGCGTACTTTATTCCCTCACCACGATTTCCGGTCCGCCTCTAGCGCTGCTGTTCAATAACCAGGGATACATTAAACAAGAATTCCGAGCGGCGTTAGCGATTATCCGAGTCGCGGAATCGTCGCTGACTGCAATCGCCTACTATTGGCTGGGGTTGTACAGCGCGAACAGCATACAAGTTCTTATTTCGATTCTCCCCAGCGTTATTTTTGGAGTTTCCCTCGGTATGTTTGTTATCCGTCAGATGCCCGCAGAAACCTTCAGACGCATTTGCATGAGCTTCGATGCCTGGATTGTTGGCTTTGGTTTATCGAGAGTCCTCCTGGCGCTACATCTACTGAGCGGGCCCGTGGCCTACAGCCTTTGCGTTGCAGTCATAATGATAGATGTTCTCCTCCTCTATCTGTACTTCGGGCAGCGACAAAACGCAATTAGAATATAACGTCCGCCGGTCCCTCTCGTTTATGTGGACGAGTTGCTTTGGATCGCGGTAGGAAAACTGATCTCACCGAACAGCAGCGAGCCTCCGTAACATTAGCTACTCACCGAAATGAATTCTATCACGCATTCAGAATTAGAAGCTGAGTCAATCGAAATTATCCGCGAAGTCGCGGCCACGGCAGTGAGTCCCGTTATGCTGTACTCGATCGGCAAAGATTCCTCGGTGATGTTGCGTTTAGCGCAAAAAGCATTTTATCCGGGGCGCATTCCGTTCCCGCTGATGCACATCGACACTGGATGGAAATTTAAGGAGATGATCGCGTTCCGCAACCGCACGGCCCGAGAAGTTGGTTTTGATTTGGTCACGTACACAAATCCACGAGGCATTGCAGAAGGAGTGGGGCCAATCACGCATGGTTCGGCGTATCACACCGACGTCATGAAAACCGAAGCACTGAAGCAAGCACTCGATCTGCATGGATTCGATGTCGCTTTCGGCGGCGCGAGACGGGACGAGGAGAAATCGCGTGCGAAGGAGCGTATTTTTTCCTTTCGAGCGCCTGGCCATCGTTGGGATCCGAAAGCACAGCGTCCCGAGTTGTGGAATCTTTACAACCCCCGCATTAATTCAGGCGAAACGATCCGAGTCTTTCCGCTTTCCAATTGGACTGAGGCCGATATCTGGACCTATATCCGTCAAGAAGACATCCCGGTCGTGCCTCTGTATTTTGCTGCCCAGCGTCCCGTGGTCAAACGTTTCGGCAAATGGATCATGGTTGACGATGAGCGACTGCCGCTGGAACCAGGCGAAAAGCCGCAGATGCGTATGATTAGATTTCGTACCCTTGGCTGTTATCCGCTGACCGCGGGTATTGAAAGCAACGCGACGACTCTCGATCATATTGTGGCCGAGACGCTTGAAACGACCACCTCTGAACGGCAGGGCCGCATCATAGACCACGATGGCATGGGTTCTATGGAGCGCAAGAAACAGGAAGGCTATTTTTGATGGATACGTTGCGTTTCATTACCTGTGGCAGCGTGGACGACGGTAAATCAACCTTGATCGGCCGGCTGCTTTACGAGACGAAGCTCATTTATGAAGATCAATTAGAGGCGCTTGAGGCGGACTCGAAAAAATTTGGTACCCAGGGAGAAGGCCTCGACTTTGCGCTGTTAGTTGACGGCTTACAGGCCGAAAGAGAGCAGGGCATCACAATCGATGTCGCTTATCGTTTCTTCACCACGCCGAAGCGCCGGTTCATCGTCGCTGATACTCCCGGTCATGAGCAATATACCCGTAACATGGCAACCGGCGCATCAACAGCTCACGCCGCCGTGCTACTGATCGATGCGCGTAAAGGAGTACTCACTCAGACCAGACGTCACAGCCGCATTGTTGCGCTAATGGGCATTCGCCATGTAGCCCTCGCAATTAACAAAATGGATCTGGTCGGCTGGTCGCAACAGGTTTTCGATGAAATTGAGCTGACGTACCGGCGCTTCGCCCAGGATCTTGACTTCGAGACGACCACGGCCATCCCGCTCTCGGCGCTCGAGGGACAAAACGTCGTTGATCCAGCGCATACGGAGATGGCCTGGTATCAGGGACCGACACTTTTGCAATGGCTTGAGAGCGCACCGACGGAAGAAGAGACTCTCGTTCAGCCGTTCGTAATGCCTGTGCAATGGGTGAACCGACCTAATCACGCCTTCCGGGGATTTTCCGGGCGAATCGCGGCGGGTTCCGTAAAACCTGGCGACGCCGTGCGCGTGAGCCCCACGGGTGTTTCCAGTCGAATCAAGGAAATCGTGGTTTGGGGCAGTCCGCAGGACAAAGCAGTGGCCGGACAATCGGTTACATTGGTGCTTGAAGACGATGTGGATGTGAGCCGGGGAGACGTGATTGCAGACGCATCACATCCGGTCGAGTCGGCTGACCAATTCGAAGCGGCTCTTCTTTGGATGAGCGAGCACGCTTTGCTACCCGGGCGCCCTTATGCGGCGTTTATTCATACAAAGACTACGGGATCGACTGTGATGCATATCAAATACCGCCTTGACGTTAATACAGGTGCACATCTCGCGGCCAAAACGATCGCGCTAAACGAAATCGCAACCGTCAACGTGAGCTTCGATCGCCCAGTCGCCTTTGCGCCATATCGCGATAACAAGCGCTTGGGTGCTTTTATACTAATCGATAAGTTGACGAACGAAACCGTCGGTGCAGGCATTATTCATTTTGCCCTGTGGCGCTCGGCGAATGTCCATTGGCAGGCGCTTGAAGTCACGAAGACCGCCCGTGCGGCGATTAAACATCAGGAGCCACGCTGTGTGTGGTTGACCGGGCTATCGGGCTCCGGCAAATCAACAATCGCTAATCTCTTGGAAAAGCGTTTACACGTCGACGGCAGACACACGTATATTCTTGACGGCGATAACGTTCGCCATGGGCTGAACCGTGATTTGGGGTTCACGGAAGCGGATCGCGTTGAAAACATTCGCCGTGTCGCGGAAGTGTCAAAACTCCTGGTGGATGCGGGGCTGATCGTGATCATCGCATTTATATCGCCGTTTCGGGCGGAACGGCAACTAGCTCGGAGTCTGTTCGAAAGTAGTGAGTTTATTGAAGTATTCGTCGATACTCCGCTCGAGGAATGCGAGCGCCGTGATGTTAAAGGACTTTACGCGAGAGCGCGGCGCGGGGAGCTAAAGAACTTTACCGCGATCGACAGCGATTACGAGCCGCCGGAGTCACCCGAAGTTCACCTGAAAACCATGGGCGTTACGCCTGAGGCTTGCGTTGGCCAGATATTCAAAGCGCTGTTTTTTAAGGATTCATCATCCGAAGCAGTCACTGTTCATCAGAGAGATGGTCGCGAAGGCTGGGACACGCGCATTGCCGATTTTTATAATGGTCATGAAGTATAAAGCCCAGCATATTGTTGACGAGTCCTGTGAGAGCTGCACAGAGATCCGTAATCCGAAGAATATGGAAGATCCTATAGTCACACTTCTGGTTCAGGAAACAGGAGGTCGAAGCCGAAAAAACGAGCCGGTGAGTTTTGGTATTCCGTTCCCACAGGGTCTAATTCGCGATAGTTCGTCATTAAGCTTATTCAATCTGGCTGGCAGAGAATGCCCCATACAAGCGCAGCCTCTGGCGCGATGGCCCGATGGCAGTTTTAAATGGGTCCTCTTGGATTTTGCTGCTACGGTTAATGCGAACACAAACGCAAGTTATCAGCTGCGATATTCTACGGCCTCTCGATCTACAGTTCAGGAACGGACTCTTTCTGTTTCAGAGACTTCCGAGCATCTGATTATCGATACTGGAGCAGCAGTTTTTTTTCTCAACAGACGCATCTGCAAACCATTCGATCGCGTCGTAGTAAATGGGAAGGACCTCTTAGGTCAACAGGGGAGCTCATTTTGGCTCACCAATGATCGAGAGCAGCAATACGTTCCTTATATCGAGGAAATCAATGTAAAAGCCGCGGGCGCATTGCGGGCGACGGTTCGAATTCGAGGTGAGTTAAAGGGACCTTCGCGTTGTTCTATGGCTCGTTTCGCTACGCGTCTGCATTTCTACGCGGGGAACAAACTTATTCAGGCGAGCATGACGTTGCACAATGCAAGAGCCGCGCGCCACCGCGGGGGATTATGGGATCTCGGCGACGTGGGATCCATCAACTTTAAGGATTTCTCGTTGCACGTGCCGTTGCGAGAGCAGACCGACACCGAGCACTTGATCACTTGGACGACTCAGCCGTTTCAGCAATGCGGAGTGCATAACGGCGATTCTGTAGAGATTTACCAGGACTCGAGCGGAGGCGAAAACTGGCGCAGCACCAATCACGTGAACCGCTTTGGAAAAGTGATGCACTCGTTTCGTGGTTATCGGGTCAAGGTAGGTGGTAGGTCAGTAGAACAGGGGCTGAGGGCATTGCCGGTTGTTAGCATAAAAGCAAAAAATGGTGGCATTGCTGGCGCGATCGACAAGTTCTGGCAGAATTTCCCCAAGGGCATTGAAGCCGATAAAAACGGCATGACTCTCCGACTGTTTCCTCGCCAGTACAACGACGTATTCGAACTACAAGGCGGAGAGCAGAAGACGCATACGCTCTACCTACAGTTTTGTGGCGCAGGAGAAGAACCTGATTTGAGCTGGGTGCACGACCGGCTGGTGCCTCGGGCAACTCCCGAATGGTATTCAGACTCCAGAGCCATTAGTCACCTAAGTCCTCGTTCGCAAGATGAAAACATCGAGTATCTGGAGTTGATCAATACGACGATCGAGGGTCCGAATTCTTTTTTTGCGCGACGCGAAATCATCGACGAATATGGGTGGCGCAATTTTGGTGATTTTTACGCCGATCATGAAGCAGTAGGACACACTGGCGACCCGCTGGTTGCACACTATAATAATCAATACGACGTGATTTATGGAGCGCTGACCCAATATCTTCGTGGAGGAGACAATCGATGGTTCGAACTCGCATTAGACCTCGCTAGGCATGTTATCGATATCGACGTCTATCACACTGACAAAGATCGTCCGGCTTATAACGGCGGTCTTTTCTGGCACACGGATCATTACCTTGACGCAGGTACGGCGACTCACCGGACCTACTCAAAGACAAATCTGAATCGTAAGCGCTCGTATGGCGGAGGTCCAAGCAACGAACACAATTACACGACTGGATTGCTGCAATACTATTACTTAAGAGGCGACGAAACGGCGCGTGAAACAGTGATCGGCCTTGCCGATTGGGTTCTCAACATGGACAATAGCTCGCTGTACAGCCTAGGATTTGTCGACCGCCGCTCAACAGGACTTGCAAGTTCAACCGCTAGTCGAGACTACCACGGTCCCGGACGAGGTGCAGGCAACTCGATCAATGCATTACTCGACGGCTATCTTCTGACTGATGAGGTACAATATCTCGATAAAGCGGAAGAATTGATTCGCCGTTGTATCCATCCTAGTGATGATATCCGAAAGAGAAACCTTGATGATCCGGAGCATCGGTGGTCCTACCTCGTGTTTCTTCAATCGCTAGGCAAGTACCTCGATATTAAAATCGATGCGAAGCAAATAGATTTTATGTACCACTATGCCCAAGTAAGCCTGCTACATTATGCCGATTGGATGCTAAAACACGAGGTGCCTTATGCAACAGTGCTGCACAAAGTAGACATTCCTACGGAGACATGGCCAGCGCAAGATATCAGGAAGAGTGTTGTGTTTGATCTGGCAGGAAAATATGCGTCGGAGGCGGCACGGAGAAGCTTCAAACACAGAGCGGAAACTTTCTTTGAAAGCTGTATTCGTGATCTGCGGAGTTTTCCGACTTGTGCCCTCACTAGACCGGTGGCGTTATTGATGAATAATGCCCATGTCCACGCCTATTTCGTCTCAAATCCGGAGGAATACGCTCCAGTGGATACAACGGGTCTTGACTTCGGTAAGCCCGCCTCTTTCACGGCACAATTCTCCGAACTGCACCGCGCAGGGCAAAAGATTACACTAGCCTTGGGCGGATTAGCTGGTGCGGCGCGATCCTTTGGCTCAATGATATACAAGCGACTAAATCTCTCACAGGTGCAGGATGGCTAAGGTTAGGCTGCTCGAGCTGCGCAATACCTACAAATGGGGTGGCGGCCCGGACAAAACTATTCTGTTGTCGGCCGAGCGACACGATCGATCGCGGGTGGAAGTCGTGATCTCGTATATACGTGATGCGCGAGATCGTCAATTCAGTATAGGCGAAAAAGCGCGCGCCAAAGGGCTAACGTTTTATGAGATCGAAGAACGCGGCAAATTCGATCTGCGGGTCCTGTCGATGCTAAAAAACATTATCATTCGACACGACATCAATCTCATTCATTCGCATGATTATAAAACCGATCTGTTTGCATTTCTGCTGCGCCATTACGTTCGCCGCCCAGTTAAGTTGCTGTCCACCGCTCACGCATGGGTAATGATCGGTATCCGCGGAGAGATATACCGTTACCTCGATCTCCGGTTGATGCGGCGCTTTGATAGTCTGATTGCAGTATCTCATGCGACAAAAGAAGAGATGCTCCAAGCTGGCATTCCATCAAATTTGATTTCGGCTATCCATAATGGAATCGATACCCAAGCCTGGGCGCGCGCGGCGGCTACGGGCTCTATTCGTGATGAACTGAAACTCGGTCAAGCGTTTCCGGTTGTAGGTTATGTCGGCCGCATTATGCCGGAGAAAGATTTGGAAACCTGGCTGAGAGCTGCAGCTTTGCTAGCTAGAAACAGTCCGAAGGCGCAATTCGTTCTCGTTGGCGAAGGTAAGGATACCGCTTATCTTGAGAAGCTCAAACGATTGGCCGTGGATCTTCAGATCGGGAGCCAGACGTATTTTCCCGGATATCGCTCGGATCTTCTCCCGGTCTATGCAGCGTTCGATTTATTTCTGTTGAGTTCGCGTCGAGAGGGCTTGCCAAACAGCATACTGGAGGCAATGGCAATGGGTGTCCCCACAGTAACGACAGACGTTGCCGGTGCCAAGGAGCTGGTGGTTGATGGGGCGACCGGCTATGTGTTGCCGCAAGGAGACGCGAAGGGGCTTGCTGACGCCCTCAATGCGATCGCCGTTAATCGAGCCCTGCGGCAAAAAATGGCTCAGGCGAGCCGAGAACGGGTCGAGCAGGAATTCTCGTTTGATAATCGCCTGCGACAGGTCGAGGCTCTCTACGAGAGAGTTTGGAGCTGTCGCGACGCGTCGCGACGTCGTTTTCGGCTGTCAATGTAAGCAGGTAAACGGAGTATGTGCGGCATCGCGGGTAAGATTTATTTTGATACAGAGAGAAAAGTGACCCAGCAGGAGCTTCACGCGATGGCTTCTGTAATTGCCCATCGAGGTCCAGACGGCGAGGGAATATGGACGGAGCAAAATGTTGGACTGGCCCATAGGAGACTTGCAATTATAGATTTGAGCACATCGGCAAATCAGCCGATGTGTAATGAAGACGGCTCGGTCTGGATTACGTTTAATGGCGAAATTTACAACTTTGGGGAACTGCGGAATGAGCTTGAAGGACAGGGACATATCTTTCGCACTCATAGCGACACGGAAGTGATTGTCCACGCTTATGAGGAGTACGGCCGCGATTGTTTAGAGCGGCTACGCGGCATGTTCGCCTTCGGTATCTGGGACGCTAGGACCCGGACGCTGTTTTGCGCGCGCGACCGAGTAGGCAAAAAGCCATTCTTTTATTTTTTTGGTAAGGACCGGTTTCTGTTTGGTTCCGAATTAAAGGCGCTGATTACGGATCCTGCAGTTCCTCGGAAACCTGACCCGATCGCGATCGATCAATTTCTTGCGCTCGGATACATGCCTGGACCACGATCGGCCTTTATCGGCATCAAAAAGCTGCCCGCCGCACATTGGTTGGAACTGAAAAACGGTAACGTCGAGATCGAACGATATTGGAAGCTTCGCTACACCCCTAAACGAAAAATCTCCATGAGGGACGCGATCGCCGAGCTCGACTGTCGCCTCGCTGAGGCGGTTCGACTAAGATTGGTCAGCGATGTTCCGCTTGGCGCTTTTCTGAGCGGCGGTGTCGACTCTAGCGCTGTGGTGTTACAAATGGCACGGGCGATGGATCGTCCGGTGCGCACCTTTTCCGTAGGTTTCGGCTCCGAAGGATTCGATGAGCTTCCATTCGCCCGTCAGGTTGCCGAGCTGTATGGCACCAATCACACCGAATTACTAGTCGAGGCGCCCGTTCAAGATATTATCTCCCGCCTTGTGTGGTACTATGATGAGCCTTTCGGCGACTCATCCGCACTACCCACATATGCAATTTCTGAAGTAACCCGCTCCCACGTTACAGTGGTTCTTAATGGTGACGGGGCCGACGAGACCTTTGCCGGCTATGATTGGTACAAAATGGATCGCCTAATACACCGTGGAGAAGTGATACCATTGATGGCCAGACGATGGTTCGCCGATCTGACTAGGCGTTTGCCGGCCGATTGTAAAAGTAGTGGCTCGGTCCGGAAAATAGCACGTTTAGCCGAGGTGCTGGCCCTGTCACCTTGCCGTCGATATGCTCAATGGACCGAGCGCTTTGGACCTGAGGCGCGTCGGCAACTGTACACTTCCGCGTTTGAAGAAGCGCTCAAAGGAAGTCAGCCAGATGATTTATTTTCGTCTGCGTTTACACAAAGCGACACAAAAGACTGGCTCGATACTACGCTTGACACCGATATAAAGTTGTACTTGGCCGATGACTTATTAGTGAAGATGGATCGCGCCACAATGAGCCATTCTTTAGAAGCGCGGTCTCCGTTCCTTGATCACGTGCTAATGGAATTTGTTGCCACTTTGCCCGTGCAATTTAAACAATTTTGGGGGCAAAAGAAACGAATTTTAAAATCCTCCCTCCGCGGACGCATCCCTGATGCCCTTCTTGACCGACCAAAAATGGGTTTCAGCGTTCCGGTTGATAAGTGGTTTCGTGAGGACCTGCGTGAGATGACACACGACCTTTTATTGTCTGCTCGTGCTTCCCAACGGGAATATTTCAAGCATGAGGAAGTTATTAGACTTTTGTATGAACATGGCGCTCATTGCAATCACGGCCTGAGGCTTTGGAATCTGCTGATGCTAGAGTTGTGGCATCGAACATTTATTGACTCTGGAAGCCTGACGACGAATCCTTGTTTTTGGTCTATGGGCTCGGATTAGCAGGCTCCATTTGCGTGGGGGAAGGAAACCGCATCCGGCCGCAGGCTCTAATATCCGCATTCAATGGGAACTTTTTTACGAGAGTGTGATTTCTTCTCGTGGATTTACTCAGCTGCCAGGAGGGCAAAATTGTGGGTTTGGCGGTTGACGGGAATCGTGACGTTCTGCGTGATGTTGTTCTTGAACGGTTTCGGCAGGCGCCTGGAAACTTTCGGATAGTCGAAATCAATAATACTGTACAGCTACAGCATTGTTGACGAGTGGTGATGCCCTAAAAGACCGCGAAGCCTATAGTATATTTCGGCCCGGGCTACTCTGACGAAAATGTGTAGCGGAGCTCGTAAAGCCGGTGTTAGGTTTGATCAATTTGCGCCTATTGAGCCCGTGATCGCTAAGTTACTACGATGGTTTCGATAAAGATTGTACAGCGATCAAAAACCGTGTTGTTCATTCCTAGGAATAGTAAATGAGCTACATTCATCAGATGTTAGTCTCTCGGGAACTTGGCGGGGCTGGCATTATCGCGCTGCAATTAGCTGCAGCCATGCGCGAGCAGAATAAAAGAGTGATTACGTGGCTGCCCGGGGAGGGAGCGGCTGCGGGCAGGGCAACGGAACTAGGCATACCGTGGCGCTTGTATAGAGCTGAAAAAGCGCTCACCGCATCCAGACTACAATCGGTCGTATGTAATCTAAGGATCGCGGCTTTGCTGTGCTCTGGCATACCCGGAATCGTTCACGTTCATTCTCCAGTTTATTATTCTGCCTTGTCTTTGGGTCTTAGAACTGCCGGATTGAAAACCGTAGTGCATGTACACATTGAGGAGGACAAAGCAGGATTGGAATGGGCTTTACGGAGGCCTCCGAACGTCATCATTACTTGCGCGAGATTCCTTGCCGAATATGTCCGTAGTGTTCTTCCTAAGGAAAGGCAGAATACGCAGAGGATCATACCAATTCCTAATGCGGTAGACACGCAACGGTTTTGTCCGGGAGACAAGTTTGCAGCTAAAGCTAGAGTTGGAGCGTCTTCCCGTCTTCCACTCGTTCTAATGGTGGCCAACATGGCAGCACACAAAGGTCATGCCACTGCGCTTCGAGCAGCGGCGACGCTTAAGAGAAGAGGTGTAACTGCGGAGCTGTGGTTTGCCGGTGTGGAAAGAGGAGGGGGAGGCGAATATACATTACGTCTGCAAAGGATGGTGCAGGAACTGTCACTCGTTGAGCAGGTCAAGTTCTTGGGTCAGAGGAATGATATCCCTGACTTACTCCGAGCTGCGGATTTTTTCGTTCTACCTTCCACTGCGGAGGGATTGCCCATGTCCATCTTAGAGGCCCAAGCTTCAGGTGTGCCTGTTTTTGCCGCCCCGACAGCTGGAGTACCGGAGCTCCTCGTCAATGGCAAAACTGGCTATCTCATCGATTCGGAAGATGCTGACGGATATGCAGGCCGAATATATGAATTGCTTCGGAACCCAAACTTGTACATGAAAGTGGCGGAACAAGCACATGCGGCGATTGTGAAAGATTACAGTTGGAGAAGGTACGTTGAGCGTATCTCGGATGTTTATCAAACGCTGACCCAGTGAGCTGATCCACACTCCTCATAATTGAAATTGAACTGTGGATCCATTGTTTGTCTCCCTTATTATTCCGGTTTTGAATGGAGAAAAATACATTGCAAGGTGTTTAACCTCAATCCTCAATCAGAACCTTCCGGCTGGCAAATACGAAATTATTGTGGTTGATAACGGTTCTACAGACCGAACTCAGCAAATTGTAAGGAGCCTAGGTGTTTTCCTCCATGTTGTGCCCGGGGCTACTGTGGGTGCGCTGCGTAATGCTGGCGCGCGAATTGCGCGGGGTAATTACCTTGGTTTTGTGGACTCGGATGTCGAAATCGGGTCTCATTGGTTGGAAAAAGGGTTACTTTCTTTTCATGATAAATCAGTCGTTTCGAGTGGCTGCTTTCCACGGCCGCCGTCACCGTCCACATGGGTGCAGGAGGCCTGGGGGATTCACCAGTGCGGTGCGCGAAACTACGCGTCAGATCGAGGAGTAACTTGGCTGCCGTCGATGAATTTGATTGTTCGCAGGACGGCGTTTGATGCAATTGGTGGTTTTAACGACGTCCTGGTGACTGCGGAGGACGTAGATTTGTGCTATCGGCTCAACGGACAAGGAAAGATCGTGAGGAATCCCGATATGGAGGCTATCCACTGGGGTGAAGCTCCGGATCTGAAGACATTTTGGCGCAAAGAGGTGTGGCGCGGTATGGGTACGCTGAAGGGAATTATTTCCCATGGCCTTCGTGTTACCGAATTACCTAGTGTGGGATACCCAATATACGTTACCTTTGGTTTATTTTTTGTCCTGATTAGCTGTGTTTTCGCGTTCCAGAATCGCACCTTCGAACTTTTAGGGGCGAGTATATTTATTTTAATTACCCCTGCTATTACGTTAGCGATTCGCACGGCCACTAAGACAGAACAGCTGAAAGTTATTCCGCAACTTTTTGTTTTATATCTAGTCTACGGAATAGCACGTGCTCACTCAATGACCAAGGGATTTCGGAGTTCGTTGGCAGTTAGTGTTACCTCTCATAGAAAGATTTGAAAACGACATGAAACTTTCTATCTACACTTCCATACGAAACGGTATTAGGTTTGATTTTCATATTGTGGACATGCTCAAGCACCATCTTCCTTTAGCGGACGAGATAATAGTGAATGAAGGTTACTCGACTGATGGAACATATGATGCAATTAAGGGACTCCACACAAAGATCAAGATATATCGTAACTACTGGGATACATCTGATCCAAAAACGTGGCATTCAAAATTTAAGAACGACGCCCGAAAACTCTGTAGCGGTGATTGGTGTCTCCTTCTCGATAGCGATGAATTTGTACCTGAGTGGGAGTTCGCTAAAATAAGAAGCTTTATCACTGGTACTGAAGAAACGGTTGCATCGCTCTCCTTTATAAATTTTTACGCCAACTACAAATTATATCATAAGCAACCAGAAGTGTTGAAATGGCCGGCGAAGAAGGCCGTGTTGCATCGTAATCTTCCCGACATCGCGGTGTGGGGTGATGGCTCCAATGTGGGATATACCCACAGGAAAGCACCGATCGGCGAACCAGTGGCTACGTGCCATCATTTCGGATTCGTTAGAAATGCGGCGAGACTACGGCAAAAATGGCGAATGCAGCACTTCATGCATGGATATGGACCGAAAAACAAAGTACGTTGGGACTGGGTACCTGGGTTTGTTTTTGATCTGCTACCCTACCGTTGGGCAGATCCCGGTATTTTGCCGTATTTGACTTTTTACGCGGGACCATACATTAAAGCCGTAAATGAACATCCCTGCGAGTTTGTCCGAGACGGGTTCAAGACTCTTGAGTTGATAAATACGAGTGGCGTGCGGTGACAAAGGATTTCAGGCTCTCTACAGGCCGATTCGTAGTTTACGCATAAGAGTAATTGTGAACTAATTAGCCGTAGTGCCCACGCTGAAAAAGTGAGCATTGGGAACGCCTTATCGTAATACAAGGGATCCGAATTAAGTTACTGAATGGCAACGATCTTGATCGACGCCTCGATTCCACAGCGAAACCGTTGCAGTTGTCTGAACCAGGCCCTGAAGCGCGGCCCATTCGCAAAGAAACGCTGACCCTTGTGACTCAGACTGAGCAGAAACTTCAGGGAAAGAACTCGATAGCGGAGCGGATCGTTTCGTTTCACGATCCGGTTCAATTTGCTCAGAAAACCTCCCCTTCAGCTGGCAGCCTCTTTGGGGCAAAAGATCACCAACCAAGTGGGTAAGCGTCCTTACCGCCTGGTGAATAATACCGACATCATTGGGGTGGGTTTCATTGATGCTTCGCTTTACGAACTGCAACCTGCTTGAGTTCGTCGTCGTCACCAAAACCTCATTTGATACGATATGGCTCTACGCATGCTTCTTCTTTGACACCATTCAGCGGTTTAGGCTTAAGAAAATTGCGACTTTTTCAGTGAGAACTAATTAGCGACAAGTAACATGTTACGGGTACTGCTAGTATCGTTTCTTATAGCGTTAGGGACGTATTATTCGCTGCAGGCCCCTTTTTATGCGCTTCTCTTTTATCTGGGCAATGCCTATTTTAGACCCGAGGATTGGGTCTCTGATGATATTATTCGCTCGCTTAATCTTTCGTTCAGTATTGGTTTGTATCTCGTATTCGTAACGTTGTTATGCAAAAAACACTTAGCCTGGAACGGCCTGATCACCTTTTGTTTGCTGTTTCTCGTACAGGCTATTTTGTCTGTGGTGTTCTCACCGTACGCGGAGTATTGCTGGCCATACCTTTTGGAGTTCGTGAAAGTAGCAGTGATCTCTTACCTGATCGTTGTTCTCACCACCGATTTCGCCAGATTCCGCCTTGTTAGTATCGTCATAGTTCTAGCGCTCGGCCTGGAGCAGGGTAAACAAGGTTGGTTTTATCTCATAACGAAGCCCGGTGGCCCAAATATTAATCCGGTTCCGTTTCTAGGAGATAATAACGGTGTCGCCCTAGGTATGCTTATGCTTGTTCCACTGGTTGGTTTGCTATATCAAACATCTCACTGGAAATGGGGAAAAACACTTTGGGGAATTCTGTTTGTTGGTTGTCTTTATAGGGCTTTGTCGACGTACTCACGTGGAGGCTTTATTGCAGCAATAGGTATGGGAGTAGCATGGTGGCTATTATCATTTAGGAAATTGAGAATCGGCATTGTCATTGGATTAATATTAGTCACCATAGTACCTGCGCTTCCTGCGGGCTTCTGGGACCGAATAGATACGATTCAAACTTATAACGAGACGAAAGACGCATCCGCTTTGGGTCGACTCCATTTCTGGGAGGTCGCCCGCACGATGGCTGCGGCCAATCCAATTGCGGGAGTGGGATTCAACGGGTTTAATAAAGCCTACGACGACTTTGACTTTTTGAACGGCGCATACGGCCGGCAGCGGTCGGTGCACAGCAGCTACTTCGGTGTATTGGCCGAATTAGGTTATCCCGGTCTTGTGATTTTTATAGCTATCCTATTTCTGTCTCTTGTAGCTTGCGTGCGGGTAAGGCGTTGGGCTTCGACCGGGCGCTTGCCAACCGAGCTTGGAAAATCGGCCATAGCACTCGCAGCAGCCATGATTGCTTTTATAATAGGAGGCGCTTTTCTTCCGTCCCAATATGCTGAAAATTTGTGGCACATCTTCGGGCTAACGATCGCATTGAGGCGCATTGCCACGACATCGTTAGTTACTCAGGAAGAGGCCCAGCGGCAAAGCAACCAATCCATTGCGGCTTGAATATGCGTATCGTTCATGTCGTGCCGTCCTTTGGTCTTGGTGGGATGGAGAAAATCATCTGCGCAGTACTAAACAGTACTGCTAAAACACATGATCACGTGGTGCTTGTGCTTGATGATCGTACGCACGCGGCTGCTTGGATTCGAAACAGCAGCATTCAAATTATAAAACTCACCCGACCAGCATCCCGATCGCTGTTCTTTGTATCATTATATTCTGCATTACGACGTAGTCAGGCTGACGTTCTATTCACATATAACTGGGGAGCGACCGACGGAATTTGGCTGGGCCGTTTAGCTGGCATACGAAAAATTATCCATAATGAGCATGGCTTTAGTGCTGAAGAAGCAAGGAAAACGCTTTGGGTAAGAGATTGGATCCGCTTCTTTGTTTATCGGCTTTCCTCGGAAATCATTGTCGTGTCTCATGAGCTTCAGGAATTATTAAGCGAGCGCTTCTTAGTTAGACAAAAGAGAATTCGGCGAATCCCGAATGGTATTGATGTGAACTATTATTGTCCCGATAAAAAAGAGCGACAACGCGTACGCAAGTATCTAGGCTTTTCCGACACTGAATGCGTTATCGGATTTTCGGGACGGCTAGATCCGGTTAAGAATCTTGATTTGCTTTTCGAGATCTTCCGATGTAGCAATCCTCATAAGATGGGTTTTCGACTCCTCATCATAGGTGATGGTCCAGAACGACCGCGTTTCGAAGCTCGTTGCGAGCTTGAGGGGTTGTTACGGTATGTCAAGTTTGTCGGTCAGCAAACAGATGTTCTGCCTTACTTACGGGCAATGGACGTATTTCTGTTAACATCTTTATGTGAGCAGATGCCGGTAACAATCCTCGAAGCAATGTCGGTCGGTTTGCCCGTTGTTTCGACTAATGTCGGAGAGCTGCGACACATCGTCGATGACGGCATTGAAGGGTTTATCAGAGATCTTGATGGATCTGTTGACAACTTTGTTGAGACATTGAAATCGCTTCTTTGTGCCTCGAAGCGAAGGAAACTAGGCATAGCTGCTCGACAAAAAGTCGTCGAACAGTTTCAAATCGGTGCCACGATCCAAGAATATGCAGAATTGATGGAAGAATATACAGACAGCCTCGCACGGTAGCGTAGCTACCGTTTACAATGTGGGCTCCCCCGCCTTGGACGGGACACCCCACAATTCTTATTGCAGAACTAGATTACTCGGAGCAGCAGGAGCCGTCAGATTAGTGGTATACTCATCGGCACCGATATCGGAAGCGGCTCCTTGCGGCCGCGCTTGCCCGTCGAAATCGTCGATTATGGAAACCGCAAGGCCCTTATCGATCGCTGCAGTGGCGGTTGCTACAAGGTGCAGATCCGCTGTAGACGCATTGGCAAACATTCCCGATGTGGCGTTTATTATATTATTAGCTATGGAACCTGAGGCCCCGTCGCGTGAAACAATAGCGGCATCTGCCAAATTGTTCTTGATATCGACACCGGTCGTGCGTGGGAAACGGTACTCGATGGCATTTGAGTAGCCGCCATTGAGCACTACGGTGTTGTAATAAACCTTTGTTTGGGGAGAATCGAAAACCGCGATCGGAACATCAGGTGAAATGTTGCTTGTCTTATAAAAGAAATTATTCGCAATGATACCTCTCGCATGATCAGTGATTCCATCAACCGGTTTTGTGGGGTCGAACCCTAGCGCGATATCCCGTTGATTGTTAATAAACGTGTTGCGCACCACGGTGCTGTCGCTGCTTCCGTTCCAGATTAAAACAGCGGGTCCCGCTAAACCGCTACTGCTCCAAAAGTTTTTGAATGTATTGTTACGAACAGTCCAGTTCTTACCACGGTGTACATCCAAACCATTAGTATAAGTATCGGGCGCGAGAGAAGAGTATTCGAGCAAGGAATTGTCCAAAATACCATTGTCAATTCCGTTCAAACCATCAGCTGTCGGATTATTTTTAAGGAATTGATCACCGATGTCGATTATATGTAAGTTCCGGTAGACTGGGCTATCGACGCCACCGTTTGCAATGATCGCGTGCTGATTGAAATCGCGGATCGTCATGTTTTGGAACATGACGCCAGTCACGTTGTCTAGCCAAAAGCCAAATGGGACCGTCGAATTGCCCATTCCCGGACCTTTTATAATGACCGCTTCGCGGTTCCCCGAGGCACCTTTGATTGTGACATTCGAAATATTCTGGGGTAGGTATAACGTAGATGACAAGTTGTACGTGCCGTCTGCCAATAATATCGTCTGATTCGATGCGAGTCCCGCAATTGCCGTTTGGAGTCCGGAGACATTGGAAACGTTGATGTTACCGGAAGATGGCGACGAAGGCGCGGATGTGACCGTAACAGTGGTTGACTGTGATGCCGAACCGCCGGTGCCCGTGCAACTGAGCGAGTATGTGGATGTGGCACTTAGGACTCCGGTGCTTTGTGTACCAGAGGTTGATTTTGTTCCGGACCAAGCTCCAGAAGCGCTGCACGAACTTGCATTGCTAGAGCTCCAAGTTAAAGTTGAGGCTCCGCCGGAACTTATGGAAGCAGGGTTCGCCGAAATTGCAACGCTCGGAGCGAGAGTTTGGCTGGAACCGGATACATTATTCAGCTGGTACACAAGAATAACTGGCAAGCAATCTCCGATTTGACATGCTGCTGACACATAAAGCCTTTGGGTCGCAGGATCGTAGCCAACGCCTTGGACGTCGTGCCAGTTAGAACTCAGTGTCCAAACCGCATACGGCTGTACTTCCCATGATTGCTTCTGGCCATTTTTAACGGCGAGTAAATCGTTTGCGTCATAAGCCCAGACATGGGCTTCGTACGGATATGAGTGGCTTCCTTTTGAAGAGTCATCTGGGTCCTTACATTGATCACCACCACCGTAGCAGTAATCGCCCAGTCCATGTTTTCCGAAGTACAAAACGCTCCGTGTTCCTTGTGGAAATACCATTCCAGTAATAATTGTGTTAGCACTCCAGTATTGATTTCCAACATAATAACTTGCAAGGGGATGATCAATTGGATAGCCAAGTACGCGAGTCGCCGGTACGGGATTTTGGCTACCAACATCTGACGGCGTAATGACTGAACTAGAAGGTCCCCACGATTGTAGTGAGTCAATGGATCCACCGGAACCGCCGACTAAGACAGGTCCGCCGAACGAAGATTGCCATTCCGGCGGAATAATTGCTGCGTACTTGTCGACCCATCCTGAATATGTGCTGCCAATCGTGAAAGGACCCTGCACCTGCCCGCGCGTGGACAAGTTGGTTGGTCGCACGAATTGAGATTTTGTCTGAGTTCCGGCTGCATCATAAGTTGAAAAAGCGCCTAAGTATAGCTGATTATTATAGATAAAGGCTGAACCTATGGCTTTACTGGTCGGTTGCGTTGGATTGATCGAATCTAGTGCTCCTTCAAGTGGATCTATCAGGTTCTGCAGAGCTGTTGCTGTTGGTGTTCCAGCGAGCGACGCGGGGATCGCTATTTCAGCGATTCGTTGTTCATAGGGATGACCGCCGATGAAAAGCGATTTGTTTGCGGGATTGTACGTGATACCGTATGTTCCAAGACCCCAGGTCCCCGCAGCGCTGAACCCCCATGTACTTCCTAGATTTCCTGAGGGGACGGTAAACGAACCAAGATAGGTTAAATTATTCGCCTGTATAAGTGGGGCGGTACTGGGAGTTTGCGCCTCGATTCGGATCGGCAATAACGCAAGAGCTGAGAGGAACAATAGGTAGCCAATCGCGCATGAGAACCGGTCTCTGTTTTTGCGAATCATAGTTGCCTCCCAAACCTATTGTACAGTTGAATCACCACTTTCCGACGACCGGCAAGTCTCCCGGCTGGCCGAAGGGGCCGATGCACGCGTCTACGTCGCAGGCATCCAATTTACCGTTTCCGTTGAGATCCAGATCCACATCGAGGTACTCGGGCGGAAGACGCCGATTCGTACTTTCCCGGTACCGTCCCAGTCGCCCGCAATAGGCAGATCGCCTTTGGTTCCGAACTGCCCCAGGCACTTGTCTTTGGTACAGCCGTCCCATTTTTCGTTGCCATTGCGATCGAGATACCAAGTGCCATCTTTTGAAGTAAAAAGTGCGATCTGTTCGATGCCTGCTCCGTTCCAGTCCCCTACCACGGGGATCTCACCGACGACGCTAAACGTGTCGCATTGATCGATTGAACAGCCGTCAAACGTGCTGTTGTCGTTGTTGTCAAATTTCCAATGACCGCGCTTGACCCTATTCCTGCCGTTTATCTTAACTGTGGTTTCGGGAGTATAGGTCCCGATAATGGTCCCGGTTGCGCCGCCCATCTCTCGGGTCACAGGAAAGTCTCCGGACTGGCCGAACGGACCAGCACAAGCATCTACGGCGCAATCTAAGACCCCGTCTCCGTTCGTGTCTAATTGCCACATTCCGGTAGGCGGGGTAAAAGTACCGATATTACTGAGTCCGCTTCCGCTCCAGTTTCCTACGACCGGAAGATCTCCGCTTTTACCGAATGAGCTGATATGAATATCTCCAGTGTCCCATTGGCCGTTGCCATTATCGTCCAAGAACCATTCTCCCGTGCTGGGCCGAAAAACACCGATCCTGCTTTGGAGCTGATTCACTGAAGATTGGAAAGTTGCAGTGCAGGTCGTATTTGCGCTGATTGTCACGTTTCCACCGGTGCAACCCGTGCCGCTCCAACCAGCGAGGGTCGAGCCCGCGGCCGCCGTGGCGGTTAAAATGACTGCCATTCCTGTGTTGTAACTCGCCGAGCAAGCGCTGCCGCAGTTAATTCCAGCAGGACTGCTCGTCACGATTCCGCTACCTGTTCCGGCTTTTAGGATTGAAAGGGTGTAGGTCTGGGGCGTGACTGGATTGAAGGTCGCCGTGCAAGCGGTATTGGCCGTCAATGTTACGACCCCGTTGGCGCACCCTGTCCAGCCACCAAACGTCGAGCCGTTTGCAGGAGTGGCGGTCAAGGTGACGGCGGTGCCGCTCTTATAGTATGCCGAGCAGGTCGTACTGCAATTGTTGATTCCTGTGGGACTGCTGGTGACCGTTCCGCTGCCAGTTCCGTACGTCATTACCGTCTTCACAACTGCGACACTGAGCGTGAACTGTTGAAGAGCAGTGTTAAAAGTCGCCGTGCAATTTACATTAGCAGTCATGAGAACCGTACCGGAGCTGCAACCAGTGCCGCTCCAACCGGCAAAAGTCGACCCAGATGCAGGTGCGGCGCTTAGCGTGACTGTGGTGCCACTGCCGTAACTTGCCGAGCACGTGCTTCCGCAGTTGATTCCTGCCGGACTGCTGGCGATGGTTCCGGTACCTGTCCCCGATTTTGCGATCGACAGCATATAGCTCTGTGGCTGAAATGTTGCCGTACAGCTGGTATTCGCATTCAACGTCACGACACCCGTCGCGCAACCCGTACCGCTCCAGCCGGCGAAAATAGAGCTTGACGCAGGCGTTGCTGTCAGAGTAACCAGCGTGCCGCTGTTGTAAGAAGCGGAGCAGGTACTGCCGCAATTGATTCCAGCCGGGGAGCTCGTTACCGTACCACTTCCGGTCCCCGCTTTTGTGACTGTAAGAGAGAACGTTTGTATCGCTGCCGGCGTCGTTGCACAAGCTTCGGGGCTATAGGGCGACGCACCATTAGCATTGAATGCATTCACTCGATAGCAGTAAGAAGTGGAATTCATCAAAGTCGAATCCGTGTATGAAGTAACATTCGCTCCGACAGAAGCGATTTGCGCATAGGTCCCTGTAGTTCCGGTCTTCCGTTCGATATTGAAACCGCTCTCGTCACTCGAATTATCGACCCAATTTAACTGAAGCGGGGCGGCAATTGCTGTGCTCTGCCAGCTTATGCCTAGAGCTGTGCAAACCAAAAAAAGGATGCGGATCAGATGTGAATTGGACTTCATGTGCCCCCCGTTGGCTGCGAGAAGTC
>Ga0207650_10000194_pt1 | contig 70396 bp, 70 predicted proteins | sample KBSS63metaG_FD_184325 | JGI IMG/M metagenome (GOLD analysis project Ga0207650, IMG submission 184325) | Switchgrass rhizosphere microbial communities from Kellogg Biological Station, Michigan, USA - KBS S6-3 metaG (SPAdes) (version 2) | ecosystem: Host-associated > Plants > Roots > Rhizosphere...
GATGAATGCAGTGATCGAGCACATGTCGGCCGAAGGCAAGGCGCCCGGCGCGAAGGGGATCGATGAGCCCGCGCAAGAAAAACAGCATGTCTCCGGTCTCGGCCGGGACCACTCCAAACCCACCCCCGTCGAGCCTGATCAATGATCCGTGACATCCTGAAAATGGGCGACGAACGCCTGCTGCGCATCGCCCCTGCGGTTCCGCCGGAAATGTTCGACAGCCCCGAGCTGTGGCAATTGATCGACGACATGTTCCAGACCATGGAGCATGTCGGTGGCGTAGGCCTGGCCGCGCCGCAGATCGGCGTGGACCTGCAATTGGTGATCTTTGGCTTCGAAGCCAGCGAACGTTACCCGGATGCACCGCCGGTACCGCAGACCATCCTGATCAACCCGCTGATCACGCCGCTCAGCCCGGTGTTGGAAGAGGGCTATGAAGGCTGCCTTTCCGTGCCGGGGTTACGCGGCGCGGTGAACCGTTACCAGCAGATTCGCTATGAGGGGTTTGACCCGAAGGGCGAGCCGATTGTGCGTTTTGCCGACGGTTTCCATGCGCGGGTGGTGCAGCATGAATGCGATCACCTGATCGGTCGGTTGTACCCGTCGCGGATTACCGATTTCAGCAAGTTCGGATTTATCGAGGTGATGTTCCCGGACATGGATCCGACGGCCGACGAATAACGTCCACACCGATCAAACGGGTGGAGGGCTTGCCTCGCTACCCTGGTTATTGCAAACCCATCGCAATCATTGGCTTATTACGCTTGTAGCGCACCAACCGCTCACTTAGCGACTGCGGCAGCACGGTGTCCTGGGAAAACCCCATGCGCTGATACAAGCCTTCCAGATCCGGATGGCACAGCAGCCACACCGTGCCGTCCACCCCGGCGACCGCCTGTTGAATCAACCGCGTCGCCAGCCCCTGGCCGCGATAGGCCGGGTCGACGAACATCCCCGTCAGCCACTGCCCACCCACCACGGGGCTCAGGCACAGCCCGGCCACAATTTCTGTATCCCGCACAACCCATAGTCGTCCACCCTTGAGGGCTTTCATCGAAGAGTCATGGCGGCGATAAAACTTGTTCAGCAGCGGCCACAGGGGCTCTGCCAGCAGATCAATGGGCAACTCGGGCATGGTGTTCAAGCACGCGTTATGAAGAGCCGGCGATTATAAGCGCCTTCTGCCGGGTAATAGGTGGTATACCCAATGCTGCATCCCCTTACAGTGGAGTACGCAGCATGGCCAAAGGTATGGATTCAAAGAAAGCCTCGAAGAAAAAACCGGCAAAGACCGCCGATGAAAAACGTGCCGACAAAAAAGCCAAGAAGACCGAAACCGGGCTGTTCGGGCACTGATCACCTTAGCTTCAGCGGTTTTCAGCGGCCAACGCGGCAATCACCGTTGGCCGTGCACTTACCCGTTGTTGAAACGCTGCCAGCGCCGGCCACTCGCGCAGATTGATCGCGTGAATGTCGGCCCAGCGCAGCACCACGAACAAATACACATCCGCTACCGAAAACTGTGAACCCATCAAGTAGTCCTGCCGCTCCAGCGTCTGTACCAGAATCGCAAAGCGCTTGAATAGCGTGGCCATGAACATCGCCTTGATGTCACCTTGGATCGCGCTGTTGAAGAACACCGCTAACCCGCCATGCACTTCGCTGGCAATGAAGTTCAGCCATTCCTGCAAGCGCACGCGCTCCCAGCTGCCATTGGCCGGGGCCAACTCAGCGTCGGGTTTGAGGTCGGCGAGGTATTGCAGGATGGCGCTGGCTTCGGTCAGCACCTGACCATTGTCCAGTTGCAGCGCCGCCACATAACCCTTGGGATTGATCTGCAAGAAATCTTCGCCATCGGCGGTGGTTTTTGCCTGGTTGTCGACTCGCACCAGGTCAAAGGGCAGCGCCAATTCGCGCAGCACGATATGCGGGGCGAGGGAGCAGGCGTTTGGAGAAAAGTACAGTTTCATCAGGGGGCGGCTCCGCAGAATTTGCGCCAGTCTCGCGGGCATGCCACCGTGGGTAAAATTAAACCTTCAGCGCCCTGCCATAAGGACAGCGACTGCCATGATGAATCTGATGCACTGGCGCCTTCTGGTGGCCGTGGCCGACCACGGCAGCATCACCGCCGCCGCCGAGCGCGTGGGCATGACCCAATCCGCCGCCAGCCAGGCCATGGCCGGCATGGAGGCGGCCCTGGGCGCGCAACTGTTCACCCGAGCCCCGCGCAACACCTTGCCCACTGCCCTGGGATTGAGCGTGATCGAACAGGCGCGGGTGATGCTGGGCGCCTTGCAGACGATTCGCCGCACTGTGGATCATGCCCGGCCGATGCTGCGTGGGAGCATTCGTATCGCCAGTTTCCCGAGTGTGCTGGCTAAGTTTCTAACGCCGCAGTTGCAGCGTTTCGCCCAGTTGTATCCAGGTATCGAGGTCACTCCCCTTGAAGTGACCGACAGCGAAGTGGACACCTTGCTCGAGGCCGGCCTGATTGACCTGGGCGTGGTGCTCAACCCCCAGCCTGAGCGCAATGCCACATTGCTGGGGCGTGACCTGTGGCTGGCAGTATTGCCCGCGGACCATGCACTGGCACAGCGCCCCTCTGAGGCCAGCGTGTCGCTGGAAGAATTACTTCAACAACCCTTTGTACTCGCCACCGGCGGCTGCACCGCCAATGCCCGCAGCCTTGGCGCCGAGGCCGGGCTGGCGCTGGGCGATATCCGCGTGCAAGTGCGCGAATGGAGCAGCGCCTTCAGCCTGGTGCGTGAAGGAGTGGGCGTGACCCTGGTGCCGGAAATGACCTTGCCCGTCGAGCGCCGAGGCTTGCGCGTCATGCCGTTGAAGGTGCCGGTGCATCGTGAATTTGCGCTGGTGGCAACCCCACGACGCCCGCTGTCCTCCAGTGCCAGCGCCTTGTTGCAAATGCTGGCTCAATAGCAGCCTTGCGCAAACCCCTGTCATCGTTTTGATCGCCCGCTCAAACCACACGCATCAGGCCAGCGGCGCGGCCTAGATTGCCGCCAGGGTTTCTTTCACTGTCCGGGCCTGCGGGTCTGCCGTTTTCGCCGCTACCTGCTGCTCTTGCTGCTGCTTGAGGCGCTCGGCCACTTGCTTGGAAATAGCGTCCTGTTTTTCCTGCGACATGGTCTGCACATCCGCCTCGGTCAAGCCTTGCTCCTTGAGCAACTGCTCACGAATCCGCTCGGCCGGGGATTTGCTCATGTAGTCGGTGAACTCGGCGCGCGCGCCCGAAGCTGCCGTGGTCGACGGCACATCGCTGGTTGCTGCGCTGGCCTGTAACTGCACGCGGGTCTTGGCGAAGGCTTCATCGATACGATCGGTCGCCTTGTCCAGTTCCTTCTGCGCGGCCGGCACGGTCACGCTTTGTTGCACCGCTTGCAGGGCACCGCTGTACAGCGCGCTGGCGGCGGCGTTGGCGGGGTCCATGTCGGGCCGCTTGATCTGTTGCACGGTCGACAGGGCTTGGGTGTTGTTGTTAACCAGCATGATCGGTCACCTGGGAAAATGTACGGTGCAACCGCTGGAGCAAATAGCGTGCCGGGCATCAAAGCCCCGTGTTTGTTGGGGATGGCATGGCCGCTGCGGCAAGACTTGTGCCGCCAGCGGCCAGGCGTTGCCGTCCGACTCGGGAAAACGTCTTGCCGATTCTAGTTGTGACCGTCGAGGGCGAAGTTCTTGAAGCCCTGATGTTGCCTGAGGCGTTCGTAGTAGGCCGCGATGGCAGGGTAGGGCGGATGCTCCGGGAGTGTCATGCGCCAACGGTGCACCGAAAGGCCGATGAGGATGTCGGCCAGGGTGAACTCTTCACCGGCGACGTAGGCCTTTGTTTTCGCGAGCTGCTGCTCCAGCAGACCCATCTTGTCGTTCCAGGCCTTTACACCGGCCTTGATACGCTCCGGGTCCTGATAGTCGGGGTGCTGGCGCACCAAGGCATGGAAAGCGTAACCCCAAGACGGATTGAGTTCGGTGGCCTGCCAGTCCATCCATTGCTCCACCCGCGCCCGTGGCGCGGGTTCGGCGGGCAACAGGTCGTGGCGCTGATAGAGGCTGACGAGGTAGCGGCAGATGGTGTTGGATTCCCACAGCACGCCATGGTCGTCGATCAGCACCGGTATTTGCGCGTTGGGGTTGAGGGCGAGGAATTCGGCGGATTGGGTGGGTTTGAAGCCGATGCCCCAGTTGTCCTCGTGCGCGTAGTCGATGCCCAGTTCGTGGCAGGTCCAGAGTACTTTGCGCACATTGATGGAAGAGGTGCGGCCGAGGATTTTCAGTGAGTGTCCCATGGTGATTCCCTGGCAGTGGAGAGGGAGACAATCTAGCAGGGCCTGCACGCTACGGCGAGATGCCCAAGCGGGCACGGTAAAACAAGGGGGCTTGCTCCCGATAGCAGTGGTCCAGCTAATGAATACTTGGCTGACACGCCGTCATCGGGAGCAAGCCCCCTCCCACATTTTGACCGAGTAAAGGTCTTAACAGCGCGGAGTATGTTGGTCCATGGCTTTGCCCACCAGCAAGACGGACAGCTCGCTCAGTTGATGAATGGCCAATGCCACATCACGCTGTTTACCACTGAGGTCATTGGACAGGTCGAGCAACAAGGTGCTCACGGCAGACACGGTTTCGTAGCTGTTGATCAGCAGGGTTTCGGTGGAGGAACCAGGAGTGACAGTGAAGAGCGTATGCGTGGGGATGCTTTGCATTGTTGACGTACCTGATGTGGCTGATACCTCATCGCTACTCAACGAGGGTGGCAGCTGTACGCAGGTTAGTAGACCGGTGGACACTCAAAGCCGGCGCACCCGAAGATGCCCTACGCACAGCCGCCATAAAACAGAAAAGGCTCATGCACTAAGAGTGACCAATAGTCGGGCTACTAAACCCGATCACCGAAAAATTCAGCGACCGGCCAACCTTAAAGACCACCTCCCAGGCACACAAGCCGGCGGATTCTGACGTAAGCGTAGGCAACCGGGCAAGGGGCTTACCGCGATGTCAGCCCCGTCTTACAGGCGTCTTACGTGCTTTCCCGTACCTGCAACTCAAACCCCATATCCACCACCGGTTTGGCGATCTTGTTACCCGTCATGATCGTCAACAAATGTTCCGCCGCGCGCCGGCCAATGGCTTCCCGTGGCGTGCTGATGCTGCTCAAGCGCGGCACCATGAACGCCGACGCGGGCAAGTCGTTGAAGCCCAGCACCGCCACGCGCTCCGGCACTTTAATACCATGGCGCATCGCTTCCAGCAGGGCGCCATGGGCCAGGTCGTCGTTGCCGAAGAAGACCGCATCCACATCCGGATGCGCGGCCAGCAGTTGCAAAAACAACTCACCGCCCAGGCCCACGGAAGACGGGCGCGGCGTGAGCAGTTCCAACGCCGGGTCGTACTTGCCCGCCTGTTGCAATGCCCGGCGGAACCCTTCGCCGCGCAGCAGGGTGCGTTGGTCCAACTGGGCGCCGATATAGGCCAGGCGTTTGCGCCCACGGGACAATAAATGCGCCGCCGCTGTTTCGCCCGCGGCCAGTTGCGAGAAGCCCACGCAGTTCACGCCCGCATTCGGGTCCAGGTCCATCATGTATACGCAGGGCACGTTACTGGCCTCGACCATCCGTCGGGCGCTTTCGGTGCGATCGAACCCCGTCAGCAGCAAACCCCGAGGCTGGTAGGCCATGTAGTTGCGCAGCAGGTTTTCTTCTTCATCGCGCGAATAGTGGGAGTTGCCGATCAGCACTTCGAAGCCCTTGGGCCGCAGCACCTGGTGAATGGCTTCGAGGGTTTCGATGAACAGCAGGTTGGACAACGACGGCACCAATACCACCACCGAATGGCTCTGGGCCGAGGCCAGGGCGCGGGCGGCGGGGTTGACCACGTAGTTGAGTTCGGCGGCGGCGTGCTGCACTTTTTCGACCAGCTCAACGGCCACGGTGCTGATGCCACGCAAGGCGCGGGAAGCGGTAATCGGGCTGACGCCGGCCAGGCGGGCGACTTCGTTAAGGGTCGGGCGACCCGTGGTGCGCGTATTTTTATCGTTCTTGGAGGTCATCAGGCGGCTTGCCAAACAAAAATCGAGGCACTAAGGTAGCGCTGTCTCCAAATGGCTGCAAATTATTGAACTCTGGGTTGCCTGATCCGGTTCAAATGATTGGAGCGGATGCACGCGTCACTCCATAAAAATGACAAGACGGCGCGGGAAAAGCCTGTTTTTGCACTCGCCTCAAGGCGTGCAAAGGTAGCGCTATCTGCGTCTTGAGGTGTTTCATGAGTCAACCTGTTACCGCCCTGGTCATCATGGGCGTCGCCGGCTGCGGCAAGACCAGTGTCAGCGAGGCCCTGTGCCGGCTGAACGGCGCCACTGCCATTGAAGGCGACAGCTTTCACCCCGCCGCCAACATCGAAAAGATGAGCGCAGGCCACCCCCTCGACGACGACGACCGCGCCGGCTGGCTCGACATCCTCTGCGATGAACTGCGCCGCTCTCTTAAAGCCGGTGAACATCCGGTGCTCACCTGTTCAGCCCTGAAGAAGAAATACCGCGACCACCTGCGTGAAGCCGCGCCGGGCCTGGGTTTCGTCTTTTTGGAACTGACCCGTGAAGTGGCCTCGGACCGCGTGTCCCATCGCCCCGGCCATTTCATGCCGGCAAGCCTCATAGACAGCCAGTTCGCCACCCTTGAATCGCCCAAAGGCGAGCCGCTGACCCTGGCCCTCAACGCCAGCGAAGACAGCGTTGAGGCCCTGGCCGAGCAAACCAACGCCTGGTGGCTTCTGCACGGTTTTGAACGAACTGATTAATTTTTTGCCGGAAAAGATAGCGCTATCCCCGGCAGGAAATTCAACACCCGCTTTAATAACAACAACAAACAGGAGAGACCCCCATGTTTGGCATGTCCCACGAGTCGTACCTGCTGCTAGATGCAGTCATCACCATCATCGGGTTGATCGTTCTGATCACCAAGTTCAAGGTTCACCCCTTTATTGCGTTGATCATCGCGGCCGGCTTCCTCGGCCTGACCTCGGGCATGCCCGTGGACAAGATCATCAAGGCGTTCCAGGACGGTTTTGGCGGGGTGCTCGGCTTTGTCGGCATCATCCTCGCGCTGGGCACCATGCTCGGCAAGATGATGGCCGAATCCGGCGGCGCCGATCAGATCGCCCAGACCCTGATCCGCGCTTTCGGCAAGGACAAGGTCCAGTGGGCCATGATGTTTGCCGCCTTCCTGGTGGGCATCCCGCTGTTCTTCGAGATCGGTTTTGTGCTGCTGATCCCGCTGGTGTTTATTGTTGCGCGCCGCACCGGCGTGTCGTTGATCAAGATCGGCATCCCGCTGCTGGCCGGCCTGTCGGCGGTGCACGGCCTGGTGCCACCGCATCCGGGCCCGCTGCTGGCCATCGGCGTGTTTGGCGCGGACATCGGCAAGACCATCCTGTACGGCCTGATCGTCGCCCTGCCGACTGCCATCATTGCCGGCCCGATCTTCGGTACGTTCATCGCCAAGTACATCCCCGGCAACCCGTCCCAGGAGCTGGTCGACCAACTGGCCCGCGAGACCGATAACAAGTCGCTGCCAAGCTTCGGCATCACCCTGGTCACCGTGCTGTTGCCGGTGTTCCTGATGCTGCTCAAAACCTTCGCCGACATCGCGTTTGCCGAAGGCAGCGTAGTGCGCAACTGGATGGACATGATCGGTCACCCGATCACCGCCTTGCTGCTGGCGCTGCTGCTGTCGCTGTATACCTTCGGCACTCGCCAGGGCATCCACGCCAAGCAGATCCTCAAGCTGCTCGACGCAAGCCTGGCGCCCACCGCCGCGATCATCCTTATTATCGGTGCCGGTGGTGGCTTCAAGCAGATGCTGGTGACCAGCGGCGTGGGTGACGTGATCGGCCATATGGCGGTGAACGCGCAGATCAACCCGATTCTGCTGGCGTGGCTGGTGGCGGCGGTGATCCGCGTGGCCACCGGTTCCGCGACCGTGGCGACCATCACTGGCGCGGGCATCGTGGTGCCGGTGGTAGGAATGATCCCAGGGGTTAACCGCGAATTGCTGGTGTTGGCGACGGGGGCGGGCTCGTTGATCTTGTCTCACGTCAACGATGCGGGATTCTGGCTGGTGAAGCAGTACTTCAACATGACCGTGGCAGAAACCTTCAAGACCTGGACGGCGATGGAGACCATCCTGTCCATCGTGGCACTGATCTTCATCATGCTGCTGTCGTTGGTGGTCTAACAGACACCCAATGAAACCGGGCTGATAACCCAATTAAAATGTGGGAGGGGGCTTGCTCCCACATTTTGACCGAGTCAGATTCAGGCTTTAGCGACTAGCCCATCCGCCCTGAACATCCCGCGAATCCCGCGTACCGCCTGGCGAATCCGGTCTTGGTTCTCGATCAGCGCAAAGCGCACATGATCATCCCCATACTCACCAAAGCCGATGCCCGGTGACACGCACACCTTGGCCTCCAGCAGCAGCTTCTTGGCAAATTCCAGCGAGCCCATGGCGGCGTACTGTTCGGGGATCTTGGCCCAGACGTACATCGACGCCTTCGGGTTCTCGACCATCCAACCCAGCTCATGCAGGCCCTTGACCAGCACATTGCGGCGCTGGCGGTATTGCTCGGCGATGTCTTTCACGCATTGCTGGTCGCCTTCCAATGCCGCAATCGCCGCCACCTGCAGCGGGGTGAAGGTGCCGTAGTCGTGGTAACTCTTGATGCGGGCCAGGGCGTTGACCAGTTCCGGGTTGCCCACCATAAAGCCGATGCGCCAGCCGGCCATGTTGTAGCTCTTGGACAGGGTGAAAAACTCCACCGCAACGTCCTTGGCGCCCGGCACCTGCATGATCGACGGGGCTTTCCAGCCGTCGTAGACGATATCGGCGTAGGCCAGGTCGTGGATCACCAGCACGTCGTATTGCTTGGCCAGCGCAATCACCCGTTCAAAGAAATCCAGCTCCACGCACTGCGCGGTGGGGTTGGACGGGAAGCCGAGAATCATCATCTTCGGCTTGGGGATCGAGCCGCGAATCGCCCGCTCCAGCTCGTCGAAGAAGTCCACGCCGGGCACCAGCGGCACCGAGCGCACTTGGGCGCCGGCAATCACCGCGCCGTAGATGTGAATCGGGTAGCTCGGGTTGGGCACCAGCACAGTGTCGCCCTGGTCCAGCGTGGCCAGCATCAAGTGCGCCAGGCCTTCTTTTGAACCAATGGTCACAATGGCTTCCGACTCGGGGTCGATGTCCACTTCATAGCGGTCTTTGTACCAGCGCGAAATCGCCCGGCGCAGCCGCGGAATACCTTTGGAGGTGGAGTAGCCGTGGGTGTCTTCACGCTGGGCCACTTGCACGAGTTTTTCGACGATGTGCGGCGGCGTGGCGCCGTCGGGGTTACCCATGCTCAAGTCGATGATGTCTTCGCCGCGCCGACGCGCAGCCATCTTCAGCTCGGCAGTGATGTTGAATACGTAAGGGGGGAGTCGATCGATGCGCGCAAAGCGGCGCGGCGAACCTTGTTCGGCCATTGTTGCCTCGAAGTACGTAAGCGCCCGGAACCGTCCGAGCGACGTCGGCCACTGCGGTGGCCTGCGGGGCAGACAATACGGTCCGTGATGGCCAGTTGTCTAGATGCGTAGGAAAATTTTCCGGTTGAAGCGCTGCGTGAAAATGCCCCTATACTCGATGCGGGTTTGTTCCCTCATAAGAAGGAGACTGTTCGTATGGATCAGCAGACAAGACAACCGCTGGAGCCACGCATGGAAGCAGGCAAGGCGCTGGTGATCGCCGGGGTACAAGGGCGTTATTCGAAGGCCACCGTCGGCGATATACCCAGGTTGTGGGAGTTGTTCGACACCTGCGTCAAAGACATCAAAAAGCGTGTCGGCGGTGTGACCTATGGGGTTTGCCATAACCCCCACCATGGCGAATTCGATTACATGGCCGGCGTGGAAGTCCCGGCTAAAAGCGCGGTGCCGAGCAACTTTGAAGTGATCGAAATTCCACCGCTCAACTATGCCGTGTTCCCGCATCACGGCCCGGTGCAGGCGTTGGAACAGACCTACGAGCGCATCATGTTCGAGTGGCTGCCGCACTCGGGCTACAAGGTGATGGGCGCGGATTTCGAGCGCTACAGCGCCGATTTTGATGCGCGCAAAGGCACGGGCACAGTGGAGATCTGGTTACCGGTTGGAGAGCGCGGCTGACTGCAATCATGCGGGTGCCGGCTTGCCGGCGCCTGCAGAGGCACCTCAGCCACCAAAGCTGCGTTGGTAAACCTCAGCGGATTGCCGTATGGCTTTCGCCACTTCAGGCGCTGACCGGCAGTAATCGTCTTCGCGCTTGAGCACGACTTCAAGCGTCTGGAGCAACGCCTGGATGCGTGTTTCAGGATTCTCGACTTCGCAGGTTTTGGCGAATTCGAGGATGCCAAGGCGCGAGGCGAACATTGATTTATTTCCGCTCAGGTCCAACGCCAGTGCATCCTCGGGGATGTAGGCCGTGGTGTTTACAATATCGTAGGCAGGTGCCAGTCGCGTATCCGACTGCACTGGATCGCTGTAGAGCACGCCGAAGTTTTTCAGATGTGCATCGCCATTACCCACGATGCAGCTCAGCGCCACGCTATCGAACTATTGATCGAGTGAGCTGCGTTGATGTGCCGGGGCGCAGAAAACGCGCACGGCCTTCGCGATGGCGGCGTAGCTCTTGCTGTATTTTTGCTCGGCAGACAGGCCCATCAGGGTGGTCATATCTTCAAAGCCCAACGGGTTGAGCTGCTCGTCTCGGTCAAAGCGTCGCATGACGAACAGTTTATGGTTCTTCGACAGGTAAAACGGCGGCACGGGAAGGCCTGCATCCCGTGCAATGGACATGCACAGGTACTCATTGATAGCCAACCCCGGAAACTCCTCGCGCCCGCTCTTGATAATCAGATCGTCTGTTTTCGAGGTGAATTTCTGCTCGGGTGTCTGTGGTTTTTCCGGCACCAGTACTTTGGGCTGCACACCAGAAATGCCTGCCCGCAAAATGTAGCGATCCATCAAGTCGGCGAACAAATCCTGCGCACCGTCCCAGGCGAGAATCTCGTCCAGGTTCTCGCCTGTGGTAGAGGGGCTGTTGCGTTGGAGTAATCCGTTCACTTGCTCGGAGGATACGAACACTCGGCCAATCGGCGCACTGCTGCCTGACAATGCCAGTAACAGCATGGGGTCGACCTTCATCATTTTGGCAAGGCGATTGCGCAATTGCTCCAGAACGTAGCCTTCCGGCAGGTTCATCTGGAAAATGGGATGAAGCTCTCTGCGACGGTACTCCTGCGTTCGAACAGGCATAGACAGGCTTACTGCGCTTTGTGCCTTTGCTGAGTCGCTGTATCGAAACAGATAGTCGTCAGCACTGAGCAACACACTACCGCTGTCTCCTTGAGGGGTACGCACATGGAGCGTTGGGCTATTCATCGAACAAATCCTCTAACTCCTCCAGCGTCGGCAGGGTCACGGGTACCAATTTGACCTCGCTGCCCAAGGCCGCCATCACCCGGGCGTAAGCATTCATGGAAACCGAGAGGCTTCCTTGTTCAATTTCAATCAGTTTCTGCCGGGTAATGCCCGCAAGCTTCGCCAGGTCGGCCTGTTTATAGCCCCGATTGAGGCGCATGGCGCGGATTTGATGACCGAGTCGTTGGGTAATAACCGAGGCGTCCATGTTACGTATTCGTTACTTTTGAAAGGTGAAGTCATATATACGTTACATTTCGGCAGTGTCAACGGTGGCCCGACCAAACACCCACCTCAACCTGCGCTCGTAGCCCACCCGCCCTTTATAGGCCTCGCCGCTGTCCACCCATCCGAGCCCCAGATACAAGCCCATCGCCGCCACATTGTCGGTATCCACCGACAACTCCAACGCCTTGATCTGCGGCCACGCCTCAAGCGCCGCCGCCGGCAATGCCTGCAGGCACGCCTTGCCGAACCCACGGCCCTGTTGCCGGCGATCCACCTGCAAGGCATGCAGCGTGGCGCTGTGTTCGTCGGCCCAGTGCGGCAGGCACGGCGGGCGCTTGAGCAACAGGAAGGCCACGGGGAAATCATCGGCCAGCAGCGCAAAGCCTTTGACGCCGGGGCTGGGTTTAGCCAACAGGCTATTGAGCGCGCAATACATGTCGCCGCAAAACGGTAACTGCTCGGGATGCACTTCGATGGCGCTGACGTGCTGTTGCTGTGTGGCTGTCAGCGCGGCGTAATCGACCAGGCGGGTGTGCATCGGGGTGTCCGAACGGCTGCAAGTAAGGCCGCAGTCTATCGGGTTTGGCGGGGTTGAAATTATTTTTCAACGGTCTGTCGATTGGCCCACGGCGCGTTCGACTAAGGGTGTCTTCCATGATTTTCCATCCCAGGAGTCAACACCATGAGCACTGCAATCAACACCCTGATCGAACACTGGAAACACGCCGTACTGGCCCGTGATATCGACAAAATTGTCAGCTATTACGCCGACGATATCGTCTCGTTCGACGCCGTTAGCGCCCTGCAATTCAAGGGCAAGGCCGCTTACCGCGAACACTGGAAGGCGTGCATGGAGCACTGCCCTGGCCCCGGTATTTTCGAGTTCCACGAACTGCGCATCGTGCAGGCCCAGGACAGCGCCTTTGCCCACTGGCTGGCCCATTGCGGCGGCGCCGGGCCGGATGGCGAGGTAAAGGCCTGCTGGATGCGCGTCACCGCCGGTTATCAGCGATTCAACGGCGAATGGAAAGTGGTGCATGAGCATTGGTCGGCCCCGTTCGATATGGCCACAGGCACCGCGCTGTTCGACCTGAAACCTTGAGCGTCGCGAACTATAGTCAATAGTCCGAAAACGGAGAACGCCATGAAATACCTGTGCCTGATCTACAGCAACGAACAGGTGCTGCACACCTCGCCCGACAGCCCTGCCGACCCGGAATGCCTCGCTTACGCCCAGGCCATCCAGGCCAGCGGGCGCATGCTTGCCGCCGAGCCGCTGGAGTCAGTGAGCACCGCCACCACCGTGCGCATGCGCAACGGCAAGCTGTCGATCACCGACGGGCCGTTTGCCGAAACCAAGGAGCAGCTCGCCGGCTTTTACCTGATCGAAGCCCGGGACCTTAACGAAGCGCTCCAGGTAGCCGGCGGCATCCCGGCTGCTCGGGTCGGCAGCGTGGAAGTGCGCCCGGTGCGCGAATTGAATCTCTGAGTACAACAATCCCAACAATCAGGAGGTTTTTCCCATGTTCCGACAACCTGCCGCGTTTGAACCGTCCATCAGCTGCTTGATCAATGCGCCAAGCCATGGGTTTTCATAATGGCCGGGGCCAGAGCCTCGACCGAAGGCATGCGCGATTGACGCCGCAGATCGAGGCGATCTACCGCAGTGAATCGCGGCGCGTGCTCGCCACGCTGATCCGCCTGCTGGGTGATTTCGACCTCGCCGAAGAAGCCCTCCACGAGGCGTTCTTCGTCGCGGTCGAACGCTGGCCGCAGGACGGCGTACCCAACAACCCCCGCGCCTGGCTGGTCTCCACCGGGCGCTTCAAGGCCATCGACCGCCTGCGCCGCCAGGCGCGGTTCACCCCGTTGTTGCAAGCGCAGGCCGACGAACTGGAAGCGGCCGACTGGAGCGTTGAAGACGTGCAAGACGATCGCCTGCGCCTGATCTTCACCTGTTGCCATCCCGCGCTGGCACCTGATGCCCAGGCGGCGCTGACCTTGCGCGAGATCTGCGACCTCACCACTGAAGAAATTGCCCATGCGTTTCTCGTCACGCCCACCACCATCGCCCAGCGCATCGTGCGCGCCAAGGGCAAGATCCGTGAGGCGAAAATCCCCTATCAAGTACCGTCCCTGGCCGAATTGCCCGAGCGCCTCGACAGCGTATTGCGCGTGATTTACCTGGTGTTCAATGAAGGCTATTCGGCGTCCATGGGCGCCGACCTCACCCGCGAAGCATTAACCGGCGAAGCCATTCGCCTGGCGCGCTTGCTCATGGAATTGCTGGCGGAACCGGAAGTGATGGGCCTGCTGGCGCTGATGCTGCTGCACGAATCTCGCCGCGCGGCGCGTACCTCGGCCAATGGCGAACTGGTGCTGTTGGATGAACAGGACCGTTCGTTGTGGGATGCGTCCCTGATTGCCGAAGGCTGCACGCTGGTGGAACGCGCGCTGACCACGCGGCGCTTCGGCCCCTACTGCCTGCAAGCGGCCATTGCGGCGGTGCATGCCGAGGCGCCGAGCGCAGGGCAAACGGACTGGCCGCAAATTGTCGGGCTTTACGATGTATTGCTCAGGGCCATGCCGTCGCCGGTGATCGAGTTGAACCGCGCGGTGGCACTGGCCATGCGTGATGGGCCGCTGGCGGGGTTGCAGCAGGTGGAAGCGATCCTGGCGCGCGGCGAATTGCTCGATTACCACTTGGCACACTCGGCGCGTGGGGAGTTCTGCCGGCGGTTGGGGCGGTGGGAAGACGCACGCCTGGCATACGAAAAAGCCCTGTCCCTGACCCAGCAGGTCCCGGAACAGCGCTTTCTTGACAGCCGCCTGGCTGAACTCAAATCGTCCATGCAATGAAGATCAAACTGTGGGAGGGGGCTTGCTCCCGATAGCGGTGGTTCAGCCAGCACATCGGATACTGTCACACCGCCATCGGGAGCAAGCCCCCTCCCACAGGTGATCTCAGTGTCAGCACCGGCAGTGCTCGTCACTCCAGCATCTTGCCCAACAACCAACTCCCCGCCGGCCCCGGCGCGTGGTGGCGCGACCACAGCGCATCCACCGCCACCGAACGCGGCCAACTGCGTGCGGTGAGTTCGACCAGTTGCCCGCCGCCAAACCGCTCTACCAGCCAGCGCGGAATCGGTGCCCAGCCGAAACCCAGTTGGGCCATCTCCATCAGCATCAGGTAACTGGGTGCCGACCAGACGCGCCCGGTGGCGCGGGTTTCATTCGGGTTGATGATGCTGGCCAGGCGCAATTCGCGGTGTTGTTGCAGGGCGTGTGCGGTGATGGACTTGAGCGCCGCCAACGGGTGTTTCGGCGACACGAACAACGCAATTTCCGTGCGCTCGTCCACGGTTGCGCAGGTCAGGTCCGGCGGGTAAACCGCCTGGTGCTCAATAAACGCAATCTGCGCCCGACCGCTCTGCACCAAGGCAATCAAGTCTTCGCATTCGGCGATCAGGCATTCCAGCTCAAGGTCCGGATAGCGCTGTTCAAATGCGCTGAGGGCGCACTCGAAACGGTCGGATTGGTAGGTATCGGACATGGCGATGGTCAGCTTCGGCTCCAGGCCCTGGGCCAACTGGCTCGCCGCCAGTTCCAAGCGGCTGCTGGCCTCCAGCACCTGCTCGGCGCGTTGCAGCAACACATGGCCGGCCGGGGTGAGGGCTGGTTTGCGGCTGCTGCGGTCGAACAGCACCACATCCAAGTCAATCTCCAGGCTGGCCACTGCCGCGCTGACGGTGGACTGGCTCTTGCCCAGCTTGCGCGCGGCTGCGGAAAACGAGCCTTGGGTCGCCGCCTGGACAAACGCCTGCAGCACTTCATGAGAGGCCATGACTATCGCCTTGATCGATGGTTATTGGTTATGAAGTATCGAGACAAGGGGTGATCATGGCAACCTTCCTCACTCACGGAGACCGGTCATGAGCCCTACCAAATCCGTCGCTGAACGCGTGTGCCAAGCCATTGGTTTCGAAGCCTTGGCGTTGTTGATCTGTACGCCCTTGCTGGCGTGGATCATGGGCAAGCCGGCCCTGGAAATGGGCATGGTCACCCTGGCGATCAGCCTTATGGCGCTGACATGGAACGTGATTTTCAACGGCCTGTTCGACCGCCTCAAGGTGCGCCTGCAACTGGCCAACACCGCCTGGACCCGCGTGCTCCATGCGTTGCTGTTCGAAGGCGGGCTGATCCTGGTGTGCGTGCCGTTGATCGCGGCGTGGCTGAAGATCAGCCTGTTGCAGGCGTTTGTCCTCGACATCGGCATACTGCTGTTCTTCCTGCCGTATACCTATGTGTATCACTGGGGGTATGACGTGCTGCGCGAAAAGCTCCTACAAAAACATACCGCCCGAGGCCTCGATCCGTTGGCCGGTGATCCAGTGGCTGCCGTCGGCCAACAGGCTGGCGATGGCCCCGCCAATGTCATCCGGTAAACCGGCGCGGCCCAGCGCGGTGTTGTTGGCGACCATGGCATTCAGGCTGGCGTTGTCGCGCACGGCGCCGCCGCCGAAATCGGTCTCGATGGCGCCGGGTGCGAGGACGTTGACGCTGATGCCGCGCCCGCCCAATTCCTTGGCCTGGTAGCGGGTCAGCACTTCCATCGCGCCTTTCATCGCCGCATAGGCCGCGTAACCTGGCAGGCTGAAGCGCGCCAGGCCGCTGGAGACGTTAAGGATGCGCCCACCGTCGCGGATCAACGGCAGCAACTTCTGGGTCAGGAAGAAAGGGCCCTTGAATTGAATCGCCACCAGTTGATCGAACTGCTCCTCGGTGGTTTCAGCAAAGCTGGCGTGAATGCCGATACCGGCGTTATTGATCAGAAAGTCGAAGTGATCCTGTGCGAAAACTTCCTTGAGCACGCCGGCCACTTCACCGACGAAAGCGCCGAAGGTCGCGCTCTGGCTCACGTCCAGCTTGAGCATGGCGGCGCGGCCACCCAATTGTTCGATCTGCGCTACCAAGGCTTGTGCTTCGTCGGCCTTGCTGTGGTAAGTGCCGATGATGTCGACGCCTTGCGCCGCCAGATGCAGCGCGGCGTTCTTGCCCAGGCCACGGCTGGCGCCGGTGATGAGTGCGATTTTACGGGTCATGGTGCAGTCCTCTTCAGATGTGAGCGTGGGACCGAGTGTATTTGTCCGCTTATAACGTGATAAACAGAGCAGAACCGGAATCACTGGCCGGATAAGGCGAACAATCCATGAACAAGTTGGAGTTGCTGCGCACCTTTGTGCGCGTTACCGAACTGTCGAGTTTTACCCAGGCCGGCGAGAGCCTGGGGCTGCCGCGCTCCACGGTGTCCGAGCATGTGCAGGCATTGGAAGAACTGCTCGGTGCGCGCCTGTTGCAACGCACCACGCGCAAGGTGCAAGCCACCCAGGACGGCCGCGTTTTGTATGAGCGCAGCAAGGATCTGCTGGCCCATATGGACGAGCTGGAAGGCCTGTTCCGCCAGGATGAAGCGCAGTTGGCCGGGCGCATCCGTGTGGACATGCCCAACGTGATGGCCCGCGATTTGATCTTGCCGCGCCTGCCGCAGTTCATGGCCGCGCACCCGCTGATCGAGCTGGAAATCAGCACCACCGACCGCCAGGTCGACCTGCTCGCCGAAGGGTTTGATTGCGTGTTGCGGGTCGGCGCGCAACCGGACCAGACGGTGGTGGCGCGGCTGCTGTGCAGCATGCCGATGATCAACTGTGTCAGCGCCGCCTACCTGCAACGCTTTGGTGTGCCGCAAACCCTGGCTGACTTGGCCGGCCACCACTTGGTGCACTACGTGCGACCGTTGGGTTCGCGCTCGGCGGGGTTCGAATACCTGCAAGGCAACAAAGTGCAACGTATCCCCATGGCTGGGCGTGTCACTGTCAGCAGCACCGATGCGTACAAGTCGGCGTGCCTGGGCGGCTTCGGGATTATCCAGGTGCCGGCCCTGGGCATCGGCGATGAGTTGGCCAGCGGCGAGCTGATCGCGGTACTGCCGCAGTACCCGGCGCCGCCCCTGGACGTGTCGTTACTCTACGCCGGGCAGCGGCATTTGCCATTGCGGGTGCGGGTGTTCATGGACTGGTTGGCGGCCATCGTGCAAACCCATCTTTAACGCCGCGCCGACAACTGCTGCGGCGCCAGGAACGCGTCGTGGAAGTAATCGCGCAGCGCCTGCATCGCCGGGGTAAACGCACGCTCGCGGTGCCAGGCCAGGCCGACGCTCATGGGCGTGACGGGGTCAGTGACGGTCAGGGTTTCGATGCGCTTGCCTTCCAGTGACCAGGGCCGGTGCACCAGGTCTGACAGGATCGCCACGCCGCTGCCGTTGGCGACCATGCTGCGTACCGCCTCCACCGAACTGGTGCGCAGCCGCACCTTGGGTGTCTGCCCGGCCTGTTCCCAGTAGCGCATGGCGCTGTGTTCGGCTTCATCCACGGTGAGCAGGATGTAGGGGTGCCGGGCCACCTCGGCCAGGCTGACGCTGGCGTGTTCGCACAGTGGGTGATGGCTGGGCAGCCACAGGCGCCGTTCCGAGTTAAACAGGATTTCGGAGACGATATCGGGGTGGGTCAGGTTGGCAGTGAGCACCACGGCCATGTCGAACTGGCCGTTGAGCAAGCCCTGTTCGATGGCCTGGCGCTCCTGCTCGAACACCTCGATGGTCACGTCCGGATGCCAATGCTCCAGGCGCTGCAAGTGGTGGGGCAGGAAGTAACCGAGCACCGTGTAACTGGCGGCCAGGCGCAGTACGCCGCTGGCGCGATGGTCGGGCAGGGGGCTGTTCAACGCATCGTCGACACTGCGCGCAATCACATAGGCGCGGTTGAGAAAATGCCGCCCGGCGTCGGTCAGGTTCATGCCCTGGGCCGAGCGCACAAACAGCTGCACGCCGAGCATCGCCTCCAGCTCCTTGATCGCCGTGGTCACCGCCGACTGGGAGATATTCAGGTGAATCGCCGCCTGGGAGATCTGGCCGATCTCGGCGGTGGCGATGAAGTAACGCACTTGGCGCAAGGTCAGGGACATCATCGCTCCCAGCATCGGGTTATCTGTTTTTCAGAAGAAGGGCCATCTGATAATAGATCTTCCCAAGGGGTCAAGCCGCGCCTACTTTTCCAGCATCACCTTGGCGGAGCGACCTTGATGCAGGCAGTGGATTTCAACTCGGACATGGGCGAAGGCTTCGGCCCCTGGACCATCGGCGATGGTGTCGATGCAGAACTGATGGCCTATATCAGCTCGGCCAATATCGCCACCGGCTTCCATGCCGGCGACCCCGGCACCATGCGCCGTACCGTCGAACGCGCCAAGCAACTGGGCGTGGCCATCGGCGCGCACCCAGGCTTTCGCGACCTGGTGGGGTTTGGCCGCAGGCACATCAATGCGCCGGCCCAGGAATTGGTGGACGACATGCTCTACCAACTGGGCGCCCTGCGTGAAATTGCCCGTGCCCAGGGCGTCAGCCTGCAACACATCAAGCCCCACGGCGCGCTCTACATGCACTTGGCCCGCGACGAAGAAGCCGCGCGACTGCTGGTGCAAAACCTGCAAGTCGTCGAGCCGACGCTGCTGCTGTACTGCATGCCCAACTCGGTGATCTGGCAGGTGGCCAAGGAGCTTGGGCACCCGGTGGTGCGCGAGTTTTATGCCGATCGTGAATATGATCTGAGCGGCTCCATTGTGTTCACCCGTAAGGTCCGGGCGTTGGACCCCGCAACGGTCGCGGCACGTGTGCTGCGGGCTTGCCAGACCGGGCTGGTGCGAACCGTGGAAGGCGAAGACCTGGTTATCGAGTTCGATTCGATCTGCCTGCACAGCGACACCCCCGGTGCGCTGGAACTGGTGGAAGCCACCCGCGAAGCGTTGGACCAAGCGGGGATTGCGGTGTGCAACGCGGCTTGTGTCATCGGGCAGGCCCGCTCATTCCACCCGAGGAACACCCATGGCTGAAACGTCGCCCATCCGCTACAGCTTCGGCGGTGATGAACACCTGTTTGCCGAGGTCAGCGACAGCATGTCGCTGGAGGCGTTTTTCAAGGGCATGGCCGTGACCCGCGCGGTGGAACGCCTGGCGCTGGACGGTGTGCTGGATGTGTGCCTGGCCAACGCCTCGTTCCAGGTCCGCTTCGACCCCGACCGCATCGCGCCTCATGTGCTGCTCGACGCCGTGCAAAGCGCCGAAGCCCAGGCCGTGGCCGAACGCCGTCTGCACACGCGCATCATCGAAATCCCGGTGCTCTACAACGACCCCTGGACCTTGGAGACCTTGATGCGTTTTCGCGACCGCCATCAAGACCCCAGCGGTACCGACCTGGAGTACGCCGCACGCATCAATGGCCTGGCCGATGTGGACGCGTTTATCGCCGCCCACAGCGGCGCGCCGTGGTTTGTGTCGATGGTCGGGTTTGTTGCGGGTCTGCCGTTCATGTTCCAGATGGTCGAGCGCGCGCGGCAATTGCAGGTGCCCAAGTACCTGCGCCCACGCACCGACACACCGAAACTCACCCTGGGGCACGGCGGTTGTTTCGGTTGTATCTACTCGGTGCGCGGCGCCGGCGGTTACCAGATGTTCGGCGTGACCCCGGCACCGATCTATGACCCGGCGCAGCAGTTGGCCTACCTCAAGGAACATATGGTGTTCTTCCGCCCCGGTGACATCGTGCAGTTCAAACCGATTGACCGCGAAGCCTACGACCGGGCCCTCGCCGAGGTGGACGCGGGACGTTTCGACCTGCGTATCCGCCCGGTGGAGTTTTCCCTCGATGCGTTCCTCGCCGACCCGATCGGTTATCCGAAAACCCTGCAGGAGGCGTTGGCATGATCAAAGTGCTCAAGCCCGGTCTCGCCACCTCCGTGCAGGACCTTGGGCGCGAAGGTTATTACCACTTGGGCATCCCGCCTTCGGGCGCGCTGGACCAATATGCGTTGAGCGCGGCCAACCATCTGGTGGGCAACCCACTCGGCGCGGCGGGCCTGGAGTGCACGTTGATCGGGCCTGAGTTGGCGTTCCGGCAGGATGCGTTAGTGGCGTTAAGCGGCGCATTGATGTCGCCGCGTCTGGACGGTGAAGTGGTGCACCAGGACACCGCCTTTCACGTGCGCGCGGGGCAGGTATTGCGCTTCGAATTTCCCCAGGCCGGTGCGCGCACGTACCTTGCGGTGGCCGGTGGCATCGACGTGCCGCAGGTGCTCGGCAGCCGCTCCACTTATACCCTCGGCGCACTGGGTGGGTTTCACGGGCGGCGTTTGCAGGAGGGCGACGAACTGCCCATCGGCGTGGCGAGCGGGCAGGGCCGGGCGGGTAACAGCCTGCCGATGGCTTTGCGCCGCTCGGTGGGCGGCGACATTACCCTGCGCGTGGTGCCCGGTCTGTATTACGAACGCCTGATGGATACGGCCAAACACAGCTTTTTTGCCGAGCCGTGGACAGTCGGCTCCGAAGCCGACCGCATCGGTTATCGCTTCAAGGGCGGCAGCGCGTTGAGCTTCCAGCCACGGGAGCAGCCATTTGGTGCGGGCTCGGACCCTTCGAATATCGTCGACAGTTGCTACCCCATCGGCTCGATCCAGGTGCCGGCGGGGCTGGAACCGATCGTGTTGCATCGCGATGCGGTGTCGGGCGGCGGCTACGCAATGATCGGCACGGTGATCAGTGCCGACCTGGATTTGATCGGGCAGATGCAGCCGAACCAGCGGGCGGGGTTTGTGGCGGTGACGCTGGAGGAAGCGTTGGAGGCGCGGCGGGTGTACAAAAAACGGCTGAAGGCGATGGCTGCACTCTTTAGTCACTGACACCGCACGGTACTCATGTGGAAGGGAGCAAGCCCCCTTCCACATTCAAGCGATGGTGTGTCAGAAAAGCTTGGTGAACAGCCAGTAGAGGCTGCCCGACAGAAGAATCGCTGCCGGCAATGTCAACACCCAGGCCATCAACAGATTGCGGATGGTCCGCATCTGCAACCCACCGCCATTGGCCACCATGGTGCCCGCCACACCGGACGACAACACATGGGTGGTCGATACCGGCAACCCATACATATCCGCCGCGCCGATGGTCAGCATCGCCACGGTTTCCGCCGAGGCGCCCTGGGCGTAGGTCATGTGGGTCTTGCCGATTTTTTCGCCGACGGTGACCACGATGCGCTTCCAGCCGACCATGGTGCCCAGGCCCAATGCGATGGCCACGGCGATCTTGACCCACAGCGGAATAAAGCGCGTGGAGTTATCGATCTGTTGCTTGAACAGTTGCAGCTTGCCTTGGGTGTCGGCGTCAAAATTGCCGACTTTGCCCTTGTCCATCAAGCGGATGGTTTCGCTGGTCAGGTACATGTCGTTACGTACGTTGCCCACCGCTTCGGCGGGGACCTTGGCCAGGGAGCCGTAGCCTTTTACCTCTTCGCCGATATGCCCGGTGAGGGCCGCCAGGGCCGGTACCAGTTGCGGGGTGGCTTCCTTGGTGCGCACGTAGGTCGACAGGATCGGCCGTGGGTCAGCCGCCAGTGCCTGCGGCGCGGTTTTCATCAAGGCCACCTGGGTGACTTCCGCCACCGCCGCAAACTGCAACGATTGCTCGGCCGGCATCGTGCGGTTCAGTGCGTAGGCCATCGGCAGGGTGCCGACCAGGATCAACATGATCAGCCCCATGCCTTTTTGCCCGTCGTTGGAACCGTGGGCGAACGACACACCGGTGCAGGTGGCGATCAGCATGCCGCGAATCCACCATGGCGGCGGGGTGTCACCTTTGGGGGCCTTGTACAGCGCGCGGTTTTTCACGAAGGCGCGCAGGGCCAGCAACAGCAATGCGGCAAACGCGAAGCCGATCAGTGGCGACAGGAGCAGCGCGTAACCGATCTTGATCGCCTGGCTCCAGTCCACACCGCTGGTGCCGTCACGCCCGTGCATCAGGGCATTGGCCACGCCCACGCCGATGATCGAACCGATCAGTGTATGGGACGACGACGCCGGCAGGCCCAGCCACCAGGTACCCAGGTTCCACAGGATCGCGGCGATCAGCAGTGCAAAAATCATTGCGAAGCCGGCCGAGGAGCCCACCTGTAAAATCAGCTCGACGGGCAGCAGGGCGATGATGCCGAAGGCCACCGCGCCGCTGGACAGCAGCACCCCGAGGAAATTGAAGAAACCCGACCACACCACCGCGAAATGCGGCGGCAGCGAGTTGGTGTAGATCACCGTCGCCACCGCGTTGGCGGTGTCGTGGAAGCCATTGACGAACTCAAAGCCGAGGGCGATCAGCAGCGCCACGCCCAGCAGCAGGAACGGCGTCCAGGTGGTGACCACCGTGCCCAGCTCCCTCATGTCGTGCATCAGGCTGTAGGCGGTGAACAGCAGGCCCATGGCGAGCACGGCGAAGAAAATGATCACCGTCACCAGGCCGGGTTTCTTGTCCAGCCTGGGTTTGGGGTTGGCAGTCGAGGTGTGTGTGGAAGCAGTCAGGGAAGGGGTGGCCATGCCGGAGCATCCAGGTAATGAAGGATGTCGTTCATAGTCATTGCAGAATGTTACAGAGATGCTGCGATAAGTCACTGTTTGTGAAATTGGCTATGCCGCTCGTCTACAACACCCCGTAGAGCCCTGCGATCTACCCTTTCCCACAGCCGGTCGCCTTTCAATTCGAGAATTTGCGAAAGGCCCAGCGCCCCGCGATCAGCGTGAATGTCGCGACCAGCGCCACCAGAATCCAGAACCCCTCGGGGTCTTGTGAAAGCGGTACACCGCCCACGTTCATGCCAAAGAAACCGGCGATGATGTTGATCGGCAACGCCAGCACCGTGACCACCGTGAGGGTGAACAACGTGCGGTTGCTTTGCTCGTTGAGGTTAGCGGCGATCTCTTCCTGCAATAACTTGATTCGTTCGCCCAAGGCCGTCAGGTCGTTGATGACCAGCGCAAACTCCTCGGTAGATTTGCGCAGTTCCTTGACGTCTTCCTTTTGCAGCCATTGCGGTGGACGGTTGAGCAGGCGCAGCAGCGACCCCGGCTCCAGCGCCAGCAGGCGCTGCAGGCGCACCAGCACGCGGCGCGCGGCGCCCAGTTCAGAGCGGTTGGTGGACAGGCGCGAGGACAGCAACTGGTCTTCGATATGGTCGACGCTGAGGCTGGTCTTGCGCACGATCTGCGTGAGTACTTCGCCCTGGTCGCGCAGCAAATGCACCAGCAACTCCAGGGGCGAGCGAAAGCGCTCACCGGCCTTTACCGATGAGCGCAGTTTGTCCACCGAGTGCAGCGGTTGCAGGCGCGCGCTGACCAGCAGGCGGCTGCGGGCGCATACCCACAGCGTGGAAATGTCCGACGAAACCAAACTGCTGAAGTTGAACACCACGTCGTTGACCACCGCCAACAAGGCCGAGTCGACGTGCTCGATCCGCGTGGAGCGCGAGCCCTCGTGCAGGGCTTCGAAGAACTCTTCGGGCAATTGCAGGTGCGTCTGCATCCAGCGCTCACAGGCGGCGTGGGCCAGGTTCAGGTGCAGCCACAAAAACTCTTCGGGGTCTTGAGGGCTTGTCAGCGCCGCCAGCGCAGCGGCTGAATCAATCTGTTCCGCCTTTTCACCTGGGCGAAAACGAAAACCGTAAAGCAAGCCAAACAGATCGGAGTCCTGATGGCTGTGGTCAATGCTGTGGTTCATGGAGGCTCGCAGAGAAAGCGCCTGTAGGACGTTTCACAGGATCGCGTGGGCGAATCATTGCAAGGCGGTATGACGGTTATGTGACGGTTTAGCGGCGCCCATAAAAAAACCGCGCCACCCGAAGGTGGCGCGGTTTTACAGCGGGGTGACTCAAGTGTCTTGCTTGTTTTCGAGTACGGCGCCGGTCTTGGCGTCGAGCTTGACTTCAAACTTCTTGCCCGCCGTGTCAGTCAGGTCGACTTCGTACACATATTCATTGGCTACACCGTGTTTGGTGTCCAGTTCGGTATCGGTAATCGTCGCCCCTGGGTGGGTGGCTACGGCGGCTGCGTTGAGTTTGTCGAACTGCATGACGGCGCCGGATTTGACCAAGCCTTCGATGTGGTCCGGACGAACATCAGCCTGGGCCAGGCCGGCAGTCAGAGTCAGGGCCGCGGCGGCGAACAAAGTGGTCATGGTTTTCATGGTGTGTCCTTCTGGGGGTGAGCTGTTTAAGTGGGATCAGGTTATCCCGCGCAACTTAATTCACGCTTAATTATGTCAAGTGGTTGCGCAGTTTGTTCAATCCACCCGCCGCCGACACTTTCATGCTGGGGCTCACTTGGAAGGAGACTCGGATGAAACGGTTAATGAGCTGGATCTATGCACCGGCGTTTATGACGGGATTTATCGGTTGGGCCATCGCGCAGCCAAATGGGCTGGTGCTGGTGTTTGCCACGGCGGTAGGGGTGTCATTTTTCATGGAGCAGTGGTTGCCCTATGAGCCGCAGTGGAATCGCAGCCTGGGGGACCGTCGGCGCGACACGCTCCACGCGTTGGTCAACGAAAGCCTGAATGCCGTGGGCCTGCTGATGCTGCCGGGGCTGACTGCGCTGTTGGCGTTCGAAAGCATCTGGCCGCGTGGTTGGCCGTTGTGGGAGCAACTGCTGATGGCCATCGTACTCGCCGACGCAGGCATTACCTTGATGCATTACGCCAGCCACCGCATCGCGCCGCTGTGGCGTTTGCATGCGGTGCACCACAGCGTGCAGCGGCTCTACGGGTTCAACGGTTTGATGAAGCACCCGTTACACCAGATGCTGGAAGCGACTGCCGGCTTGCTGCCGCTGATCCTGCTGGGCATCCCGCTGGAGGTGGCGCAGCTGTTGGCCCTGGCTATTGCCGTTCAACTGTTGCTGCAGCATTCCAATGTGGATATGCGCCTGGGGCCGCTGCGCTGGGTGTTCGCCTGGGCACCCGTGCATCGGTTTCATCACATGAAGTACGGCCGCGCCGGGGATGTCAATTTCGGCCTGTTTTTCAACCTCTGGGACTGGCTGCTGGGCACGGCGTTTTATCGCGACCGCTATCGCATGGGGCCGGGGGATCTGGGCATTGGCAGTCGCCCGGATTTTCCAGTGGCCTATGGGGCGCAGTTGCGTGATCCGTTCCTGCCCGTTTGCGTGCGCAAGGAGCCGCCGCTGCCGGAAGAGTTACGCTAGAAATTGCACGTTCAGTTGGCGCAGCGATGCGGCGGCCGTTACGCCGAACAACTGCTTCATGGTCCGCGAGAAGTGCGCCGAATCGGCAAAGCCTGCGGCATGGGCAGCCTCGGTCAACGTACTGCCGGCGAGCGCCAATCCCAGGGCGACGCGCAATCGTCGCCACACCACCAGGCGGCGCACCGGCAAACCCAACTGATGGGTGAACAGGCGTTCCAACTGGCTCAGTGACAAATGTGCCACCTCGGCCAAAGCCTGGGCCGACACCTTGCCGCCGAGCTGTTGGTCCAAGGTGTCGAGGGCGCGCTCCAGGCGTGGATCACCGAGGCTGCGCCGGGGCAGTTGGTGCAGGGCGTCCAGTGACAGGTCGGCGCCGGTCAACAGCTGTTGCAAAGGGGCGGTATCAAATACGGCGGGTTCGGCGTACAGCACCCGCACCTCACCCTCGCTGTCGAGAATGGCATGGGTTTTTCGCGAAGGGATAAACAAGCGCTGGGCCACGGTGATCTGGCCATTGAGGCGGACCGTGATGGCGCCGCCGGGGCAGAACATCAACTGATGGGCGTAGTGCGCATGGGGCGCGGTACGCCCCAGCTCGCCGAGGATCAAGCCGTAGTCGCGCCCCAGCCACAGGCGGCCTGACCATGGGGCCTTCACTCAGTATTTATAGTCGTTGAGCAAATCCTGCACGCTCGATGACGGCCAGCGCTTGTAGAACTTCAGCAGTTCGGCGGCGCGGTTGGTGAAGATGCCATCGACGCCGGCCTTCATGACTTTTTCGAAGTCCACCGGCTCATCCACGGTGTACACATGCACCAGCAGGCCTTTGTCGTGGGTCAGCTGGTTCATTTCAGGCTTGACCAGGTCGGTGTAGCTCTGGTCGCCATGATCGGTCAGCTCTGCCGACGGGCCGGTGCCGATGGCGCCGAGGCTCTTGGCTTCGTCGACCCATTTTTCGAACTCGGCGGCGTCCTTCGGCTCTTGTTTGGCGTAGTAGGCGGCCTTGGTGGGTTCGCCGGACTCGGCGAAGGTCTGCTTGGATTTGGGTTCGATGCTGCCTTCACCGACCCACAACAGCAGGATTTTCGGGGTGTTGGGCATTTCTTTTTGCAGCTCTTTGAGGCTGGCGGTTTCGAAGGTTTGCAGCACCACGCGGCCCTTGCCCTGGCCGACGCCGGTGTTGCTCTTGCCCAGCTTGGAACCGGCGGAACTCAACCAGCCTTTATCCAGCAGTTTGTTTTTCAGGTCGGCTTCGATTCCAGGAAATTGCTTGGGCTCTTTGGTTTCGATGTACAGGCCGGGTTTGTGCTGCGGGTTGCCTTCGGCGATCTTGATGATGTCGTCCAGGCTCAGGATCTTCAGGCCGGCGAAACCGGGGCGTGCGCGGTCCGGGTAAGCCGCGTTGAACCAGCTGCCGGCGTCGAGGGTTTGCAGCTCTTTCCAGGTGAATTCGTTGGCCGGCGCGTCTTTGCGCTCAGGGAACTTGGTGGCCACGTCGGTGGTGCGCTGCAGGTTGTTGTCGTGCAGGGCGAACAGCACGCCGTCCTTGCTGCGCTGCAAGTCCAGCTCCAGATAGTCGGCGCCCAGGTCACGCGCGACCTTGTAGGCTGCGGCGGTGGATTCAGGCGCGTCGTACGAGGCGCCACGGTGGGCGATCACGGCGGGGTACGGGATGCCTTCGTTAGTTGCCAATTCAGCCGGGCTGATCGGGTCGGCAGCCTGCGCCTGGCCAAGGCCGAGCATCAGAGCCAGCAGCAAGGCGCTCTTGGTAAACGTGACAGGCATATGCGAAGTCCTTTCGTGGAGGTAGCTTTGAGATGGCCTCCTTTTTAACAATTGATTGCGAAAGGCGCTATCACCAAACCGACATTAACGTGCGCCCGCGCCAATTTTTCGGTTTTTTTTGCCAGGCATTGCAGTACTCTTGTTCGCAGCCGCCCCGTCAGAGGGCAGTACTTTCCGCCACGCGTGTAAACCATCTTTCCAGTCCATGTAGGACTTTTCAGTGAGGTTTACCATGCGCATCACCTCCGAGCTTATCTGCCAGGCCGCCGACCAACTTAACGGGTTTGTGGGCCTTAACCGCAAGACCGGCCAATACATCGTGCGTTTCAGCGAAGACTCCTTCGGCATGGACGTTGCCGACGACGGCATCATCCCCACCGCCGAATTCGTCTGGTTGCCGGCCCCCGGGCAAACCATGACCCTGTCGCGCGAGCGCATCCGGTTGTTGCTGGACCAGAACATCGACGACCGCATCAACATCACCGAGCCGCTGCGCGTGTACATGCGCCGGGTAGAGATCCCGCAGATCAGCGCGTTGCGCAGTCTTGTGAGCTAGGTTTGCGCGTTGCCCGCAGGGTTTTGCAGTGTGTTATCGACTGCCTTTCAATGCGCGAATCCATAGTCTCGTTCCACCTTGCACACCCGCGTATGAAACGCCGCGTACCAGGTGGAGCGTCCTCTCTCACGCACGGCGCGGTGCTCGGCCTGCTGCTTCCAGGCCAGGATCGCGGCTTTGCTGCTCCAGTACGACACGGTAATCCCCAGCCCATCTTCTCGTGCCGATTCCACCCCGAGGAAGCCTGGTTGTTCCCGCGCCAGTTCCAGCATGCGGCCGGCCGCCTCAACGTAACCGTGGTCACCGTCGGTGCGCAGTGAGCTGAAAATCACTGCGTAGTAGGGCGGGGCGGGCGTCTTGGCGATCATGCCGTTTGCGCCTGGCAAGCCTTGAGCAAGGCCAGCGCCAAGGGTGGTGTGCGACCCTTGAGCGCCGCGCGTTCGGGTTGGAACAGGGTGGCGACGAAGAACGGATGGTCCAGCGACTCGATGGCGCGCAGGTCGCCTGCCGAATCGTGGCCGCTGGCTATCAAGTCACGTGCGAGCAACGCCGCGGCAAAATCAGGGTTGATGCCATAGCGACAGCGGTAGCCTTCCTCAACCTCAAGCGTGTCGTAGGCCTCGGCGATGCGTGTGTAAGGCGCCAAGCGTATGGTGTCGCGCGCTTCCACCAAGGCGCAGCTCAGGGGCGTGATCACCGCGCGCTTGGCATCCGGAGCCAGTTCACCATGTTCGGCGTCGGCCCAGCCCAGTACGTTGCGGGCATATTCCAGCACCGCATGTTGAAAACCGCCGCAGGTGCCGAGGAACGGTCGCCGTTGTTCGCGGGCAAAACGGATCGCGCGCAGTGCGGCTTCGGTGTCGCGATAGGGGCTGGCGGGCACGCACCAGAAACCGTCGAAGTCGTGCAGGGAGTGCGTGAGCGTATCGGTGTCGAGCCAGTGGGCGTTAACTGTCACGCCCAAGTTGGCGGCAGCCTGTTGCAGCGCCAGGGGGATGGCCTGGTGGGCGATCACCTCAGGGTTGTAGTCACCGATCAGGGCAAGGCTCAGAGGGCGGGTTGTCATCGTAGGCGTTCCATGGCTTGTGGTGGGGCTGGGGTGCACTATAGATTGGCGCTCACGCAATCAATATTGGCGTTTACCCATATGCTCAATGCGGCCACGCACTATTCAATCGCTTATACCGACCTGTCGCTGATCCTCGCCCTGGTGCGCGGCGGCAGCCTGGCACGCGCGGCGGCGTTGCTGCGCGTGGATGTGTCCACGGTGTTCCGCGCGGTGCGGCGCCTGGAGGCGGCGCTGGGCCAGACGCTGTTTGAAAAAAGCCGCGCGGGTTACTTGCCGACCAGCCTGGCCAGCACCCTGGCGCAGCAGGCCGAGCGCGCCGAGCAGGCGTTGGAGGCCGCGCGCATTGGCGTGGAGCAGGGCGGCGAAGTGATCAGCGGCACGGTGCGCCTGACATGTACCGACTCGGTACTGCAAGGCCTGCTGCTGCCTGCGCTGGCGCAGTTTATGCCGCAGTATCCCGCGCTCACTCTGGAGTTGAGCACCTCCAATGATTTCGCCAACCTCAGCCGTCGTGATGCGGATATCGCCCTACGCTTGACCAGGACGCCACCGGAGCATCTTGTAGGGCGCTGCCTCGGTACTGTGTCGTACGTCGTGTGTGCCAATGCCGACTATGCCCGGTGCCATGCCGGTCGGGAGTTGGCCGAGTTGGCCTGGATCGCACCGGATGATTTCCTGCCCGACCACCCCACCGTCGCCTGGCGCCGCGAACACCTGCCAGGCGTGCGCCCCAGCTATCGTTGCAACAGCATGTTGTCGGTCACCGAACTGGTGAAGGCCGGGCTCGGCGTGGCGGCGTTGCCCGACTTTTTATTGGATGACGCCCTGCAACCGCTGGGGCCGGCATTGGCAGGGCACGACACTGCGCTGTGGTTGCTCACGCGCCCCGACTGCCGGGCGTTACGCTCGGTGGTGACGTTGTTTGACGAGCTGGGACGGCACGTGCGCTTGAATAAATGAACGTTTGGGGCGAACTGCACCGACCTTGGCTTCAGGTTTTTCTCACAAAGTGCTCATGCATTTCACACGTCAGGGTTTCGATGTGTTCCGTCAGTTGCTTGGTCATTTCTGTCAGCCGGGTGTTTTGTTCGAGCAGTTCCAGCAGTTGTCTGGTGGTCTGCGCGGCCTGGGCCTGGCGTTCGGTATTGGCGATGGCCAGGGCTTCGCGGTGTTGCGCGTCGGCGTCTGACTGGGCTTTATCCCGTGCGGCTTGCCGGGTCTGGGCCAGCAGAATCAGCGGTGCGGCATAGGCTGACTGCAGGCTGAAGGCCAGGTTGAGCAGGATGAACGGGTACACGTCGAAGTGGGTGATGCCGGTGGCGTTCAATGCCACCCACAGCACCACGATGGCGGTTTGCGCGCCGAGGAAGGTCGGCGTGCCAAAGAAGCGCGCGAACGCTTCAGCCTTGAGCGCAAAGGTGTCGTTGCCAAAGGTGGGCGCCAAGTGCGCGTGGGCACGATGGAAGCGCAGGTGGTCGACGGGGGCTGTGTCGGGCTTTTCTGAGTGCATGGCGGGCTCGGGTCATCGTTAAGACAGGGGGTGACTATAGCCCTGGCGACCTGTCTTACGCATGAATAACCCGTAGCCTGCTTAGCGCCCGGCGCGCTCGTTGGCAAACGCACTCACCGCCTGCACCGCCTCGCTGGTGCCCTCGCGGATCTGCAGGATGACCGTGCCGGCTCGGTTGGCCAGGTCCACGGCTTGAGCGGCGCGGTCGCGGGTGCCGTCCATGCTCTCGATGGCCTGGCGGGTTTCGTCCTGGATCATCGCGATCATGCTGGAAATTTCCGCCGTTGAGCCACTGGTGCGTGCCGCCAATTGCCGGACTTCGTCGGCCACCACGGCAAATCCGCGGCCTTGCTCACCCGCGCGGGCTGCTTCGATGGCTGCGTTGAGGGCCAGCAGGTTGGTCTGCTCGGCGATGCCGCGAATGGTGTTGACGATGGTGGTGATCTGCTGCGAACGCTCGCCCAGCTTGGCGATCAGGTGCGAAGAGTCGTCGATGTCGGCGGCGATGTCGCGCATGCCGTTGGCGCTTTGCTGGATCACCTCGGCGCCTTTTTCGGCGATGTCCCGGGTACTCAGGGAAATGTGATACGCCTGGGCCGCGCTGGCCGCATCGGCCGCGTGTTGTTGCACGCTCGCGGTCACGTCCGAGGCGAACTTGACCACTTTGCACAGCTGGCCGCTGGCGTCATACACCGGGTTGTAGTTGGCTTCGAGCCAGACGGTCTGGCCGTTTTTGTCCACGCGTTCGAACTGGCCGCTGAACAGTTCGCCCTGGTTCAAACGTTTCCAGAATTCTTTGTAGGCCGCACTGTTGGCCAGTTGCGCCGGGCAGAACAGGCGATGATGCTGGCCCTGGATCTGCGCCAGGCTGTAGCCCATGCGCTGCAGGAAGTTCGCATTGGCCGTGATGATGGTGCCGTCGAGGTTGAATTCGATCACCGCCATTGCCCGGCCGATAGCCGCCAATTTGGCATTGGCTTCGCTCTCGGCCTGCAGGCGGTGGGTGACGTCCATGGCGTACTTGACCACCTTGATCACTTGGCCTGCCTCATCACGTACCGGGTTGTAGCTTGCCTCCAGCCACACCGACTGCCCCTTGTCGCCCACGCGTTCGTACGTACCGGCCTGAAATTGGCCGCTGCGCAGGTTCGACCACAACTGCTGGTACTCGGCGCTACGGGCGAACGCGGGGGTACACAACAGACGGTGGGGCTGGCCCACGATCTGCTCGGCGCGGTAGCCCATGGTTTTGAGGAAATTGTCATTGGCCCGCAACACGTGGCCCTGCAGGTCGAATTCGATCACCGCCATGGAGCACTCGATGGCGTTCAGCAGGCTGGCCTGTTGCGCGAGGGTGTGGTGCAAGAGGCTGATGGTTTTTTTATGGGCGTTGAATAACATGTTCGGGGGCTCGTACAGGCAGGCGTGAGGTATCCATGAATGTGCGCCTGTCCCCGTAAGGCATTCTGCCTTACGGTTGACCTGCTCATTGTCAGTGTCCTGTTTCTGACAGCGGGGGGGGAACAAGGGGCTCAGAGTGGTCAGCGTGACAAGAAGTTCGCCCCAGGGGCAGGACCTTTTTTGGGTAGGCGACCAGTGGCGGCATTGTGCTATCGCTCAGCCGGCCTGACGGGAGAATCAGACGAGGTGCGTAAGGCCTTTCAACTGCAGTGAGCGACCTTTTTCTCACTGAGGTTGACCCGGTTGCGCCCGGTGTCCTTGGCGGCATACAGCGCCCGGTCCGCCGCATTCAGCCACATCGCGGCGTCGGTGAAGGAAGGATGGAAATCTGCCAGGCCGATGCTCAGGCTCACGCGCAGTTCGGGGATATGCGCGGGACGGTAGTTGCTGAATTTTTCGCGCATGCGCTCCATGATTCGCGCCGCTTCCTCCTGATGCATCTGCGGAAGAATCACACAGAATTCATCGCCGCCATAACGTCCCGCCAAGTCGTTATTCCCCAGGTTGCGCCGGAGCTCCAGGCTCAGTTGGCGCAGCACGGCGTCGCCGACGATATGGCCGTGGGTATCGTTGATCTGCTTGAAGTGGTCGATATCGATCAGCGCGATGGTGGCGTGGCTTTGTTGCTGCCGGCACTTGTGGAACGTGAGGTGCAGCAGGTCTTTCCATGAGCCGTGATTGAGCAGGCCGGTGAGGCTGTCGATGCGGCTTAACGCGCTGAGGGTGCGTTTGTGTGCCGACAGGTTGATCGCCAATTGATAGCAGACCATGCCGATGGCCATCGGGTAGAGGGTCAGCATCGGCAGGCAGGCATAAACTTGCACCAAACCGACGCTGGGGTTGAAGTGCAAGCCAAACAGCAGCACGGCCACCCCGGCGCCGAACAGTTGGGCCAGTGCGCCGCGAATCAACAGGCGTTTGCCGCCGGCGGCCACGTTGTTCATGGACACCATCGACAGCAGGGTGACGCTGGTTAACGGTGTGAACTGCAGCGTCGCGACCCAGAACCCACTGAACAAGGCGTCATACACCAGGTTGCGCTGTTCGCCGTCATAGGGAACCTTGGAATGGGCCGCCCACTGATACGCCAGGTGAGGCCAGACCACGCCATTGAACAGCAGTAATGCCCAGACCCAGCCAGGCATGGCCAACGGATACAGGGCTGCAATCACGCCGATGCTGCACATGGCCGCGCCGATGATCCTTGGCCTGTAGATGCGTCTGGCAAACGAAAGCCCTTTGCCTTGTCTGTTTTCCATAGATTCCCGGTTCAGCTGCTTGACCTGCACGGCGATGCACGCTCGGTGGATTAACCGTTGATCGGATAAGCGCGGTGAATATTGTGGGGACTCGCAGGGGAATAATCAGTGTCCTTCCAGGCCATTTGCGCAGAGCAGAGGGCGAAAGCGTCAAAAACGACCTGGAATGTCGCGCCTGCAACACCTTTTATGGGCGGCGCGGGGCAGTGACTTCGTAGCCGGCCAGGAACAGGTCGATGGCCGACTCGATGACATTGGCCTGGCTGGCAGTGTCGAGGATGGGTTGGCCGAGGGTGATCTGGGGCCAGAAAGCGAAGGCTTTGAGCAGGCTTTGGATCTGGTGGGCGGCAAACGCCGGGTCGGTGCAGCAGAGGCGGCCGTCTTCCTGGGCGGCACGTACCCATTGGGTGAAACCTTCTTCGCGCTGGCTCAGGCGGTTGACCATGTCTTGCGCGCGGTCCGGCGAATGAATGGTCGCAGCGATGGCGACGCGGGCCAGGTCGAGGAAATTGGCATCCGACATCATCTTCATCTTGGCCTCCAGCAACCCGCGCAATTGTTCGCGCAGCGGGCGTTCACTGGCGTAGCTGACATCGAGTTGCGCGACGCTGCTGGCCCAGAGTTGGTGCAGGATTTCGGCGAACAACTCTTCCTTGCTGGGGAAGTGGTTGTACACGGTGCGTTTGGAAACGCCGGCGGTGGCGGCGATCTTATCCATGCTGGTGACCTCGAAACCGTTCTCGCGAAACTCGGCGATGGCCGCTGCCACGATGGCTTGGCGTTTACGGTCGGTGAGGCGCTGAGGGGCAGTCATGGGTGGCGTTCGGCTCTTGAAGTAAAATTACACTCGGTAGTTTACTTGCTAACGGTTTTGTTGCAATCTTGAAACTACACTGTGCAGTGTAGTTTAGCTGCGAACGTAGGAGTCACTCTGCAATGGCCACCGTCTCACCCCGCATCGACCCTTCCTCCACCGCCGTGCAGGGCAAATCGCATTTCAGTAACGCCCCCCCTGTGCCGCACGGTGGCTTCGGTAAAACCTTGCGTATCTTTTGGAACATGCTGTTCAACAAACCGCGTACCACGCGGCCGGTAGGGGTGATTCCGGTGCAACCGTTGTCCCGCGACCAATTGCTGGCAGCACCCGATCACAGCGTGTTTCGCCTTGGGCATTCCACCGTATTACTCAAGATGCGCGGTAAGTTCTGGGTGACCGACCCGGTATTCGCCGAACGCGCCTCGCCATTCAGTTGGGCCGGCCCCAAGCGCTTTCACCAGCCACCGATCAGTCTGGATGAGCTGCCTGAGCTGGAAGCGGTGATTCTTTCCCACAACCACTACGATCATCTTGACCGCAAGGCTGTCATCCAACTGGCCGCCAAGACCCGTTATTTTCTTGCGCCGCTGGGCGTGGGTGACCTTCTGGTCAAGTGGGGCGTGGCGGCCGACAAGGTGCGCCAGCTGGATTGGTGGCAGGGCACCGAGGTGCAGGGCATTCGTTTCGTGGCGACGCCGGCGCAGCATTTTTCCGGGCGCGGGCTGTTTGATGCCAACCAGACGCTGTGGTGTTCCTGGGTGATGGTCGACGGCGCGCGGCGGATCTTTTTCAGCGGTGACACCGGTTACTTCGACGGCTTCAAGCGGATCGGCGAACAGTACGGCCCATTTGACCTGACGCTGATGGAAACCGGTGCCTACAACGTCGACTGGCCACACGTGCACATGCAGCCGGAGCAAACCCTGCAGGCGCACATCGACCTCAAAGGGCGTTGGCTGCTGCCGATTCACAACGGCACCTTCGACCTGGCTTTCCATGCCTGGCACGAACCGTTCGACCGCATCATGGCGCTGGCGTGGGAGCGCAATGTGTCGATTACCACGCCGCCGATGGGGCGCGCGTTCAGTTTGAATCACCCTGAGCGTGGGTATGCATGGTGGTTGGAGGTGGAAACTCAGGATGCGCAACAGCCCCTCGTGAGCTGATGAGGGGGGATCGGAAAAAGGAGTTTTCAAGCTGTTTCAGGACTGCGACACGTGCCCATGAAGGGTGCGATGATCCCCGAAAATGAGTGTTCAGGGGGCAGATCTGATGGAAGGCAAGTGTAAGAAATATGGGTGGCCGGGCATGGGTTGTCAGATCGGAGCGTGGGGGCCCGCGCTCACGGAATCCACCGGCCTGGCGACGGCAACCTGCCATTCCGCCGTCGAACCCGCGAGCCCGCCCAGCATTGCGTTTGGTGGTGTTCCCTTGCCTCAGGTGCATGCCGACAGCCGCGTCCCGATCCCGGGTTATGACGCACCGGCACTTCCCATAAAGCCCATGCGGGATCCCTCGTTGTCGCTGATCGCCTTGAACGGTGTCGACCCAAGGGAGCCAGTCATGGTGGCGGTGCCGCCGGTGCAAGACAATTGCACGTTTACGACCGTCTACGGGTTGTCCGGCAAACGCATAGGGTTTGCCGACTGCTACGGGAGTGGCCCTGATCAAACGTCTATCGCACACCGGCCGCCCTTCACGCGGGCGCTGGAAACCCTGTGTCGGGCCGGGGTAAAGCTGGTTCCGGTACCGGCACGACGGGTTGATGCAAGCCTCCAGTTCAACCTGCACACCCACAATGAAATCGACGAACTGGTGAACGAGTATCGGCTGGATGCCCTGGTATCCGACAGCCAGAGTGCCGCGTTCCATGAGGCGTGTTGGGCTGGGTATCCACGGTTTGGCGAGCCACTCGAGGGCGGCACTACGGTGTGGTTCTACGGTGCGCGATGGTCGAGGGAATCACTGGCCGTGGTGGTGCAGGGGTATCGCAGCGTGCGTTTGAACAACCCCACGCCTGACCCTGGGCACTGAAACCAATGGCTCCATCATTGTGCCCGCGGTGTTCCAACGCCGTGGAGCGAACCCCGCCAAAGTAGGCGTCAAACCTGGGGGGTTTAGCCTGCGCACCTGGCGTCGGCCCTCATTCCCCACCCCGGCGCAAACCCTGGAAAAAATACCAGCCCTTCTGCTTCCAGCCGAAACGCCAGGGCCAGACGGGTTTTGTCATCCACCTCGCCAAGGCCTTCAAACTGTTGAACCGATTCGACCGCGACGCCCGCGTGACGGGCCAGGTCTTCGCGGCTCCAGCCCAGCATGAGCCGGGCCTGTGCGCTATGTTTGGCGGTGAATTGGTGCAGGACGATCTGCTGTTCTACAAAAGAGCTCATTGCCAGAGAGGACATCGGGTTTCTCCAGGGTTCGACGGGGAGGGCAAACTATACTGTGTTTTTGTACAGTTGTTTCGACCGCTCATCAACTGGATTTTTTTGATGGCTTTTCAGCCTCCCTCTATTCGACCCTCGGCGCCTCCCGAATAATCAGGTGGTCCAGGTTCTCGATATTCGCGCTGAACACCCCGAACGTCTGCTCGGGGTTCTTCTTGCTCGGCACCTGTTTCAGCTCGGGCGTCACTCCATAAAAGAAGCAATACAGCGACCGCTCACTGCTCGCAGCGGCTTTGATCTGCTCCAGGAATGCGGTGCGCTTGCGGTAGTTGTCGATGAGTTTTTTGCTCAGGTAGACGTTCACCGAATACGGCTTCTTGTCGTGCCATACCTTCTTTTCGAAGTCGATGCGAAAGCTGCTGGTGTAATCCTTGATCGCTTTGATCTTGCCCCAGTAGATCAAGCCCTTGTTGTCTTGCAGGTATTCGATTTTCTTGAAAAAAGCCCAATAGGTCGCCGTGTGATCACCGATCTTCAGCGGCATGCGCTTGAGCGTATCCTTGTCGTCGATATTGGACACGTAGCATTCCACCGGGTGGGCGAATACGCTGGTTTTATCTGGGGTATGGTCGCTGGCGCCGTGGGATGGGGTTGCTTGAGGTGACGGCACCTTCGTGTGGGCTTGTGGGAGGCTTCCTTCGGTACCGGCGGGTGCGGGTTTGCGTGGGTACTGACGCCGCGTCAGCACCCATTCCGACGGGAAGTTGTCCTCGCGCTCGTCGTCATTTTCACCCGCAGCGGCCTTGTGCGTACTGGCATAGCGGCAGCCTTCGATATGCCGGGTGCTGGTTTTGTTCTTGAAATGCGGCGTGCGCACATAATTGACGTTTTTCGCGTTGAAGGTGCCCAGTGCATTGCCCGTATCGAACGCCCCACGGCAGGCGTCGTTGGGGCAGAGGAAGCTATCCTGTTCGGAGTCGTAGGCTGCGGTTTCATCGAAATTCAGCTCTCGGACGTCGTAGATCGACAGCTTGTCATCGAGGCTCAGGCTGTAGGCCGTATCGAATTTCATGGGGCTTGGGTCCGGGAGAAGTTTCGCTGGATATTACGCAGATATCGGTCATTGCAGCGATCGAATGTACAGGCTTACGGCCCCCAGCGAAGCTACCGCCAACCCCGCCACCGCATTAGCGCTGCAACCGAGCCCGCTTTTTCTTCTTCGCATGAAAATGCCGAAAATGCGCGTCCTGCGCCGCCGCCAGCAACTCCCGGTCCCCGCGCGTATCGCCCCAGGCCCTGAGCCGGTACTCCCCCAGGTCGCCATACACCGCTTCGAGCCGCAGCACCTTGTTCTCACAGCGGCAATTATTCCCGGTGAGCTTGCCGGTCAACACCCCATCCACCACTTCAAGCTCAGTGCCGATCAAGCGGATGCCAAGCCGATCGGCAAACGGCTGCAACACCAACGCCGGCGACGCCGAACACAGCGTCACCACCGCCCCCGAGCCCAACTCCTGCTCCACCGACAACACCCCCGCCGGGCGCATCAACCGCGCCCAATTGCGCTGGCAATACTCCTCGGCCTTCTGCTGCACCCACGTCTTCTCCACCCCCGTCATAAAGGTGCGGATCAACTGCGCCTTCAACTCATCCCGGCTGATCTGCCGCACCAAAAAGCGCAGCCCCGGCACCGCCAGCTTGACCATCCGGCCATAAAACTCGCCGGGGCCAAAGGCAAACTTGAGGAAGGGCACAAAACTGTCGTGGTGGGTGAGGGTGCCGTCGAAGTCAAAGACGGAAAGTACTTTGGCATCAACGGGGCCGGCTTCGAGCATGTCTGGGTTCACGGGTTGGCCTCGGTCCTATCTAATAGTTTTGAACGTGCATCAGCTGTGACAGCAGGAGTCTACTCCCGTGCCAATCTTCCGATTTTGGCGTAAAGCCCTTCGGTGAAAGCCTCCCGATCACTCGACCGGTGACGACGCTGATGGCAATTGGGGCACAAGGCTACAGCATTGGTGATGCGATCCGAACCCTTCTGGGCCAGGTGCTTGACGTGATGTACTTCGAGGAATGGCAAACGTTTATGGGTAGTCCATTTGTTCCAGCCGTTCAAGGGCCTTGTCCAACGCAGTTTGTTGCACGCACAACCGACAGCGCAGGTCGTCAAGCTGTTCTCTCCGCTGTGCTATCGATAGCTTCGTGGGGTTATCCAATAGCCGCTGCGCATGCTGTTGGATCATCGCGATGTGGTTGTAAACCAGCCTCACGGCAGCCTTTGCAGAGTGTTTATCCGCTTTGGCTAGATGCTGGGCTTTCAATAGGATGCCGCTTGCAATCAAACTTCCGCCGGCAGCTGCGATGGTGTAGCTGACAAGTGCGGCGGCCAGCTTAAGGTCGCTAAAGTACTTAGCGACTTCGGCGTTATCGGCGGCTTCTTGCAAACTGTAGGAAAGGTATCCGCCGGCGAGGGCCAGGACAAAACCCATGACGCAGAGAACGAACGGTTTTCTGAAGACAAACCCACCGAGAAACATCCAGGTAGCCAGTCCGATTGACGCGATTATGATTAGGGTGGCGTAGAGCATTTCCATGTGCTGATTGGACCTTCTAACTTCCATATATAAAAAAAGAGCCGCCCATGGGCGGCTCTATCTGGTGTTTGTAACTTCAATCCCAGCTCAGCGCGCCGCCGGTCTGGTACTCAATCACACGGGTCTCAAAGAAATTCTTCTCTTTCTTCAAATCCATAATCTCGCTCATCCACGGGAACGGGTTGGTCGTGCCTGGATACTCTTCCTTCAGCCCAATCTGCGACAAACGGCGGTTAGCAATGAACTTGAGGTAATCCTCCATCATCGCCGCATTCATCCCCAGCACCCCACGCGGCATGGTGTCACGCGCATATTCGATCTCCAGCTGAGTCCCTTGCAGGATCATCTGGGTCGCTTCTTCCTTCATCTCGGCATCCCACAAATGCGGGTTTTCGATTTTGATCTGGTTGATCACGTCGATACCGAAGTTCAGGTGCATCGACTCATCGCGCAGGATGTACTGGAACTGCTCGGCCACGCCGGTCATTTTGTTGCGGCGGCCCATGGAGAGGATCTGGGTGAAGCCGCAGTAGAAGAAGATGCCTTCCAGTACGCAGTAGTAGGCGACCAAGTTGCGCAGCAGTTCTTTGTCGGTGTCGACGGTGCCGGTTTCGAACTTGGGGTCGGAGATCGAGCGGGTGTATTTCAGGCCCCACGCGGCCTTTTTAGCCACCGATGGGATCTCGTGGTACATGTTGAAGATCTCGCCTTCATCCATGGCCAGCGATTCGATGCAGTACTGGTAGGCGTGGGTGTGGATCGCTTCTTCGAAGGCCTGGCGCAGGATGTACTGGCGGCACTCCGGGTTGGTGATCAGGCGGTACACGGCCAGCACCAGGTTGTTGGCGACCAGGGAATCGGCGGTGGAGAAGAAGCCCAGGTTGCGCATGACGATGCGGCGTTCGTCGTCGGTGAGGCCTTCGGGGTTTTTCCACAGGGCGATGTCGGCGGTCATGTTGACCTCTTGCGGCATCCAGTGGTTGGCGCAGCCGTCGAGGTACTTCTGCCAGGCCCAGTCGTACTTGAAGGGCACGAGTTGGTTGAGGTCGGCGCGGCAGTTGATCATGCGTTTTTCGTCAACGGCGACGCGGGCGGAGGCGCCTTCGAGTTCGGCGAGGCCTTCGGCGACGTCGAGTTTGTCCAGGGCAGCCTTGGCGCGGATGATGGCGGCGGAGTCGTTGGCGGTGACGGCGCGGGCTTCGACGGCGGCAGCGGCGCCGGCACCGTCGAGGCGGTCCATGTTGGCTTCGGTGGCGTGGCCGGCGTTGGCGCCTTTAGCGGCTACTTCGCCTTCTTCTTCTTTGTCGAATTCGTCCCAGCTCAGCATGACGTGTCGTCTCCTGCGTGAGGGCTCAAAGGTGCCCGTGTGAAACCGCGTGGTTGGGTGTTCACACGGCCCTGAGGCCGCGGTGGATCTTAAGGAATCGTTTGTTGCAGCAGCTCGCGCAGGCATTAAACGGAATAGGGTTACGGGTACTCTGCGTGAGGCTTGAGGTGCGGAGCGGTGCGCGCTTGCTCCAGCGGAGGCCTCAGGTCTGGCTCTTCGTCCCAATGTAATGGGATATTGCAGGCCCGATTTACCCGCGCATTATAGGGAAAAAATCGGCGCTGTGTTGCGGCGGATGGTCTCGGCGCGCGCACAAAATGAAGACTTTTTTACCCGGAGTGCGGGTTTACAGGGGTTGGCGGGGTAGGAATTTTTTGACGGACGGTGACGAGATTTCAGTGGGCATTTGCCGCATGCAGGCGCCAGCCCTGTAAATCGGGCAGTTGGCGGGGTAGGGCTCAATGTGCAGGGCCGGGTATTTGAGCGCGCAGAAACTGCAGCAGGCTTCTGCATGCCGCCGATTGATACGGCGTGGGCCGGGTGATGATGTGAAAGCGCCTGGACGCCCAACTGTCGCTCAACCCGATGCTGACCAGCCCCGGCCCGTCGGTGTAGCTGACCGCTTTGCGGGGAATGACGGCGATACCCATGTGTGCCTGGATCATCCAGCACACCGCATCGAAGCTCTTTACATGCACGTCGTACTGGATCGTTTGGCTGTCGCTGCGGGCCGCGTGGTCCAGCATTCGGTACAGCGGGCTGTCCGTGTGCAGGGCGATATGGCGGAACGACAGGCTGTCTGAAAAGGCGATCACGCGATGCTGGCACAACGGGTGGCCCATCGGCACCATCAGCACCAGTTCGTCCCAGTGGTAATCATGCACCTGCAGCCCGCGCTCTACCGCGTCGCACAGGCCCGTGCCAATACCCAGGTCATGTTGATTGCCGAGCACCGATTCCAGGACCTCTTCGCTGGTCTGTTCCTCCAGTGCTATTTCAATACCGGGGTACTCCGTACGGAAGGCGCGAAGGTCGTGGGGCAGGAACTGAATGATGCTGGAGCGGTTCGCGCCGATCCTGATATGCCGCGTCGGCCCTTGGCGAAGCCGGACATCTGCGCGCTCATCTGCAATAAGTCATCGACGACCCGCGTTGCGTGTTCAAACAGGCACTGGCCGGCAGGCGTGGCGGTGATGCCTTTTTTGTGCCGATAGAACAAGGGGGTGCCAACGGCTTCTTCCAGTTCCGCAATGCGTTTGCTCACCGCCGAGGCCACCCTGTTTTCTCGTTCCGCGGCGCGCGCAATGCTGCCCAATTCGCAGGCGGCAATGAAGAGCTTCAAGGAGGTGGGGTCAAATCGCCAGATTGATTGCATGGAGCACCGCTATTTGGTGATGGGTGTGCTGAGCAATGATCACTACCGTTAAACGGGTCGAAGTTTAGTCTCGCTCTCAAAAGGAGAGGGCATATGGCTAAAACACCCCTGCGCTTTGAAGGACGCATCCTGTTTTTATCCAGCCACTGCGAGGCCGTTCGTGCCCAGCTCCAGGGGCACGACATCACGCTGACCGCTGCGCTGCCACTGCGTGATGATATTTCCACCGATGAAATCACGCCCGTGGTCGTCATGATGACCTATGACGCGCGGCTGGGTGAGTTTCCCTACGTGGGCTTCAAGGTTGAAGGCGTGTGCCCGATCGGCAATTTTGCGGTTCAGGCGGGCGGGTTCACGGTCACGGTGACAGGCAAGCGTTATGGCAAGGGATCTTCGCGCGAATCCAGCCCACTTGCCGTCGCGTGATGGCAACGTGTTCAACCCGCTCCCGAGCAGCCGGCCTCTCACGTTGGTCGAAAAGATCATCGAGCGTCGTCGCCTCGGGCCTGATAAGGCGGTGGCGAAAGGGGATGGCGTATTTATCTCGGCGGACTGGCGTTTTAGCCACGATTACTTCACCGGGATGTGCGCGCACTTGATGCACGACGCTTTTGGTGACGATGTGGCGCTGGTGCGTGCCCATGAAATTATTGCTTTTCAAGACCATCTCATCCTGGCCAGCCAGAGTGTGGCCCATGTGCGAGACAACCTGCTCGCTGCGGTCGGTGGGCTGGCCAGCGCCCATCACGCGTTTGTACGGCGCTACCCGGTGATCGAGCACGGCGCATTGCAAGACAGGCCTGGCTCGGAGGGTATCTGTCACGCCTTGATGACCGAGAAGTACGCGATGCCCGGCCAGGTCGTCGTCGGTACCGACTCACATTCCCCGCACTCCGGCGCGCTGGGCTGCCTGGCCTTCGGGGCCGGCGCCACCGACATTGCCAACAGTTGGGCCACGGGTTACATCCGTTGCCGGGTGCCCGAGATCATCCGTGTCGAGCTCAATGGCCGGCTTGTGCCGGGGGTTACCGCCAAGGACGTGGTACTGCAGTTGCTGAGCCTGGCATTCATTCGTCAGGGCCATGGGATTGGCGCGGTGTTCGAGTACACCGGCGAAGCGGTGCGGGCCATGTCCATTGATGAGCGGGCCACGTTGACCAATATGGTGGCGGAGCTGGGCGGGTTCACCGGTATCGTGCAGCCCGACCAGAAAACTGTCGATTTCATCCTTGAGCGCCGGGGCGTGGCTATTGAATTGGAAGGGTGGTTATTCAGCGATGCGCAGGCCGAGTACAAAGAGCGGTTGGCGATCGACTGTTCGCGCCTGAGGCCCAGGGCTTGTCCCTGCATGAGCGCACCCGGCTCTACCTGCAATATGGCACGCTGGCAGTTCGCGACTACTGCATCGAAAAGGGCTACCTGGCCACCTTCGAGCGCCTGGGCGTCGAAATGATCATGCCCGGGTGTGGCGCCTGCGCGAACTGTGGGCCGGGGTCATCCACGCGCGCGGACCAAGTAACGGTGAGTGCGATCAACCGCAGCATTGCTATCGCCGGGGGGATTGCCGCCGTGAATACGGTGGGGCAGCTCAGTGGGATGGTCGCGCCGTTGCTGGTGGGCTACATCAACGATGTAAGCGGCAACACCTACCTTGGCATGTTGGCGCTGGCACCGTTCTGCCTGATATGCACAGGCGTGGTGTACTGGGGGTTGCCGGATGATCGCACCACAGGCAAGCCTGCTCGTCGGTTTATGAACGTCGCGCGGCTGGGGCGATAAAAGAGGCTGGGCCTTTGCCGCAAGAACGATTTCTTGCGGCGAGCAAGCATTCAACTTGAAAACTCATTACCCGTTGGAGCAACCATTGCCCATCACGTGATAATTAAGAATATGCCGTTGGCCGTGCGAGTCTTCATATTCCATCTTCACCGGTACAACTTCGCAGACTTCCGGGATATTACTCATGGACACTACTTTGGCGACATCCAAGTGCGTGCTGTAGGTGTAGTCCTCAACAATCGGGGCGTTCTGGCCGGCCAGCTCGGTCGGGGCTTCGTCGGCCAAGACGGTGGTGGCAAACAGGCTGCTGAGGGCCATTGCTACTAGAACTTTCATTTCTTTACTTACCTTCTTTGGGGCGAAAGGGGTCACGGGGCCCTTGTGAGGCCGCGTGCGTAACTTGAAGTTTGGGAGTTCGGATTAACGTTGCCTTCGTGGGGGCTGTTGCGGTGTTAATCAGATTGCCTTGTTGGCGGAGTTGATTTTAGGCGTGGGGGTTATATTCATATACCCGTGGTTTTGATAAACACTTTTAGCGGTTTTTGTAACAATCCCGTGTTAAAGGTTTTTTCACAAACCGTCGAAGCGCCGCAGGCCGCGGGCCAGAGCGCCAAAGCTGGATACCGGGGCAATTTGTAGGGGCTTGTTACTACCATCGTCGAATGGTTCTATAGGCCGGCCCCGGCTACAACAGGGCCATACAAAAACAACTATTGTCACCGAGGTAAGAAAGATGAGTGCGGCTTCCCTGTACCCCGTTCGCCCCGAAGTAGCAGCCAACACGCTGACCGATGAGGCGACCTACAAGGCCATGTACCAGCAGTCGGTGGTCAACCCCGATGGTTTCTGGCGTGAGCAAGCCAAGCGTCTTGACTGGGTCAAGCCTTTCACCGCGGTGAAGCAGACCTCTTTCGACGACCACCATGTCGACATCAAGTGGTTTGCCGACGGCACCCTGAACGTTTCCTACAACTGCCTGGACCGTCATCTCGCCGAGCGTGGCGATCAGGCGGCGATCATCTGGGAGGGTGATGACCCTGCCGAAAGCCGCACCATCACCTACCGCGAGCTGCACGAAGAAGTCTGCAAGTTCGCCAACGCCCTGCGTGGCCAGGACGTGCACCGCGGCGACGTGGTGACGATCTACATGCCGATGATCCCCGAAGCCGTGGTCGCCATGCTGGCCTGTACCCGCATCGGTGCGATCCACTCGGTGGTGTTCGGCGGTTTCTCGCCGGAGGCCCTGGCCGGCCGTATCATCGACTGTAAGTCGAAGGTGGTGATCACCGCCGACGAAGGCATCCGCGCAGGTAAGAAAATTCCGCTCAAGGCCAACGTCGATGACGCCCTGACCAACCCGGAAACCAGCAGCATTCAAAAGGTCATCGTGTGCAAGCGCACCAATGGCGCGATCAAGTGGAACCAGCATCGCGACATCTGGTACGAAGACCTGATGAAAGTGGCCGGCACCGTGTGTGCGCCTAAAGAAATGGGCGCCGAAGAAGCGCTGTTCATCCTCTATACCTCCGGTTCCACCGGCAAGCCTAAAGGCGTGCAGCACACCACCGGCGGCTACCTGTTATACGCAGCCCTGACCCACGAGCGCGTGTTCGACTACCGCCCGGGCGAAATCTACTGGTGCACCGCCGACGTTGGCTGGGTCACCGGCCACACCTATATCGTCTATGGCCCGCTGGCCAATGGCGCGACCACGCTGCTGTTCGAAGGCGTGCCGAACTACCCGGACATCACCCGGGTGGGCAAGATCGTCGACAAGCACAAGGTCAACATCCTCTACACCGCGCCGACTGCGATCCGCGCGATGATGGCCTCGGGCACCGCCGCTTGCGAAGGCGTGGATGGCAGCAGCCTGCGCTTGCTGGGTTCGGTGGGTGAGCCGATCAACCCCGAGGCGTGGGACTGGTACTACAAGAACGTCGGCCAATCCCGTTGCCCGATCGTCGATACCTGGTGGCAGACCGAAACCGGCGCCACCCTGATGAGCCCGCTGCCGGGCGCTCATGCGCTCAAGCCGGGTTCGGCCGCACGGCCGTTCTTTGGCGTGGTGCCGGCGTTGGTGGACAACCTGGGCAACATCATCGAAGGCGCCGCCGAAGGCAACCTGGTGATCCTCGATTCGTGGCCAGGCCAGGCGCGTACGCTGTACGGCGATCATGACCGTTTTGTGGACACTTACTTCAAGACCTTCCGCGGCATGTACTTCACCGGCGACGGTGCGCGTCGTGACGAAGACGGCTACTGGTGGATCACCGGGCGTGTGGACGACGTGCTTAACGTGTCCGGCCACCGCATGGGCACCGCCGAGATCGAAAGCGCGATGGTCGCCCACCCTAAAGTCGCCGAAGCGGCGGTGGTGGGTGTGCCACACGACATCAAGGGGCAGGGCATTTATGTGTACGTCACCCTTAAAAATGGCGAAGAGCCGAACGAAGCGCTGCGCCTGGAGTTGAAAAACTGGGTACGCAAGGAGATCGGGCCGATCGCTTCGCCGGATGTGATCCAGTGGGCGCCGGGCTTGCCGAAGACCCGTTCGGGCAAAATCATGCGCCGCATCCTGCGCAAGATTGCCACGGCTGAGTACGACGGGCTGGGTGATATCTCCACCCTGGCCGACCCAGGTGTGGTGGCGCATTTGATCGAAACCCACAAGACCATGAACGTCGCGTAACGCGGGCTAGGTGGCAAAGAGCCCCATTCGGCATGAGCCGGCTGGGGCTTTTTTGTGCGTTCTCGAAACCACGAAGATCCCCTGTGGGAGGGAGCTTGCTCCGATAGCGGAGGTCCAGTGACCTAGGTGTTGGCTGACACACTGCAATCGGGAGCAAGCCCCCTTCCACATTTGGGCTGCATTTCAGGTCAGGCTCATGACCAGTCCAATAAATATCGGTTTTTCACGTAGGAGGTTTCTGAATGTTACCGAGCGGCGCAAATGTGTAACCCTGCGCCCAAACATGAGGCAAAGCGCTACGCCCGCGCCGCGAAAAACCGCGTTTTAGACACCCCCGCAAATAAGATCAAACGCCACACTTGCCGTGCTAGAAGGGTTTGCGAATAATAGGCCCGCAATTTGCAGCGTCTACAGGTTTAGTGTCTTTTGTCTCTGCATAAAATTCAGGGGCTGTCAATGAGCTGGAACCGCTTTCTCGGTGCTTCTGTAAATTGTTGTCGCATTGAGGAAATATCGGCTTCCGGCCTGTCGTTAGAATGCCGATCACTCGCTCGTCGTCTCCAGTGTTGAACTGGCGTAGGACGCAGCACCGCTATTCGGTTTCACCTTCGCCGCATCGTGGGCCATGGCTCATACTGCTGTTTTGCCCTATACCGATGGAGTCCCAAGATGAAGAAACTCGTGCTGTTGGGCGCCCTGGCGCTGTCCGTGCTGTCCATGCAGGCTTTCGCTGAAGGCAAGCCTCTGAAAATTGGTATCGAAGCGGCCTACCCTCCGTTTGCCTCGAAGGCGCCGGATGGCAGCATCGTCGGTTTTGACTACGACATCGGCAACGCCCTGTGCAAGCAGATGGACGTCAAGTGCACCTGGGTCGAGCAGGAATTCGATGGCCTGATCCCAGCGCTCAAAGTGCGCAAGATCGACGCGATCCTGTCGTCCATGTCCATTACCGACGACCGCAAGAAGTCCGTGGACTTCACCAACCGCTACTACCTGAGCCCGGCGCGCCTGGTGATGAAGGACGGCACTGCGGTCAGCGACAGCCTGGATGAGTTGAAAGGCAAGAAGATCGGCGTACAGCGTGGCTCGATCCATGACCGTTTCGCCCATGAAGTCCTGGCGCCAAAAGGTGCGGACATCAAGGGTTACAGCACCCAGAACGAAATCTACCTGGACGTGGCTGCCGGTCGTCTCGACGGTACCGTGGCTGACGCTACCCTGCTGCAGGACGGTTTCCTGAAAACCGACGCCGGCAAAGGCTACGCGTTTGTAGGCCCGTCGTTCACCGAAGCCAAATACTTCGGCGACGGCATCGGCATCGCGGTACGCAAGGGCGACAAGGAAAACCTGGACCGCATCAACGCAGCCATCGCCGCGATCCGTGCCAACGGCGAATACAAGAAAATCCAGGACAAGTACTTCGACTTCGATATCTACGGCGCTGACGCCAAGTAAATCGTCGCGGCTGTCTGTGCAAAATGGCGCAAGCAACAGAACACTCTGAAGTTTGCGCCATTTTTTCATCCCCCTTTTCGAGGACCTGAATCATGTTGAAAGGCTACGGGGCCGTCATCCTCGATGGCGCATGGTTGACGCTTCAGCTCGCCTTGTCGTCCATGGCCTTGGCCATTGTTCTGGGTCTGATCGGGGTCGCGTTACGCCTGTCGCCGGTGCGCTGGCTGGCCTGGCTGGGTGACTTGTACTCCACGGTGATCCGCGGGATCCCCGACCTGGTGCTGATCCTGCTGATTTTCTACGGCGGTCAGGACCTGCTCAACCGCGTCGCGCCGATGCTCGGCTACGACGACTATATCGACCTGAACCCCTTGGCCGCCGGTATCGGCACCCTGGGTTTCATCTTTGGCGCCTACCTGTCGGAAACCTTCCGCGGTGCCTTCATGGCCATCCCCAAGGGGCAGGCCGAAGCCGGCCTTGCCTATGGCATGAGCAGCTTCCAGGTGTTTTTCCGGGTGATGGTGCCGCAGATGATTCGGCTGGCTATCCCTGGGTTCACCAATAACTGGCTGGTACTCACCAAGGCCACTGCGCTGATTTCGGTGGTGGGCCTGCAAGACATGATGTTCAAGGCCAAGCAGGCGGCAGATGCCACCCGCGAGCCTTTTACCTTCTTCCTCGCGGTGGCGGCGATGTACCTGGTGATCACCAGCGTGTCGTTGCTGGCCCTGCGTCATCTTGAGAAGCGCTACTCGGTAGGCGTAAGGGCGGCTGATCTATGATCTTCGACTACAACGTCATCTGGGAATCCATGCCGCTGTACCTTGGCGGTTTGCTGACCACCCTGAAACTGCTCGCCATTTCGCTGTTTTTCGGCCTGCTCGCCGCCTTGCCGCTGGGCTTGATGCGCGTGTCCAAGCAGCCGATCGTCAACGGCGCGGCGTGGCTCTACACCTACATCATCCGCGGCACGCCGATGCTGGTGCAGCTGTTTTTGATCTACTACGGGCTGGCGCAGTTCCAAGCGGTACGCGAGAGCTTCCTGTGGCCGCTGCTGTCCAGCGCCACCTTCTGCGCGTGCCTGGCCTTTGCGATCAACACCAGCGCCTACACCGCAGAAATCATCGCCGGCAGCCTCAAGGCCACGCCCAATGGCGAGATCGAGGCAGCCAAGGCCATGGGCATGTCGCGCTATAAGCTGTACCGCCGCATCCTGCTGCCGTCGGCCTTGCGCCGCGCGCTGCCGCAGTACAGCAACGAAGTGATCATGATGCTGCAGACCACCAGCCTGGCGTCCATCGTCACCCTGATCGACATCACCGGTGCCGCGCGCACGGTGAATGCGCAGTTTTACCTGCCGTTCGAGGCCTACATCACCGCCGGCGTGTTCTACCTGTGCCTCACCTTCATCCTGGTACGCCTGTTCAAGTTGGCCGAGCGCCGCTGGCTGAGCTACCTGGCGCCACGGAAGCATTGATATGGAACGTATCGATCACCTATTGCCCTGGGGGCATCTGGGCTGCGAACGCCAACTGAGCGTATTCCGCTTTGGCAGTGGCGAGCGCAAGGCCTATATCCAGGCCAGCCTGCACGCCGATGAACTGCCCGGCATGCGCGCCGCCTGGGAACTGAAAAAACGCCTCGGCGAACTGGAACGTCAAGGCGCCCTCAACGGGGTAATCGAGTTGGTACCGGTGGCCAACCCGATGGGCCTGGGCCAGTTGCTGCAAGGCAGCCACCAAGGGCGTTTCGAGGTAGGCAGCGGCAAGAATTTCAACCGTGATTTCGTCGAATTGAGCGAACCGGTCGCGGCGTTGCTGCAAGGCCGGCTGGGCGATGATGCCCACGCCAACGTGGGCATGATTCGTCAGGCCATGAGCGCCGCGCTCAGCGCGTTGCCGGCCCCGAGCAGCCAGTTGCAAGGCATGCAGCGTATCTTGCTGAGCCACGCCTGCACCGCCGATGTGGTGCTCGACTTGCACTGCGACGCCGAGGCCGCGCTGCATATGTACGCGTTGCCCCAGCATTGGCCGCAGTGGCGTTCGCTGTCGGCGCATTTGAACGTGAAGGTCGGCCTGCTGGCGGAAGATTCCGGCGGCAGCTCGTTCGATGAAGCGTGCTCGTTGCCGTGGTTGCGTCTGTCGCGGATGTTCCCTGAGGCGCAGATCCCGCTGGCGTGCCTGGCGACGACCCTGGAATTGGGTGGCCAGGCCGATACCGGCCGGGATGAAGCGATCTTCCACGCCGAAGGCATCCTCGCATTCCTCGCCGAGCAGGGCCTGATCAAAGGTCAATGGCCGGAGCCGCAGTTCGAGCCTTGCGAAGGCATGCCTTTCGAAGGTACGCAATTGCTGTTCGCCCCCCACGCCGGGGTCATCAGTTACCTGCGTAAGGCCGGTGACTGGGTTGAGAAGGGCGATGCGATTTTTGAAGTGATTGACCCCCTGGAAGACCGCGTGAGCGTCATCTGCGCGGGCACCTCGGGGGTGTTGTTTGCCGTTGAACGGCTACGTTATGCCCAAGCGGGTTTCTGGCTGGCCAAGGTGGCGGGGCGCGATGCGCTGCGGCACGGGCGCTTGCTCAACGACTGACCACCTGTTTTTGTGAGAACCGACCGCATGTACAAGCTTGAAGTCCAAGACCTGCATAAACGCTATGGCAGTCATGAAGTGCTCAAAGGCGTGTCCCTGGCCGCCGCGGCCGGTGATGTGATCAGCATCATCGGTTCCAGCGGTTCGGGCAAAAGTACCTTTTTGCGCTGCATCAACCTGCTGGAGCAACCCCACGCCGGCAAGATCCTGCTCAATAACGAAGAGCTGAAACTGGTGGCCAACAAGGACGGCGCCTTGAAGGCCGCCGACCCCAAGCAACTGCAACGCATGCGTTCGCGCTTGTCCATGGTGTTCCAGCATTTCAACTTGTGGTCGCATATGACCGCCGTTGAGAACGTGATGGAAGCCCCGGTGCATGTGCTGGGCGTGTCGAAGAAAGAAGCCCGTGAAAAGGCCGAGCACTACCTGGCCAAAGTCGGCGTTGGGCATCGTAAGGATGCGTTCCCCGGCCACATGTCCGGCGGCGAGCAGCAGCGCGTGGCGATTGCCCGTGCCCTGGCGATGGAGCCGGAGGTGATGCTGTTCGACGAACCCACCTCGGCGCTCGACCCGGAGTTGGTTGGCGAGGTGCTCAAGGTGATGCAGGACCTGGCTCAGGAAGGCCGCACCATGGTGGTGGTGACCCACGAAATGGGCTTTGCCCGCGAAGTGTCCAACCAGTTGGTGTTCCTGCACAAAGGCATTGTTGAAGAGCGCGGCAACCCGAGGGAAGTGCTGGTCAATCCACAGTCCGAGCGCCTTCAGCAGTTCCTGTCCGGCAGCTTGAAATAACACCCCTGCTGAAATTGCTGGCGCTTTAGGTGGGAGGGGGCTTGCTCCCGATAGCGGTCCATCAGATACACATGTGCTGACTGGTACACCGCTATCGGGAGCAAGCCCCCTCCCAGATTTGTTTTTGAGCTTTGTATTGGTTTACGGGCTAGCATTGCCCCACAGTTTCTTTCACTGTTTTTGTTTCGGATAGCTCCCACATGACCGCCCACAAAATTGGTTTCCTGATTTGGCCCAGCACAAAAGCGCTCACGCTTGCGCTGGCTGAGGAGGCCTTGCGCGTTGCTCAGCGGGTGCATCCGGATGTGGTCTACGAGCTGTCGTTCCTGCTCGCCGAACCTGCCACCGACGGCGCCTGGCAACTGCCGGGCGAGCCATGGGCCGGCAAGCTCGAAGGCTTCCAGAAACTGTTCCTGCTGGCTGACGAACCGCCCACCGTCATCGCCTCTCAACTGAGCAGTGCCCTCAAGCAACTTGTGCGGGCCGGCTGCGTGATCGGTGGTCTGTCGGCAGGCGTGTATCCACTGGCCCAACTCGGTCTGCTCGACGGCTACCGCGCCGCCGTGCACTGGCGCTGGCAGGACGATTTCGCCGAGCGCTTCCCCAAGGTCATCGCCACCAGCCATCTGTTCGACTGGGACCGAGACCGCTTGACCGCCTGCGGTGGCATGTCGGTGCTCGACCTGCTGCTGGCGGTACTTGCCCGTGATCACGGCGCCGAGCTTGCCGGCGCGGTGTCCGAAGAGCTGGTGGTGGAGCGCATCCGCGAAGGCGGCGAACGCCAGCGGATTCCGCTGCAAAACCGCCTGGGTTCCAGCCACCCGAAGCTGACCCAGGCGGTGTTGTTGATGGAAGCCAATATCGAAGAACCGCTGACCACCGACGAAATCGCCCAGCACGTGTGCGTGTCGCGACGACAACTTGAACGCATCTTCAAGCAGTACCTCAACCGCGTTCCCAGCCAGTATTACCTGGAACTGCGCCTGAACAAGGCGCGCCAGATGCTCATGCAAACCAGCAAGTCGATCATCCAGATCGGCCTCTCCTGCGGCTTTTCCTCGGGGCCGCATTTCTCCAGTGCCTACCGCAACTTTTTCGGCGCCACGCCGCGTGAAGACCGCAACCAACGACGCAGCAGCAGCCCCTTTGAATTGTCCTCGGTGCCGTCCGAACGCGGTTGACCCGCAGGCTCTATTGTTCCATTTCCTCCTCGGACACGTCGGGTGACGCAGCAAGCGGGTTCATCTGCGGGTCCAGCGTGACTTCTACTACGCCAAAGTCCACCGCATGGCGTCGGTAGTAAGGGCGCAGCATGGCAATTGTCGCGGGTGAGAGTGGGTTGCCATTCAGATCGAAGCCATCGGCCAGGTCAGGCGTGATTTCAAGAATGTCGCTGGGAAGCTCGGTGATCTGGTTGTCGCTCAAATCCAGTTGATCGAGCAGCGGCAGGTTGAATGCGCCCGCGGGGGCTTCGGTAAGCCCGGCATTCGAGAGCATCAGCGTTGAGAGCCCGGTCATCAAGCGTACGTTCGGTGTAATGCCCAGCGGGTTTTCGCTCAGGTCCAGGTAGTTAAGGTGCTCCAGGCCGCTTAACGCGTCGGCGCTGGCAGGGCTCAGGCGCAGGCCGCTGAACGTCAGGCTCAGCGACCTGAGCTTGGCCAGGTTGAACACCTCCAGTGGGATGTCCGGCAATGCGTAGCGATGCACCAGCAAGCTTTCAAGCTGAGGGAAGCGCTTGAGGAAGCCCGGCGGGATCGACGTATGGTGCTCGCCCACCAGTTCAATCCTCGCGACATGGTTAAAGCTCACGTTCAGTGCCGGCAAATCCCCCAGGATCGCGTGGGTGCTGACCAGTTCGTGAGTGTCTCGCGGCGACTCATGATCCGCGTACAGGGCGGTTTCCCGGCGCCAGCAGTCTTGCAGCAACGTCTTGAACGCCCGCCGTGTGATTTGCTGTTGCGCGCGCGTTCGGGTGTCCAGGGGGGCGTGGGTGACGGGGTGTCGCTCGGGGACTTCCACCGCCCACTGCTCAAGGTCTGTTTGCAGGCGCTCGTAGTCCGCTTTCATGTCGGTGAGGGTAGCCATTGCGTCGTCCAGGCTGCGCGGCAGCTTGAAGATAAATTGGCTGGCCTCCCTGTCGGTGAAGGTAGGGTAGAGCTCATGGACCCGGCGCCGCTCTTCAAGGCCGGCATCCGCGCCGAAGTGTTCGCCGGTTTGCTGGCAATAGGTTTTGACCCGCTCCAGGGTGGCCCGCGAGAGCGGGTTGCCGGAAAAATCAAAGGCCTTGGCGCGTTCGGCCGGCAACGTAAAGAGGGCATCGGGCAGTGCTTGAAACTGGTTGTCGCTGAGGCTGGCGTCGATCAAGTGGGGCAGGTCCGTCAGGCCTTGGGGCGCTTGGGCAATCTCTGTGTGGCTCAGGTTCAGCAGCTGCAAGTCGGTCATGTGTTCAAGGTTGGGCGCCAGCGTCAGCGGGTTGCTGGACAGGTCGAGGGTCTTTAACCCGCGCAGGCTGGCCAGGTTTTCACGGCTTTGCGCGGTCAACTTGATGGCCGTGTTGCGCAGTGTCAGGTCATTGAGATGGGGTTGCGACGTTACCTCGGTGGGCAGTGTTCGCAGGGCTATGCCGTGGATATTCAGGCTGCGCAGCTTGGGGAATTGGGCCAGGAACGCCGGTGTGCCTCGGGTGGACACATAGCCGTTCAATTCCAGGTAGGAGATGTGGTCGAAGTTGGCGCTCAGTTTTGGCAGTTCGCCATAGATCGGCTGGGTGAGGCGCAGCGTGAGGCCGTTGTCATCGGGGTTGGGGAAATGGCTATCGGACGGGGTTTCATGCCGCCAGGCGTGAACTATTTCTTCTACCCACCGCGCTCGATTGTGCCGCTCGGCCGTGATCACCGCGCGGCTCAGGGGGATCTGCGTATCGAGGAACGTCTGCGGCGTGTTGTGAAGCCAGGTCGCCAGGTCGGCTTGCAATCTCAGCAATTCTCTTTTGACGGATTGCAGCGTCAGCAACGGCGGACCCGCCTGGGCGCGCATGGCTTCCAGCACATTGCGCACTTCTTCCGGGTTCAGGCTGGGGTAAAGATCGCGCAGCCGATCTTCCAGCGACGGTTGCCCACTGGGGCCAGGCGTGGGTGAGGTCCGGTCATAGCCTTCCATGCCCCCTGGCAGGCGCATCAGTTTCGGGTCGTAAAGAGGCTTGCGCACGGGCATCTCGGCGAGCAGCGTGCCAACCTCTTCGCGCGTCAGCGCGTGTTGGCGCAAGGTCTGGCGCAGCAATCGGCCTTGGCCGATCTGCATGCCCAGCGCGTCGCGCTGGGCGTCGGGGAGTGCCTGGAGCACCGCTGTATAGAAGTCGGTTTCTCCAAAGAGCGTGCCCTCGCCGTTTTCTGGAACGTAAGCGCCCTCGGCCGTACGCACCAACGTACGTTGGATCGGCGCTTGAGGCGTGCCGATTGAGTCGCGCACGCGGCCTGTGCGCGAGTAGTCGGTGACGACCAGGCGCACCTGGGGCGACCAGCCCGGCAGCTTTTGCAAGGTGTGCAGGGCAAGGCGATGGGTGTCGCTGCTGTCCACCGAGTCCAGGTACAGCCCTTCGTAGGCACGGCTGATCCTGACTTGGTGCGCCGCCCAACGTGCACGTTCCGTCAAGGTTGCGGGCAGGCTGCCCTGGTCGATTTCCAGCAGCTCCTGGCCGGTCGCTTCGCGCAACACCTCTTCGGCGGTGCTGGTAGGCAGGCCGGGCGTGGTGTCGATGATTTTTTGCACGCGAGGGTCGTGGGTGACCTCCTGGCCGCGATAACGCGCGTCAAACAGGGCAAAGCGTTTCTCCTCGGCTTTGCGCGCCAGGCGTTTGCGCAGTTTGGCCGCGCGCACGTGGGGCTGTGTGACGGCCGCGCCAAACTCTTCTTCCAGTAGGATTTTGCGTTCGGGTTCGTCGAGGGTTTCGAGCAGGGTCTTGAGCAGGTCGCCATTTTTCAACTGCGCTTGGTGGACCTGCACCACTGCGGCGTTTTCCTTGCCTTTGAGTTCCCACAACGTGCGGCCTTCGGCGTCGAGAAAGCGCAGGGTTTTGGATGCAGGCCACAGGGCCGTATTGCTGAGCAACCAGAGTTGGGTCTGTGAATCGGCTTTTTGAAACAGCTCAGGGTCGTCGCTGTTCATCTGGTCGATGAAGTCTTGCAGTTGTTGGTCGAGGGTGACGCGCTTGAGTGCGTCGGCTAGCAGGGGCGGCGGTGGCTGGCGGTCCATGAACTGCTTGCGCAGGGCCGGTTCATCGGTACCGCTGATCAGCCGCGCCTCCTCCAGGCGTGCGTCGCTGAGGTGCTCGGCGAGTGGGCCTTGTCGGCGCAGGAGGGTGGCGCGGTCCCAGCTCAAAGGCTGATCCACTTCGGTGACCCAGGCGCCCGCGCCGTTGCCCATGATCCGGGGGCGGTAGGCGTGCGGGCGGGTCGGGTGTTGCATGAATGCGTGGCCGGTGCGTTGCTCAACGGCGAAGTGTTTGCCGTCGAGCGCCAGGATCTGTTTGCCTTGGTGGGTGTGCAGCCCTTCGGGGTTGGCAGATGATTCGGCAGCCAGGGTGATGTCGTGGGCGTAGGGCGTGAGGTCAGGCTTCCAACGGCGGGTTTTGCCGTCTTCGCCGCTGACCGGGTGAAGCGTGTCGAAAAAATCCCACAGTGGCTGGGGCAGCGCCTGTCGTAGCAGGCTTTCGGCAATCGGCGCGCCCACCGCGAACATCCCCAGTTGCACCATTTGTTCAAGGATCGACATCAGGTGGCCGAAGGCCTGGCGCTTGAGCCCTTCGGCCCAATCGAGGATGCCTTCGAAGGTGTCGTCGAGCAGTTGGAAGGCGGTATAGCCGAGCATCAACGCCCCCAGCGGCGGTATGAAGGGGGTGGCGATAAAGGCCGCCACTTCGAGAATCGCCTTGGCGACTTTTTGCACGATGCTCCAGCGTTGCCAGCGCGCCTGGCGATCGGCGTCGGCGCTGGACACGGCGGTCACGCGTGCGTCGTTGAGCAGCTGGTTGAGTTTGTTTTCGTAGAGGTGTTCGTACAGGCCGCCGCTGATCTTGGTGGCGAAAAACTGCAGGTTGGGCTCCGCCACGGGCTTTTCGCGCCAGGCCGGTCGTGGGTCGCCGGGTTTGGGCTTGTGCCAGGCCACTTGCGACAGGCGATTGTTAAGGTCGGCGAAAAAATAGCCGCGGTGCTCCTGTTTGACGAAGCGGCAGAAGAACTTCTGGTAGTCGGCGCTGCGCAGCTTCGAGGTGAGGTCGAGCATGAACGCCGTGCCGTTGGGGTAGTACTTGAGCGGCGCCTGTGGGTCACCGGGGATGTAAGCCACCACGGGCGTTGAATCGTGGTGCGCCTCCAGGTCGGCGGCGAACAGCACGATACCGGTCAGCGGCGCTGCCATCAGGCTCAGGTCGTGGCTGAGCAGCAATTTGCCTTCCAGCATCATGCCGCGCAGGCCTTCGAGTTGGCCCTGAAGGGTGTAAAAGGCGGCGTCGCTCACGTCTTTTTTCAGGCGCGCCATATGCAGGCTGGTGTTGGCCTCGGCCTTGAGGCTTTGGATCAGCGTGTCGCGCAGGGTGGCCTTGACGGTGGCGTCTTCGAAGCCGAAAAAGCGCTTGAGGTAGCGTTGGTAGCGCGCGCCGATATCCAGCTCGCGGCACAGCTGGATGAACTGTCGGATGCTGACCTTGCTGGCGAATGAGGGCAACGTGTCGAACTGCCCGGTGGCGCTGGGTTGGGTGATAAAGGTTGAGTCGTTTGTGTAAGCGTGCGGCTGGCTTTCGGCCGCGTCGAAGTTATGCAGCGCGGCCGAAAGCAGCGACACGGTCCAGACTTTCGCGCCGCCGGTCGGCACGGGCAGCAGCGGGGTCGTCAGCGGTGTGTACAGGCGCAGGTAGGTGGTCGTTACATCGGCGTCCAGGCCGAACCGTTGCTTGAGCGCTTGCTGCAGCAGGGGCGCGGCGAACTGTTGCGGGGTCTGGAGTGTCGCCAGGGCGCTGTCCACCTGATTGTGCGCGTTCCAGTTCGTCGCCAGCGCCAGTTTGAGCGGCGCCTGCCGTTCGCGGCTGGTGGTGGCATGCCAGTCGGCAAATACCATCGGTGTGGCTTTTAATGCCTGGCGCTTGGCGGCTGAGGCGTTTCCCAGCCAGCTTGGCAGCGTTGTGTGTACACCGGCGGGCGCGATGCGTGTGGCCTGGATAACGCTTTGAATGACAGCGGAAGCCATGTGGCTGATCCTTCAGTGAATTGAGTCACCGAGATCAAAACAGGCTTTGGGTTCGTTCAGGCTTCAGATAGTTAGCGCGTGGCGGCAAATCAGCCGTGCATGCCTCTGCCTCTCGGGCCCTGCACGGTTTAAACTGCGCCTTTGCGACGCTATTTGTCGCATTGGCGTAAACCCGCCAAAAACGCGGGTTGGCGCTATAAGAAGTTGTCGCTTGGCGGCAAGGCCGCGCTGAAAACTGTCCTTACAATCCCTGCATCGCCCGCCAGTTCCAGGCAGGCGTTCCTCTTCAGGAGACTCCGATGTCCGTTGAGCAAGCCCCGGTGCAACGTGCCGATTTCGACCAGGTCATGGTTCCCAACTACGCACCTGCCGCGTTCATACCTGTGCGTGGCGCAGGGTCCCGCGTATGGGACCAGGCGGGTCGCGAGCTGATCGACTTTGCCGGCGGCATCGCGGTCAACGTGTTGGGCCACGCCCACCCGGCGCTGGTCGGTGCGCTGACCGAACAGGCCAACAAGCTGTGGCATGTCTCCAACGTCTTCACCAATGAGCCGGCCCTGCGCCTGGCGCATAAATTGATCGACGCCACCTTTGCCGAGCGCGTGTTCTTCTGCAACTCCGGCGCCGAAGCCAACGAGGCCGCGTTCAAGCTGGCCCGTCGCGTGGCGTTCGACCGTTTCGGCAGTGAAAAGTACGAAATCATCGCCGCACTGAACAGCTTCCACGGCCGTACCCTGTTCACCGTCAACGTCGGTGGCCAGTCCAAGTACTCCGATGGCTTCGGGCCTAAAATTACCGGCATCACCCACGTGCCTTATAACGACCTGGCGGCGCTGAAAGCCGCCGTGTCGGGCAAGACCTGCGCGGTGGTGCTGGAACCGATCCAGGGCGAAGGCGGTGTACTGCCGGCCGAACTGGCTTACCTGCAAGGGGCCCGCGAGCTGTGCGGCGCCAACGACGCGCTGCTGGTATTCGACGAAGTGCAAACCGGCATGGGCCGCAGCGGCCACCTGTTTGCCTACCAGCACTACGGCGTCGTGCCGGACATCCTCACCAGCGCCAAGAGCCTGGGCGGCGGTTTCCCGATCGCGGCCATGCTGACGACTGAAGCGCTGGCCAAGCACCTGGTGGTCGGCACTCACGGCACCACCTACGGCGGCAACCCGCTGGCGTGCGCGGTGGCTGAGGCGGTGATCGACGTGATCAACACACCCGAGGTGCTGGCCGGCGTCAAGACCAGGCATGAACAGTTCAAGGCGCGCCTGGAGCGGATCGGCACGCAATACGGCATCTTCACCCAAGTGCGCGGCATGGGCCTGTTGATCGGTTGCGTGCTCAGCGACGCGTTCAAAGGCAAGGCCAAGGACGTGTTCAACGCGGCCGAAAAAGAAAACCTGATGATCCTGCAAGCCGGCCCCGACGTGGTGCGTTTTGCCCCGAGCCTGGTGGTGGACGAAGCGGACATCAATGAAGGCCTGGATCGTTTTGAGCGGGCTGTAAAAACACTGACGCAAGCATGATGGACCGTTCGATGCCCGCGCGATTGAGCATCGAACCCAAATTTTTATGCCGGGCCCGTCAGTTGGAGCGGTGAAGATCCAAATGTGGGAGGGGCGGTGCGACGATTCGACTTGCTCCCGATGGCGGTGTGTCAGTGAATTCATTCATCAACTGACACACTGCCATCGGGAGCAAGCCCCCTCCCACACCGGACGTCACTGGTTTCTGGACTGTGCCTGGTATTTTTTCCTATGAGTTTTTCGAGTTAAGGAGTGACACCATGCTGGTGATGCGCCCCGCGCAAATGGCTGATCTGGGCGAGGTACAGCGTCTGGCTGCGGACAGCCCGATTGGTGTCACTTCCTTGCCGGACGATGTGGAACGCCTGAGCGACAAGATCGCCGCCAGCGAAGCGTCCTTCGCGGCCGAGGTGAGTTTCAACGGTGAAGAAAGCTATTTCTTCGTGCTCGAAGACACCGAGACCGGCCAGCTCGCCGGTTGTTCGGCCATCGTCGCCTCGGCCGGCTACTCGGAGCCCTTTTACAGTTTCCGTAACGAAACCTTTGTGCACGCCTCCCGCGAGCTGAAGATCCACAACAAGATCCATGTGCTTTCCCAGTGCCACGATCTCACCGGCAACAGCCTGCTTACCAGTTTCTATGTGAAGCCTGCGCTGGTCGGTTCGCCGTGGTCGGAACTCAACTCCCGTGGCCGTCTGTTGTTCGTCGCCAGCCACCCCGAGCGCTTTGCCGACTCGGTGGTGACCGAGATCGTCGGCTACAGCGACGAGAACGGTGATTCGCCGTTCTGGGACGCCATCGGCCGCAACTTCTTCGACCTCAACTACGCCGCCGCCGAGCGCTTGTGCGGGCTGAAGAGCCGCACCTTTCTCGCCGAACTGATGCCGCATTACCCGATCTACGTGCCGCTGCTGCCGGACGAAGCCCAGGAAGCCATGGGCCAGGTGCACCCGCGTGCGCAGATCACCTTCGACATCCTCATGCGCGAAGGCTTCGAGACCGACCATTACATCGACATCTTCGATGGCGGCCCGACGCTGCATGCACGGGTTTCGGGCATTCGCTCGATCGCCCAGAGCCGCGTGGTGCCGGTGAAGATCGGTGAGATGGCCAAGGGTGTCGGCCGCCAGTACCTGGTGAGCAACGCGCAATTGCAGGATTACCGCGCGGTGATGCTGGAACTGGACTACGCCCCCGGCAAGCCGGTGACCCTGGACCTGGCGGCGGCTGAAGCGCTGGGCGTTGGCGAAGGCGCCAGCGTGCGTCTTGTTGCAGTTTGAGAGCCGGTATAAAACAGAGTTTCGCGGGTGGCTGCAAAGCGGCCCGTCTGAGGAGATAGCATGATCGTTCGTCCCGTACGCAGCAGCGATTTACCGGCCCTGATTGATCTGGCGCGCAGCACCGGCACCGGCTTGACCACCTTGCCGGCCAACGAAGAGCGCCTGACCCACCGGGTTGGCTGGGCCGAAAAAACCTTTCGCGGCGACGCCGGGCGCGGCGACGCGGACTACCTGTTCGTGCTGGAAAACGATGAAGGCCGCGTGGTGGGTATTTCCGCCATCGCCGGTGCCGTTGGACTACGTGAACCTTGGTACAACTTCCGGGTCGGCCTGACGGTCAGCGCCTCCCAGGAGCTGAACATCTACCGCGAGATCCCGACGCTGTTCCTGGCCAACGACCTCACCGGCAATTCCGAGCTGTGTTCGTTGTTTTTGCACGCCGATTACCGCAACGGCCTCAACGGTCGCATGCTGGCCAAGGCGCGCCTGCTGTTTATCGCCGAATTCCCGCAGTTGTTCGGTAACAAGATCATCGCCGAGATGCGCGGCGTGTCCAACGAGGCCGGGCGTTCGCCGTTCTGGGAAAGCCTGGGCCGGCACTTTTTCAAGATGGAATTCAGCCAGGCCGACTATCTCACCGGCGTGGGGAACAAGGCGTTTATCGCCGAGCTGATGCCGAAGTTTCCGTTGTACAGCTGCTTCCTGTCCGAGGATGCGCGCAACGTGATCGGCAAAGTGCATCCAGACACCGAGCCGGCGCTGAGCATGCTCAAGAGCGAAGGTTTCAGCTACCAGGGCTATGTCGACATCTTTGACGCCGGCCCGGCGGTGGAGTGCGAAACCGCCAAGATCCGTGCGGTGCGCGACAGCCAGTCGCTGGTGCTGGCCATTGGCACGCCGGGGGACGACGCCACGCCGTTCCTGATCCATAACCGCAAGCGCGAAGATTGCCGCATCACCGCCGCACCGGCGCGCCTTGCCGCCGGCACCCTGGTGGTTGATCCGCAGACCGCCAAACGCCTGCAACTGGTGGTGGGTGATCAAGTGCGCGCTGTACCGTTGTCCGCTGCTCGGGAGTCGAAATAATGAATTCGTTGTATATCGCAGGGAGCTGGCTGGCTGGCCAGGGTGAGCTATTTGAATCGCGTAACCCGGTAACCCAACAGGTGTTGTGGGCCGGCAATGGCGCCAGCGTCGAGCAGGTTGAATCCGCCGTGCAGGCCGCGCGCCAGGCGTTCCCGGCGTGGGCCCAGCGCTCGTTGGAAGAGCGCATCGGCGTGCTGGAAGCCTTCGCCAGTATCCTGAAACGCCGCGCTGATGAAATCGCCCGCTGCATCGGTGAGGAAACCGGCAAGCCGCTGTGGGAATCGGCCACCGAAGTCACCAGCATGGCCAACAAGATCGCCATCTCCGTGCAAAGCTACCGTGAACGTACTGGCGAGAAGAGCGGCCCCCTGGGCGACGCCACCGCCGTATTGCGCCACAAACCTCACGGCGTGGTGGCGGTGTTCGGCCCCTACAACTTCCCTGGGCACTTGCCCAACGGGCATATCGTCCCGGCCTTGCTGGCGGGTAACACCGTGTTGTTCAAGCCGAGCGAACTGACCCCCAAAGTCGCCGAGCTGACCGTGCAATGCTGGATCGAAGCCGGCTTGCCGGCGGGCGTGCTGAACCTGCTGCAAGGCGCGCGGGAGACCGGCATCGCGTTGGCGGCCAACCCAGGCATCGACGGTTTGTTCTTCACCGGTTCCAGCCGCACCGGCAATCACCTGCACCAGCAGTTCTCCGGGCGTCCGGACAAGATCCTGGCGCTGGAAATGGGGGGCAACAACCCGCTGGTGGTCGACGAAGTGGCCGACGTGGATGCGGCGGTTTACACGATTATCCAATCGGCGTTTATCTCGGCCGGCCAGCGCTGCACCTGTGCCCGTCGCCTGTTGGTGCCGCAAGGTGCCTGGGGCGATGCGTTGCTGGCGCGCCTGGTGGCGGTCAGCGCCACGATTGAGGTGGGCGCCTTCGATCAACAACCGGCGCCGTTCATGGGCTCGGTGATTTCCCTCGGCGCGGCCAAGGCCTTGATGCAAGCCCAGGAGTTGATGCTGGCCAACGGCGCCGTGGCGCTGCTTGAAATGACCCAGCCGCAGGATCAGGCGGCGTTGCTGACCCCCGGCATCATTGATGTGACCGGCGTCACCGAGCGCGAAGACGAAGAACTGTTCGGCCCGCTGCTGCAGGTGATTCGCTACGTTGATTTCGAAGCGGCGATCACCGAGGCCAACAACACCCAGTACGGCCTGGCTGCCGGTTTGCTGTCGGATTCCGAAGCGCGTTACCAGCAGTTCTGGCTGCAAAGTCGCGCCGGTATCGTCAACTGGAACAAACAACTGACCGGCGCCGCCAGCACCGCGCCATTCGGTGGGGTAGGGGCTTCGGGCAACCATCGCGCCAGTGCGTATTACGCGGCGGATTATTGCGCGTACCCGGTGGCGTCGCTGGAGACCCCGAGCCTGGTGGTGCCGGCCACGCTGACCCCCGGCATAACACTGATCTGAATGTGGGAGGGGGCTTGCTCCCGATAGCGGTGTGTCAGTCACCTGATTCATAACTGACAGACTGCTATCGGGAGCAAGCCCCCTCCCACACTGGATTTATGGTGTTTTAAAGACTTTTGCTGCCTTATAAAAACAGATGTTCGTGGAGCCTCGCCGATGAAATCCTATGAAGTCAATTTTGACGGTCTAGTGGGGCCGACCCATAACTATGGCGGTTTGTCCTTCGGCAACGTCGCGTCCCAGAGCAACAGCCAGCAGCATTCCAACCCCAAGGAAGCCGCGTTGCAGGGCCTGCAAAAAATGAAAGCCCTGATGGACATGGGGTTTGTGCAAGGCGTGCTTGCACCGCAGGAACGCCCGGACGTAGCCGCTTTGCGCAGCCTCGGTTTCGGTGGCACTGATGCCCAGGTGATCGAGCAGGCGGCCAGGCAAGCCATGCCGTTGCTGGTGGCCAGTTGCTCGGCATCAAGCATGTGGGTGGCCAACGCCGCCACCGTCAGCCCGAGCGCCGACACGTCTGACGGCCGCGTGCACTTCACCGCCGCCAACCTCAACTGCAAATACCACCGCAGCATCGAGCATCCGACCACCAGCCGCGTGCTGGGGGCGATGTTTGCCGATGGCAAGCACTTCGCCCACCACGCCGCGTTGCCGGCTGTGGCGCAGTTCGGCGACGAAGGCGCGGCCAACCACACGCGTTTCTGCCGTGAATACGGCGAGGCGGGCGTGGAGTTTTTTGTGTTCGGGCGCAGTGCATTCGACCCGCGTTACCCCGCGCCGCAGAAATACCCGGCGCGCCAGACCCTCGAAGCGTCCCAGGCCGTTGCACGCCTGCACGGCCTGAAGGACGAAGGCGTGGTCTATGCCCAGCAGAACCCGGCGGTGATCGATGCCGGCGTGTTCCATAACGACGTGATCGCGGTGGGCAATGGCGAAGTGCTGTTCTATCACGAGGATGCGTTCCTCAATACCGAACCGATGCTCGCCGAGCTGCAAGGCAAGTTGGGCAAGCTGGGCGGCAACTTCCAGTCGGTGTGCGTGCCACGTGCGCAGGTCAGCGTCGAGGACGCGGTGCGTTCCTACCTGTTCAACAGCCAATTGCTGACCCGCCCGGACGGCTCGATGCTGTTGATCGTGCCGGAGGAATGCCGTGCCAACGAACGTGTGTGGCACTACCTGCAAGGCCTCACCGCCTCCGGTGGGCTGATCCGCGAAGTGAAGGTGTTCGACCTCAAGCAAAGCATGCAGAACGGTGGTGGCCCGGCGTGCCTGCGCTTGCGCGTGGCGCTGAACGAAACTGAACTGGCGGCCGTGAACCCAGGGGTTATCATGACCGCGCCGTTGTACGACACGCTGACCCAGTGGGTCCACAAGCACTACCGCGACAGCCTGCGTGAAACCGACCTGGCTGACCCGCAATTGCTGCTTGAGTGCCGGACGGCACTGGATGAACTGACGCAAATCCTTAAACTGGGCTCGGTTTATCCTTTCCAGATCAATTAATGCCGCACGGCTGAGAGCTTTTATTTATGACCGACACCCTGCAACTTATCCTTGAAGACACCGACGGCACCCAGTTGGAAACCTCCTGCACCCGCGTCGCCGTGGTCTGGCAGGGCAAGGAGATCTGGATCCAGCACGACGGCCGCGGCCAACTGCTGATCGGCGTGGATGTGGAAGAAGGCGATGCCGAGTACGCCAACCTGCTGATGCGCCCACTGGCCACCAACCTGATGAGCCTGCAACTGGAAATGGAACCGGCCGACGTCGAAGGTGATGACGACGATCACGTCCACGGCCCAGGCTGCAACCACTAAGGAAGCTGCGTATGCTCGCCCTCGGCAAACTGCTTGAACTGACCCTCGCCGGTCGCGAACCGGCGCAAAAAATTCAACTGACTGTCGACGGCGTGCAGATGCGCTGGCTCAGCGAGGGTGCGCTTGAAGTGCGCCCGCCGCAGGCTCGGGACAACGGCGGCGACCTGCTGCTGTCGTCCGGCATCCATGGCAACGAAACCGCGCCGATCGAACTGCTCGACCGCCTGTTGCATGGCATCGCCCGTGGGGAGATCAAGCCCCGCACCCGTATTCTGTTCCTGTTCGGCAACCCCGAGGCCATGCGCCGCGGCGAGCGTTATCTCGAACTGGACATCAACCGGCTGTTCAACGGCCGTCATGAAAGCAACATCGGCCCCGAAGCCATGCGCGCCGCCGAACTGGAGCAACTGGCCCGCAGCTTTTTCAGCCAGCCTGGCCGTTCGCGCCTGCATTACGACCTGCACACGGCCATCCGCGGCTCGAAGATCGAGCAGTTCGCCCTGTACCCCTGGAAGGAAGGGCGCCAGCACTCGCGTCGTGAGCTTTCGCGCCTGCGCGCCGCCGGCATGGAAGCGGTGCTGATGCAGAACAAGGCCTCGATCACCTTCTCGGCTTTTACCTACGAGCAGTTGGACGCCGAGGCCTTCACCCTGGAACTGGGCAAGGCCCGGCCGTTCGGGCAGAACCAGGGGGTGGATGTGTCGCGCCTGGAGCTGCGCCTGAAGCAGATCATCGAAGGCACCGAGCCTGAGGCTGACAGCCTCGACGGTCTGAAGCTGTTTGCCGTTGCGCGGGAGGTGATCAAGCACAGCGACGCCTTCCTGCTGCACCTACCGGCAGACGTGGAAAACTTTTCGGAATTGGAAAAGGGCTATTTGCTGGCCGAAGACGTGGCGAAGACCCGCTGGGTGATCGAGGAGGAGGGCGCACGCATCATCTTCCCCAACCCGAAGGTCAAGAACGGCTTGCGGGCGGGGATTCTGATTGTGCCGACTACAGAGGCCGGTCTGGCGTAGATCTCAAGGCTCGTGTAGTTCCAAATGTGGGAGGGAGCAAGCCCCCTCCCACATTTTGTTTGGCGGTGTGGCTTAGACCGCTACCGCACGCGGTTCGCTGCGACGGATCGCACGGACTTTGTGCAGCGTGTCGGCGCAGGTGCGTGCCGCTTCCTGGCCCTTGTGCACGAAGTGATCGTGGAAGAATGCATGGTGTTCGCTGCCCGCATGGAAATGGTGTGGGGTCAGGGAGACCGAGAACACCGGTACTTCTGTTTCCAGTTGCACTTGCATCAGGCCACTGACCACCGACTGGGCGACGAATTCGTGACGGTAGATACCACCGTCCACCACCAGTGCGGCGGCGACGATACCGGCATAACGGCCGGTCTTGGCCAGCAGTTTGGCGTGCAGGGGCATTTCAAAGGCGCCGCCGACTTCGAAGAAATCGATGTCCGATTCCTGGTAGCCCTGAACGAGCATTTCGGCGAGGAAGCCTTTACGGGATTGGTCGACAATATCCTTGTGCCAGCAGGCCTGGATAAACGCGACGCGCTCGCCATGATGGTTTTTGCTTTTGCTGTCGATAGCGGTGGGTTGCATGTTCTGACTCCTGTTTAAGAAAAAAACAGGGCGTTATGAATCGAATGGGATTTAAGGGTACGCATGCGCGAACAGGCGCGCGGCCCTTAGGTGCCAATCCCGTTCTCTCTTCATCCGGACTATGACCGTCGGCCCCGGGATCACACCGGGTCTGCTGACCTTGTCGCCGTCCCGCGTGAGCAGTTCGAGGCGCCAAGCGCTCGCGGGCTATACACATTGCGTGTAATTACCGCCGGTGGGGAGTTACACCCCGCCCTGAGAACGTTACCGCCAGAACCCTGGCGGCGGAGAGTTTTTAACATGGTTTTTCAAAAACTGCACGAGCGCCGTATCGATAAGCTATATCGGTTTGTTTGGTTGGTATTCGATTGAGTGCAGACGGGGCTTGATATTCCTCGGCTTTGCCCGCAGTAATCACTCACAAAAGGACTTATCCAACTTGCCCGAGGCCTGCTTCATGACTGTGATTGACCTGCGTAGCGATACTGTGACCCAGCCCACCCCCGGCATGCTCGATGCGATGGCCAGTGCCGTCAGCGGCGATGACGTCTACGGTGAGGACCCCAGCGTCAATCGTCTGGAAGCCGAACTGGCCAAGCGCCTGGGGTTTGCGGCCGCGTTGTTCGTGCCCACCGGCACCATGAGCAACCTGCTGGCGTTGATGGCTCACTGTGAGCGCGGCGAGGAATATATCGTTGGCCAGCAGGCCCACACTTACAAATACGAAGGCGGTGGCGCGGCGGTACTGGGCTCGATCCAGCCGCAACCGCTGGAAGTGCAGGCAGACGGCTCCCTGGATTTGAAGCACGTGCTGGAAGCGATCAAACCGGACGATTTCCACTTCGCCCGCACCCGCCTGCTGGCACTGGAAAACACCATGCAGGGCAAGGTGTTGCCCTTGGATTACCTGGCCCAGGCGCGGGCCTTTACCCGTGAGCATGGTCTGGCTCTGCATCTGGACGGGGCGCGCCTCTATAACGCAGCAGTCAAGTTGGGGGTAGACGCGCGGGAGATCGCCCGGCATTTCGATTCGGTGTCGGTGTGCCTGTCCAAAGGCCTCGGTGCGCCGATTGGCTCGGTGCTATGCGGCTCCACCGCGCTGATCGCCAAGGCCCGCCGTTTGCGCAAGATGGTCGGCGGCGGCATGCGCCAGGCCGGTTCTCTGGCGGCAGCCGGGTTGTATGCGCTGGATCAACAGGTGCAGCGCCTGGCTGACGACCACGCCAACGCCCAGTGGCTGGGGGACCAATTGCGCAAAGCGGGGTATGAGGTGGAGCCGGTGCAGACCAACATGGTCTATCTGCGCGTCGGTGACCTGGCCCCGGCGCTCCAAGCCTTTGCCGCCGAACGCGGGATCAAGTTGAGCGCCGCGCCGCGCCTGCGTATGGTCACCCATTTGGATGTGAGCCGGGCTCAGATTGAGCAGGTGCTCAAGGCATTCGTCGATTTTTCGCGCAAATGAGCGTGTTGACCGTCTAATTGAGCTTCTCTATCGCATAAACACGCTGTACCACCGGCAAAGGGCCGATATAATGCGGCCTTTTGCCGTCGCTCCGTCTGATGATGTTGCGCACTGGCCTTTGGCCGCAGCCTCCGTGGAAGAACCTAATGAAAAGCGCAGAAATCCGTGAAGCCTTCCTTCGCTTCTTCGAAGAGCAAGGTCACACCCGTGTCTCCTCCAGCTCCTTGATCCCAGGCAATGACCCGACCCTGCTGTTCACTAACGCGGGGATGAACCAGTTCAAGGACTGCTTCCTGGGCCAGGAAAAACGCGCCTACACCCGCGCCACCAGCAGCCAGAAGTGCGTACGCGCCGGCGGTAAGAACAGTGACCTGGAGAACGTCGGTTACACCGCTCGCCACCACACATTCTTCGAAATGCTGGGTAACTTCAGCTTCGGTGACTATTTCAAGAAAGACGCGATTACCTTCGCCTGGACCTTCCTGACCGGCGTGTTGAAGCTGCCCCAGGAAAAACTCTGGGTCACCGTGTACGCCACGGACGACGAAGCGTATGACATCTGGACCCAGCACATCGGCGTGCCCGTCGAGCGCATGATCCGCATCGGCGACAACAAAGGCGCGCCGTATGCCTCCGATAACTTCTGGACCATGGGCGATACCGGCCCGTGCGGCCCCTGCACCGAGATTTTCTACGATCACGGCGCCGATATCTGGGGCGGCCCGCCAGGCTCGCCGGAAGAAGACGGCGACCGCTATATCGAGATCTGGAACAACGTGTTCATGCAGTTCAACCGCACCGCCGATGGCGTGTTGCATCCGCTGCCGGCGCCGTCGGTGGACACCGGCATGGGCCTGGAGCGGATCAGTGCGGTGATGCAGCACGTTCATTCCAACTATGAAATCGACCTGTTCACCAACCTGCTGAGCGCGTCGGCGGCGGCCATTGGTTGCGCCAATGAAAGCCAGTCTTCGCTCAAGGTGGTGTCGGACCACATCCGTTCCTGCGGTTTCCTGATCGCCGACGGTGTGCTGCCGTCCAACGAAGGCCGTGGCTACGTGTTGCGCCGCATCATCCGTCGCGCTTGCCGTCACGGTAACAAGCTGGGCGCCACCGGCAGCTTCTTCTACAAAATCGTGGCCGCGCTGGTTGCCGAGATGGGCGAAGCGTTCCCGGAACTCAAGCAGCAGCAAAGCAACATCGAGCGTGTGCTTAAGGCCGAGGAGGAGCAATTCTCCAAGACCCTGGAACACGGCCTGAAGATTCTGGAGCAGGACCTGGCTGAGCTCAAAGGCACCGTGGTGCCGGGCGACGTGGTGTTCAAGCTCTACGACACCTATGGTTTCCCGATGGACCTGACCGCCGACATCGCCCGTGAGCGTGAGCTGACCGTCGATGAAGCCGGTTTTGAGCGTGAGATGGAGGCCCAGCGCGTGCGTGCGCGTTCCGCCAGCTCCTTTGGCCTGGACTACAACACCCTGGTCAAGGTTGACGTACCGACCGAGTTCACCGGCTACAACGCAACCGTTGGCTCGGCCAAGATCGTTGCCATTTACAAAGACGGCAAATCGGTCGACGTGCTGAACGAAGGCGACGCAGCGGTGGTGGTCCTGGACCAGACGCCGTTCTACGCCGAATCCGGTGGCCAGGTCGGCGACTGTGGTTTCCTGAGTTCGACTTCCGGGCGCTTTGAAGTGCGCGACACCACCAAGACCGGCGGTGCGTTCCTGCATCACGGCGTGCTGGTGCTGGGCAACCTGACTATCGGCGCGCCGGTCGACACCCAGGTAGATGCCGATGTACGCCACGCCACCGCGCTGAACCACTCGGCCACGCACTTGCTGCACGCCGCGCTGCGCCAGGTGCTGGGCGACCATGTTCAGCAGAAAGGTTCGTTGGTCGACAGCCAGCGCCTGCGCTTCGACTTCAGCCACTTTGAAGCGATCAAGCCTGAGCAGATCAAGGCCCTGGAAGACATCGTCAACGCCGAGATTCGCAAGAACACCGCCGTAGAAACCGAAGAGACCGATATCGAGACCGCCAAGGCCAAGGGCGCCATGGCGCTGTTCGGCGAGAAGTACGGCGACAGCGTGCGTGTATTGAGCATGGGCGGCGATTTCTCGGTAGAACTGTGCGGCGGTATCCACGCCAACCGGACCGGCGACATCGCCTTGCTGAAAATCATCAGCGAAGGTGGCGTGGCCTCTGGTGTGCGTCGTATCGAAGCGGTCACCGGCGCTGCGGCCCTGGCCTATTTGAATGCGGGTGAAGAACAACTCAAGGAGGCGGCCAGCCTGGTCAAGGGCAGCCGCGACAATCTGATCGACAAACTGTCCGCCGTGCTGGAGCGCAACCGTGCGCTGGAAAAACAGCTGGAGCAGTTGCAAGCCAAGGCAGCCAGCGCAGCGGGCGACGATCTGTCGGCTTCTGCGGTGGACGTCAAGGACGTGAAGGTCCTGGCCGCACGCCTGGACGGTCAGGACGGCAAGGCGTTGTTGGCCCTGGTCGATCAGTTGAAGAACAAGCTCGGCCGCGCAGTGATCCTGCTCGGCAGTGTCCATGAGGATAAGGTCGTTCTGGTTGCCGGTGTAACCAAGGACCTGACTGGCCAACTCAAGGC
>Ga0207650_10000198_pt1 | contig 69296 bp, 67 predicted proteins | sample KBSS63metaG_FD_184325 | JGI IMG/M metagenome (GOLD analysis project Ga0207650, IMG submission 184325) | Switchgrass rhizosphere microbial communities from Kellogg Biological Station, Michigan, USA - KBS S6-3 metaG (SPAdes) (version 2) | ecosystem: Host-associated > Plants > Roots > Rhizosphere...
AAATTGGACTTTCTCATGAATAAAGTGCTGATCGTGGATGATCATCCCGTCATTCGTCTTGCTGTGCGTATGCTAATGGAACGTCATGGTTATGAGGTCGTTGCCGAGACCGATAACGGTGTCGATGCGTTGCAACTTGCACGGGAGCATATGCCGGACATTGTCATACTGGATATTGGGATACCCAAACTTGATGGCCTGGAAGTTATTTGCCGCCTGTCTTCGACCAAGCAGGCTGCACCGTTCAAGGTGCTGGTGCTGACGTCCCAGGCCCCTGGTCATTTTTCCATGCGCTGCATGCAGGCGGGGGCTGCCGGCTATGTGTGCAAGCAACAGGACCTGACCGAGTTACTGAGTGCGATCAAGGCCGTCTTGTCGGGCTACAGCTACTTCCCGAACCAGGCGCTCAACTCGGTACGCTCCACCATGGGCAATGCCAGTGAGGCCGATATGGTCGAGCGTCTGTCCGGCCGAGAAATGATGGTATTGCAGCAGTTGGCCCGGGGCAGGACCAACAAGGAGATTGCCGACGGCATGTTCCTCAGCAACAAGACCGTCAGCACCTACAAGACGCGTTTGCTGCTCAAGCTCAACGCCCGCTCTCTCGTCGACCTGATCGAACTGGCACAGCGTAACGGCTTGGTATAGAGGAGGGGACGCCACCGCGTGTTGCCCGGGCAACCGGCAGAAAAAAGCCTCCGTCAGGGAGGCTTCCGGCCGTCGACCTCTCAATCAGAGATCGAAGTCGTAATCGGCCAGTTGTTTTTGCAAGCGTCGTTCTTCCAGAAGATTGTCGATGGTACGGCGTTTGCTCAAATTGGTCTTGGCGACCTCTGCCACAGGCGTCTCCGTCCCATCGTCATCCGATTCAACGAGGTCGTCTTCCACTTCCAGTTGTTCTTTGCCAGTGCTCATAAGGTTCACTCCGGGCTAAGACTGCCGTTGGCGCTCCTTATAACGATAATCCATGACCGGGTAAAAAAGATTTTTTCAATCGACCGATCAATAAAACCAATGGTCCCTCAATCGTCGGATGTCTTGTCCTTGTATTCGCACAGGTCTTCTATCCGACAGCTGCCGCAACGCGGCTTGCGGGCCTGGCAAACATAGCGTCCATGAAGGATCAGCCAGTGGTGGGAATCGAGCAAATACGGCTTGGGCACGAATTTCATCAACTGCTTTTCCACCTCCACCACGTTTTTCCCACGGGCAATGCCGGTTCGGTTACTGACCCGGAAAATGTGGGTGTCCACCGCCATCGTCAGTTGACGGAAAGCGGTGTTGAGCACCACGTTGGCAGTTTTACGGCCAACGCCTGGCAGGGCTTCCAGGGCTTCGCGGGTTTGTGGCACTTCACTGCCGTGCAGTTCCACCAGCAGGCGACAGGTTTCGATGACGTTCTTGGCCTTGCTGTTGTACAGGCCGATGGTTTTGATGTATTCCGACAACCCGTCCACACCCAGGGCATAGATTGCCTCCGGCGTGTTCGCCACGGGATAGAGCTTGGCTGTGGCCTTGTTGACGCCCACGTCGGTGGATTGTGCCGACAGGATCACCGCAATCAGCAATTCGAAGGGCGAGGTGTAAGCCAGTTCGGTCTTGGGTTCCGGATTGTCTTCGTGAAGCCTGCGGAAAATTTCCAAGCGTTTTGCGGCGTTCATGGGGCGGTGGTTTCCTTACAGGCGTTCGGCATCAATGTGAAGAGTGGGTCCAGGCTTGGGGTTCTGTGAGCAATTATCTCGGACAGGATAAACGATCGTTACGGCGCCCGGCAGCGCTCGTAGCGGGTCACGCGTCGACGTAGGCGTCCACCTGGCGCTGCGTTTCCTCAAGCCTGTGTTGTGCGGCTTTCAGTTGATCTGCATTTACGCCCGCTTGGCGTTGTAATTTGCTCACCTCCGCCCGGGCGTACGCCAGGGCGGTTTTCAGCTGGCGCAGTTGAGCGTCGATGGGGCGTTTTTCCACGCGCTGCAAATCGGGCCGAGGCTGCTGACTGTCAGCCTCTGCATCGTGCAAGGCTTGCTCCGCGCTGGACAGCGCAGCGCTCAGGAGTGCCAGTTGCTGTTCGTCAGCGTTCTGGTCCTGGGCTTTTTTCAATTCGGCGCGCCGCATGGCCAATTGGATTTTTGCGCGTTTGAGTGCGGGGTCTTTCGGCGGCGGCAGGGTCGTCGGGGTGATGACTTCCAATGCTGCAAGTGCCTGCTCTGCTGCTTCGAACTGCTGCTGCAGAACGATCAACTGCGACTGCTGCTCAAAGGTCGGCGGGTGGCCGAACGCCTTCAAGGATTTATGCAGTTGGGCACGGCTCATGGCGAGCGTGATTTTAGCCTGCTTGACCGCTGCCTCTTGGGCTGCCTGAGCCGCATCGGCCGGCACGGGCTGTGTTGGCGCCGAGCGCTTGGCCCGTGCCAGGCGTTCGGCGAGTTTGTGGGCTTCTTCCCGTTGCAGGCGCGCGTTGCGTTGTTCAAAGCGCCGCCGCGCCCGGTCACGTTTCAAGCCGCGTTCATGATGCTCACGATCATTGGTCGCCAAGCCACCCACAATCGGTAGCACGCGGGTCGCTGGGTGCATCTCAATGCAATCGACAGGGCAGGGCGCAACGCACAGGTCACAACCGGTGCACTCATCAATGATGACGGTGTGCATCAGCTTGGCGGCGCCGACAATAGCGTCCACCGGGCAGGCCTGGATGCACTTGGTGCAGCCGATGCACTCGGCCTCGCGGATATACGCTACCTGGGCTGGCGCTTCCCCGCGATGGGTGTCGAGGTCCAGCACCGGCACGCGCAGCAACAGTGCAAGGCCGGCGATGGTTTCCTGCCCGCCGGGCGGACACTTGTTGATTGCCTCGCCTCGTGCGATGCCCTCGGCGTAAGGCTTGCAGCCCGGGTGCCCGCATTTGCCGCATTGGGTCTGCGGCAGCAGCGCGTCGATACGTTGAATCAGGTTCATGCTGTGATCACGGGTATGCCGATTAAGCGAACAGGCGTGTAATGGATTTGTAGGAGCGCGACTTGCCGGCGATAGCGTCCTTGAGATCGCCATTGCCGGCAAGCCGGGCTCCTACAATAGGCCTAATTTACTCGCCACAGGCCCATAGGCTTACTTGATGCGTTGACCCGGCTTGGCACCGCTGTCAGGGCTCAGCAGGTAGATCTCTTCGCCACCAGGGCCGGCCGCCATCACCATGCCTTCGGAGATACCGAACTTCATTTTCCGTGGCTTGAGGTTGGCGATCATCATGGTCAAGCGACCATCGAGCTTGGACGGGTCCGGATAAGCGCTCTTGATCCCGGAGAACACGTTGCGTTGCTCGCCGCCGAGGTCCAGGGTCAGGCGCAGCAACTTGTCGGCACCTTCCACGGCTTCGGCCTTGACGATCAGCGCGACACGCAGGTCCACGGCGGCAAAGGCGTCGAACTCTATTTCCGCAGAAATCGGGTCCTTGGCCAGCTCGCCGTTACCGGCCGGTGCCGATTCGCCGGTGTCGGTCTGGCTGGCAACCAGGTCTTCTTTCGAAGCGTCGGTCATGGCCTGGACTTTCACCGGGTCGATACGGGTCATCAGCGGCTTGAACTCGTTCAACTGATGGTTGCTGAGCAGAGTGGCGTGATCGTTCCAGGTCAGCGGCGCGACGTTGAGGAACGCCTCGGCATCGGCGGCCAGCAACGGCAGCACCGGCTTGAGGAAGATCACCAACTGGCGGAACAGATTGACGCCCGTGGCGCAGATCGCCTGGACTTCCGCCTGTTTGCCTTCCTGCTTGTTCAGCGACCACGGCGCCTTGTCGGCGATCCAGGCGTTGGCGCGGTCGGCCAGGCCCATGATCTCGCGCATGGCGCGGGCAAAATCGCGGGCTTCATAGGCGTCGGCGATGCTTGGCGCAGCGGCCAGGAACGCGTCGGTCAGTTCCGGCGCGGCATTCTCAGCCACCAATACACCGGCGTTGCCCTTGTGGATAAAACCGGCGCAACGGCTGGCGATGTTGACGACTTTGCCGACCAGGTCCGAGTTGACCTTCTGTACGAAGTCTTCCAGGTTCAGGTCGAGGTCGTCGACGCCACGGCCCAGCTTGGACGCGTAGTAGTAGCGCAGGTATTCCGGCGACAGGTGGTCCAGGTAGGTGCGCGCCTTGATAAAGGTGCCACGGGACTTGGACATCTTCTGGCCGTTGACCGTCAAGTAGCCGTGCACGGCAATGCCGGTGGGCTTGCGGTAGCCCGACCCTTCAAGCATCGCCGGCCAGAACAGGGCGTGGAAATTGACGATGTCCTTGCCGATGAAGTGGTACAGCTCGGCGGTGGAATCCTTGGCCCAGAAGGCGTCGAAATCCAGTTCCGGCGTGCGGTCGCACAGGTTCTTGAAGCTGGCCATGTAGCCGATCGGCGCGTCCAGCCACACGTAGAAATATTTGCCCGGCTCGCCCGGGATCTCGAAGCCGAAGTACGGTGCATCGCGGGAAATGTCCCACTGTTGCAGGCCGGCATCCAGCCATTCGGCGATTTTGTTGGCCACGGCGTCCTGCAGGGTGCCGCTGCGCGTCCAGGTTTGCAGCATTTGCTGGAAATCCGGGAGCTTGAAGAAGAAGTGCTGGGAGTCCTTGAGCACCGGGGTGGCGCCGGAGATTGCCGACTTAGGGTTCTTCAGGTCGGTGGGTGCGTAGGTGGCACCGCATTTCTCGCAGTTGTCGCCGTACTGGTCCTCGGTGCCGCATTTCGGGCAGGTGCCCTTGATGAACCGGTCGGCCAGGAACATTTTCTTTTCCGGGTCGAAATACTGGGTGATCGAGCGCGTGGCAATGTGCCCGGCTTCCTTCAACCGCAGGTAGATCTGGCTCGACAGCTCGCGGTTTTCGTCGGAGTGGGTCGAGTGGAAGTTGTCGAAGTCGACCAGGAACTCGGCAAAGTCGGCGCTGTGTTCAGCCTGCACATTGGCGATCAGTTGTTCCGGGGTGATGCCTTCCTTTTCGGCGCGCAGCATGATGGCCGATCCGTGGGCGTCGTCCGCGCAGACATAAATGCATTGATTGCCGCGATGCTTCTGGAAGCGCACCCACATATCGGTCTGGATGTACTCAAGCATATGGCCAAGGTGGATGGAACCATTGGCATAGGGCAGGGCGCTGGTGACGAGGATCTTGCGTGGCTCGGACATGGGGCTCGGCTACTTGATGAAACGGAGGTCGGCCACTATAAAGCGCCGGGAAATTTATTTCACCCCGTGGCGCTGTTTCCGAATCTTCCCAACCTGCGAAAGCATGCCGTTAAGCCGCTGGAACGGTTAGGATAGCCGCCTGTTTCAGTCAGTCTTTTTTCGGGAGTAGCCCATGAGCGCCGTCAATCGCGCAGCGGTGGAAGCCGTCCTTCGCCAGTACACCGACCCCTATTTGAACCAAGACCCGGTCAGCGCCGGCTGTGTACGTGCCATCGAAATCCAGGGCGACCAGGTGTCGGTCCACATGGAGCTGGGCTATGCCGCAGGTCTGTTCAAGAGCGGTTGGGCGCAGATGCTGCAAATGGCCATTGAGGGCCTCGAGGGCGTGCGTTCCGCCAAGGTCGACATCCAATGCGTGATCGCTGCGCATAAGGCCCAGGCGCAGATCCCGGGCCTGGCCAACGTCAAGAACGTGGTCGCGGTGGCGTCTGGCAAGGGCGGTGTGGGTAAGTCCACCACGGCGGCCAACCTGGCCTTGGCCCTGGCCCGTGAGGGCGCGCGCGTGGGCATTCTCGACGCTGATATCTATGGCCCGAGCCAAGGCGTGATGTTCGGCATCGCCGAAGGCACGCGGCCGAAGGTCAAGGACCAGAAGTGGTTCGTGCCCATCGAGTCACTGGGCGTGGAAGTGATGTCCATGGCCTTTCTTACCGATGACAACACGCCAATGGTCTGGCGCGGGCCGATGGTTTCCGGCGCCTTGCTGCAACTGGTCACCCAGACTGCCTGGGGCGACCTGGACTACTTGGTGATCGACATGCCGCCAGGCACCGGTGATATCCAGCTGACCCTGGCGCAAAAGGTGCCGGTGGCCGGCTCGGTGATTGTCACCACGCCCCAGGACCTGGCGCTGCTCGACGCGAAGAAAGGCGTGGAGATGTTCCGCAAGGTCAATATCCCGGTGCTGGGCGTCGTGGAGAATATGGCGGTACACATCTGCTCCAACTGCGGCCACGCCGAGCATCTGTTCGGCGAAGGCGGCGGCGAGAAGCTGGCGACCCAATACGGCGTGGAGCTGCTGGCTTCACTGCCGCTTTCGATGTCGATCCGCGAGCAGGCTGACGGCGGTAAGCCCACTGTCATGGCTGAGCCGGATAGCCAGATCGCCATGATCTATCAGGAGTTGGCGCGTCATGTGGGCGCGCGGATCGTCCTGCAAGAGGCGGCGACGCCCGCGATGCCGACCATTACCGTCAGCGACGACTGAGGTTAATGAAGGGAAAAAGCCTCGACTGTGTCGGGGCTTTTTCATGCGTGGAAAGTGGTCAAGCAGTCGCGACGGCGCTTTTACGCAGTGGGTGGTGTAAGCATTTGCTTACTTTTCCGTAAGTGTTTGGTTTTTTCATCCGCCATGTACGTCCCAAAATCCTGAGAGACTTTTCTATCTAATTGAAATATAACAATTAATTGTTCTTTGTTTGACGCGAAAGGTTGCCGGCCGGCGGCGTGCATCCCGTTGAACTTACTTTGGAACTCTCTAAGATCAGCCCTGTGTCCACGGATTGGCACAACCATCAAGGAACGATGGTTCGAAGGAATGTCGCAGGATGCGATTCATCAGGATGATGAAAAGGAATACAGGGACTAGGGAAAAAATGTGGGCGGGTCATACCGCCCCTTTTTTTGCCTGTAGAAAAGTGAAACCCGCCCTCCAGAAACGCAAAAAGGCCCGCAAGGGGCCTTTTAGGGGGGGCAACGCTATCAGCGTTCGAGGTCTGCAATCTTACCTTTTTTGCCATCCCACTCCGCTGCATCCGGCATCGGGTCTTTGCGTTCAGTGATATTCGGCCAGATTTCCGCCAGCTCGACGTTCAACTGAATAAATTCCTGCATTTCTGCCGGGACTTCGTCCTCGGAGAAAATAGCGACGGCCGGGCATTCAGGCTCACACAGGGCGCAGTCAATGCACTCGTCCGGGTGGATAACCAGGAAGTTCGGGCCTTCGTAGAAGCAGTCCACCGGACACACTTCGACGCAGTCGGTGTACTTGCACTTGATGCAGTTGTCGGTAACGACGAAGGTCATTTCTAATTTTCTCCTCAGGCGGCGGCAGCGAAACCCTTTGTGGCAGGGCTCGCGAGGTTCGGGAGCGATAGTCTGCAGGCCAGGCTAAAAGCCCACAGCATCCCAAACCGCGCGAGAGTCTACCAGCTTGCAAGCGTCTGCGTTATATCCGAACCTGCAGTGCATATAACATTTCGAGCGCTTTACGGGGCGTCAAGCCGTCCAGGTCAAGTTTTGCCAACTCATCCAGCACCGGATGGGGCAGGCTGGCGAACATGTCACTCTGATGCGGTGCGGCCGGTTTGCTGGTGGCTTTGGTTGGGCTGGCGACCACGGTTTCATGGGGCAAGGCCGTGGTTTCCAGGCGGCTGAGGTGTTCGCGGGCGCGGGTAATCACATCGTTTGGCACGCCGGCCAGTTGTGCCACGGCCAGGCCGTAACTCTGGCTGGCAGGCCCCGGCAGCACGTGATGCAAGAACACGATGCGCTCGTTGTGCTCGGTGGCATTCAGGTGCACGTTGGTCACCAGTGGCTCACTTTCCGGCAACACCGTCAGCTCGAAGTAGTGTGTGGCGAACAGCGTATAGGCACGCAAGTGCGCCAGGCGCTCGGCCGCCGCCCACGCCAGGGACAGGCCGTCAAAGGTGCTGGTGCCACGGCCCACTTCGTCCATCAGCACCAGGCTGCGCTCGGTGGCGTTGTGCAGGATGTTGGCGGTTTCGCTCATTTCCACCATAAAGGTCGAACGGCCACCGGCGAGGTCATCGCTGGAACCGATCCGGGTGAAAATCCGGTCCACCAGTGACAGCTCGCAGCTGGCCGCCGGCACGAAGCTGCCGATATGCGCCAGCAGCACGATCAAAGCGGTCTGGCGCATGTAGGTGGATTTACCGCCCATGTTCGGACCAGTGATCACCAGCATGCGGGTATCGTCGTCCAGCGACAGGTCGTTGGCGACGAACGGCGTGGTCAACACTTGCTCTACCACTGGGTGGCGACCTTGCACGATGCGCATGCACGGCTCGCTGACAAAACGCGGGCAGTTCAAGTCAAGGTTCAGTGCACGCTCGGCCAGGTTGCTCAGCACGTCCAGTTCGGCCAGGGCTGCCGCAGTGTCCTGCAGCGGCGCCAGTTGGCTGATCAAGTCCTCAAGCAACGCCTCGTAAAGCATTTTTTCCCGCGCCAGGGCACGGCTCTTGGCCGACAGGGCCTTGTCTTCGAACGCTTTGAGTTCCGGGGTGATAAAGCGCTCGGCGCCCTTGAGGGTCTGGCGACGTTGATAGTCGATCGGTGCCGATTCAGCCTGCTTGCTCGGCAACTCAATAAAGTAGCCATGCACGCGGTTGTAGCCGACTTTCAAGTTGGCCAGGCCGGTGCGGGCCTTTTCGCGGGCTTCCAGATCGATCAGGAACTGCCCGGCGTTTTCGCTCAGGGATTGCAGCTCGTCCAGCTCGCTGTCGTAACCGGTCTTGAGTACGCCGCCGTCGCGGATGATCGCCGGCGGGTTGTCGATGATGGCTTTTTCCAGCAGTGCCGCGAGTTCCGGGTAGGTACCTGCGGTAACCGCAAGCTGTTGCAGGTGTGGCGTATCCAGCTCGGTCATCGCCACTTGCAGTTGTGGCAAGGCCCCAAGAGCGTCGCGCAAGCGTGCCAGGTCACGCGGGCGCGCGTTACGCAGGCCAATCCGCGCCAGGATGCGCTCGATATCGCCGATTTCCTTCAGCTGTGGCTGCAGCTTTTCAAAGCGATAGCCGTCGAGTAGGCAGGTAATAGAGGTTTGTCGCGCTTGCAGTACAGTCAGGTCGCGCAGTGGGCGGTTCAACCAGCGGGTCAGCAAGCGACTGCCCATGGCCGTCTGACAGCGGTCAACCACCGATTGCAGGGTATTATCGCGCCCGCCGGCCAGGTTGGTGTCCAGCTCCAGGTTGCGACGGCTGGCGCCATCGAGCACCACGGTATCGTCGAGACGCTCGTGACGCAGGCTGCGCAAATGCGGCAGGGCGGTGCGCTGGGTTTCCTTGGCGTAGCCAAGCAGGCAACCGGCGGCACCGATAGCGAGTGTCAACGTTTCACAACCGAAGCCTTTAAGGTCCTGCACCGAGAACTGCTGGCATAGACTTTTCAACGCCGAATCACGCTCGAAGTCCCACGGCGCGCGACGCTTTGTCCCACGGCGTTTTTCCGCCGGCAGATCCTTCGGCCAATCATCCGGAATCAACAACTCCACCGGATTGATGCGCTCCAGCTCCGCCAGCAGGTTCTCCCAGCCCTTGATCTCCAGCACGCTGAAATTGCCACTGGTGATATCCAGCACCGACAGCCCGAACAAACGCTCATCGCCCAGCACCGCGGCGATCAGGTTATCGCGACGCTCGTCCAGCAGCGCCTCATCACTCACCGTCCCCGGCGTAATAATGCGCACCACCTGACGTTCAACCGGCCCCTTGCTGGTGGCCGGATCGCCGATCTGCTCACAGATCACCACTGACTCGCCCAGCTTGACCAGCTTGACCAGATAACCTTCCAACGAATGGTAAGGAATCCCACACATCGGAATCGACTGCCCCGCCGACTGCCCACGCGCGGTCAGGGTGATGTCCAGCAACTTGGCAGCCTTCTTCGCGTCTTCATAGAAGATCTCGTAGAAGTCGCCCATGCGATAGAACATCAACTGATCAGGGTGCTGGTTTTTCAGGCGCCAGTACTGCTGCATCATTGGCGTGTGGGAGGACAGATCGGACGTATTTTTACTCATTGGGTCGTAGGCAAATTCGTTGAAGGAGTGGGGCAAATGTGGGGCATTCCGCCCTGCGATTTTGCAATGGGCGCAAGGTTAACACGCGAGGTCGGGGCTTCGCAGGTCGCAAACGGGTAGGTAAAACGCAGGCCGAAAGCCAGAGGTGGGGAGCAGGCTCCAGGCGCCGCTATTTTGCCCTGCGGCCACTGGCGGGGAACAAGCCTCGGATAACCCCGAGAAAAGCGGCAAACAAGTTGATGGAGGTTGCGGTGGTGATAGCGATCAACACGTTGTCGGAAAACGGAGCTTTGCCGGAATAGTAAGTTGACCAACCATTCCACACGAGCAAAACCGACCAAAAGATCACGCCGCAGGCAGCAAACCAGAAAGCACGCCCCGCATACTTCTTGCGCAGCTGCCTTTCGGCCTTCTGATCCTTCAGGTTTTGGTTTCTTTCATCGTCAGCACCCACTGCCTGCTCGCCCCCAGGTTGGGAGTCCTGGTCGGGCCCTGATGCGGGGGGCAGTGTCAGCTCAAGGTTGTCGAGTTCCTCACTCACGGTTGCGGCTCTTTGGGTGAATGAACTCCGCCATTTCCTTCCAGTCAATGGCGGAACCATCCGCTCCCCTGAGTGCCCAGGCGGTGCCTTCCTCGTGGGAGAGGTTGGACAGTTGAGTCCCTGACCACTTGCCGTATTTATTGATAATGCGGTCAATCAGACGCTGGGCGTAGGTATCGCTTTCAGGAATTCTCGGTGTCACGAAGACGATGTCTTCGACGTCGGGTTTAAGGTTGCTGAGCAGCGACGTCACAGGGCGGCTGCCGTAGGACTTCAACTCATGATAGAGCGATGGAATGACCGGGCCGTATTGCCAGCGGGCAAAGTGATCATCCATAAGGGGCAGCTCCCTTTCACGCAGATGCCAGGACTGCGTGTAAAACAGCAGCTTTTGAAGCTTCATTGGAGTCAAGCCTGAAAGCTTGCCTTCTTTGGCGCGTTCAATGAAGGCGTTAGCAACAGCTAGAGCTGAATAAGCCATGAGCACCTCCGAAATGGCTGGCTACGTTGTTATAGAGTTTCATATATAGGCTCGGGATTGTCGACATGCAATGGCGTCGGTTGACGGGCGCCGTGTCGTATCCCGGGCAGGCTGGAAAAGTTGAATCAAGTGTGGCGGATAATAGTGGGCTGAATACTGTTTGTATAGACAGTGTTTCGTGAGGATTTTAGTGGAATACTGATAAATGCATAGATTATGCAAATTAGCATTTGCCAACCCCAAAATCTCCCGCCATTATCCCCGTTATGCAAAAACGCAACGTTTCTATCGTCTTAAGAGAACTGCTGGACCGCGACCGGATCTCCCCCACGGAGCTTCACCGGCGTACCGGCGTGCCTCAATCCACGTTGTCCCGGATTCTCAGCGGCAAGATCGTTGATCCGTCGGACAAGCACATCTCCCGCATCGCCGAGTACTTTCGCGTCAGCACCGACCAGTTGCGCGGGCGCGCGGCGGTGGGCGCCCTGCGCGATGACGGGCGCGACCCGATGCATTCGGAACTCAAGGACATAAGCCTGTGGGATGACGACACACCCGTTAATGATGACGAGGTGTCGATCCCCTTTCTGCGCGAGGTTGAATTGGCTGCTGGATCAGGAAGATTCGTCATCGAGGAAAGCGAGAAGGCCAGCCTGCGGTTCGGCAAGCGCAGCCTGCGGCATAACGGTGTGCAGTTCGATCAGGCCAAGTGCGTGACGGTGCGTGGCAACAGTATGTTGCCGGTACTGCGTGATGGCGCGACGGTCGGGGTGAACGCGGGCAAGAGTGGCATTGGTGACATCGTTGATGGCGACTTGTATGCCATCAACCACAATGGTCAATTGCGCGTGAAACAGCTCTATCGCTTGCCTTCCGGGATTCGCCTGCGCAGTTTCAATCGCGACGAACACCCGGATGAGGACTACAGCTTCCAGGATATCCAGGATGAGCAGATCAGCATCCTCGGTCATGTGTTCTGGTGGGGCATGTACGCCCGTTAACCTCCTTGCGTAAGACAAAGCCCGCCCATGAGCGGGCTTTTTTTCGCCTGTGGCAAATCACCGAACCCTTGGCCTGCAAGGCTGAAAATGCATTTGTGCAATTCACGCCAAAAAATAAATGCATTTGTGCATTGACTGTATATGCATACATGCATATTCTTCGTCTCAAGCCAGCCAACAAGGTGGTGGAGGCGGCAAGGATGCTGCCAAGGAAGACAAGGAAGGCACGCAACATCGGCAAGGACGCCATCTGAGCGATGGCAGGGATGCCAGGCAAAACCGGCAAGGATGCCGACGCTCTTTAGTTTTACCGCTTCAAGAACAGGCAGCGATGAACCGGCCTTAACGGTTCAGAGGGTTGGCAACTGACCCGGGTGTGCAGCGTAAAGCACCAGAAGCAGTTATCCGGCAGACAGGGATCGTGGTCGGAAAAACATTGAGGAAAGGTCCGTACCGCGCCAGTAGCGCCGAAAGACCGAGGACATCATTACTGAAAAGCCCGGGCAACCGGGCTTTTTGGAATGCCTACCTACACATGGATTTACCCAAGAGCCGGCTCTGTGCCGGTAGTGCTCAGCCAGGAGGCGTGACATGACAAACGAGCAGCAAGCGTTAGCGGAAATGCCTATCTGGCTGGTGATCGTACTGGCCCTGGTCGGCGGGGTGTCTGGCGAGATGTGGCGCGCCGACAAAGAGGGAGCCCGTGGTTGGTCGCTGGTACGGCGCCTGGCGCTGCGTTCTGGGGCGTGCATGGTCTGCGGCGTGTCGGCATTGATGCTGTGCTACGCCGCCGGCATGTCGATCTGGACCGCCGGGGCCATCGGTTGCCTGACCGCCATGGCCGGTGCGGACGTGGCCATCGGCCTTTATGAACGCTGGGCGGCCAAGCGCATCGGGGTCAACGAGGCCCCGACCTCTCGCCCTGATCAGCAGTAACCGCTGCAAGGATGCAAGCAGATGACACTTCTTGAAAAACCTTCCCAATTGCCCATAGCGATTGGGGACGCACTGAAAAGCGCGTTCCCACAGCTGCGCGTTGGCAATCACCATGATTTTCCCGACACGGGCGATAAAACCGGCATCTTGATCAGCGTGGAGCGCAACGGCCCTGGCGTTCGCTCCCTTGCTGGGCGTAAGGCCCATGCCTTGTCGGTTTCACTCAGGGCCACGGTGGCCAGCGGGTCGGCACCGTTTGACGCGTGCGACCTGGCCAGCCAAATGATGGACCTGGCCCTGGATAACCGCTGGGGCCTGCCGCCAGACCAGTGCGACCTGCCCACCGCGATTGTCGCGGCACCTTCCGCACTCACCGGCGCGGAAACGGACTACGACACCTGGAGCGTGTCCTTTACCCAAAACCTCTACCTCGGCCCGTCACTGCTCGACGATCCCACAGGCAAACCGCTGTTTGCCTGCACGTGGGAGGTCACGAACATCGACGATCCGGACCAATATCGCCCGCTGCAGGAGTAGCCCATGTTCGATGCACTGCTACGCATGCAACTGGGGCCGATCGTCGAACGCCTGGCGGAAATGGAAACTCAGCTGGAAGACCTGTATCGACGCGCAGAGAGCTTTTGCCGGATTGGCGTGTGCCAGGAGGTCGACGCCGCCAGCAATACCTGCAAGGTCAGCCATGGTGATTTGCTCAGCCCGGCGATCCGATTCTTCAACCCAAGCGCTGGAGCGCAAACCGAAACGCGCATTCCTTCAGTGGGCGAACAATGCCTGCTGCTCAATTACGGCGGTGGGGAAGGGGGCGCGCAGTCAGTGGCGTTGTTCGGCCTCAACAGCAGTCTCTTTCCGTCGGTGTCCGCCGTTGCGTCGCTGACGCGGCGTCGCTACCAGGACGGCACCCAAAGCGACTACGACGACGCCAGCCACCTGTTCAATTGGGTTAACGGCCCGACCACGTTCAGCGGCTCCCGCGAGCAGGTCGACGTCAAGGTCGGTGCCGCCAGCCTGACCATGAATGCCCAAAGCATCACCCTGCAACTCGGCGCCACCGGCGTGTTGCTGGATGCCGCCGGCGTGCATTTGAGCGGCCCGGTGGTGGATCACCAAGGCCGCGTGATCAGCAGCGCATAAGGATTTGCCATGATCGGAATCGATAGGAACACCGGGGCAGCCGTCGATGACTGGCTGCAATTCGTGCAGCGCGCCACCCGAGCGCTGACCACCCCGCTGGGCACTCGGCAGAAACGCCCGCTGTACGGCTCGATGATCCCGCAACTGCTCGGCCAGAACCTCGGCGACGACCTGTTGATCCTCGCCCAAAGCCACGCCGCGCAGGCGTTCTACAACGCCCAGAACGGCATCGCCGACTTTCAACCCCAGGTCATCGTCGCCACCCGCCAGGGCGCCGGTTTGTTGCTGCGTTTTGCCGGCACCTGGAAAAACCGCCAACAATCCTTCGAGGTCGTGACATGAGCATGTTGATCCCTGGCCAGAACCAACTGGCGGAACCGGCCCTCATCGCTGTCGATGAGTTCGAACCCTTGTTGGCCGAGTTCAAGGCCTTCTTGGTCGACTACGTCGCCATCCGCGCGCCGCAAAGCGCGGCCAAACTCAGGGTCAGCCTCGACAATGAAAGCGAACTGCTGACCCTGGCCCTGGAAGCGTTTTGCGTGCGCCTGCAAACCCACGAGCGCAAGTACAACGCCCGCATCAAACAGATGCTGGCGTGGTGGGCCACCGGCAGCAACCTGGATGCACGCCTGGCCGACATGGGCCTGGAGCGCCAGGTGCTCGACCCCGGTGACCCGGCCGCCTTCCCGCCGGTGCCGCCGGTGCTGGAAAGCGACGACGACGCCCGCCTGCGTTACTACCTGGCCCCACACGCCCCGGCGGCGGGTTCGCGCATGCAATATCGCCGCGAGGTGTTCACCCTGGGCGAGCGGCCGTCGGTCAAGGTGCAAAGCGCCACGCCGGGTGTGGTCACCGTCAGCTATACCTTTGACCCGGACGGCTATGCGGCTCAGGTCAAGGACGGCAACGGCCGACGCATCGCCCCCGGCGAGGTGATGGTCACTGTGCTTTCAAGAGACGGTGATGGCACCGCGTCTGCCGATTTGCTTGACGGCGTACGGCGACATTTCGCACGACCCGATGTAAGGCCGGAAACCGATCTTGTCACCGTCCAAGGGGCACAGATCCAGCGCTATAAAATTCGTGTGGTCGCCAAGATCAACGCCGGTCCTGATTCGGGGTTGACCCAAGTGGCTGCTCAGCAACTGCTGCAAACCTACGCCGACTCCTGCCATCGCCTGGAAGGCCGAGTCGACCCAAGCTGGATCGACTACGCCATCCACAGCGCCGGCGCCGCGCAACTGCAGATCCTCGAACCGCTGGAGCCGATCATCAGCTCGGCATTCCAGGCTCCGTACTGCACGGGCGTCGAGGTGGAGGTGCGTACGCTATGAGTGAACCCAAAGCGAGCCTGTTGCCTGCCAACAGCTCACCGCTGGAAAAGGCGTTGGACCTGGGCTTCGGCTATTTGCTGGAACGGGTGACGCCACCCTTCCCTCAACTGATGGACCCGGATCACACACCGGCGGCGTTCTTGCCCTACCTGGCAGCGGACCGCGCGGTGAACGAATGGAGCACCACGGCCCCCGAGGCCGAGAAGCGCCTGACCGTCAAACTCGCTTGGCCTACCGCACGGCAGGCCGGCACCCGCCAAGCCCTGGAAAACGCCGCCAAGGGCCTGCAACTCAGCCCCGAAGTGCGCGCCTGGTACGAGCAAAAACCGCCCGGCGTGCCCTACAGCTTTGCCGTACGCGCCTGGACCGAATTGCCCTACAGCGAAACCATCGACGCCCGACTCGACCGCCGCTTGGCCGACGCCAAAAGCGAGCGCGACATCCTGTCGATCTCCGTGGGCCTGAGCGCCTCCGGTCGCCACAGCATCGGCGCCGCCACGCTGTGCGGCGAACTCACCACGATCTATCCCAACGTGCTGGCAGGGGTCGAGGCCTCAGGGCGCGCCTTTATGGCGGCCGGCCTCTACACCGTCGAAACCACCACCCTTTATCCACAGGAGCACTAAATGGCTGACTATTACACCCTGCTCACCGACGCGGGGATCGCCTACGAAACCGCCTGCAAGGCCGCCGGCGTGCCGATCAAACTGGCGCAGATCTCCGTCGGCGACGGCAACGGCGCTGTTTATAACCCTGATGCCAGCGCAAAAGCGCTGAAACGCGAAGTCTGGCGCGGGCCGTTGAACGCTTTATTCCAAGATGAGAAAAACGCCAACTGGTTGATGGCCGAAGTCACCATCCCGTCGGATGTGGGCGGCTGGTATGTGCGCGAAGCCGGTTTGTGGACGGATACCGGGATTTTGTATGCCATCGTTAAATACCCGGAGTCGTATAAGCCAGTGTTGGCGACGTCAGGATCGGGGAAGGAGTTTTATATTCGCTCGATTTTCGAGACGAGTAATGCGGCGATTGTGACGTTGTTGATTGATGACACGGTGGTGAAGGCTACTCGGGCTTGGGTGATGGATTATCTGGGTCGGCAGTTGGCTGAGGGAACGTATACCAAGGCTGAGATTGAGATGCTGATTGCTCAGTCTTCAGCGTTGCCTGTGGGGTCTATGGTTGCGTTTCCAGTCGATAAAGTCCCGGTAGGGTTCCTGGAAATTGACGGTAGCGTGAAGAGTGCCACGGCCTATCCTGATTTGGCGAAGTTTCTGGGTACGGCCTTCAATAAGGGTGATGAGGGCGCGGGCAATTTCAGACTGCCAGAGTCGCGTGGGGAGTTTTTGCGTGGGTGGGATCATGGGCGTGGTGTGGATGCTGGGCGCTTAGCGGGTAGCTATCAAACTGACCAGTTCAAGAGTCATACGCATGAGTACGACACTATGCAGGGCGGAGGGGCAGCGAATAGTGTCTCCGACACGATAGCTGCTCAAAGTAACGCAACTTCGCAAACGGGTCATATTACTGGTGGGGCAGGCGGGAGTGAAACACGTCCGCGTAACTTGGCTGTGATGTGGTGCATCAAGGCTTGGAATGCGCCAATCAATCAGGGAAATATTGACGTTGCGGCGCTTGTCCGAGAGTTAGATACACTTAAGTCGGCGATCCCGGTTGGCTCAATTGTCTCCTTCCCTATCGCAACAGTACCAATTGGATATTTGGAACTAGACGGCAGTGTACAAAGTATTGCGACATATCCCGACTTAGCTGCGTACCTTGGTTCCACATTCAACACAGGTGGTGAGTCGATTGGTTTCTTTCGGCTTCCTGATTATCGTGGCGAGTTTCTTAGGGGTTGGGATCATGGGCGTGGCGTAGATTCAGGGCGCCTCATTGGTAGTTCGCAAAAAGGTACATTGCAGACTTTTGACTACAGCTCTGATAGCCCGGCAACTTCAGGTCTTTGGCATACAGGGCTCGATGCTGGTGCTGCGAGTGCTCATGGTTTGGACTCGGTTGTGCAAAGCAGCTATCCGACGAGTTATGTTGTTTTCGGTAACGGGACCCAAACAATACAGAACATAGGTTTAGGGGTGATGCGTCCCCGAAACATGACAGTTATGTGGTGTATCAAAGCCTGGAACGCTCCAATTAATCAAGGAAACATCGATATTGCGGCGCTGGTACCTTTCACGTCGCAGTCTACGGAAATCAATCAGGGTACGGCAAAAATCGCAACACAGCCGTTGACGGATACCGGAACAGATGACGCGACTATCGTAACCCCGAAGAAAATGCGGTTCGGCTTCCAGTTCATTAAGGGAGTCAACGGAGCGATAATTTTTCCAACTTGGCTGGGTGGCTGGATTATTCAGTGGGGATCAACTCCTGAGATCCCTAACGCTACGGCAGCTACGTTCAATTACACCGTGCCTTTCCCTACTGCCGCGATTTGTCCGGGGGCTTTTCGTCGAACCCAAGGTAATAACTCGGCCACCGTATCCACGACACTGAGTCAGATCACCATCAACAACCGTCCGCATTACACACCTGATGTATCGGGCACTGCGAATCTTTACTATTTCTTTTGCTTTGGTTATTGAGGGGGCGCAATGCGCAAGTTTCTAGCTTTGAATGACAATCGAGAAGTGATTGCACACTTGATTGAGGGGGTGCATGAAATCCCGTTAGGTGCCGCCTTGATGGATGGCGAACTCTGGTATGAAGTTACACAGGACATTGGCTGCACTTGGCATGTGAGCGACGCTGGGGTTCTATCAAAGCGCTCCAAAGTTGACTTTCTTAAAGATCCCGCAACGTTCGAACGTGAGTGGCGCGGTGCTGAGTTGGCTGCCGTCATATGGCTGCGCGAACGTCACCGTGACGAGCAGGAACTTGGCGGAGAAACGACATTGTCCGCCGAGCAGTTCGCAGAGTTGCTGGCCTATATGCAGTCCCTGCGCAACTGGCCCCAATCGCCCGACTTTCCAGATAGCAGGCATCGGCCCATAGCCCCACCTTGGATCGCCGAGCAATCCGAATAAACGCCGCGCACTGACTGGGCGTTTTCTTTCCCGATCTGATACCCGCCGCCTTGAGCGGCTTTTTTGTGCCTGGAGATCCTACTATGCCCACCCGCCAAACCTACACCGTCCTCATCCCATTCCCCACCGGCGCCGGCCATTGGTCCACCGTCGGTCAGGAATTGGAGTTGCTGGACGTTGAAGCATCCGCCCTGCGCACCGCTGGCCGTCTGGAACTCACCAGCGTCCTTAACGCCACCCCGGCCAAAAAGGCCACTACCAAGAAGGCTGAATAACCATGGCTGAGGTTCTGAACTTCGAGCACAACGGCATCACCGTGAATGCCACTGAATCTCCCGAGGCCATGGGTGGCCTGGGTGACAACGTGATTGGCCTGGTCGGCACTGCGCCGAAGGCCCATGCGTCGATCCCGAAAAACGCGCCGTTCCGTATCAACAGTTTCACCACCCAGGCATTGCTGGACCCCACCGGTACCGAGTCGGGCACGCTGTTCCACGCGGTCTACCAGATCCTCAAGGTGGTCAAGGTGCCGGTCTATGTGGTGATCGTGGAGGAGGGCGCGACCCCGGCGGACACCCTCAACAATGTAATCGGCGGTGACGAGCCGGTTACCGGTCGCAAGCTGGGCCTGGCTGCACTGGCCAGCGTGCCGGAAGACCTGACCATCATCGGGGCTCCGGGCTTTACCGGTACCAAGGCCGTGGCCGGCGAGTTCGCCTCGTTCGGCAAGCGCATCAAGGCCCGCGTGGTGCTGGACGGCAAAGACGCAAGCGTTGCCGACCAGGTGACCTACAGCGGCGAACTGGGCGGTGCCGACCTGGGCTTCGACCGTTGCCTGCTGGTGCACAACATGCCGTCGGTGTACTCCAAGGCGGCGAAGAAGAACGTGTTCCTCGCGCCATCGTCCCTGGCTATCGCGGCGCTGGCCAAGGTCAAGCAATGGGAAAGCCCGGGAAATCAGGTGACGTTCGCCGAGGACGTTTCCCGCGTGGTTGAGTACAACATCCTCGACACTTCGACCGAAGGCGACCTGCTCAACCGTTATGGCGTGAGCTACTACGCCCGCACCATTCTCGGCGGTTTCTCGCTGCTGGGTAACCGCTCCATCACCGGCAAGTTCATCAGTTACGTCGGCCTCGAAGACGCCATCAGCCGCAAGCTGGTCAAGGCCGGCCAGAAAGCCATGGCCAAGAACCTCACCAAGTCTTTTATGGATCAGGAGGTCAAGCGCATCAACGATTGGCTGCAAACCCTGGTCGCCGACGAAACCATCCCCGGCGGCAGCGTGTACCTGCACCCGGAGTTGAACAGTGTCGAGAAGTACAAGAACGGCACCTGGTTCATCGTCATCGACTACGGCCGCTACGCGCCAAACGAACACATGATTTATCAACTCAATGCCCGCGATGAAATCATCGAGCAGTTCCTGGAGGACGTTCTCTAATGTTTACCAACCGAGTCAGACAGGCCATTGCGGCCACCCTTCAAGGCCTGCCGTTGTCCGCGACGGTGGACTCCTTCACGCCGCCGAAGATCGAGTTCGAAATGGAAGCCATGACCGGCGGCCGTTTCATTGCCGAAGAAATGGCCAGGAGTGGCAAGCCTTTGACCGCCACCTTGATTCTGCAAGGTGCCGGCCCGGAAATCATGCTGGCCTTGGGCGTGCGTCTGGGCGATGACATCCTGCTCAACGTGCGTGAAGCCGGCCAGGACCAGGACGGCAAGACCTATTTCACCTACCACACCGTTGGCGGCAAGCTCAAATCCTTGAGCGAGGCGGCGATGGTGATGAATACCAAGGCCACCACCACGCTGGAGCTGTCCTGCCGCACCTACAACCGCCTGGAAAACGGCATTCCGGTGATCGACATCGACGTGCGCACCCAGAAGTTCGTGCTCAACGGCGTCGACATTCTCGGCGATGCCCGCCGCGCCGTGCTGATGCCGTAATCCCCCGGGGGCGGGTTCGCTCGCCCCCTACTTCACCAAGGAGCTGCCCCATGGCCTGGATGCCACCGCTGCACCGCCTGCTCTCGCCGATCAACGCCGACACCGGCGCGACGATCGAACAGGTGCAACTCAAGCCGCTGTACTACGCCGCGCAAAAAGAAGCGCTGGCCCGGGCCGGTGATGACGAGGACGACCAGTTCTTCGAACTGGCGAAACTCGCCACCGGCCTGTCGGAAAAAGAGCTCGACCAACTCAAGCGCCCGGACTACGTGACCATTGCCCAATACGTACACGAGATGTCGACACGTCCCGCGTCGTTTTTCCTCGGCACGCCGGCGGAATCGGGCCACGACCAGCCCGTCCACTTGCTGCTGCCCCTCGATGCCGCCGGCCGTACCTTTACCGAGTTGTCCCTGGAAATGCCCGCCCTGCGCGCGACCAAGGTGATGAAGAAACTCGCCACCAACAAAGAGCGCGCCGAGTTCATCACCGCTCACTGCAGTGGCTTGATGATCCCTGATCTTGCCGGCTTGACCGTACCCGACTGGACCGAACTGCAGGCGCGCATCGACGATTTTTTAAATCAACCGGCGGCCTTCTTTCGCAACGCGACATCGAAGTGATCCTCGATGTGGTGCCGCTGGTTTACTCGGTAACTGAAGCGGAGATCCTCGACTGGGATGCCGCCAAAGCATTGCGCCGCTACGACATCGCGATCACTCGCCTTGGGGTTAAACAGGAGTAGAGCGGGATGCAGGAAACTAAATATGGGATCAAGCTCGCCCAGGAGGACTTCCGCTGGATGATCGGCGAGGCCGATCTCGGCAATGTGCTCGCACCGTTTTCCACCCGTGCCGCGGCACCTGTGAGCCTGGAGGCTGCCTCGCAGCCACAGTTGGAGCTGCGCTCTACGCTGGTCACACTCAGTGTGGACATCAACGCCTTGACCCAAGAGCAAGTGCGACTGCGCGAGACGTTGGAGACGCTTAACAGTACGTTGTTCATCAACAGCGATTCCCTGGCGCCCAGGGCGGCTGATGTCGCCGCGAGTGCGTTGAAAGATGAACCCAAGGCGCCCGCTGAGGGGGCTGTGATGGGCATGGTCAAGGCTGTTGGCGGCGAATTGTGGGATGCGCTGAAAGGCAAACTCGCAGAAAAGGCCATTGATGGGCTCCTGGACCCGATCAGCAAGAAGGTCAAAGGTCGCAAAAAAATCGGTGGGGGTGGTTCAGGCCTACTTAACCTGTTCGGGCAAGCCCGCCAGGCCCTGGGTGGCTCGCCACCAGGCATTCAGTCGGGTGCGACCTCGCAAGGCTTTCAGTCCTTTGCCGGGACAAGCGTCGCAGCGCCAAGGCTCAGCCTGCCAAGCGGCCCCTCGGGTGCCTTGACCGATACCGTTGCCACGCTCGGAACCGTCGGCATCCGGCGGCTCGCCCCCTTGAGAACCGCCGAAGCCGCCCTGGACGTGATCCAGGGCGTACGCAACGGCGATGCCAACGCCGTCGGTTCCGGCCTGAGTACTGCCGGTGGAGCCTGGGCCGGCGCCTCTGCCGGCGCAGCCATCGGCACTCTGGTTTTACCCGGCGTAGGCACTGCCGTCGGCGGCGCGATCGGTGGTCTGCTGGGCAGTGAGGCGGGCGCCTGGTTGGGGGACAAACTGTTCGGTTCGAGTGATCGCTTGCCGTCACCGAACGCGGTCAGCAAAGAACTCAACCATGCGCGCCCGGACAACGTTCAAGTCTCGATCGCCCCCAGTATCCAGATCACCGGGGTCAATCCTGCCGACGCCCAGCAGGTGGTCAACCAGGTTATCCAGGCCCTGCAATTCCAATGTGTGCCGATGCTCACCGATGCGTTGGGGATCCGGCGCAACGCGGCTTTGGCCGATCCAGGAGGTGATTGATGCGACAGCAAATGGTACTGGGCGCCTTTATTTTTGGCCTCTCCCGAGGGTTTGCCTATTCCACGTTGGCCCGTAGCAGCGATGGCGGCTGGAGCGACCTGGCGATAATCGCCAGCAAGCCGCAGTCGCGGCAGAGCGGCCAGAAGCTGGAAAAACTTACGTTCAGTGGCACGGCCATGTACGGCATCGGTATGCAGCGACTGGATGAATTGCGCGCGCTGCAAAATCAGCGCACGCCGTTGCCGCTGGTGGATGGGATCGGCCGTAACTGGGGCTTGTGGCGGATCAACTCGGTGATGGAAACCCAGAACAATGTGATCGATGACGGCACCGCCATGGTCATGACCTGGAGCCTTGAGCTGGAGGAATTCGTCAATGCGTAGAGTGCGAAGTATCGCCGGTGATTCGGTCAACCTGCTGCTCTACCGCGAGCTTGGGCGTTGCGATGATGGCGCCGAAGAAACCTTGTGGCGCCTGAACCCGGACCTTGCCGAGTACGGGCCGGTGCTTCCGGCCGGTGTGTGGGTGAGCGTGCCTGAAATGCAATCGCGGCCGACTGCGTTGCAGCCTGTTCTGGCATGGGATTGAGGAGGTTTTATGGCACAGGGATTTACGCCGATCGTGGAGTTTTACGGCGCCAACGCGGCGTTGCTCAATCAACGCATCATGCGTTGGAGTCACACTGACGCGGCGGGCATAGAGTCTGACCGGCTGGAACTGACGCTCAATATCGAAGGCCTTGAAGGCCTGCCAAGCTTGAGCGGCAAAGTCGGCATGCGCGTGGGTTACTCGGAGTCGGGGCTGGTAGAGAAGGGCGAGTTCGTCATCACCCAGCGAACCCCCGTGCTGTTTCCCATGCGCCTGATGATCGTGGCGACGGCCGCGCCTTTCAGCGTGGGCGACCCACACGGCTACCGTCAGCGTCGTTCCGCCAGTTACGGGCCTACCACGCTGGGGGCGCTGTTTCGGCAATTGGTCGGCCGGCATGGTTTTTCACCGCGTGTGGCGCCGTCGCTGGAGGGCATTCCGATTGCCCACATCGACCAATCCAACGAAAGCGATATGGCGTTTATCACGCGTCTGGCCAGGCGCTATAGCGCGGTGACCAAACCGTTCAACGAGCTGTATGTGCTGGCAGAGGCCGGGCAAGTCAAATCGCTGTCCCTTCAACAACTGCCGGAAGTGAAATTGTCCGTGACCCAGGACAACCGCCCCGGTGACCACGCCTTCATCACCGCCACGCTCAATGACAACGCGCGCTCCAAATACGGCGGCAGCCGTGTCACCTGGTGGGATGTTGCCGGGGGCAGGCAGCGCGTGGTTGAGATCGGGGTCGCGCCGTTCAAGACCGTGCGCCAGCGGTGTCAGAACGAAGAAGAAGCGCGTGCCGTCGCCGAAGGTGAGTTGCGCCGTGTGGGGCGGGAGGGGCTGGAGCTGTTGATCGATTGCCCCGGCAACCCGTTGTTGGCCGCCGAAGGGCTGTTGCGCCTGGACGACACCTGGCCGGCGTACATGCAGGGGCAATGGTCGATAACCAAGGTCATCAATGTGGGCGACCCGGTGACGGGGTATCGCAGTTCGATCACGGCCGGTGGTTTGTCCACCTAGGGGGCTTTCAAGGTGAGTGTGGTGGTGATAACTCAGCCTCAATTGATTCAAATCATGCCAGGAGCCCGCCGTGTAGCGGGCCTTTTTTTACCCGCGTTGAATGCGGCTTTCATTCGTTACGAAATCAACAGCGTGCAGCGTGCCGCTGCTTTTCTCGCGCAGATCGGCCACGAGTCCGGCGAACTGCACTACGTGCGCGAACTCGGCAGTGACGCCTATTTGAGCAAGTACGATACCGGTGCATTGGCTGCGCGCTTGGGCAACACGCCCGAGCCGGATGGCGATGGCCAAAAGTACCGAGGCCGCGGGCTGATCCAGATCACCGGTCGGCGCAATTACCTCGCTTGCAGCCAGGCGCTGTTCGGTGATGAACGATTATTGCGTGAGCCGGTGTTGCTGGAGCAACCCCAATGGGCTGCCGAGTCCGCCGCCTGGTTTTGGCAGAGCAATGGCCTGAACGAGCTGGCGGATAAGGATCAGTTCACCACCATCACGCGGCGTATCAACGGCGGGCTCAATGGCCTGGAAGACCGTTTGCGCTTGTGGGCGCGGGCGAAGGCGGTGTTATGCGCTTCTTAGGCGTATGCCGCCTCATCGGCGCGTGCTTGCTGGTGGCGCTGACCTGGCAGGTGCAGGCCTGGCGCCATGCTGCGCAGCTTGAACATGTGTTGATGGCGCAGGCGCAGGCGCTATCTGCGCAAAGCCAGGCAGCCTTGCATCAACAGCAGGCTGAACACGCCAAACGGCTGGCCCTAGAGCAACAGCTCAACGCCAGTGACCAACACCATGCGCGGGAGTTAAGCGATGCCCAACGTCACCAAGCTGCTCTGCGCGACCGCCTGGCCACTGCTGATGTGCGGTTGTCAGTCCTTCTCGACGCCACCGAGTCCACCAGTGGCTGCACAATGCCAGCCTCCGCCCCCGCCGGCAGCGTGGTTCATGCAGCCACGCGAGCCCGACTTGACCCGGCGCATGCTCAGCGAATTATCGGCATCACCGACGACGGAGACAACGCCCTGATTGCCTTGCGGGCCTGTCAGGCCTATGTGCGCGCGGTCGCCCGTTAATCTCTTGTTCCAGTCTGTCGCTTGCATGAGCGATTTGCTCCTGTAGGGTAGGCAAATCCCCGCCCACTTCTGGAGACGACCGTGAAGGAAATCACTCAATTGGCTGCCGAACTGGGTCGCCGCTTGCAGGTGCTCAATGCGCATGTCACCACGGCCGAGTCCTGCACCGGCGGCGGTATCGCGGAAGCCATCACGCGGGTCCCGGGAAGCTCGGCCTGGTTCGAGGCGGGTTACGTCACGTATTCCAACCGCCAGAAGACCCGGCAGTTGAATGTGCCGGAAACGTTGTTTCCAAAAGTCGGCGCGGTCAGCCAGGAAGTGGTGGAGGCGATGGTCCGTGGCGCACAGGAAAAAAGCCTCGCGCGATTTGCCGTAGCGGTCAGCGGCGTGGCTGGGCCGGACGGTGGTTCGCCGGACAAACCGGTGGGTACTGTATGGCTGGCCTTTGGCGTTGGTGACGAGCTGACGGCCGAGCTGCAGCACTTCCCCGGCAACCGCGACGAGGTCCGCCGACAAACGGTAAAGGCCGCGTTAGAGGGCTTGTTGCGACGAGCTGCAGCAGAAATAGAAAATCAGGGGTAGGCGATCTCCGATCTTTGTGGAACAATACTGTCTACTTATACAGGTGTTGGCCGCCCCGGCCTTATTGATTACGTGAGGACTTTAATGGACGACAACAAGAAGAAAGCCTTGGCTGCGGCCCTGGGTCAGATCGAACGTCAATTCGGCAAGGGTGCCGTAATGCGTATGGGCGATCACGACCGTCAGGCGATCCCGGCTATTTCCACTGGCTCTCTGGGTCTGGACATCGCGCTCGGCATTGGCGGTCTGCCAAAAGGCCGTATCGTTGAAATCTACGGTCCTGAATCTTCCGGTAAAACCACCTTGACCCTGTCGGTGATTGCCCAGGCGCAGAAAATGGGCGCCACCTGTGCGTTCGTCGACGCCGAGCACGCCCTCGACCCTGAATACGCCGGCAAACTGGGCGTCAATGTTGACGACCTGCTGGTTTCCCAGCCGGACACCGGTGAGCAAGCCCTGGAAATCACCGACATGCTGGTGCGCTCCAACGCCATCGACGTGATCGTGGTCGACTCCGTGGCAGCCCTGGTACCCAAGGCTGAAATCGAAGGCGAAATGGGTGACATGCATGTGGGCCTGCAAGCCCGTCTGATGTCCCAGGCGCTGCGTAAAATCACCGGTAACATCAAGAACGCCAACTGCCTGGTGATCTTCATCAACCAGATCCGTATGAAAATCGGCGTGATGTTCGGTAGCCCGGAAACCACCACCGGTGGTAACGCGCTGAAGTTCTACGCTTCGGTCCGTCTGGATATCCGCCGTACCGGCGCGGTGAAAGAAGGTGACGAGGTGGTGGGTAGCGAAACCCGCGTTAAAGTCGTGAAGAACAAAGTGGCACCGCCTTTCCGTCAGGCTGAGTTCCAGATTCTCTACGGCAAGGGTATCTACCTGAACGGCGAGATGATCGACCTGGGCGTGCTGCACGGTTTCGTCGAGAAATCCGGTGCATGGTATGCCTACAACGGCAGCAAGATCGGCCAAGGCAAGGCCAACTCAGCCAAGTTCCTGGCGGACAACCCGGACATCGCTGCCACGCTTGAAAAGCAGATCCGCGACAAGCTGCTGACCGCAGCGCCAGACGTGAAAGCTGCCGCCAACCGTGAACCGGTTGCAGAAGTTGAAGAAGCTGACACTGACATCTGAAGCAAACGATGACTGTTGTACTGGATACACTCGTCGCCGTTCGGCGCACCGCAATGGACCTGCTCGCTCGCCGCGAGCATGGTCGAGTCGAGCTGACGCGTAAATTGCGTCAGCGCGGCGCGGAGCCCGAGATGATCGAAACTGCCCTCGACCGCTTGACGGAAGAGGGGCTGCTTTCCGAGTCTCGTTACCTTGAAAGTTTTGTCTCCTACCGAGCCCGCTCCGGCTACGGCCCAGCGCGCATCCGTGAAGAGCTGAGCCAACGTGGTCTGCAACGTGCGGACATCGACCTTGCCCTGCGTGAGTGCGGTATCAGTTGGCAGGCGCAGCTGGAAGACACCTGGCGACGCAAGTTCTCTGGCCATCTTCCGATTGATGCCAGGGAGCGTGCGAAGCAGGGGCGATTCCTGAGTTATCGCGGGTTTTCTATGGAGATGATCAGCCGCTTGCTGAGCGGTCGGGATATGGACGCCTGAGTATCTTGGTGTACAGGCCGTTGTGGTGAGCGGGCGTACCGTGGCTAAGGCGCTTGCCGTGGCGAGGGGGCTTGTTGTGGCAAGTGAGCTAGCTGTGGCAAGGGAGCTAGCTGTGGCGAGGGAGCTTGCTCCCGCTGGGCTGCGAAGCAGCCCCATCACCATAACCCCATCCCCCCCACTGAGCCCCCCCAAAAAAGACCCACTATGAAAATAGTGGGTCTTTTTTTTTGCCCTCAAAAAATCAAGCCGGCTCCGGTGCCACCCGCTGCTGCGCCTTCCCCTGAGCCTGCGCCCAGTTCTCCGGCAAGTTGATGTAATCCACCAACTCGCGCAACCGCCCCTGATCGCGACCATTGAAGTTGAACACCAACCGCGTCAAATGGCCGAACCTCGGCTCATCATGCTCCTCGCCGGTGTACGCAAGCTGCTGAAACTCCCCGCTCAACCGCAGGCTGGCAAACTCACTCTGCAGATGGGCCAATGCCCGGTCACTGAGTGGGTGATGCATGCGCACCACAAACTCCCGCTTCAACCAGCGTGTGGAGTGGAAGTTGGCATAAAACTGGTTGATCTCTTCAACCGCCTCTTCGGCGCTGTACACCAGGCGTACCAGCTTGAGGTCGGTGGGCAGGATGTAGCGGTTGGCTTCCAACTGGCTGCGGATAAAGTCCAGGGCGCCTTGCCAGAACCCGCCGCCTGGCGCGTCCAGCAGCACCACCGGCACCAGCGGGCTCTTGCCGGTCTGGATCAGTGTCAGTACTTCCAGCGCTTCATCCAGGGTGCCAAAACCACCCGGGCACAAGACCAATGCATCGGCTTCCTTGACGAAGAACAGCTTGCGGGTAAAGAAGAAGTGGAAAGACAGCAGGTTCTCCGTGCCATCGATGGTCGGGTTGGCATGCTGCTCAAACGGCAGCGTGATATTGAACCCCAAGCTATGTTCCAGGCCCGCGCCTTCGTGGGCGGCGGCCATGATGCCACCACCGCCGCCGGTGATCACCATCAGGTCCGAGCGCGCCAGTGCAGCGCCAACTTCTCGGGCCAGGGCGTACAGCGGGCTTTCCACCGGGGTGCGTGCCGAACCGAACACGGTGACCTTGCGTCGGCCCTTGAACTGTTCCAGCACGCGGAAGGCGTGGTCGAGTTCGCGGATGGCTTGCAGGGTGATTTTGGCGTTCCAGCGGTTGCGGTCGTCCTGGGCCATGCGCAGCACGGTGAGGATCATGTCGCGATACAGAGGGATATTAGGGCTGTTGGGAGCGATCAGCTGGAGTTGGGCTTCGACCTGCTGTGTAAGGTCGGCGCCGTTTTCTTCAAAATGCCGGAGCAGGCTGTCATTCGGTTCGTAAGGCATTCAACTTCTCCTTCTTCACAGAGGCGGGGCCTGCGGCGAGAAATTCGTCCGGCGGCCGCGACACTGCATGTGTCGCTGCATGCCCAAGGCATTGCACATGTTCGCCAGGCGGCAAACGGGCTCTGTATGTTCCTTGTGATTTAAAAACCTTTGCACTGCACGTCGCAGGAGGGCAACCCTCTTTTGCCCTGAAAATGTTACAGAACGGCGTGAAAACCGTTGTGAACGGGCGGTTGGGATGGCTTGATCATGGGCCGAAAAACCCTTGGCTGGCAACCGCTTATTGGTCACTCATCAGGGAGTTTAGCCGCGTACAGGGCGTTGAAGCGGGGGGAGTGCGCGCCACCGGACAGCAGCGCGCGACGGTCAGGCCAAGGTTACTTTTTCTTCTTCGCCGCAGCCGGTGCCGGGCAATCCGCTTCGACGAACTTTACCGATGCCACAGGACGGTTGGTCTTGTTCTCGGTGATTTCGTAGCGCATCACCGCGCCCTTGGCCATCAGCTCGCGGTAGCCTTTGTTCAGGCACACGCTCTGGCCCAGTTGGAAATACACCGCCTTGGGGTTGGCGCGCATCTGTTCGGCGCGGTCGGGCAAGACGCTGAGGTGATCGATCAGCTGCATGCCTTCTACGGTGTAGGCGACTTCCAGGGTTTTTTCGTCGATTTCCCGGGGCAGGTCCTTGTTGCTCTCCGCCGCGACGCTTTGCAGCTTGCGGTTCATTTGGGCCTCCAGCAGCGAGGCCGCCTGGGCGCACACGGGCAATACCAGCGCGAGGGCGACGGATGGGGCGACAAAACGCAGCATGGAACGCAGCATGAAACTCTCCTGATTCGGTTACTGGTGCATAGACCAGCCACTGCGCTGTGCGTTCAGTGGCGCGCAATTATAGGTGAGCCCCTGCCACTACAGCCAGGCGTATCGCTGGTAAACTGCGGCCACTTCCGCCTTCCACGAGTTTTTACCGTGTCGATTTACCCGTTCCCACGGCGCATCCGATGAGCCACGCCGTTTCCCGCCTGCGCACCCAGCGCCTGGCCCGCGCCGTCCGGCCGTTCCTCAACCGTGGTTCGCGTGCCGAGCGTTGCCCTGGCTGCCGGGTCATCCCTGAATACTGCCTGTGTGCCTGGCGGCCCAAGGTCGCGGCGAAATCCGCCATGTGCCTGCTGATGCATGACGTTGAGCCGATGAAACCCAGCAACACCGGCTGGCTGATCGCCGATGTCATCGACGACACCACGGCGTTCGCCTGGTCGCGTACCGAAGTTGACCCTGAATTGCTCACTTTGCTGGCCGACCCACAATGGCAGCCCTATATCGTGTTCCCCGGCGAATTCGTCGCGCCCGAGCGTGTCGTCAGCGAAGTGACGGTGGCAGAGGGCAAGCGCCCATTGTTCATCTTGCTCGATGGCACCTGGAGTGAGGCGCGCAAGATGTTCCGCAAAAGCCCCTACCTGGAGCATCTACCGGTACTCAGCCTGGCGCCGGAACAGCTGTCACGCTACAAACTGCGTCGTTCCAAGCGCGACGACCACTTCTGTACCGCCGAAGTCGCCGCCCTGTGCCTTGAGCTGGCGGATGACCAGGCCGCCTGCGAAGTACTCGACGCCTACCTGGACGTGTTCAGCACCCATTACCTGGCGGCCAAGTTCCAATTACCCCTGGACCCGACGGACATCGTCCATACTCGTCTTGCGCCCTATGTAACGGCGGTATAACCAGACGACGTTTGCATGATGGCACCCTAAACCCGCACGCCGCTAAAATGCCCATGGGCGTAGTGCTTGACCCCCCAGGCTACGCTGGGCATGCTGGGCGCCGATTGGGGTGCAACCGTGAATTTTTCGACGTCGTTCCAGGGGCTTTTGACGTTGAGCGTGCCCTGTGGCGATAGCTGCCTGGCTGTCGCCTTGTGTACTGGCGAACCCTGAACCCATCAGGGCTCCCATAAAAAACAGGATCATTTAATCAATGGCCACATACGAAATCCTGATAGCCGACGACCACCCGCTGTTTCGCAGCGCGCTGCACCAAGCAGTGACCCTGGGCCTTGGCCCGGACGTGCGCCTGGTCGAAGTGGCCAGCATTGCCGAGCTGGAAGCCCGCCTCACCGAAAAATCCGACTGGGACCTGGTGCTGCTCGATCTGAACATGCCCGGCGCCTACGGTTTCTCCGGGCTGGTGCTGTTGCGTGGGCAATACCCGCAGATCCCCGTGGTGATGGTCTCCGCCCAGGAAGAGGCCGATGTGGTGGTGCGCTCCAAGGAGTTTGGCGCCAGCGGTTTCATTCCCAAGTCCAGTGCGATGGAAGAGATCCAGAAAGCGGTGCGCGCCGTGCTGGATGGCGATGTGTCCTGGCCGCCGCAGGCGTTTGAAGAAATCAATGTGTCCGACGAGGCCAAGGCCGCCCGTGATGGCCTCGCCAGCCTGACGCCCCAGCAGTTCCGGGTGCTGACCATGGTCTGTGAGGGCTTGTTGAACAAGCAGATTGCCTACGAACTGAGCGTGTCGGAAGCGACGATCAAGGCCCATGTGACGGCGATTTTCCGCAAGCTGGGCGTGCGTACACGTACCCAGGCGGCGCTGCTCTTGCAACAACTTGAGTCAATTTCGCAGCACTAGGCGTTCACCGCTTCACGCTTTTTTGACTTTGCGTGATCTAGTTTCCCCACTCCTTTGGTTCAGTTGCCTATCTCTATGTCGCCTTTCAAGGGTCAAACCGGTATCAAACGTATTTTCAATGCAGGGGGATATTCCCTGGACGGCCTGCGCGCAGCGTTCACCGGCGAGGCGGCGTTCCGCCAACTGGTGCTGCTCAACGTGATTCTGATCCCGGTGAGCTTTTTCCTGAATGTCAGCCGGGTCGAGCGGGCCTTGCTGATCGCCGTGTGCCTGCTGGCGTTGATCGTCGAGTTGCTTAACTCGGCGGTGGAGGCGGCGATCGACCGCATCTCCCTGGACCGCCACCCACTGTCGAAAAACGCCAAGGACATGGGCAGCGCCGCCCAGTTCGTCGCGCTGACCATGATTACTCTGGTGTGGGCCGTGATCCTGGTCTGACCCTCAGGCAATGCTCGGCAGCACGATCTCGTCGCTGCGCTGGACCCCGGCGGTGAAGGCGCGGCACAGCTCCAGGAACTCGCGCATGGCCGAGGTCTGGTACTTCTGTTTATGCCAGATGAAGTAGAACTGCCGGGCCAGGTCCAGGTCCGGGGTTTCCACCGGCACCAGGCTGCCACGGCGGAATGCATCGCGCAGCGCCAGCCGCGAAATGCAGCCGATCCCCAACCCTGACTCCACTGCACGCTTGATCGCCTCGGTATGTTCCAGCTCCAAGCGGATATTCAGCGTGCTGCGGTGGTGGCGCATGGCTTGGTCGAACGTCAAGCGCGTGCCCGAACCCTGTTCACGCAGGATCCACGCTTCGTGGGTCAACTCATCCATGCTCGCCATGCCACGCTTGGCCAGATGATGCTGCGGCGCACAAAACACCACCAATTCATCCTCGACCCAGGTTTGCACCTCGATATCCGGGTGGCTGCAGTCGCCTTCGATTAGACCCAGGTCAATTTCGTAATGCGCGACCTGGTGCACGATATGGGCAGTGTTCTGCACATGCAGCTTCACCTGGCTCTCGGGGTGCTGTTGCATGAAGCTGCCGATCAGCAGGGTGGCCAAATAGTTGCCGATGGTGAGGGTAGCGCCGACCGCCAGGGAGCCAAAGCCGGACTTGCCGTTCAGCAGGTCCTCGATCTCCTTGGCCTGGTCCAGCAGCGCCACGGCCTGAGGCAGCAACTGGTGGCCGAGGGCGTTGAGGCTCAGGCGTTTACCGGCGCGGTCGAATAATTGGCAGCTGGATTGACGCTCCAGCTCAGTAATGGAAGTGCTGGCGGCGGATTGAGATAAGGCCAGAAGGCCAGCAGCGCGTGAGACGCTTTCCTGCTGGGCGACGGCGACGAAGACTTGCAGTTGACGGAGAGTAAATCGCATATCGATATAACCGATAACCCTTATCTTAATAATCCAGTTAACAGATATTGTCGCCGCCATTAGAATGCTGTGCAATTGCGCATCCACACCTTTGGCGCAGACCCATTTCCAGGAGTTCCCCGTACATGAGCAACATGAACCACGAGCGTGTCCTCAGTGTTCATCACTGGAACGACACTCTGTTCAGCTTCAAGTGCACCCGCGATCCGGGCCTGCGCTTCGAGAACGGTCAGTTCGTGATGATCGGCCTGCAACAGCCCAACGGCCGCCCGCTCATGCGCGCTTACTCCATTGCCAGCCCGAACTGGGAAGAGCATCTGGAGTTCTTCAGCATCAAGGTGCCGGATGGTCCGCTGACCTCCCAATTGCAGCACTTGAAGGAAGGCGACGAGATCATCATCAGCAAAAAACCGACAGGCACCCTGGTGCTTGACGATTTGAAGCCGGGCAAACACCTGTACCTGCTCAGCACCGGTACTGGCCTGGCGCCATTTATGAGCGTGATCCAGGACCCGGAAACCTACGAGCGTTTCGAAAAAGTGATCCTGTGCCACGGCGTGCGTTACGTCAACGAAGTCGCTTACCGCGAGTTCATCACCGAGCACCTGCCGCAGAACGAATTCTTCGGCGAGGCCCTGCGTGACAAGTTGATCTACTACCCGACCGTGACCCGCGAGCCGTTCGAAAACGAAGGCCGCCTGACCGACCTGATGCGCAGCGGCAAGTTGTTCAGCGACATCGGCCTGCCGCCGATCAATCCTGAAGATGACCGCGCCATGCTGTGCGGCAGCCCAAGCATGCTGGACGAAACCAGCGAAGTGTTGAACAGCTTCGGTCTGAAGGTTTCGCCGCGCATGCGTGAGCCGGGTGATTACCTGATCGAGCGCGCGTTCGTCGAGAAATAAACACCGGTCAAAAAAATGTGGGAGGGGGGCAATCCCCCTCCCACATTTTGTTTCCGGTTTATTCAGTTAGCTGGCAGCACTTCAAGCACACAAATCACCCCAGCCTCCGGATAGTGCCAACGCACATCCACATCCCAGAATTGCGCACCGTATTCCCGCTCTGGTCCCGGTGTCTGGTACGCCGGCCGTGGATCCTGCGCCAAACACTGATCGATCAATTCCACTAGTGGCTCGCCAAGGCGCTGGGCATGGCCTTGTGCCTGTTGCAGGGCGGTCTTCAGCCACTGCACGGGGATCAACTGCGGCGCACCGCTGGCGATGTCATTGGTGGCCGTGTCGACGATGTCGGCATACGGCACATACGGCTTGATATCCAGCACCGGCGTGCCATCCAGCAAGTCGATCCCGGAAATCCACAACCGCCCCGGTTCCACCTTGTCCAGCTTCACCACCGACTGGCCAATGCCATTGGGTCGATGGGTCGCGCGCGTGGCAAACACGCCCATGGACGTGTTGCCGCCCAGGCGGGGAGGGCGCACTTTCAGGCGGGGTTTGTCTTCCAGCGCCTGGTGGAACAGGAACAGCAGCCATACATGGCTGACCTGTTCCAGGCCCTGCACCGCGTCACCGCCGTCGAATGGCGCCACCAGCTCCAACACACCACGGGCGGCGGGCGCCAGCTGTGGTTGGCGTGGGATGGCAAACTTCTCCTTGAAGCAGGAGCGCACGAACCCGACGGGCGAGACGTTGTAACTCATGGCTTACGCACGAACCCGCAGCGTCAGGCCCTTGAGGAAGTTACGCAGCAGCTGGTCGCCACAGGTCCGGTAGTTGGTGTGGCCGAACTTGCGGAACAGCGCGCTCAGCTCAGGCTTGGACACCGGAAACTCGGCGGCCTTGAGGATCGCATGCATGTCGTCTTCCTTCAGTTCGAAGGCCACGCGCAGTTTCTTGAGGATGATGTTGTTGGTCACCGGGGTCTCGATCGGCTGCGGCGGGCGGCTTTCGTCCTTGCCGCGCTTGAAGATCACCAGGCCATCGAGGAAGTGGGCCATGACCTCATCCGGGCAGAACACGAAGCCTTCTTCCTCATCTTTCTTGAGGTAGGTCAGCAGGTCTTCTTTGGTGACTTCCATGCCGCCGAGCTGGGTGATCTCGACCATCTTGTTGTCGCTGATGTCGAGCATGTAGCGCACGCTGCGCAGTACGTCATTGTGAATCATGGTGGGCAATCCTGGTTTTCAACGGTGGACACCGCCCAGGCAGGCGATGTCGATAATAGGGGAGCGGCTTAGAACTTCTCTTTGCCGGATAGGTACCGCCATTGGCCCACTGGCACTTTGCCGATGGACACGCCGCCGATGCGGATGCGGCGAATAGCGATAACCTTGAGGCCGACCGCTTCGCAGAACAGCGCGATGACACCCGGCTGCGGGTTCTTCATCGCAAAGCGCAGGCGGTTCTCGTTCTGCCAGCTGGCTTTGACCGCCGGCAGCTCTTTGCCTTTGTAGGTCAGGCCGTGGTTAAGGCGGTTGAGGCCGTGGGCAACCATGTCGCCTTCGACCTCCACCACATATTCCTGCTCGATCTTGGCGGCATCGGCGGTCAACTTGCGCAGAATCTTCCAGTCCTGGGTAAATACCAGCAGGCCGCTGGCCTTGGCTTGCAGGTCGGCGCTGGCGGTCAGGCGCAGGAAGTGGCCCTTGAGCGGGCGCTTGCTGAAGCGGTGCTCTTCGGACAGGGTCTCGGCGCTGATCGAGGCCATCGCCGTTTCTGCGTCCATACCTGCTGGCGCGTGCATCAGGATGGTCACCGGCTCGGGCACGGTGGCCTTCGCTTCGGGGTCGAGTTCGACTTTCTGGGTGGTGACCTTGAACTGCGGCTCGTCGATCACTTCACCGTCCACCGAGACCCAGCCGCCTTCAATGAACAGCTCAGCCTCCCGACGGGAGCAACCGACCAGTTCGATAAGGCGTTTGGAGAGGCGTATGGGGTCAGTCATGACAAGGGCCGTAACAAAAGGGGGCGGCTATTGTACCTGCCTGGCGCCGGTTAATCCCGGCCCCATTTCAGTGCTTTGTCTTTTTGTGGGCGCTGTGTTTCGTCAGCCACTGCGCTGTTGCTGCTGGCACAAACGCATACGCAGTAACGGATACGGCTGTCCCAGGCCATCATGCTCCGTGCGTCCGATCACCTCGAACCCCTGTTTGAGGTAAAAGCCCAGCGCCTGGGGGTTCTGCTCGTTCACTTCCAGCTCGTCGGCGTTCATATGCTCGATCGCATAGCGCAGCAATTGCCGGCCAAGGCCCTGGCCCCGGTATTTCGGGTCGATAAACAACATTTCGACTTTACCTGTGGCCACCCCGGCAAACCCGGTGATGCGTTGGTGCGAGTCTTTGGTGCAAATCAGCATCACCGTGTCCAGATAGTGAGTCAGCACCAGGTGCCTCAGGTGCTCGATGTAGCTATCCGGCAAAAAATCATGGGTCGCCCGCACGGAGGACTCCCATATTTCAGTCAGTTTTTGATAATCGCTGGTTTTAGGTGTGTGGATAACCGAATGCCGACGCATGCTCGCTGCCCCTGCCGATGATTGGCGATGGGCAAACGATAGACCTAAAAAAGTCCCACATCTTGATCAGATGCAGGGCTTTTTACAGGGTTACCGATCAGTCGCGCTTTTCAGCCCACAGGTCGTATTCGTCGGCGTCGGTCACGGTGCACCAGACCTTGTCGCCCGGCTTCAGGCCGCTGGCGTCGTCGATAAACACGTTACCGTCGATTTCCGGCGCATCGAAGAAGCAACGGCCGACGGCGCCTTGCTCGTCGACTTCATCGATCAACACTTCGATTTCCTTGCCGATACGCAGCTGCAGACGCGCCGAGCTGATGGCCTGCTGGTGCGCCATGAAGCGCTCCCAGCGGTCCTGCTTGACGTCGTCCGGCACCACGGCCAGGTCCAGCAGGTTGGCCGGGGCACCTTCGACCGGCGAGTACTGGAAGCAGCCAACGCGGTCCAGTTGGGCTTCGGTCAGCCAGTCCAGCAGGTACTGGAAGTCTTCTTCGGTTTCGCCGGGGAAGCCAACGATGAAGGTCGAACGGATGATCAGTTCCGGGCAGATCTCGCGCCAGTTCTTGATGCGCGCCAGGGTTTTGTCTTCGAAGGCCGGGCGTTTCATGGCCTTGAGCACCTTCGGGCTGGCGTGCTGGAACGGGATGTCCAGGTACGGCAGGATCTTGCCGGCGGCCATCAGCGGGATCAGTTCGTCCACGTGCGGGTACGGGTAAACGTAGTGCAGGCGCACCCACACACCCAGGCTGCTGAGGGCTTCGCACAGTTCGGTCATGCGGGTTTTCACCGGCGCGCCGTTCCAGAAACCGGTGCGGTACTTCACATCGACGCCGTAGGCGCTGGTGTCCTGGGAGATCACCAACAGCTCTTTGACGCCGGATTTGACCAGGCGCTGGGCCTCATCGAGCACGTCACCGACCGGACGGCTGACCAGCTTGCCGCGCATCGACGGGATGATGCAGAAGCTGCAACTGTGGTTGCAGCCTTCGGAAATCTTCAGGTACGCATAGTGGCGTGGGGTCAGCTTGATGCCTTGCGGCGGCACCAGGTCGATCAGCGGGTTGTGGTCCTGGCGCGGCGGCACTACATCGTGCACGGCGTTGACCACCTGCTCGTACTGCTGCGGGCCGGTCACCGCCAAAACGCTCGGGTGCACGTTGCGGATAGCGCCTTCTTCCACGCCCATGCAGCCGGTCACGATGACCTTGCCGTTTTCCTTGATGGCTTCGCCGATCACTTCCAGGGACTCTGCCTTGGCCGAGTCGATGAAGCCGCAAGTGTTGACCACCACCACGTCGGCGTCCTGGTAGGTGGACACAACGTCATAGCCTTCCATACGCAGTTGCGTGAGGATGCGCTCGGAGTCGACCAGAGCCTTCGGGCAACCCAGGGAAACAAAGCCAACCTTGGGGTTGGCTTTTGCGATGGTGGTGGACATGTCTAACCTCGGTATTGAATGACGCCGCCAGTCGGGCACGACAGGGCTGCGGATGGGCACTTGGTGTGCCTCTGATCAAAAAGTGCGCAATTCTAGCGACGGGCAGCGCACTTGACCAGCTTTATGCAGGGAAATGCGACGAGCGCTGCAGTGGGTCATTCGCACGGACCTTACCCCGCTCTTAAACCCGGATGTCTTGCTCCGCGCGGTGCGAGACAACTTTAGACATGCCTACACCTAACGCCTGAAGCACTTTCAGGAGGGTGGAGAGCTTTGGATCGCCGCCGACAGCGATGGATCTGTAGAGATTTGCTCTATTGAGCCCCGTGTTCTGCGACAAACTCAGCATGCCTCCACGCGCTTCCGCGACTCGACGGATAGCGACCAGGAAGGCGTCCTCACCCCCTTCCTCATCGATTTCCTCAAGTGCGACAGAAAGATATTCGAGGGCAAACGCTTCGTCGTTTCGAAGCATTTCAAGAACGCTATCCTCATGAGAACGAGTACGAGTGGTCATTGTTGCTGCACCTTGTAAGATTTCCAGAGAGCCTTGGCCTGATTGATGTCGTTCTGTTGTCTGGCCTTTGAGCCACCGCCCAATAGGAAAACAATTCTTCGATCCTGAATTGCGTAATACACGCGAAACCCAGGTCCGAAGTCGAGCTTCATCTCAAAGACCCCATCACCCACCGGCTCGGTAATGCCAAAGTGCCCAAGGGCCGCTCGGTCCACTCTTGTGGTGATTCTTGCTTTCGCACGCGCGTCTTGCACGGTGTCTAGCCAGGCTTGGTAGATATCCACGCCATTGACGGATAGTACGTGTTTCACTTCGTACATTCAGGACTGTACCTTAAAAGAGACAGGGCGATGATTGAGTTTCTATATCGACTGCGCGCGCCATGCAGGAGCACGATTTATTGATCGGGTAAGCCAGCCGGGGAGTGCCCGCTTACGCCGCTAAGGCAGCACTACTGAGCCGGGCCAAAATATACGGCCGGCCGTAATGTGATCAATGCAGGCGAAAAGACTCCAAAATGCCCTGACCACTATCAATGACAGCAGAAAACCGAGCCCAAATCACTTCAACAGCGAAATGCGACGAGTGCTGCGCTATGCTTCGCGCCGTTGCGGGTAGGTAAAATCCTAAGGTCAACAAAACGTCTGTTACGAGAAGTAAAACAGCGCATGCTAGGGTCAGCTTAGATGCGTTGTTTATAAAAGACCTCAGGTCAAAGGGCAGGAGTGGTTGATGGGTCAGGCAAGTAATCAGGCAGCAGGTGCCGAGCAGTCAAACGCCAAGCCGATTGGCATGCTGGTGGCAGCGGTCGGGGTGGTGTATGGCGATATCGGGACCAGCCCGCTCTACACCCTTAAAGAGGTGTTCAACGGCGGTTATGGAGTTCAGGTCAACCACGACGGTGTGCTGGGGATCCTGGCGCTGATCTTCTGGTCACTGATCTGGGTGGTCTCGATCAAATACATGCTGTTCGTGCTGCGCGCCGATAACCAGGGTGAGGGCGGGATCATGGCCCTGACTGCACTGGCACGACGGGCAGCGGGGGAGCGCAAGAAGCTGCGCAGTTTCCTGGTGGTGTGTGGCCTGTGCGGCGCGGCGCTGTTCTACGGTGACAGCATGATCACCCCGGCGATTTCCGTGTTGTCCGCGGTTGAGGGCCTGGAGTTGGCCTTCGACGGTCTGGAAAAATGGGTCGTGCCCATCGCCCTGGTGGTACTAGTGGCGCTGTTCCTGATCCAGAAGCACGGCACCGACCACATCGGCAAGCTGTTCGGGCCGGTGATGGTGACCTGGTTCCTGGTGCTGGGCGGCCTCGGTGTGTATGGGATCACCCTGCACCCTGAGGTGCTCAGTGCCATGAACCCGATGTGGGCCGTGCGATTCTTCGAGGCTCACCCTGGCATTGGCGTGGCCATCCTCGGCGCGGTGGTGCTGGCGTTGACCGGTGCCGAAGCGTTGTACGCCGACATGGGCCACTTCGGCCGCAAACCCATCGCTCGGGCCTGGTTCATCTTGGTGCTGCCGGCGCTGGTGCTCAATTATTTCGGCCAGGGCGCGATGCTGCTCGGCGACCCTGAAGCCGCGCGTAACCCGTTCTACCTGCTGGCGCCGAGCTGGGCGCTGATCCCGCTGGTGGTGTTGTCTACCCTGGCGACGGTGATTGCCTCCCAGGCGGTCATCTCCGGCGCATTCTCGCTGACCCGCCAGGCGATCCAGTTGGGTTACATCCCGCGTATGCATATCCAGCACACCTCCAGTGCCGAGCAAGGCCAGATCTATATCGGCGCGGTGAACTGGTCGCTGATGGTCGGCGTGATCCTGCTGGTGCTGGGCTTCGAGTCCTCCAACGCCCTGGCGTCGGCCTACGGCGTCGCGGTGACCGGCACCATGCTGATGACCACCATCCTGGTGTCGGCGGTGATGCTGCTGCTGTGGAAATGGCCGCCGGTGCTGGCCGTGCCGGTTCTGGTCTGCTGCCTGTTGGTCGACGGGCTGTACTTTGCCGCCAACGTGCCGAAAATCATCCAGGGTGGCGCCTTCCCGGTATTGGCCGGGATCGTGTTGTTCGTGCTGATGACCACTTGGAAGCGCGGCAAGCAATTGCTGGTGGAGCGTCTCGACGAAGGCGGTCTGCCGCTGCCGATCTTCATCAGCAGCATCCGTGTGCAACCGCCCCATCGGGTGCAGGGCACCGCCGTGTTCCTCACCGCGCGCCCGGACGCCGTGCCTCACGCGTTGTTGCACAACCTGCTGCATAACCAGGTATTGCATGAGCAAGTGGTGCTGCTGACCGTGGTCTACGAAGATATTCCGCGCGTTCCGGCCGCACGGCGGTTTGAAGTGGATGCCTATGGCGAAGGCTTCTTCCGCGTCATCCTGCACTTCGGTTTCACCGACGAGCCGGATGTGCCCCAAGCGCTGAAGTTGTGTCACCTCGATGAGCTGGACTTCAGCCCGATGCGCACCACTTACTTCCTTAGCCGCGAGACGGTCATCGCCTCGCGAATCAAGGGCATGGCCCGTTGGCGCGAAGCTTTATTTGCCTTCATGCTGAAGAACGCCAACGGCAACCTGCGCTTCTTCAAACTCCCGGTAAACCGCGTGATCGAGCTGGGTACCCAGGTCGAAATGTAGGCTTTTTCAGCACGGGAGCCGGCAATCGGCTCCCGCTTTCCTTTCTGAACCCTGTGCAATCCAGCGTTGTCGACTAGGCTCTAAGCACTGTTTGAATAGTGCCCACAGAACCCAGAAGAGGTGCGCCATGAGTCAGCTGCTCGAACCCTACACCCTGCGCCAATTGACCCTGCTCAACCGCATCGCGGTTTCGCCCATGTGCCAATACTCAAGCGTCGATGGCCTGGCCAATGACTGGCACCTCGTCCACCTCGGCAGTCGTGCCGTCGGCGGCGCGGGGTTGATTTTCACCGAAGCCACCGCCGTGACCGCCGATGGCCGCATCACTGCCGAAGACCTCGGCCTGTGGAAAGATGAGCAGATCGAACCGCTGCAACGCATCACGCGTTTCATCGCGGCCCAAGGCGCGGTGGCCGGCATTCAACTGGCCCACGCCGGGCGCAAAGCCAGTACCCATCGGCCCTGGATCGGCAAGCACGGCAGCGTCAAGCCGGAAGACGGCGGCTGGGTGCCGGTAGGGCCATCGCCGATTGCCTTCGACCCTCAGCACACCCAACCCAAGCCTTTGGACGAAGGGCAGATCCAGCAAGTGATCGCCGATTTTGTCGCCGCCGCCAAGCGCGCCCTGACCGCAGGCTTTGAAGTGGTGGAAATCCATGCAGCCCACGGTTACTTGCTGCATCAATTCCTCTCGCCCATCAGCAATCAGCGTCAGGACCAGTACGGTGGCTCGTTTGAAAACCGTATCCGGCTGGTGTTGCAAGTGACCCAGGCCGTGCGCGAAGTCTGGCCCCAGGAACTGCCGCTGTTTGTGCGGGTGTCGGCCACCGACTGGGTGGAGGATGGCTGGAACCCGGATGAAACCGTGGAGCTGGCACGTCGCCTGAAGGACCTGGGGGTCGACCTGATCGACGTCTCGTCCGGGGGCACGGCCGCCAACGCCGAGATCCCCACCGGCCCCGGCTACCAGACCCGCTTCGCCGAGCGCGTGCGCAAAGAGTCGGGGATGGCCACCGGCACCGTGGGCATGATCACCGAACCCGCCCAGGCCGAGCACATCCTGCGCACCTGTCAGGCCGACATCATCTTCCTCGCCCGTGAGCTGCTGCGTGATCCGTACTGGCCGCTGCATGCCGATGATGACCTGGGCGGGCGCAAGGCCACCTGGCCTGCGCAGTATCAGCGCGCCACCCATCGTGACCAGCCGATCCATGAGTCTGACTTGAGGGATTGAGCCGCTGCGCGCTTCACCAGAGCCCACCCTGACCCGGTGGGTTTTTTTACGGCTGTAGCGTGGGAAATGGCTGTAGGTCTTTGTTACCGCGATACTTTTTTAAGTGAATACTCTAAAAAAATCCCACAGATTTCGAGATCGTTTCTACGCTTAGGGTAAAGCTGACTTCTGGCCCAGGAAGTCAGTCGGTTTGCTCACTGAGGCATTGCGCTTCATGGGAGGCGGGTAATGGGCAACAGGAGTTTTTGATGGATATCAGGAGAAGCAGTCCATGGCCAAGTCCTATGGTGTAGCGGGTGTGGTGGTGTGTTTTCTGACGCGCAGGGTGTCTCTACGGGGGCGAAGGTTGAGTTCGGATGAAGTGGAATTGCTGGCGCAGTACCGCGCCTTGACCGAGAACGATCAGGTGGCAATGCGGTATCTGATTGGGGCGATGAAGAGTGTGTCGCGGTTCTGATGCCTGCCTTTGAGCCCTGTGGGAGCGGCGGTGCGCCGCTCCCACAGTTGGCATCATGTGTATTTACGCGCCTCGGGTGCCGGCGGGAAATACTGATACAGCCAGGTTTCACTCAAGGTGCGGTCTTGCGTGCGGATAAACAGGCGCAGTTCCACCGGTTCCACGCTGTCGCTGGTCGGGTACCAGTCAAACAGGATGCGGTAGCCCTTGATGTTGTCGAGTACCAGCACGCTGAAGTCCTTCACTTCGCCGTGGGAACAGGTCACCACTGGCTCGATCCCGGTGCCCGCTGGCAGGCGATCCAGGCCGCCACCCTTGAAGTCCACGGCAAATCGGCGGGCCCAGACTTCCGGGTAGTGCTCACCCGGTGCCCAGCCTTCGGTAAAGCCGCCCATGCCGGAACGGGTGGCATCGACCTGTGCCAGCGGCGTGCTCACCGGTGGCAGCGCGCTCCAGTACAGCTTGTAGCCGTAGTTCAGCGAATCGCCGGCCGCCACGGGTTTTTTCGGGGTCCAGAAGGCCACGATGTTATCGAGGGTCTCGCCGGTGGTAGGAATTTCCAACAGGTCGATCGAGCCTTCGCCCCATGCGGTGGTCGGTTCGACCCACAGGCTCGGGCGCTTGCTGTACCAGTCCACCGTGTCCTGGTAGCTGGCGAACTCATGGTCGGTCTGCACCAGGCCGAAGCCTTTCGGGTCTGTATCGGCAAACGCGTTGAATTGCAGCTTGGCCGGGTTATTCAGCGGACGGCAGATCCACTCGCCGTTGCCGCGCCACATCGCCAGGCGGTCCGAGTCGTGGATTTGCGGGTGGATGGTGTCGCACATGCGGCGCTCGTGGGTGCCGCAGCTGAACATGCTGGTCATCGGCGCGATGCCCAGTTGCTCGATGGTGGTGCGCGCATTGATATGGGCGTCGATGGCCATCACCACCTGGTTGGCCTGGCAGTCGATGTCGAAGCGATAGGCGCCGGTCGCGCTGGGCGAGTCGAGCAGGGCGTAGACCACGAAGCGAGTGGCGTTCTTGTCCGGGGTTTCAAACCAGAACTGTGTGAAGTCGGGGAATTCTTCGCGTTTTTTCGCGTAAGTGTCGATGGCCAGGCCACGGGCCGACAGGCCGTACTGGCCGGTTGAGTCCACCGCACGGAAGTAGCTGGCGCCGAGGAATGACAGTACGTCATGCCGGTCCAGTTCGGGTGCCTTGAACAGCTTGAAGCCGGAGAAACCGAGATCGCCGGTCAATTGCTTAGTGTCGACCGTGGTTTTTTCATAATTGAACAGCGAAGGGCGGAAATGCACCTCACGCGCTTCACGGGTCTTGGGGTCGACGCTGTGCATGCGCACCGGCGTCTTGAACCCCATGCCGACGTGGAAGAACTGCACGTCGAGTTGGCCGTTCAATTCCTTCCACAGCGAATGGTTGCCGTCGTAGCCGATGGCATTGAAATTCTGCGGGGTCATGGTCGCCAGGGTCGGCGGCAGCACCTGTCGGGTGTCTTTGTAAGCGGTTCCGGCGAGTTGTTTGGCCTGGGCCTTGAGCGATTCGAAATCGAACGCCACGGCCTTGCCATCGGCGGCACGGTTCCCGGCCCAGGCGGCAAGCAGGCCGCTGGCGGATAAACCGGTGTAAGCCGCAATGGCCATGGACGCTTTGAGCAAATTCCTGCGGTGCATAGAGACAACCTGTCGTGAGCAAATCCCGCGCCGTTCCTGGCACGTGCTGGATCAGAAATTACGGTTCGGACATGCCTTCGGCCAAACGCAACGGACATTAAACAGACGCCGGATAGCTTAAGCGGTTCGATGACGTAGGAAAATTGATTGATAGCGGGGTGATGGCATTGCAAATGCGACAAGACATTTCCACAAGACCTTTGCAATTGTCAGGCAGCCCTGTAGTGAGCGGGCTTGCCCCGCGCTGGGCGGCGAAGCAGCCCCAAATCCAGGCGCCGCGAAATACCTGAAGGCATGCGGTGATCCGGTTAGGGCCGCTTCGCTGCCCAGCGCGGGGCAAGCCCGCTCACTACAAGTCCTCAGTTCAGCTCACTTCACCCACTGCGCGGTAAGCCTCATCAATCGCCGCATGCGCATACGCACTCCACGCCGCGTCCGAGTTGGCGATGCTCACGTGCCCCACCGGCTTGCGCGCCAGGTTCATCCACGCTTCGCTTTCATCGGCGTCATCAAACAGGCTGTTAGAGAAGCTCGCATACCCATGTGACCAGCGGTTGACAGTGATCGCCAGAATATCGGTCTCATGGTTGAACCCTCCCGGCCCCAGCATGCGCTGCAACTGATCACGCAACTGCGCTTCCAACTGTTCGAATGTCTGCCCATACAACTTGCCCCGCCCGGCACGGGCCTGGTCGCGGGCGTTCATGCCGCTGTTGGGACTGGTGGGCACGTAGACCATGTGCAAGCCAATCGGCTGCGTCGGGTCACGCGGGTGGTCGTAGCCGCCCATGCTCACCGGGTAGTCCAGCTTGATCCGGCTGTAAGGCTGGGTCGCCGCATAAATCTCATGCACGCCGAGTGTCTGGAACGACTGCCAGTTGCGGATCACCACCTTGGTGTACACCAGCGGGTACTTCACGTTCTGGCTCAGCGCGTGGGCTTGCGGCGCCGGCAAATCCTTCAACAGATACGGAATCATCATGTTGTAGCAGGCCAGGATGCAGCGTTTGCCGCGTACCTGTGCGAGTTGTCCGCCACGGCTGTAGCCGATGTGCACGCCATCGCCGACGTTACGCACGCTGACCGCCGTGCTGTTCAGCCGCAACCGCACGGCCGCCTTGGGCTGGTCGAGCTTGGCGTAGTCAAACGCCGCCAGCACGATATCGTCCATGGTGTGCCCCGGCGCCACACCTGGGATCAGGCTGCGCACCAGCAACCGCGCCACCGACGCATTGCCATCCGGGAAGTGGTAGATGTAGGGCTCTTCCATTTCCGCCGCCGCTTCTTCGCTGATAGGCGCCAGGTCCATCCCGGCAAAGCCCGGGAAACCCACGCTGTACGCATCGGACGAGGCGACTGCATCGATGCTCAGGGCCATGAAGTCATTGGTACGGCTCTGGAAATACTTCACTGCACCTTCTGACAACCCTACGTTCTTGAGCAGGAAATCGCGGTAGCTGGTGGCCGCCAGGTAGTCGGCCTTTTCTTCGGCAGACTTGCCCGGCAGGTAGTCCTTGGGCGCCGTGTGCAGGGCGATCAGGGCCTGGCGGTCAGCCGGCGGCAATGGGAAGTCATTGATGAAATCGCTGATGGCCCGCGCATTCAGTTGGTCCGGCGCGATGTCATCGGCGACCATCGGCGTCGGGTCGCCGGTCACCAGTTTGTCTTCGCCGAAGTTTTCCTGGTCGAAAAACACCCCGCGCGACAGCCCAAGGCTTGGGTAGAACTGACGGTCAAAGGCGGTTTCGAAGCGCTTGATGTTTACCCCGAGTTTCTTCAACAGCCCGTTCACTTCCTTGCTGTACAGGTGGTTGGGCGACTGGAACGCCTCGCTGCCGCCGTAGCCGATGAGCATGCGGCCACCGGCCTGGAACTCATTGCGCTTGGCATGGCCGCCGAAGTCGTCGTGGTTTTCCAGGATCAGGATCTTCGCTTTGGGGTGCTTCTCACGGTAGAACCACGCCGCCGACAAACCGCTCAAGCCGCCGCCGACGACCACCAAGTCATAGTCCTCGGTGATCGGCAGCTTATCGGTGTCGAACACCTTCTTCTCCCAACCCATCTGGTGCGCCACTTCGAACGAGCCGACATGGCTGCCGCGCAAGCCGGTGAGGGCGGGTGGGTAGTAGCGGCCGTCGGGGGCGGCGTGCAGGATTTGCAGCGGGGTCATACCGGCGGCAATAGTGACAGCGACGCCGTTGAGGAAGTCGCGGCGGGTGATATCCATGGGGGAGAACCTGAGTTTTATTGTTATGAGAGCGGCGTTGTCGGAGCGCATTGTTATGGCGAGGGAGCAAGCGCCCTCGCCACAGTAAGCTCGCTCCTCGTCAGTGCTTGAACATCACATGGCGAACGGTGGTGTAGTCCTCCAACCCGTACATGGACATATCCTTGCCATACCCCGACAGTTTCTGACCGCCGTGGGGCATTTCGCTGACGAGCATGAAGTGGGTGTTCACCCAGGTGCAGCCGTACTGCAGGCGCGCGGCCAAGCGATGGGCGCGTCCTACGTCGGCGGTCCACACGGATGACGCCAGGCCGTAGTCCGAATCATTGGCCCAGCCCAGCACCTGCGCTTCATCGGTGAACTTGGTCACCGATACCACCGGGCCGAACACCTCGCGGCGCACGATCTCGTCGTCCTGCTGAGCGTCGGCCAGCACGGTCGGTTCAAAGAAGTAGCCATTACCTTCCACCGCCTTGCCGCCGGTGACCAGGCGAATGTGCGGCTGTGCCACGGCGCGCTCGACAAACCCGGCGACACGGTCGCGATGTTGCGCGGTAATCAAAGGGCCCAACTCGGTGGCCGGATCATCCTGCAAGCCATATTTGATGCTGGCGACCGCTGCGCCGAGCTTCTCGACAAACGCATCGTAGATCTGCGCTTGCGCGTAAATCCGGCACGCAGCGGTGCAATCCTGGCCGGCGTTGTAGAAGCCGAAAGTGCGAATGCCTTCCACGGCCGCGTCGATATCCGCGTCGTTGAAGATGATCACCGGCGCCTTGCCGCCCAGTTCCATGTGCATGCGCTTCACGCTGTCGGCGGTGCTGGAGATGATATTCGCGCCGGTGGCGATGGAGCCGGTCAGCGACACCATGCGCACTTTAGGATGAGTCACCAGCGGGTTGCCCACCGTCGGCCCACGGCCGAACACCAGGTTGAGCACGCCGGCCGGGAAGATATCCGCCGCCAGTTCGACCATCCGCAGCGCGGTCAGCGGGGTTTGTTCCGACGGCTTGAGCACCACGGTATTACCGGCGGCCAGGGCCGGGGCGATTTTCCAGGCGACCATCATCAACGGGTAATTCCACGGTGCGATGGACGCGATCACGCCCACCGGGTCGCGGCGGATCATCGAGGTGTGGCCGGGCAAATATTCACCGCCCGCCGAACCGCTCATGCAACGGTTGGCGCCGGCAAAGAAGCGGAACACGTCGGCAATCGCCGGGATTTCATCATTGAGCGCGGCGCTGTAGGGCTTGCCGCAGTTGTCCGACTCCAGCTTGGCCAACTCTTCACCGTGGGCTTCGATCGCGTCTGCCAATTTCAGCAGCAGCAGCGAGCGATCCTTGGGCGCGGTTTGCGACCAACCTTCGAACGCCGCATCGGCGGCGCGCACGGCGGCGTCGACCTGGGCTTCGCTGGCTTCCTTGATTTCTACCAGTACGCGGCCGAGGGCCGGGTTGAATACGGCTTGGGCCGGGCCTTCGCCTTCGATCAGTTGGCCGTTGATCAGTAATTTGGTTTGCATGGTTCAGCTCTCCACAAACTATTGTTATTTCCTTGAATAAACTGGCTCTAAATGTGGGAGGGGCTTGCCCCCTCCCTCATTTGAACCGTGTTCCTTCAATGGCGACGTTATTTACCGCCACTACCGGCCACGCTTTCACCGCCGCGCGTCAGGTAATAGGCACCGAGAATCGGGAACATCGTCACCAACATCACCAGCATCGCCACCACGTTGGTCACCGGCACATCCCGTGGGCGGCTTAACTGGTTGAGCAGCCACAGCGGCAAGGTGCGCTCGTGGCCGGCGGTGAAGGTGGTGACGATGATTTCGTCGAACGACAGCGCAAAGGCGAGCATGCCGCCGGCCAGCAGCGCCGAGCCCAGATTGGGCATGATGATGTAGCGGAAGGTCTGCCAGCCGTCGGCGCCCAGGTCCATCGAGGCTTCGATCAGGCTGTGGGACGTGCGGCGCAAACGCGCGATGACGTTGTTGTAGACGATCACCACGCAAAAGGTCGCGTGGCCGACGATGATGGTGAACATCCCCGGCTCGATGCCCAGTGTCTTGAAGGTCGCCAGCAGCGCGATACCGGTGATGATCCCCGGCAGTGCAATCGGCAGGATCAGCATCAACGACACGCCTTGCTTGCCGAAGAACTCGCGGCGATACAGCGCAGCCGAAGCCAGGGTGCCGAGCACCATGGCGATCAGGGTGGCGATGGCCGCAATCTGCAACGACAGCTTGATCGCTTCCAGCACGTCCGGCCGGGCGAAGGCCACGCTGAACCACTTCAGGGTGAAGCCCTGGGGCGGAAAGCTGAACGCGGCTTCTTCGGTGTTGAAGGCGTAGAGGAAGATGATCAGGATCGGGAAATGGAGAAAAACCAGTCCACCCCACGCTGCGATCTTCAGGCCCATAGACGATTTTTCAGAGTGCATCGAAGGCCCCCAGGCGTTTGACGATGGACAGGTAAACCGCGATCAGCACGATCGGCACCAGGGTGAACGCCGCGGCCATGGGCATATTGCCGATGGCGCCTTGCTGCGCGTACACCATGCCGCCGACGAAGTAACCCGGCGGGCCGACCAGTTGCGGCACGATGAAGTCGCCCAGGGTCAGCGAGAACGTGAAGATCGAACCGGCGGCAATCCCCGGCACCGACAGCGGCAGAATCACCTGCATAAAGGTCTGGCGTGGCTTGGCGCCCAAATCCGCCGAGGCTTGCAGCAACGAGGGCGGCAAGCGTTCCAGGGAGGCCTGGATCGGCAAGATCATGAACGGCAGCCAGATATAGACGAACACCATGAAGCGCCCCAGGTGCGAGGTGCTCAAGGTGCTGCCGCCCACGCCGGGAATGCCCAGCACGAACTGCAACACCGGCTCCAGCCCCAGGTGTTGCACGAACCACTGCGCCACGCCGCCCTTGGCCAGCAGCAAGGTCCAGGCATAGGCCTTGACGATGTAGCTGGCCCACATCGGCATCATCACCGCGATATAGAAGAACGCCTTGGTCTTGCCCGTGGTGTAGCGCGCCATGTAGTAGGCGATGGGGAAGGCGACGATGGCGCTGGCGATCGACACCACAATCGCCATGCTCAAGGTGCGCACGATGATGTCGAAGTTCGACGGCTGGAACAGCGCGGCGAAGTTGGCCAGGGTCAAGTCCGGCGTGACCGCCATGGTGAAGTCGTCGAAGGTATAGAAACCTTGCCACAGCAGGGTCAGCAGCGAGCCGAGGTAGATGGCACCGAACCAGATCAGCGGCGGCACCAGCAGCATCGCCAGGTAGAGGTTGGGCTTGCGGTACAGCAGGTTGGAAAACCTGCGCATCGGCGGGTGGGAAAGGGCCAGGCTCATGTCACACCTCGCCTGCGCTGTCGGTCAGCGGGGTCATGGCTTCCCGCGCCCAACGGGCGGTGATGGACTGGCCGACCTGATGGCCGCTGCTGATGTCCAGCCACTGATTGTTGGCCTGGCTGATGTTCAACGCCTGGCCGTTCTCCAGCTTCAGTTCATAGCGGGTGGCGCTGCCCTGGTATTGAATATCGTGGAGCAGACCGCTGATTTCTAGCTCGCCGGCGCCCAGCGGGCCGTCGGCAAAGCGCACGTGTTCCGGGCGGATCGAGAACGGCTGCGCGCTGCCGCTGAGGCGCTGGGCCAGCTCGCCGCGAATCACGTTGGAGGTGCCGACGAACTCGGCTACGAACGCGGTGGCCGGTTTCATGTAGAGGTTGCGCGGGGTGTCGACTTGCTCGATGCGACCTTTGTTGAACACCGCCACACGGTCGGACATCGACAGGGCTTCGGTCTGGTCGTGGGTCACGAAGATAAACGTGATGCCCAGCTGGCGCTGCAGCTTCTTCAGCTCGCTTTGCATCTGCTCGCGCAACTTGAGGTCAAGGGCGCCCAGTGGTTCATCCAGCAGTAATACTCGCGGGCGATTGACCAGTGCGCGAGCCAGGGCCACCCGTTGGCGTTGGCCGCCGGAGAGCTGCACCGGCTTGCGGTCGCCGTAGCCGCCGAGGGCGACCATGGCCAGGGCTTCCTCGGCACGGTTCAGGCGTTCGGCCTTGCCGACGCCCTTGACCTTGAGGCCGTAGGCGACGTTGTCGCGCACATTCATATGGGGGAACAGCGCGTAATCCTGGAACACGGTGTTTACGTCACGCTGATACGGCGGCAAGCCGGCGGCTTCCTCGCCATGAATGCGGATCGAGCCTGCGCTCGGCTGCTCGAACCCGGCGATCAGGCGCAGGCAGGTGGTCTTGCCTGAGCCGGAAGGGCCGAGCATGGAAAAGAACTCGCCGTCCTGGATATCGATGGAAACCCGGTCAACGGCTTTCACTTCGCCGAACTGACGGGAAACGTGGGTGAATTGGACTGCAAGCGTCATGGTGCGGTGCTCCGAAAAGGCGCGGGTCGTCGCAGCGGCCCGGCCTGGACTTCTGAAAAAACAAAACATCTATGAGTGCGGTCAATGTAGGAGGGGGGTTGCCCTCTCCCACAGGGGACCTAGGTCGTTTGGAAGGCCTTACCTGCCGCCCATGATCGCGATGTAATCCTGGGTCCAGCGGCTGTACGGCACGAACTTGCCGCCTTCAGCTTGCGGGGTTTTCCAGAAGGCGATTTTTTCGAACTGGTCGAAACCATTGGTCTTGCAACCCTCGGCGCCGAGCAGTTCACTTTCCTTGCAGGCCGCAGGCACGGCCGGCAACGAACCGAACCAGGCGGCGACATCGCCCTGGACCTTCGGCTGCAGCGACCAGTCCATCCACTTGTAGGCGCAGTTCGGGTGCTTGGCCTCGGTGTGCAACATCGTGGTGTCGGCCCAGCCGGTGGCGCCTTCCTTCGGAATCGTCGAAGCAATCGGCTGCTTCTCGTTCTGCAGGCCGTTGACCTGATACGGCCAAGCGCTGGAGGCCACCACGCCTTCGTTCTTGAAGTCACTCATTTGCACGGTGGTGTCGTGCCAGTAGCGGTGGATCAGCGGTTGCTGGGCGCGCAACAGATCGAGCACGGCCTTGTACTGGGTTTCGGTCAGTTCGTATGGGCTTTGAATGCCCAGTTCCGGCTTGGTCGACTTAAGGTACAGCGCCGCGTCGGCGATGTAGATCGGCCCGTCATACGCCTGCACGCGGCCTTTGTTCGGCTTGCCGTCCGGCAGGTTCTGCGCGTTGAACAGCACGTCCCAGCTGGTGGGCGCGGTCTTGAACACGTTGGTGTTGTACATCAACACGTTCGGGCCCCACTGATACGGGGTGCCATAGGTTTGCTGACCGACCACGTACCACGGCGCATCCTTCAGGCGCGGGTCGATGTTCTTCCAGTTGGGGATCAGCGCGGTGTTGATCGGCTGCACGCGCTTGCCGACGATCAGGCGCAGCGATGCGTCGCCCGACGCGGTGACCAGGTCATACCCGCCCTTGGCCATCAGGCTGACCATTTCGTCCGAGGTGGCGGCGGTTTTCACATTCACCTTGCAGCCGGTTTCCTTCTCGAAACCGCTGACCCAGTCGTAGGCCTTGTCGCTTTCGCCACGTTCTATATAGCCGGGCCAAGCGACGATATCCAACTGGCCTTCACCCGCGCCAACGGCTTTAAGCGGTTCGGCGGCCTGTAGGCTGGCGCTGGCCAGCAGCGCTGTGGTCAGGGCACTGAGCAGTGCGGTCTTGTGCGCAGACATGGGGGTTCCCTCTTCTTTAATTATGGTCGGGGCAGTTGTGTGCAACCGGTAACGCAAGAGCTTAGTTGTTGTTTTAAAGATGTTGGCCGTGGCGCGCCATGATGTGCCGTACCACGCTGTAGTCCTGCAGCGAATCGCTGGACAGGTCTTTCCCGTACCCCGAGCGTTTCAAGCCGCCGTGGGGCATTTCGCTGACCAGCATGAAATGGCTGTTGATCCAGGTGCAGCCGTATTGCAGGCGCGCGGCCACTTGCATGGCCTTGTCGAGGTTCTGGGTCCACACCGACGAGGCCAGGCCGTATTCGGAGTCGTTGGCCCAGTCCACCGCCTGTTCCAACTCGTCGAAGCGCGTCACCGTGACGACCGGGCCGAAGACTTCGCGCTGCACGATTTCGTCGTTCTGTTTGCAGCCGGCGAGCAGGGTAGGTTGGTAATAGAAGCCCGCACCGGAATGCACGGCGGCGCCGGTGATGCGTTCGATATGCGGCTGGCCGAGGGCCCGTTCGACAAAACTGGCGACGCGGTCGCGCTGGCGCGTACTGATCAGCGGGCCGAGTTCGTTATCGGCATCGCGTTTGCCGGCAAAGCGCAGGCTGCTCACGGCCGCGCCCAGTTCGGCGACCAGTTTGTCGTGGATTCCGGCCTGGGCGTAGATGCGGCACGCGGCGGTGCAATCCTGGCCGGCGTTGTAGTACCCATAGGCGCGCACGCCCTCGACCACGGCTTGCAGGTCGGCATCGTTGCATACGATCACGGGGGCTTTGCCGCCGAGTTCCAAGTGCGTGCGTTTTAGGGTTTTGGCGGCGGCCTGCAGGATCTTCTGCCCGGTGACGATATCGCCGGTCAGCGACACCATGCGCACCTTGGGGTGGCTGACCAGATGGCTGCCAACACCTTCGCCGCCGCCACACAGAATGTTGATCACGCCGCGCGGCAGCAGATCTTTAAGCACCGGGGCGAGGGCCAGGATCGACAGCGGCGTGTGTTCCGACGGCTTGAACACCAAGGTGTTACCGGCAGCCAGGGCCGGGGCGATCTTCCACGCGGCCATCATCAGCGGGTAATTCCACGGCGCGATGGAGGCCACCACACCAATCGGATCGCGGCGCACCATGCTGGTGTAGCCCGGCAGGTACTCGCCGCTCAGTTGCCCGGTCTGGCAGCGCACGGCCCCGGCGAAGAAGCGGAACACATCGACGGTGGCGCTCAGGTCATCCTGGCGCGCCAGGTGCAACGGCTTGCCGCAATTCAGTGATTCCAGGCGGGCCAGGTAGTCGGCTTGTTTTTCGATGGCGTCGGCGATGCCCAGCAGGATGTTCGAGCGTTGCTGCGGCGTGGTCCGTGACCAACCGGCAAAGGCGCGGTGGGCGGCGAGGATTGCGCTTTCGACCTGCTCGGTACTGGCTTCGGCGATCTGGGTGAGCACTTCACCGGTGGCCGGGTTGAGGATCGGCTCGGCAAAACCCTGGCCCTGGACCAGTTCGCCGTCGATCAGCAACGCAGTGAGCAGCGGGGTGGGCGCGCCGGACATTTTTCGCGATCTCTTTTCTTGTGTGGCCATGGGCGTTCTCTTACAAGGCGCCCGGCGTTCTCTTATGGATTAGCTGAGAGTAGAGGCCAGGCGCGAGGTCAACAAATACTAAATACTGAATGCAGCATTCGATTAAATAGATGGCTTGCGCGGGTGCGGCTGTTCGCGGGCCACGGTCAGGAAGGGGTCGACCAGCGCCGGACGCGCGGTGCCACGGCGCCAGGCCAGGCCCACGTCGAGGGTCTGGCTGAGGTCGGCAATCGACCGCGCTTCAATAATGTCGCCTTCCAGGGACCAGGGCCGGTAGGTCATGTCCGGCTGAATCGACACGCCGAGACCCGCCGCCACCAGGCTTCGCACCGCTTCGGTCGACGCGGTGCGCAAGGTCACCCGAGGTTGCAACCCGGCTCCAGCCCATAGGCGTTGGGCGTTGTGGCCCATTTCATCGACATTCAGCTGGATCAACGGCTCACGCGCCACATCGGCCAGGTTGATGCTGTCGTGTTCCAGCAATGGGTGTTGCGCCGGCAGCCACAAACGGTGGGGCGAGTGGGTCAACACTTCGGTCTGCAGCGCGTGGCGGTCCTCGAGATTGGAGAGGATCAGCACGCCAACGTCGATCTCGCCGCTGACCAGTAAATGCTCGATATACGGACGTTCGTCCTCCATCACGCGGATTTCCACGTTGGGGTAGGCGCGTTGGAAGCGCGTCAGCAGATCGGCCAGATAATAACCGGCCACCAGGCTGGTCACGCCGATGATTAACTGGCCCGCCACTTGGTCGGTGCTCTGTTGCAGGCTGCGCTTGGCGTTATCGACGGTGGCGAGGATCAGGTGCGCCTGGCGCAGGAATTGATGGCCCTGGTGGGTGAGGGTCATGCCCTTGGCATGCCGGTTGAACAGGTTGACGCCGATTTCCTGTTCCAGTTGCTGGATGGCGAGGGTCAGTGTCGACTGGGAAATAAACGCGGTCTGCGCGGCGGCGGAGATCGAGCCGGTCTCGGCCACGGCGATAAAGTGCCGGATTTGACGCAAGGTCATCATGCTGGAATTACCAGTGAGGTGTTTTTATAGATTCACTCGAGTGTATATCGGTTTTTGCGAAGGGCGCCCGCGTTACATCTGGAAGCAATCTAGATCGAGGCTTTTTGGCACTTAGTTTTACGCTGGGGGCCTATTGGTCCTATGAACCCAAGTGTCTGGAGGCTACGAATGAATACCCGTGGATTGCTCGATCAACTGCTCAAGTCTGGCCAGGACATGTTGCAAAACAAGGCTGGCGGCCAACGCAAGCAGGATGACAAAGGCGCTCTCGGCGGTTTGCTGGGCGGTGGCGGGCTGGGGAGTTTGCTCGGTGGAGCGGGTGGCGGCGCCCTGGCGGCCGGCGCCATGGGCTTGCTGATGGGCAACAAGAAGGCGCGCAAATTTGGCGGCAAGGCCCTGACTTACGGCGGCTTGGCGGCCTTGGGGGTGATTGCCTATAAAGCCTATGGCAACTGGCAGGCCAATCAAGCCAATGCGCCGCAGGGCGAACCGCAGACTATCGACCGCCTGCCACCGGCCCAGGTCGAGCAACACAGCCAGGGCATTCTCAAGGCGCTGGTCGCCGCCGCCAAGGCCGACGGCCATGTGGATGCGCGCGAACGCGAGCTGATCGAAGGCGAGTTCACCAAGCTGGATAACGACCGCGAGCTGCAAAGCTGGCTGCACGCTGAACTGAACAAGCCCTTGGACCCGGCCGATGTAGCACGGGCGGCCAGTACCCCGGAGATGGCGGCTGAGATGTACATCGCCAGTGTGATGCTGGTGGATGAGGAGAACTTTATGGAGAAAGCGTACCTGGATGAGCTGGCACGCCAACTGAAACTTGAGCCTGGTTTGAAGCAGGAGCTGGAAAAACAGGTTCGTCAGGCGACAGAGTGATGACCGTCCCCATGGCTGGGAACGATCAGGGTCGTGTTCTCGGTATCAGCTGACTCTGTCGACCATAGAGTGGCCGCCGCCTATGTCTATTTCAAAACGGCGATGGAAGGGTAGGTAATAGTCAATGGCGGACTGCTCTGCGAGTGCATCCGCCCTCGGTAAAATGATGCCGGCTCGCGCGTTGTTACCGATCGTTTCGCTGAGCCCGTAGTAGTCGGGCCGGCTTTTCTTCAAGACATCGTTAAAGACGTCAGGCCCCGTTACTTCAAATATCTTGCTCTCATACTCATTGAATTCCCGTATGGCCTCAGGGCTGGGATTTTCCCTCTCAAGGTAAGGTCGGTGTGTGTCCAGCCAGGGTTTGTTTTCCCGGAATCGTTTGTAGGATTCCTCACTGATCTCTTTCAGGACCCGGTTGTTGGGATGGCTGGCGAACACGTTAGTGTTGTAGCCCGAGAACGAGAGTTCGGAATGCTTCACATGGGAGTTGAGCAATAGGTCATCGGTACCTGCTTTGAGCTCGATATCTCCAATCTGCTTGGTGATCAAGTCATCACTGTCCAGGTAGATGCCGCCCCGGTGGTTGATCAGCGGATAGCGCAGAGCATCTGAAGCCGCCGCGTAATTGTGTGTTTTGCCCTGACGAAAATACTGGTACATCTCACCGGCTTGCGTGGTCTTGAACTCTTGGAAGAAAGGATCTTCATTCAGATTTCGCACTTCCAGGTTGGGCGTTTTTTTGTCCAGGGCCGCTTTGATCGATGCAAACTTTTCCGGGCTGTCTGCGTCGACATGGACCACTGATTGGAAACCGGGTGTCTTACGTGCATTCTCCAGCATCAGGCTGAGCCGATCATCCGGAATCATGGCGCCAGCCCATATGTAATTGATTTCCTTCTTGATCGGCGTAACGGCCGTGGGAACGGGGGCAAGGGCTGCGTGAACTGTTTCAAAGGTGGTTGGCTTGGGCAGTGTCGCCTTGACCCGCAAGAACTCGTCCAGGCTGCCACTTTTCCACTCGTAGGGGCCTGTTCGCCAAAAAGGGGCGCCCAGGGTTTTACCGTCGCCTAGCTTGCGCCAAACGTCATTGGCTACATCAAACTCTACTAAAACGCAAAAATTGGCATAAAGCCTTGTCTTGCCATCATCACTAAGTACGCGGTTGACTTCGTCCATTGGGACTTCATAGCTTTTATAAGGCATTCCCTCGACACCGCCCGGCAGCCCCAGGCGTTGCCATTGATCGGCGCCGGTTTTGTTTAATATGAATTCAGTTTGTCGGTAGGTCTTGGGGTTGATGACACGAACCTGCACCGAACTCATGGGGCTACCGCCCGAAGCTTCTCGAACCTGATAGACAGAAGCCTTGCCAGACTTGTCGACGTGGCGGATGTATTGACTCTGGCCATCGAGGCTGTGGTAAACCCCTTGGCTATCCGGGCTCAGGCCGACGAGGCGCGAGGGTGAAACGGTATATTTTTCGACCACTGCGAGTTCACCCGGCAGGCCGGGTGGATGCTTCAACTTGAACGCGCGAGCAGCCGTTGAAAGCATTTGGCGCGTGCCTTGACCCAAACCCTCGGCCAGCGCGCCAAGGCCGTCCGCTGGGTTAAGAGCGCCGACTGCCGCGGCGCCGATTATTTTGGCCCCGGTGAACAGTTTTGTTCCGAGTTTTCCAGTGAGCTTGGTCGCCTGGCTGACCGCCTTGCCCACCGGAATAACAAAACCCAGCAGGTCCAGAGCGAAGTCCCCAACGGCCCCCCATACATCGCCTTTTACTGCCTTTTCAATACCGCTTTTCAGGGGCAGGAAGTCCATGACGGCGCCCAGTTCATCCACCAACTGTTTTTCTTGCTCTTCAACAGCATTGGTTCCACTGGCGTAGGCCTTGAGCGCGTCGCGGCCATAGAGGATAAACTTTTCGATCTCGTTGGCCAGGTGTTGCTCACGCTCACTGGCCCATGGCGCTGTAGGCGAACGGTCTTGCCCGGTCTTTTCTCCCCATGCCTTTGGAAAAGAAAAAGGCACCGGATCAATGGAAAGGCCTGAAGACACGACCTCCTTTGGCGGCGCGCCGGTTTTGTAGGCGTCCAAGTCAATGTCGAGCGACTTGCCTTTGGCCTTTTCAAGAAAGTAATCATCCGGGTCATCGTAGCCACGTAGGGGCGTTTGATGAACGCTGCTGCCCCATAGTTGATGGTTGCGGCGAACGAGCCCCTGCATCGGCAACACTTCGTAAATCCGCACGTCACCTTTGTTTTTTACACACATCAGTAGACCGTGACGTGCTCTGGACGCGTCGACTTGAGCGGGTGTCTCAGTGTCGCCGTTGGCTTCGCGCACAGAGTGGAAGGTGATGTCGCCGACCGCGATATGTTGGCGTTCATCAAGAGGCAGTTGGGAAAACTGGTATTGCATCGCGGTGTTTATGCCTGTCCTCAATCCCTTGATGTAGGCATCGAACTGCTCATTGAAAATGGCCGTGATGTCCGGAAGGGGTCTGACCCCCGTGCGGCGGGTCGGGCTCAATACGACGCTCTGGTCAACGATACGGTCCATCTTCCCTGCCGTATAAATGTCCACCAGTGCATGCTTGGTCTCACTGCCGTCAAGGTTGACGATGGGGGTCAGCGGCTGCTCGAAGTCATAGTCGCCATATACCTTCTTCAATTCTGCGCAGGCCAATGCCCTGCGCGTAGGCAGAAAGGCGGTGAGGCCTTTATTGGCAGTGCCTAATGTTTCTAGCAATGCGTTGAATTTGTCTCGCGCAACGGTGATCTGTTCGGGCGTAAACGCATGATCGTTAGCCTTATTCAGGACGTCATTGGCGATGGCCCAATCGATGACGGCATGTGTCTGAGCCCCCGCCTCAATGCCAGCATCCTTAAGCGTGACCGGGCTTCTGTTGCCAAAACTCATGACTTGGCCAAACGTCATGTTACGGGTGGCGCCCGGCTCCAGCGCCTCAATGCGCGCGACAGCGGTGCTCAGGCTGGCCCAGGTGTGGGACCCATACACCAAGCCGCCAGGGAGGTCCTTGACCAGGAACGCAGGTGCTGCGCTGGCGAGCAATAGCTGTGCCGCCGCAGGGGCCAGGTCGTGATCGACTCGGCCTTGCTGCTTAAGATGCTCGACGAGTCGCGCTGTTATAGCGGCAGGTGACAAGCCCCGGTGAGCTGCCTGGGCCAGGTCGTAACCGGCGACGACGTTGCGTTGGGTGCCCACGGCGGGGTCCAGGTCGAGCGCCAGCGCGATCATCGCCCAGTCGCTGGCTGTGCTGGTTGACCAGGTGTCCGCGAACGCGCTTTGCAGGCGCTTACCCAGCGCCTGTGCCTGCGGACTGGCAATCAGAGCCTGCAGGCGTTGCGCGGGGCTATCAGCGGTGGTGAGATCTGGAGTTTTTTTAGCCAGGTGGTTGAGAAGGCAGGTGCCCCCCTCCAACCCATTTTGTGCCTCTTCACTGACGATGTTCTGGACGCGTTCGCGCTCGTCACGTCCGAGTTGGCGCGTGTCCGACAGCAGTCCCCAGTGCCTCGAGTTGTCAGGCGGTTGTGGTACCGGGTCTGACAGAACGGCAATAAGGTTCGACAGCTCGGCCTTGTCCTGGGGAATCATCAAGCCGTGCACATGCAAAAACGGCTCAAGCTTCAAACCGCTTTCCGGCATGCCTGGGTAAGTCTTCGCGAATACGGAATCCGGGTGGACGGGGACACGGTGCGAATCGATGTGTTCGGCCAGCGTCGTGTTTGAATTCGTTGAGGCCAGCACACTGATACGGGTGAGCGTATGGATAAGGCTTAGTCGGTTGCGTCTGTCACCCAGGTTTTGTTTCTGAAGCTCGAGGGCTTCAGGGGTGCGTGTATGGGGAGGTCTTAACCCATCCGATGGGTCGAGTGGTCGGAAACCCTGGCCTTCATTCAATTGTGCAACACGCGTTGCCACCTGGGCCTGGCTGAGGTTGTCGAGGTTTTCCCCATAGAACCGCCCGATAAGCTCAAAGGGCGCGCTGTGTACAGGTAGCATTGCGGGGTTCCTGATACTGAAGGTATCGGGCGCGATCACCTTGCCGGCGTCGAGTATGGGCCCGGCCACCGCCGCCCAGCGCGCATCGTTGTTGAGGGTAAAACTGACGACGCTCTGGTCGGCTTTTCGCCTGGCGTGTAAGGCGCCTTTGGAGGGAGTGATCTCGACAGTGCTGCTATCGAGACCCTCCGAAAGCATCCAGGCGGTGAAGTCCGGGCTATTCAACGCCTCCCGAAAGTATTGCCACCATTTTCCGAACGTTGAGTCGGGGGGAATGCCGGCAACAATCACCTCTCGTTGGCTGTCCCCGCCGCGCGCGCGTGCCAGCGCGTCGCCGTAGTAACCTGCCAGGAGCTTGTCCGGGTAACCCATCGCTAAAGCATTGCCTGCGGCGATGCTGGCTTTCGCTCTATTTGAAGGCAGCAGACTCAACGGCAACGGCGACTTTGCTGGCGTCTTGGCGGCCTCGGGCAAGGAGTTTGTGGAGGCTCTGTCGCTGCGATGCTGGCTGAATGGGTTGCCGGTGGTAGGAGGGGCGATCCGTGTGTTTGGCGGCGAGGTAATGGCTAGCGGGGTAGAGGGGGCGGAAATATTCAATGGCTATGCTCCTTGCAGGGATAGGCGCTGAAGCGCCAGGCGTGGGCAGGCAGTTCTACGCCCTCGTCGCTGTCTCGCAGAGTGCGTTTGTTTTTTCGGGTGTTTCCGAGCGGCTCCAGCCTGCGTAAAACCTGGGTGCGTGGGTTGTATCTTCTATTGTCCACTGTAAAAAAAAGAGCACGACTTGAGGTTGCTGAGGTGGGTCCCCGCCTTTCGATTTCGGATTCGACCCTTACTGATATTCAGCGAGGAGCACGTCAGTGGAGGCGGTGTTGAGGTAGGAGGGGGCGGCAATCACCCCGCGAGGATTTTTTGCCTGTCGAGCGTTCTATCCGATAACCCATTGATAAACGATGGCACTGCCTCAGCTATACTCCCCTCCATTTGAATGGCCCTTCGAGGAATTACTGTGAAGAACTGGACCTTGCGCCAACGCATCTTGGCAAGTTTTGCGGTCATTATCGCCATCATGCTGTTAATGGTCGTGGTCTCTTATTCACGGTTGCTGAAGATCGAAACCAGCCAGGAAGCCGTCCGGGACGACGCGGTGCCGGGCGTTTACCTCAGTTCGATGATCCGCAGCGCCTGGGTCGACAGCTATTTGCAGACCATCGACATCATCGGCCTGCGCGACGACAAAACCTTCACCAATACCGATAAGAACGACTACAAGTCGTTCGAAGCGCGTATTGAACAGCAGATGGCCAACTACGAAAAAACCATTCATGGCCAAGCTGACCGCATGGAGTTCGATAACTTCAAGGCGGCGCACATCAACTACAACAAAGTGCTGGCCCAGGTGCTGGAACGCGTTGAAGCCAATGACCTGTCGGGCGCGAATCAATTGCTCGAGGAGCAATTGACGCCGATCTGGACCGAAGGGCGCATGAAGCTCAACGACATCATTACTGAAAACAAGAACGTGTCTGACCGGGCGACGGCGGCGATCGACGAGGCGGTACTGTCGGCCAAGATCAGCATGGCCGTGTCGCTGCTCATCGCCATCTTGGCTGCCGGACTGTGCGGCCTGTTGCTGATGCGCGCGATCATGGCGCCGATGCAACGCATCGTCGATATCCTCGAAACCATGCGCGACGGCGACCTGAGCAAACGCCTTAACCTGGAGCGCAAGGACGAGTTCGGCGCCGTCGAAACCGGCTTTAACGACATGATGACCGAGCTCACGGCCCTGGTGTCCCAGGCCCAGCGCTCGTCGGTGCAGGTCACCACCTCGGTGACCGAAATTGCCGCCACGTCCAAGCAGCAACAGGCCACCGCGACTGAAACGGCCGCGACGACCACTGAGATCGGTGCTACGTCGCGCGAAATCGCGGCCACCTCCAAGGACTTGGTCCGCACCATGACCGAAGTGTCCACCGCCGCCGACCAGGCGTCGGTGGCTGCCGGCTCCGGCCAGCAAGGACTGGCGCGCATGGAAGAGACCATGCACTCGGTGATGGGCGCGGCCGACCTGGTCAACGCCAAGCTGGCGATCCTCAATGAGAAGGCCGGCAACATCAACCAGGTGGTGGTGACCATCGTCAAGGTGGCCGACCAGACCAACCTGCTGTCGCTCAACGCAGCCATCGAAGCGGAAAAAGCCGGCGAGTACGGTCGCGGTTTTGCCGTGGTCGCCACCGAAGTGCGGCGCCTCGCGGACCAGACCGCCGTGGCCACCTATGACATCGAGCAGATGGTGCGCGAGATCCAGTCCGCAGTGTCTGCGGGGGTGATGGGCATGGACAAGTTCTCCGAAGAAGTGCGCCGCGGCATGTTCGAAGTGCAGCAAGTGGGCGAGCAGTTGTCGCAGATCATCCACCAGGTACAGGCGCTGGCGCCGCGGGTGTTGATGGTCAACGAAGGCATGCAGGCCCAGGCCACCGGCGCCGAGCAGATCAACCACGCCCTCGTGCAACTGGGCGATGCCAGCAGCCAGACGGTGGAGTCCCTGCGCCAGGCCAGCTTTGCCATTGATGAACTGAGCCAGGTTGCGGTGGGTCTGCGCAGCGGCGTGTCGCGTTTCAAAGTCTGATGAGCGAACTCGCGGCTAAACGCGGCGCCGTCCCGGCAGCGAAAAAGGCGTTGTTCCTGGTGTTCCATATCGGTCAGGAACGCTATGCCCTCAAGGCTACCGAAGTGGCCGAAGTGCTGCCGCGCCTGCCTTTGAAACCCATTGCCCATGCACCGCTGTGGGTCGCCGGGATCTTTGCCCATCGTGGGGCGCTGGTGCCGGTCATTGACCTCAGCGCCTTGACCTTCGGCAACCCGGCCCAGGCCCGCACCAGCACGCGGCTGGTGCTGGTCAATTACCAACCCGACGCCGGGTCCCAAGCGCGTTGGCTGGGACTGATCCTGGAGCAGGCCACCGACACCCTGCGTTGCGACCCCGCCGAGTTCCAGCCCTACGGTCTGGCCAACCGCCAGGCACCCTACCTGGGGCCGGTGCGCGAAGATGCGCTGGGCCTGATGCAATGGATCGGTGTAAACGACCTGCTGACCGATGACGTGCGCGCCGTGCTGTTTTCTGCCGAGCTGAGCGTATGAGCAACGACCCGCGTTTTTTTGCCTTTCTTAAAGAGCGCATCGGCCTGGACGTCGCGTCGGTGGGCGAAGCCATCATCGAGCGCGCCGTGCGCCAGCGCAGCCAGATCGTCCAGGCACCCACGCCGGGCGAATACTGGCAGCACCTGCAAAGCTCCCAGGACGAACAGCAAGCGCTGATCGAAGCAGTGATCGTCCCCGAAACCTGGTTTTTCCGTTACCCCGAATCCTTTGCGACCCTGGCGCGCCTGGCCAAGGCCCGCCTGGTCGATATCAAGCAGATGCGCGCATTGCGCATCCTCAGCCTGCCGTGCTCCACCGGCGAAGAACCCTATTCGATTGCCATGGCGCTGCTCGATGCTGGCCTCGCGCCGCATCAGTTCAAGGTACAGGGGATGGACGTCAGCCCGCTGTCGGTGGAGCGTGCGCGACGCGGGGTGTACGGCAAGAACTCCTTTCGCGGCGGCGATATTGCCTTCCGTGACCGCCACTTCACTGAATACAGCGACGGCTTCCACATCGCCGATCGGGTGCGCGAACAAGTGCGCCTTCAAGTCGGCAACCTGCTCGACCCGGCGCTGCTGGCCAATGAGGCCGCCTACGACTTCGTGTTCTGCCGCAACCTGCTGATCTACTTCGACCAGCGCACCCAGAAACAAGTCTTCGATGTGCTCAAAGGCCTCACCCACGTGGACGGTGTGCTGTTTATCGGCCCGGCCGAAGGCAGCCTGCTGGGGCGCCACGGCATGCGTTCGATTGGGGTGCCGCAGTCCTTTGCGTTCAGCCGGCAGGGCTCGCCGCAGCTGCCCGAGCCAGCGTTTATACCGACGCCTGCTCCCACGCCTCCGCGCAGCACTGCGCCGATTTCAGCTAAACCACGGCCGTTCAGCACCGTCAGCGCCCACGTCTTGCCGATCAAGGCTGCGCCCTCCGATGCAGGCACCTTGCTCAGCCGGATCGCCACCCTGGCCAACGAAGGCAAAAGTGCCGAGGCCCGGGCCGCGTGTGAAGACTATTTGAACAGCCACCCGCCGGCCGCCCAGGTGTTTTACTGGCTGGGGCTGCTCAGCGACGTGGCCGGCAGTGCCCTGGAAGCCCAGGGCTATTATCGAAAAGCCTTGTACCTGGAACCCCAGCACCCGCAGGCCTTGATGCACTTGGCCGCGTTGCTCGAGTCCCGGGGCGACAGTGCGGGGGCGCGCCGTCTGCAGGCGCGAGCCGCCCGTAGCGAGCGAGCCGACAGTGAGTCCAAACCATGAGTAACACCGAGGCGCTCGACACCACCGGCCTGGACCTGACCCTGGCCGACACTCAAGCCATCGACGACTGCTGGAACCGCATCGGTATCCATGGCGATAAGTCCTGCCCACTACTGGCTGACCATATCCATTGCCGCAACTGCTCGGTGTATTCCGCCGCCGCCACGCGTCTGCTGGACCGCTACGCCTTGCAGCAGGACGACCGACGCCCGCAGGCGGCCGAAGTCGACACGGAGGTGGTCACCCGTTCGCTCTTGATGTTCCGCCTCGGCGAAGAATGGCTGGGCATCGCTACACGCTGCCTGGTGGAAGTCGCGCCGTTGCAACCGATCCATTCCCTGCCGCATCAACGTTCCCGCGCCTTGCTCGGCGTGGCCAACGTGCGCGGCGCGCTGGTGGCGTGCTTGTCGCTGGTGGAACTGCTGGGCCTGGACGCCACCAGCAGCGGCGCCACCGGCGGGCGCATCATGCCGCGCATGTTGATCATTGCCGCCCAGGATGGCCCGGTGGTGGTGCCGGTGGATGAAGTCGACGGCATCCATGCCATCGATGAGCGCACCTTGAAGGCCGCATCGGCGTCCGGCACCCAGGCCAGCGCGCGCTTTACCCAGGGTGTATTGCCGTGGAAAGGCCGCAGCCTGCGCTGGCTGGACGAGGCGCAATTGTTGTCCGCCGTGACCCGGAGCCTCTCATGACCCCCGACCAGATGCGTGATGCCTCGCTGCTGGAATTGTTCAGCCTGGAAGCCGATGCGCAGACCCAGGTGTTGAGCGCGGGCCTGCTCGCCCTGGAACGCAACCCGACCCAGGCGGACCAGCTCGAAGCCTGCATGCGCGCGGCGCACTCGCTCAAGGGCGCCGCGCGCATCGTTGGGGTGGATGCCGGGGTCAGCGTGTCCCACGTCATGGAGGATTGCCTGGTCAGCGCCCAGGAAAACCGCCTGTACCTGCAACCCGAACATATCGATGCGCTGCTGCAGGGCACTGATCTGCTGATGCGCATCGCCACGCCAGGCAATGACGTCGGGCCGGCGGATGTCGAGGCCTACGTCGCGTTGATGGAGCGTCTGCTGGATCCGTCCCAGGCGCCTGTCAACGTCGCGCCGCCGCCGGAGCCAGCGCCCGTCGTCGAAGAACTGCCGCCGGAACCCGAACCCGCGCCGCCGGTGACCAGCGAGCCGCCGCGTCAAGGCAAGCGCATGACCGAAGGCGGCGAACGCGTACTGCGCGTCACCGCCGAGCGCTTGAACAGCCTGCTGGACCTGTCGAGCAAATCCCTGGTGGAAACCCAGCGGCTCAAGCCGTACCTGGCCAGCCTGCAACGCCTCAAGCGCATTCAAAGCCAGGGGATACGGGCGCTGGATACGCTGGACGGGCAACTCAAGACCCAGGTCCTGAGCCTCGAGGCCCAGGAAGCCCTGGCCGACACGCGCCGTTTGTTGAGCGAAGCCCAGGCCTTGCTGGCGGAAAAGCACGCCGAGCTGGACGAGTTCGGCTGGCAGGCCGGGCAGCGCGCCCAAGTGTTGTATGACACTGCACTGGCCTGCCGCATGCGCCCGTTTGCCGATGTATTGGCTGGGCAAGTGCGCATGGTGCGCGACCTCGGCCGCAGCCTCGGCAAGCAAGTGCGCCTGGAGATCGAGGGCGAAAAGACCCAGGTCGACCGTGACGTACTGGAAAAACTTGAGGCGCCGCTCACCCATTTGTTGCGCAATGCCGTCGACCACGGCATCGAAATGCCTGAGCAACGCCTGCTGGCGGGCAAGCCGGCTGAAGGCTTGATCCGCCTGCGTGCCTCCCATCAGGCCGGTTTGCTGGTGCTGGAGCTCAGTGATGACGGCAATGGCGTCGACCTGGAGCGGCTGCGCGGCACCATCGTCGATCGGCACCTGTCACCGGTCGAAACCGCCCTGCGCCTGAGCGAAGAAGAGTTGCTGACGTTCCTGTTCCTGCCGGGGTTCAGCCTGCGTGACACGGTCACCGAAGTGTCCGGGCGCGGCGTGGGCCTGGACGCGGTGCAGCACATGGTCCGCCAACTGCGCGGCGCGGTGGTGCTGGAGCAGACGGCGGGGCAGGGCAGTCGTTTCCACCTTGAGGTGCCGTTGACCCTGTCGGTGGTACGCAGCCTGGTGGTGGAAGTCGGTGAGGAAGCCTATGCGTTCCCGCTGGCGCATATCGAACGCATGTGTGACCTCGCGCCCGATGACATCGTGCAACTGGAAGGTCGCCAGCATTTCTGGCACGAGGGCCGGCATGTTGGCCTGGTCGCCGCCAGCCAGTTGTTGCAGCGCCCGGCGGGGCAGAGTCCGTCAGAAACGCTGAAAGTGGTGGTGATCCGCGAGCGCGATACGGTGTACGGGATTGCCGTGGAGCGCTTTATCGGTGAGCGTACGCTGGTGGTGTTGCCGCTCGATGATCGCCTGGGCAAGGTCCAGGATATTTCCGCCGGTGCCTTGCTGGATGATGGCTCGGTGGTGTTGATCGTCGACGTTGAAGACATGTTGCGTTCGGTGGACAAACTGCTGAACACCGGCCGATTGGAACGTATTGCGCGGCGCAGCCAACAAACCACCGAGGCACCGCGTAAGCGCGTGCTGGTGGTCGATGACTCGCTGACCGTGCGTGAGCTGCAACGCAAATTGCTCCTTAATCGTGGTTATGAAGTGGCCGTGGCGGTCGATGGCATGGACGGCTGGAACGCCTTGCGCTCCGAAGACTTTGACCTGTTGATCACTGATATTGATATGCCCCGCATGGACGGTATTGAATTGGTCACACTCTTGCGCCGTGACAGTCGCCTGCAATCGTTGCCGGTGATGGTGGTGTCCTACAAAGATCGCGAAGAAGACCGACGTCGAGGACTCGACGCCGGTGCGGACTATTATTTAGCCAAAGCCAGTTTCCACGATGACGCCCTGCTGGACGCCGTGGTGGAACTGATCGGAGGCGCACGGGCATGAGGATTGCGATCGTCAATGACATGCCCCTGGCAGTGGAGGCCTTGCGCCGCGCCTTGAGCTTCGAGCCTGCGCACCAAGTGGTGTGGGTGGCCAGCAATGGGCTGGAAGCGGTGCAACGCTGCGCCGAACTGACGCCGGACCTGATCCTGATGGACCTGATCATGCCGGTGATGGACGGCGTGGAAGCCACTCGCCAGATCATGGCCGAGACGCCGTGCGCCATCGTTATCGTGACCGTCGACCGCCAGGCCAACGTGAGCCGGGTGTTCGAGGCCATGGGCCACGGCGCCCTGGACGTGGTGGACACCCCGCCCCTCGGCGTGGGCAACCCCAAGGATGCGGCGGCGCCGTTGCTGCGCAAGATCCTCAATATCGGCTGGCTGATCGGCCAGCGCGGCACCCGCGTGCGCGCCGAAACCGTGCCGGCGCGCGCATCCGGCAAACGTCAAAGCCTGGTGGCTATCGGCTCCTCGGCGGGTGGTCCGGCTGCCCTGGAAATCCTGCTCAAGGGTTTACCTCGCGACTTTCCAGCCGCCATCGTGCTGGTGCAGCATGTGGACCAAGTGTTCGCGGCGGGCATGGCCGAGTGGCTGAGCAGCGCCTCGGGCCTGCCGGTACGCCTGGCCCGCGAAGGCGAGCCGCCGCAAAGCGGCGTGGTGCTGCTGGCCGGCACCAACCACCACATTCGTTTATTGAAGAATGGCACGCTAGCCTATACGGCAGAGCCGGTGAACGAAATTTACCGGCCATCGATCGATGTGTTTTTCGAAAGCGTGGCCAGCCACTGGAATGGCGATGCCGTCGGTGTGCTGCTGACCGGCATGGGGCGCGACGGGGCCCAGGGCCTCAAATTGCTACGTGAACAAGGTTATTTGACCATCGCCCAGGATCAGCAAAGCTCGGCGGTGTATGGCATGCCCAAAGCGGCGGCGGCGATTGATGCTGCTGTTGAAATTCGCCCACTGGATAGAATTGCGCCCCGGTTGCTGGAGGTCTTTGCCAAATGAACATGACCTCTCGCGGCTGGCTTGCAGGCAGTAATTCAGGTGACTGCACATGAATGATTTACAGATCGACGACATCAAGACCGACGAAAACGCCGCCATGGTGTTGCTGGTCGACGACCAGGCCATGATCGGTGAAGCCGTGCGGCGTGGCCTGGCCCATGAAGAAAATATCGACTTCCACTTCTGCGCCGACCCACACCAGGCGATTGCCCAGGCGATCCGTATCAAGCCGACCGTTATCCTGCAGGATCTGGTGATGCCAGGTCTGGACGGCCTGACACTGGTGCGCGAGTACCGCAACCACCCGGCCACGCAGAACATCCCGATCATCGTGCTTTCCACCAAGGAAGACCCGCTGATCAAGAGCGCAGCGTTCTCGGCCGGGGCCAATGATTACTTGGTCAAGCTGCCGGATAACATCGAACTGGTTGCACGCATTCGCTATCACTCGCGCTCGTACATGACCCTGTTGCAACGGGATGCGGCTTATCGCGCGTTGCGGGTCAGCCAGCAACAACTGTTGGACACCAACCTGGTGCTGCAGCGGCTGATGAACTCCGATGGCCTCACGGGGCTGTCCAACCGTCGCCATTTCGACGAGTACCTGGAACTGGAATGGCGCCGTGCCATGCGTGATCAGACTCAGCTGTCGTTGTTGATGATTGATGTGGATTTCTTCAAGACCTACAACGATAGCTTTGGGCATGTCGAAGGTGACGAGGCTTTGCGCAAGGTTGCGGCGACCATTCGTGAGGCCAGCAGTCGGCCTTCGGATTTGCCGGCGCGCTATGGGGGGGAGGAGTTTGCCCTGGTGCTGCCTAATACCTCGCCGGGCGGGGCGCGGTTGGTGGCTGAGAAGCTGCGGATGGCGGTTGCCGCGCTGAAAATTCCGCACATTGCGCCGACTGAGGGGTCGAGTCTGACCATCAGTATTGGGCTGTCGACCATGACGCCGCAGCAGGGGACGGATTGTCGGCAGGTGATAGTGGCGGCGGATAAGGGGTTGTATACGGCTAAGCATAATGGGCGTAATCAGGTGGGGATTGAGTAGGGCTGAGTGCTTCTGTGTACATATCCGTTGCTGCGGTCACGGCCACTAATGGTTCCGCTCTTACAGCGGGTCACTTTTTGAAAAGCGCAAAAAGTAACCAAAAACGCTTCGCCCCAACACTCGGCACCTCGCCTAGGCTCGGTGTGCCCTCACTCCGGCTTGAATCCGTGGGCCGCCGCGATGGGCCATCCTTGGCCCAGGACGGCTAACCCGGCGTCCTGCCGGGTTACCCACGGATTCAAGCCTGCGTTCGGCCAGCGTGTTTGACGGGGCGCCTCAGATCAAAAGCAAAAGCGCGGCGGCCTTAGAGCCGACCGGGGTTGGGGGTGCGTTACTGGGTTAAAAATGTGGGAGGGGGCTTGCCCCCGATGGCGGTGTGTCAGTTGATGCATCTGTGGCTGTCACACTGCCATCGGGGTGTAGAACCGTAGACATCGTTTACATCTGAAACCGGGGACATCGTTTACACATTTGAGGCTTGGACGCGGGTCATACCCCGTCCAAGCCTCCCCAAGGAATAATCA
>Ga0207650_10000200_pt1 | contig 69213 bp, 72 predicted proteins | sample KBSS63metaG_FD_184325 | JGI IMG/M metagenome (GOLD analysis project Ga0207650, IMG submission 184325) | Switchgrass rhizosphere microbial communities from Kellogg Biological Station, Michigan, USA - KBS S6-3 metaG (SPAdes) (version 2) | ecosystem: Host-associated > Plants > Roots > Rhizosphere...
CTCCGCCTGAGGGTGGACCGCCACCCGAAGGCCCACCACCCTCAGCGAGCGCTGGCCCGGAAGGTCGACCTCCGCCGGGGAGCGGCTTCGGTCCCGGCGGTGGATTTGGCCCTGGCGGCGGCGGAGGTTTCGGTCGCTTCGGTGGAGGCGGCCGCCAAGGCGGCCGTCTGCAGTTCTCAATCACCGACACCATCACGCTCGTTGACGAGGCAACGATTCGCGCCGGCGTGCCCAAGCTCGACTATCTGCACGGTGATCCGCTTGGTTCGACCGGAGGGCGTCCGCGGCACGAGGTTGAGGCGCAGGCCGGCTATTTCAACAATGGCCTGGGAGCGAGAGTGTCCGCGAACTGGCGGAGCGGGACGCGAGTGGACGGCGATGACGGCAACGACCTCCACTTCTCCCCGCTGGCAACTTTTGACCTTAGGCTGTTCGCCAATCTCGGCGAGCGGTTCGACCTCGTCTCCCAGCATCCGTGGCTGCGGGGGTCGTCCGTGCGCTTCGAGCTAGCCAACATATTCGACAGCAAGCCGCGCGTTCGGGATGCAGCCGGAGAGGTACCGAACAATTACCAGCCGGATCTGCTCGATCCGCTCGGACGAACTTTCATGATCTCCATTCGGAAGCTCTTTCTGCCGCCACGAAGCTTCTTCCGCGGACAGCAGGATCGGCCGCCCCGAACATGATTGGAATTGGCCCCAAGTCGGACCATTGCTCAACCATCTGGTAATTCATCGGCTGATATCTCCGTTAGGCAAAGGTCGCGTTCGGGCGGAGCAAGAACGAGTGGAAGAGCAACCGGTTGAGACCACCCTATATTCGCTCTCCGAGAGTGCACCCGCGCCGATTGAGCGCCGTGACAACGAACGCCACCTAACGCTCTTTCGCGTCGGCTCACTTCAGATGGGCGACCGGCGCGAGCTGTGTCTGATCAAAAACATTTCCGCGGGCGGAATGATGATCCGCGCTTATTGCGCGCTTGAGGCAGAGACCCGTATCTCCGTCGAGCTCAAGCGTGGCGAGCAGATCAACGGTAAGGTCAGCTGGATCCAGGACGGCTCCGCAGGCATCACGTTCGACCAACACGTAGATATCGTGGAGCTTCTGGCGACCTCCATGGAAGGTCCCCGTCCGCGCATGCCACGGGTCGAGGTTCGCTGCATCGCCTCGGTGCGCCACGGTTCGCAGGTCTACGGTATGCGTGCCCATGATATTTCTCAGGGGGGTCTAAAGGTGGAATCCAACCGCGACATTGCGATTGGGACTGAAGTGCTCGTGACGTTGCCCGGCCTTCCTTCGCAAACCGGCGTGATCCGCTGGAAGGACGGCCGATGCTACGGAATCACCTTCAACCGACTGCTTGCGCTGGCGAAGCTAGTTGAATGGCTGCAGCAGGAACGCGATTTGCTGAGAGCAGCGGGCTAGGTCTACTCACCCGGCCGCCCGGCACCAGGGGACCACACCCAACTCTGGGCGAGGCGCTGTTGGTCAGAGTTCATCTTTCGTGGAGTGAATCCTGGTCGGTAGGGACGCGGCTGGATCTTCGACCTGGGCGCCGGGATGTGGCGCAAGACCTGCTCCGGATTCAGTTTAACGTCGAATGCAATGCCGGCATATTTGCCATTGACCCAAACGACGCGCCCGCCCGCGCTCAAATCGTTTCGGCGGAACTCGACCGGCGTGCCTTCGATGGGCAGCTTTTCGCTTTCGACAAGCGCGCCTTCTGAAGAAAGGTTGCGCAGCTTCACGCTCAGCGATGCGCCCGCATGCTCCAGTTCCGCAGTCAGCAGGACCTGGGCGCGGCGCGATCGACGATTCTGACAATTGGCGCTGCTGTCCATTCCATGCTCGATAAACGAGTCCGGTAAAACTTTACTTAAGTGAGCGGTTTGTCCCGCAGCTGGAACAGCAACATGAGATTGTTCGCCGGCATGCTTCGCATTTCGACCAGATCGAAACCCTTCGCCGCAGCGGCCTGTGCGAAATCCTCTACTCGACGCAGGCCCCACTGCGGATCGCGAGATTTAAGATCGGCGTCAAAGGCAAGGTTCGATGAAGCGGTCTCAATGCCGTCCTTCAGCCACGGCCCATAGAGAATGAGCGATCCTTCCGGCGCAAGCACAGTGGCAGCACCTGCAATTAGGCCCAAAGACGCAGCCCACGGACTGATGTGGGCCATATTGATATTGAGAATGGCGTCGGCCCGATCGATCGGCCATTCGGGATTGCCGGCGTCGATGACGATGGGCTGCCGAAGGTTCGAGAGACCGGAATCCTCGCGCCACGCCTCGATTGAGGCAAGGGCATCGGCATGAGCATCACTCGGCTGCCAGTCGAGCTTCGGGAAACGCTGCGCAAACCAAAGCGCATGCTCCCCGGTGCCGCTTGCGATCTCAAGCACCGTGCCATCCGCCGGGAGCCATTCAGCCAGCACTTCGGCAATGGGTTCCCGGTTCCGCGACGCGGCCGGCGCTGACCGTCGGGAATCTCCACCGGCGGCCCCTTCATAGAAGCGCCTGTCTTCCACTATTCCGCCGCCCGCGCCGGCTCCGGATCTTTGTAGACAAGCACAGGCTTGCGAGCTGCGAGCGTCTCATCGAGCCGCCTGCGCGGAGCGTAGACTGGCGCAGCCTTCAGGCTCTCGTCGCCGGTCTTGGCCCGCTCGGCGATTGAGCGAAACGCCGCAATGAACTGGTCGAGGCTCGCCTTGGACTCCGTCTCCGTCGGCTCGACCAGCATCGCCCCGTGTACGACCAACGGGAAGTACATCGTCATGGGATGGAAACCCTCGTCGATCAGCGCCTTGGCCAAGTCTATCGTGCTCAGGTCCTCCGCGAAGCCACGGTCTGAGAAGAGCGCCTCGTGCATACACGGGCCGCTTTCACCGAACGGTGCATCAAGGACGCCGTCGAGCGCGCGCAAAATGTAATTCGCATTGAGAACCGCGTCCTCGGCGACCTGCTTCAGGCCGTCGGCGCCGTGGCTCAGCATGTAGGAGGCTGCCCTCGTGAACATACCCATCTGGCCATGGAAGGCGACCATCCGGCCAAAGCTCTGCGCGTGATGCTCCTCCGCCGTTTCCTCTTCGACGAGGACGAAGCGGTCGCCCTGCTTCTCAACGAAGGGCAGTGGCGCGAATGGCGCGAGAGCGGCGCTTAGCACGACCGGCCCCGCACCCGGGCCGCCTCCGCCGTGCGGCGTCGAGAAGGTTTTGTGCAAGTTGATGTGCATGGCGTCGACGCCCAAGTCCCCGGGCCGGACCTTGCCGACGATCGCGTTGAAGTTCGCCCCGTCGCAATAGACGAACCCGCCGGCGGCATGGACCGCGTCGCTGATCGCCTTCATGTCTGGCTCGAACAAACCACAGGTGTTCGGATTGGTAATCATTACGGCCGCGACGTCCGGCCCAAGCCGTGTCTTCAGCGCTTCGAGGTCAACCCGGCCTGCCTCGTTCGCCGGTATGTTTTCGACGCGGTAGCCGGCAAAGGCGGCTGTCGCCGGGTTGGTGCCGTGCGCGCTTTCCGGGACCAGCACGACTTCACGCTTGTCACCGCGTGCCTCGAGCGCAGCTCGAATGCAAAGCAGGCCGCATAGCTCGCCATGCGCCCCTGCCTTGGGGCTCATCGCCACGGCAGGCATGCCGGTGAGCGTCGTCAGCCAGTTGCCGACGAGGTCGATCAATTCCAACCCGCCTTGAACAGTGTCGATCGGCTGAAGCGGATGAGTGTCGGCAAAGCCAGGCAGCCGCGCGACCTTCTCATTGAGGCGCGGATTATGTTTCATCGTGCACGACCCAAGCGGAAATAGACCAAGGTCGATCGCATAGTTCTGACGTGAGAGCCGCGTGTAATGGCGCACCGCTTCCGGCTCGCTGAGACCTGCAAGTCCGATGTCGCGATTACGCTCGAGCCCGCCGAGACGCCCGGAATTCGCTTTGAACTCACCGAAATCGACCCCAGTCTGCTCGGTCGTGCCGATCTCGAAGAGCAGGGGCTCCTCGAGCATCAGCGCCTTATTGCCGGTGACGGTCTGCGCCTCGCCTGCATCGTTCACGGGCGTGGATGGGCGCCAGCCTGAAGGATTGACTGTCACTGGCATAGCTCCTTCAGGCCCGCTTCCAAGGCACCGATATCCTCATCGGTCACGGTCTCGGTAACGGCGACGACCAGCCCGTTCTGCAGCGCATCGGCACCGGGGTAGAGCCGACCGAGCGAGACACCCCCGAGAATGCCTTTGTCAGCGAGATGACGAACCACCGGCCGTGCTTCTACCGGAAGCTCGATCGTAAATTCGTTGAAGAAGCTCTCGTTGACCAGGCGAACTCCGGGGACTGCCGATAGCCGGTCCGCAGCCTCGCACGCGCGCGCGTGATTCAATTGAGCCAGCTTTCTGAGACCCTTCTCACCGAGCAGGCTCATGTGCACCGAAAAGGCCAAGGCGCAGAGGCCGGAGTTGGTGCAGATGTTTGACGTCGCTTTCTCGCGGCGAATGTGTTGCTCGCGGGTCGAAAGCGTCAGCACGAACCCACGCTTGCCTTCCGCATCGACCGTCTCACCCGCGAGACGGCCCGGCATCTGCCTGACATATTTCTCGCGCGTCGCGAACAATCCGACATATGGACCGCCGAACTGCAACCCCACACCGATCGACTGTCCCTCGCCCACTACGATGTCGGCGCCCATTTCACCCGGTGAGCGGATCAACCCAAGCGCCACCGGCTCGGTCACGACGGCGATCAGGAGCGCCCCGTTGGCATGTGCGGCCTCGGCGATCGGCCCCAAATCGGTGATCCGGCCCAGGATGTCCGGATACTGCACGACGACCGCACTAGTCTCGCCATCGATTGCGGCGATCAAGCTCTCTCCGTCTGTTACCGAGTTCAGCTCAGGCAATGACGTTTCAAGCACGTCGCCGGTGAACTTCGCCATCGTGTTGGCAACGCTGACGTAGTGCGGATGAAGCCCCGATGAGAGGATTGCCTTCGCGCGGCGAGTGATCCGTCGCGCCATGACGATCGCTTCCCAGCAGGCTGTCGAACCGTCGTACATAGAGGCGTTGGCAACTTCGCAGCCAAGCAGTCGCGCGACTTGGGTCTGGAACTCGAACAGGACCTGCAACGTGCCCTGAGCGATCTCCGGCTGATAGGGCGTGTAGGCCGTCAGGAACTCGCCGCGCTGGATGATGTGATCGACGCTTGCCGGGATATGGTGCTTGTAGGCGCCGCAGCCCAGGAAGAATGGTACCTCTCCGGCAGCCAGGTTTTGCCGCGCAAGCGCTGTGAGCTGGCGCTCGACGCACAATTCAGATGCGTGTGGAGGCAGCTCCGCGATCGGCTCACGCAGAAGGAGCTCCGGCGGAACGTCCCGGAACAGATCGTCGATCGTCGCGGCACCAACAGCCTGCAGCATCTCACTGCGGTCAGCATCGCTCAGCGGCAAATAACGCATCTAGTTTGGCTTCCTCATGATGAAGCGAAGTCGGACATAATCGGCCTGCGGCGAGCCGACGCTCTCGGCGACGGCCTCGCCAATGTCCGCGCGCTCGCCTTCCGGCACGCCGGCCCGGTCGAGCCAGCCGCGACGAAAGGTTGTGACCCATTGGCCGATACCGTTCGGCATCGGCGTAGGCCGCTCGATGAGGCGGGCATCCACCTCGATGAAACCCGCCTTTTCATAAACGTCGGCAAATTCCTCTACTGACGGATACCAATTGGAGGACTCAAGCGGGGGCGGATATCCACGCGCAACCAGCTCGGCGTCCAAAGCCTCGCGAAGCTTTGCGAGATTGCCCTCGCCGCCCATCTCTCCAGCGAAGCGCCCGCCGCGCTTGAGCGCCCGAAGGGTGGCAGATGCAACCCGCTCCTTGTCGAGCATCCAATGCAGAGCTGCGTTGGAAAACGCGGCGTCGAACTCGGCGTTGAATGTCATATCCGCTGCGTCAATCAGATCGACCTCAAGCCCAATGGCCCGCGCGGCCGCAACCAGCTCAGGCGAATTGTCGACGCCGACAACATCCGTCCCGCGCTCGACGATCTTGCGCGTCAAGGCACCGTCGCCGCAGCCGACGTCGAGGATCCGCTCACCCATCTTCGGGTCGAGGAGATCCAAAGCCGCCTCGCCTAGGTCGGCGACAAAACGTCCGACGCGCGCATAGTCTGCAGCGACCCAGCGGCTGGTCGAGGCGATTACGTTCAAGGCAGGGTCCGGGTTCAGAGCGTCGCCACCCACTCGCGATAAGCCGACTCGTCCATAAGGCCTTCGACCTCGGCAGGATTGTCGAGCTTCAGCTTGAAGAACCAGCCATCCCCTTCCGGGTCGCGATTGACGAGCGCAGGATCATCGGTAACCGCCTGGTTGCCCTCCACGACTTCGCCTGCGACCGGGGAATAGACGTCCGACGCGGCTTTCACGGACTCCACAACGGCAGCTTCCTGACCCTTCGTCAGACGGCGTCCAGCCTCCGGAACTTCGGCAAAAACGATATCGCCAAGGGCTTCCTGAGCATGATTGGAAATGCCGACGGTTGCCGTATCGCCTTCGACGCGGACCCATTCATGCTCGCGGGTAAAATAGACCGTCATGCACTCACTCCCTTGCGATGATAGCGATGCGGGACGAACGGCATCGCCGTCACCCGCGCGTCGAACAGCTTCCCGCGCTGCTCCAACTTCAGAGCCGTTCCAGGCGCGGCCAGATGCGCCGCGACATAGCCCATTGCGATGGGCCGCTGGAGGCTCGGTGAGAAGCCGCCGCTGGTGATCCGCCCGATTTCATTGCCCTCGCCGTCGAGGATCAGCGCGCCCTCGCGAACGGGTTGGCGGCCGTCGACGTCGAAGCCGACCCGCTTCTGTGCGGGACCGTCCTCGATCTCCTTGAAGATGCGCTCAGCACCCGAGAAATCGCGCTCGGCTCGCCGGCGCTTTCCGATGGCAAAGCCGAGACCGGCCATGACCGGCGTCGTCGAACGGTCGAGGTCATGGCCGTATAGCGGCAAGCCCGCTTCGAGCCTTAGCGAATCGCGCGCGCCAAGACCGATCGGCTTCACTCGATCGTCCCCAATCAGCCAATTTGCGACCTGTTCGGCGGCGATATTGTGGATCGAAATCTCGAACCCGTCCTCGCCTGTGTAGCCCGAACGGCTGATCCATGCCGGATGACCGCAAGCCTGGAAGGGCGCGCCTTGCATGAAGCCGAGCTCGGAGACCCCAGGCACCAGCGATTCAAGAACTTCAGCCGCTTTCGGACCCTGCAGCGCAAGGAGGGATTGTCCGCGCATGTGGTCGACCACCGTATCCTTCGGAAGCCGGTGCTTCAAAACGTCGATATCGTCATGCTTGGTCGCGCCGTTGACGACGACGTAGAATTCGTCGCCCCGACGCGTCGCCATCAGATCGTCGATGATCCCGCCGTCCTCGGCAAGGAGAAGGGAATAACGAAGGCGCATGTCGCCAAGCAGCTTGAGCTCGCCCGGAAGAAGCGTTTCCAGGGCTGCGTCGACGTGCGGTCCATGAATCAGCAACTGGCCCATGTGACTGACGTCGAACAGGCCGGCGTTCTCTCGCACCCAGAGATGCTCGGCCATGATGCCTTCATACTGGACCGGCATTTCATAACCGGCGAAGGGAACCATCCGCGCGCCCTGGCGCCGATGCCAATCGTCAAGCGCAAGCTTGTCCAGGAGGGGCTTTTCGATACCCGCTCCGCCTTCCGGGTCACCGCTGAACGGCGTGCCGCGGGCCTGGGTTTGGTCGGTCTCGCCGTAATGGACTTCTTTGCTCATCGACACGCTCCGGCATGAGTGCGACAGCCGACGCGCCCTCAAGGACGCCTTGGCCAATCGCCCCCGTCTGTCCGTTGCGCCTGAGAGCTTTGCCCCTTCGGCGGCCCGCCACTCGACAGCAGCGGACGCTTTCCAGACTGTCAGGCGCGCGCGGTCCTTTTGCCTGAGAGATTCCGGGGGCGGTTGCTCCTTCGGCGCCACGACTGCCCTTCGAGGGCAATTGCGAACTCTCCCGCGCGGCCTCCCGAGTACCATTCGGTTCCCGGAGACGCGCGTGCCTTGGCCTTCGTCAGCCGCCGAGTCAACGCCGCGAAAGGCCTGAATCAGCGAGTAACGTTGTAGCGGAGTTGCTGCTCGCTCAACTGGAAGCCGATGAGGTGCTCGAAGGTCGCGTTGGCGACTGCCGCGCGGATCGTCGGATCCGTGAGCGGATCCACCGCCGCGCTTGGATCACCGACCTTGCGCGGCCGTGTAAGGGTCTTCATCACATCTGCAGGGATTGAGGCGGCACCACGATGCACTCGGGCATAGGCCTGGCCCCTCGTTTCGGCCTTATAGCTGCCCTGCGCGAAATTCAGGCCAACGCGACCGAGACGCTTTGCCGACACCTCGCTTCCGGCCCTGAGGACCACGTCGAAATAGGGTAACACGACCTGTCGGGCCTGCGTCGGGTCGCGGCGTGTTGCGACGACGTCGAAGCTGGCGGTCGAGACAATGTAATCGCCCTGGTCCTTACAGCTGACACGAAGGTTCGTGATGGTCGCGGTCACGTCGATTGCGTCCGCTGCGATGCTGTTCGACGGATTGAACAAGGTGATATCGCCGGTCCCGGCCGGGATACCGCCGATCGGGCATGCACTGCGTTCGACCCAGATGCCGCCATTCTCAATGGTCCCCTTCCTTCCACAGGCCGAAAGAAGGGCAAGAGCGATGAGCGATACGAGACGGAGCTTCACTGGGACGGGATTCCTTGGAGGCCGGGAAGAGTGGCAGCAGTTCATAGGAAGCGCCTTCAAAGGCTGCAAGCGATGCCTTACATGACCCCGGAATGTCTGAACCTAAGCCTAATCCAAAGCCGTCTTTACGCGTCTTGATCGCCGCTCCTCGAGGATTTTGCGCCGGCGTCGACCGCGCAATACAGATCGTCGAGCTGGCGCTCGAGCGGTTTGGGTCGCCGGTCTACGTGCGCCACGAGATCGTCCATAATCGCTTTGTGGTCGAACGACTGAAGACCATGGGCGCCGTCTTCGTCGACGAGCTCGACGAGGTGCCGGACGATCGGCCAGTCGTTTTCTCGGCGCACGGCGTTCCGAAGTCCGTTCCAGCGGCGGCGCAGGATCGTGGGCTGACCTATGTAGATGCGACGTGCCCCCTGGTATCCAAGGTTCACCGCCAGGCTGAGCGACTGATCGCCGACGGACGCCACATCCTCTTTATCGGCCATGCCGGCCACCCGGAGGTCATCGGGACTTTCGGCCAGGTGCCGCACGGGTCGATGACGCTGATCGAAACGGTGGAGGACGCCCGGTCGGTTGACGTCGACAATCCGGCTAACCTGGCTTTCCTAACCCAGACCACGCTTTCCGTGGATGATACCGCTGCCGTTGTGGGAGCGCTTCAGGCTCGCTTTCCGCAAATCCGCGCTCCCCGCAGCGAAGACATTTGTTACGCGACTTCGAATCGCCAGGCTGCCGTGAAGGAGATCGCGGCGGAGTGCGATCGGATGCTAGTCATCGGCGCGCCCAACAGCAGCAACTCGCTTCGACTCGCTGAGGTTGCCGAGCGCCTGGGCGTGCCAGCCCGACTGATCGAGCGAGCCACCGACATCGATTGGGATTGGCTTGGGGAGCCGGCCACCGTCGGCATCACGGCGGGCGCGTCTGCTCCCGAGCTGCTTGTTCGCGAAGTCGTCGACGCGTTGGCCGGCCGGTTCAGCGTCAGGGAAGAGATTGTCGACCACACGCCCGAGCGCATGGTCTTCAAGCTGCCGCGTGAGCTCGTTGCCTAGTGACGGAGCTGCAGCTCGTCGAAATCTATACGGATGGAGCCTGCAAGGGGAACCCCGGCCCAGGCGGTTGGGCCGCGCTTCTGCGCACGGGTGACAAGGAGCGTGAGATCTCAGGCGGCGAGGCTCCGACGACCAACAATCGCATGGAACTGATGGCGGCCATTCGGGGCCTCGAGGCGCTGAAGCGTCCTTGCCGTGTCCAACTCTTCACGGACAGCAATTATGTCCGCGACGGCATCACCAAATGGATTCACGGGTGGCAGCGCAACGGCTGGAGGACTGCCGACAAGAAGCCCGTGAAGAATGCGGAGCTCTGGCAGGAACTGCTCGACGCCGCCGCCCCGCACCGTGTCGAATGGCATTGGGTAAAGGGCCATAGCGGCCACCCGGAAAACGATCGCGTCGACGCCCTCGCCTGTGCGGAAGCGGACAAGCTCCGGAAACCCTAGACCCCAATACGGGACAATACGGATAGTGTTTGAACCACTAGGCGCTCAGCGCGTTTATGTGGCCAAACAACAGTTTACAAAGAGAATTATAGTGAAACTGCACTCGTTGCGCAGCGCCCTTGCGGCTGCGCTGATGATGTCGCTTGTGCCCGCGCCAGCCCTCGCCCAGACGGCTGATTCGACCCCACCTGCGATTGCCACTGGCCTGGCTGTGCCGCTCGCCGGCGTCCCCAATCGCACACCTGCCGTGCCCGCTCGCGGTCGCGCAGTACTGATCGATGCGGCATCGGCTCGACTCTATATGGTCGACAATGGTGAGGTCGTGGATTCGATGCGCGTCATCGTCGGCAAACCCGACACGGCCACCCCGGAGCTGCGCAGCACGCTTTGGTACGCGACCCTCAATCCGTACTGGAACGTAACGCCCGAGCTCACTCGAACGCTCATCGCGCCCAACGTGCTTCGGCTCGGCTATTCCTATCTTGAGAGGCAGGGCTACGAAGTCGTCACGGATTTCGGCAAGGACGGGAAAATTCTCCCCCCTGAGAGCGTCGACTGGCATGCTGTCGCGGCCGGCCGTGCGAATGTGCTCGTGCGCCAGCGCCCCGGGCCAGCCAATTCCATGGGCGAAGTGAAGTTCAACATCCCCAATAGTGACGGGATCTATCTGCACGACACTCCGCGAAAAGAGCTGTTTTCGACGGACAACCGCAGTCTCAGCCATGGATGTGTTAGGCTCGAAGACGCGCCGCGTTTGGCGCGTTGGTTGCTTGGGCGCGATCCCGATGCGCAGGATGCGGGTCCGGAGCAATACGTGCCGATCCCGACCGGAGTGCCAATAGTGATCACCTATCTGGACCAAGCTGCCCAGGTCCACATGGCAGCCCTGAACTAAACCGCGACGAGCGCGCCGCGGAAGGACGGCTCCTCCAGGGTTTGTCCTGCGCCTAGAGCCACGCAGGTCAGCGGATCGTCCGCAACGCGGACCGGCAAGCCCGTCTCGTCGGCGATGACTCCGGCGATTTCGCGCAACAGCGACCCGCCGCCGGTCATCGTGATGCCCTCGTCCAGAACGTCGGCGGCGATTTCCGGCTGCGTGTGCTCGAGCGCGGAACGAACGACATGGACGATCCGGCTGACCGGCTCGGCGACCGCTTCGGCGACCTGCGACTGGGTCAGGGTGATCTCACTAGGGACGCCGCGAGCAACGTCGCGTCCCCGAACGTGGGCGACAGCATCGTCGCTTTCCGCGCCTCTGCGAGCAGCTCCGATCTCCATCTTCACCCGCTCGGCGGTGCCCTCGCCGATCAGCAAGTTGTAGTTGCGCCGAACATAAGAGGTGATGGCTTCGTCCATCTTGTCGCCACCGACACGGGACGATTCGCAGTAAGCGAGTCCTTGGAGAGAAATGACGCCTACCTCGGTTGTCCCGCCGCCAATGTCCACGACCATCGATCCGACAGGATCTCGCACCGGAAGGCCAGCGCCGATGGCCGCCGCCATGGGCTCGTCAATCAACGAGACCTTGCCCGCCCCGGCATTGGAAACCGCGTCGCGAATCGCCCTGCGCTCGACCGACGTCGAGCCGGAGGGGACGCAGATGACGACCTCAGGCGAGCCTGAGAAGCGGCTTCCGCCGCCATGCGCCTTGCTGATGAAATGCTTGATCATCTGCTCGGCGACCTCGAGATCGGCGATAACGCCGCTTCTGAGAGGCCGAATGGTTTTGATATTGTCGGGCGTCTTGCCCATCATCAGCTTGGCGTCGTCGCCTACGGCCCTCACCTTCCGGACGCCGTTCATGACTTCCATCGCCACCACGGACGGCTCGTTGATCACGATGCCCCGCCCCTTGACGTAGACAACGGTATTGGCCGTGCCGAGGTCGATGGCGATGTCGCGCGACGCGAAATTGAAAATACTCTTCAGGCCCACCGTGCCCCCACTCCAATGCAGATAAGCCCGGCCCACTACACCAGGTTCCCCCGATGCTAGACTCTCGCAACGCCGGGAACAGTCGAGTTCCTGCAGTTGAACCAAGGCGATAGGCGTTTCGCCGTAAACCGCCGCTGAACGGAATTAACGGGTAGTAATCGACGCTAAGCGAGTAGGCGAAAACATGGCGGGGTCGGTACCGAGCTCAGATTGCTCTCCGAGCAAGACTGACGCCGCAAGCTCACTCCCTGCCGGGGCCGTTTGGATACCGAAACCACCCTGCCCCACGCACCAGAAGAAGGCGGGTGTAACCGGGTCGAACCCGTACACGGGCAGCCTGTCCGGCGCGAAGCTTCTCAGGCCTGCCCAACTCCGTTCGACCGCTTCAACAGGCCAGTCCACGACATTTTCGAAACGGTCGATTGCGGTTGCGATATCTATTTCATCCGGCGCGGCGTCACACGGATCGCTTTCGATCTCGTCATGTGGAGTAAGCCAGATCGTCCGGTCACTCTCCCCCTTGAAATAGAAGGTGCCGGCGGCGTCGTCGACGAGCGGAAGGTCACGCAGCCCGGACCGGCCGAGTCTCAGTTGGACGACGGTCCGCCGCTTCGGGGCAATCCCCAAAGGCTCCACGCCGCACGCAATTGCCACCGGATCCGCCCAGGCGCCTGCCGCATTCACCAGAACGCTGGCGGAGATCGCTGAGCTATCGTGCAGTCGAACTTTCCAGCGCCCGTCATCATATATGGCCGATTGAAGACGCGCATCGGTCCTAAGTGCACCGCCAAGTCTGCGGAATCGTTTGAGGTAGGCTGCGTGCAGGCCGGCCACATCAATGTCCGCGCATCCAGGTTCGAACAAAGCGCGCCGCCATTCTGACAGTAGCCCTGGCAGCCATCGCTCGAGTTCCGGCCGCTCGACCACACGGGTCTCGACCGTATCCGGCAGGCTGGGTAACTCGTCGCGCGTGAGGTGCAAGGCTCCTCGCGTTCTGAGGAAACCAAACTCGGAGAAGTCAGCAGGGGGCTGTTCCAAGAAGTTATGCGAGGCGGCGCTCAACAGCGCGACCTTCGGCCCTCCGTAACTTTCCAGCCAAAAGGCCGCAGAACGCCCCGTCGCATGAAATCCGCAATGCGATTCGCCCTCGATGATTGCCGTACGCCTTCGGTCCGCAATGCCCGCGCCAAGGCTTGCGCCCGCTATTCCGCCGCCGACGATAAGGACATCGTAATCCACCATCGTCCGGCGCGGTTACGGTTTCGAAAGCCCTGCCGTCTAGGTGTGTCGGCATGACAAACGGCGCATTTACCGAAATCCTGCTTGGAGTGCTCGCAATCTTGCTCGTCGTCGCGGCGGTCATTGACGTGCGCACATTCACGATCTCGAACCGCCTGAACCTGACGGTCGCGGCGATCGCACCGCTCTACTGGTGGTCGGTTGGCTTGCCGCTGTGGCCAGGCGTCGCGATTCAGATCGGACTGGCGGTCGCAGTCTTCGCATTGTTCTCGGTAGCCTTCTTCCTGGGGATGATGGGCGGTGGTGACGTCAAGCTCGCTGCTGCGCTCGCATTATGGTTCTCGCCGCTCGCGACAGCGCGCTTCCTAATCTTCATGTCGGTCGCGGGCGGTGTCCTGACGGTGCTGGTGCTGGTTCACCACCGCTGGCTGAAAAAGCCCGGAAAGCCGGAGGTTCCATACGGCGTGGCAATCGCCATCGGGGCGCTCGCGATTCTCACCCAACGGTTTCTTAACCAATTTGCCTGATGTCTGTGACTGTTACGGGGACCCTCGAGAGGGCCTGAAGGGGAGGCGATCTCGCCATGAACGTTAAGAAGATCATGCTGCTCGTCGGAGCCTTGGTGATCGCGGCAGTTACCGCAATCATGGCCAAGAACATGTTTGCGGGCGCTGGCGCGGAGAAAGCTGCGGCAGCTGCGGCAACGCAGGCCGTTCCAACCGGGCCGAAAGTGATGGTTGCTCGCAAAGAGCTGCCTGTCGGCACGATCATCGACGCCGAGGCCCTGACCTTCCAGCCATGGCCGAAGGAAATGATGCAGAACGCATATTACACGGAAGGGCAGCCGGACGCCGATATGTCCAAGCTGCTCGGCACCGTTGTGCGTTACCCCATCACGGCCGGTCAGCCCGTTACCCGCGGTGCCGTCGTCGGTCCGCAGGATCGTGGATTCCTGGCTGCCGCACTCGGCCCGGGCATGCGCGCGATTACCGTTCCAGTGAACGTCGCGACCAGCGTTTCGGGTTTCGTGTTCCCGGGAGACCGCGTCGACGTCATGCTGACTCAGGAAGTCGCCGGCGGCGGCGATGGCCCCCCGCTCAAGGTTACTGAGACGATCGTGCGGAACGTGCGCGTCCTCGCCACCGACCAGCGCATCGACAGCAAGAACGAAGAGGGCCAGACGGTCGTGAAGACCTTCTCGAACGTCACTTTCGAGGTCACTCCGAAGCTGGCCGAGAAGCTCGCTGTCGCTCAAAGCCTCGGCAACTTGTCCCTCTCGCTTCGCTCGATCACCGACAATTCGGCCGAGCTTGAGCGGGCGATCGCGGCAGGGGACGTCAAGGTGCCCGAGGGCATGAACCCCGCGCAGGAGCGCCAGATGCTGCTCGCGGTCGCAAATCGTCCGATTGACTCGAACACAACCTATTCGACCGGCGGCGATGTGTCGCGCTTCCAGCGGCGCAGCGTTCCGGCTCGTTCACCCGGCCAGTCTGCAGAAGGCAGCAGTGGCTCGGGCGCCGTAGCCAGTGCGATGGTGCCGACCGGTCCGGTCGTGCGCATCGCCCGCGGCAATAATGTCACCGTCGTTCCGGTGGGAGCTCGCTAATGACCAGTCGTTTCAACAAAGGCCGGGCTCGCCTCGGCACCGCCTTCGTGGCCCTGGCCATCGGCCTCGGCACGGTAGCGGCCCCTGCCCCGGCTGCAGCGCAGTCGAGCGCGGCCCGCCCGTCGGAGACGCTGAACCTCAGCGCCGGCACCGGCACGCTCGTCCGGCTCTCCGGTCCGATGAGCGACGTCTTCGTCGCCGATGACAAGGTGGCTGACGTCCAGGTTCGCTCGGCGACGCAGCTCTATGTCTTCGGCAAGGGGCGCGGCGAGACCACCGTTTACGCGACCGGCAAGAATGGCCGGACCGTCTATGCGGCGAACGTCCGCGTCGGGAACAACCTCGGCTCGCTCGAAGAGATGCTTCAGCTGGCAATGCCGGAAGCAAGCATCCGGGCAACGCCGATGAACAATCTCGTCTTGCTGACCGGAACGGTCTCCTCCCCGACGGACGTCGAGGAAGCCGGACGCCTTGTTCAGGCCTACGTCGGCGAAGGAACGCAGGTCGTAAGCCGTCTCCGTTCCGCAACGCCGCTCCAGGTCAATCTGAAGGTGCGTATCGCGGAAGTGAACCGCTCGCTGCTCAAGCAGATCGGCGTGAACCTCCTCGCTGCCACCAACGGCGCCTTCAAGATCGGCATTGCACAGGGTCAAGGCATCCACCTGCCCAATGTCGCCGATTCCGAAGACACGACTCGCCCGTCGGTCATTCGCAACCCGCTGGGCTCGACGATTTCTGGCGTCGGCAAGTTCTTTGGGATGGACCTCATCTCGTCGCTCGATCTCGCAGAGGTCGACGGTCTGGTGAACACGCTCGCCGAACCGAACCTGACCGCTCTGTCGGGCGAAACGGCGAGCTTCCTCGCCGGTGGCGAATTCCCGATCCCGATCTCGCAGTCGCTCGGCGCGGTGTCGATCGAGTACAAGCAATACGGCGTCGGTCTCGCCTTCACTCCGATCGTCCTTGCCGACGGCCGCATCTCCATGCGCGTCCGCCCCGAAGTCAGCGAGCTTTCGTCTGAAGGCGCACTTAAGCTGAACGGCTTCGACGTTCCGGCGCTCGTCACTCGCCGCGCGGAAACGACGGTAGAACTCGGCTCGGGCCAGAGCTTCATGCTCGCCGGGTTGATCCGGAACAACACGACCAACAGCATCGACAAGGCGCCTTTCCTTGGTGACCTGCCCATCCTGGGGACGCTGTTCCGCTCCACAAGCTTTCGCCGTCAGGAGACGGAGCTCGTGATCGTGGTCACTCCGTACCTGGTACGCCCGGTTTCCGGCCGGCTTGCGCTGCCTACCGACGGCTATCGCGCTCCGAGCGACGCCGTTCGGAACTGGGAAGGCCAGACCTATAGCAGCCAGGGTCACGCTCCGGCGCCGGCTGGTAGCCCGGTTCCCGCCTTTGGCGGTGCCGCGGCAACCACTGCAGCTCCAGGGTTCAAGCTGTGATCCGCCGCTTCAAAGGGAAGGATGCCAAGATGGCTTCTAAGTCAGCAATTGTGCTCGCTGCAGCGGCGCTTTCGGGTTGCGCGTACCATCCGGGACCAGAGCCCGCGGCGGGTCTCGATCCAGTGAACGTTCCGGTCCTAAGCCGCTCGGACTATGTGTTCGATGCAACCGCTCCGGGCGGGAACCTTCCGCCGTCGGAAGCCGCGAGGCTGGACTCCTGGTTCAGTGGCATGGATCTTCGCTACGGAGATTCCATCTACGTCGACGCTGGCTCCTATTCCGAGGCCGCGCGCTCCGAAGTTGCGGCAATCGCGGGCAAGTATGGCTTGCTGGTCTCACCGGGCGCTCCGGTAACCGCGGGCACCGTTCCCGACGGCAGTGTGCGGGTGATTGTCAGCCGCACGATCGCGAGCGTGCCGAACTGCCCCAACTGGGACACTCAGTCGCAGCCGAATTACAACAACAAGTCCATGCCAGGCTTCGGGTGCTCGGTGAATGGCGCTCTGGCCGCAATGGTCGCCAATCCTGAGGATCTCTTCCACGGGCGTGAAGGCACGGGCGTTCTCGACGCGGCTACGGCAGCGAAGGCGATCAACGTCTATCGCACCAAGCCCGCCACGGGAGCCGGTAGCCTCGAGGACATCAACACCAAGAAGGGCAACTAGTGATGAACGCTCCGTTCCAGGCACGCGCCGGGCTGCGCGATCCGTTCCAGGCCTTCGTCTGCGACGATGCGACCGCCGACATGCTTCGGCCGGTAGCGGTCGAGCATGGCTGGTCGCCCGAGAAGGTCAACAAGGGCGGATTGCGCAATGCCGTGCAGTCGCTCTCGGTTTCGGCCAGCCCGAACATCCTGTTCGTGGATCTTTCCGAGTCGGCGGACCCGCTGAACGACATCAACGCGCTTGCGGAAGTCTGCGAGCCGGGAACGATTGTGATCGCCTCGGGTCAGGTCAACGATGTCCGCCTCTATCGCGACCTCGTCGCGAGCGGCATTCACGATTATCTGCTCAAGCCGTTCACGGTGGACCAGCTGCGCGACACGTTTGCCAATGCGCAGACCGTGCTTTCCGGTCCTCGCGGCGAGGCGCAAGTCGATAAGCCCCACATCATGGCGGCCGTCATTGGCGTCCGCGGCGGTGTTGGAGCTTCGACCATAGCGACCTCTCTCGCCTGGCTCCTGGGTGAGAAGGCGCATCGGTCGACCGCGCTGCTCGATCTCGACATCCACTTTGGTACTGGCGCTCTGGCGCTCGATCTCGAGCCAGGCCGCGGCCTGACGGATGCGATCGAGAATCCGAGCCGCATCGACGGTCTATTCATCGAGCGCGCAATGGTCCGCGCGAATGAACGCCTTTCGGTCCTGTCGGCCGAAGCGCCAATTCATCAGCCGCTGATCACCGATGGCAGCGCCTTCTTCCAGCTTCAGGAAGAAATGCGGAACGCCTTCGAGTCGACGGTTCTGGACCTTCCGCGGCACATGCTCATCCAGTTCCCGCACATGGTGCACGATGCCCATGTCGCCGTGGTCGTGGCCGAGCTGACGCTTGCGGCGACACGCGACACGATCCGCGTCCTCGCTTGGCTGAAGTCGAATGCTCCGCAAACCAAGGTGATTGTGGTGGCCAACGGCGTCCCTTCAGGGGGTGCGCTGGAGATAAACCGCAAGGACTTCGAGCAGTCGATCGAGCGCTCGGTGGACATTGTCATTCCGGCTGACGGCAAGCTCGCCGCTCAGGCTGCGAAGCTCGGAAAGCCCTTGGCTGAAGTCGCTTCGGGCAAGGTCGGCGCACCCTTCACGGCTCTTTCGAACATGGTCCTCAGCCATGCGACCGAGGAAGGTGCCGCCAGCGAGACCTCGGCCGCTGCTGCTTCAGGTGGGGCCAAGTCACTGGTCGACAATCTCAAGTCGATGCTCGCTAAGCCGAAGGCGAAAGCTGCCTAAGAACGCGCGCGGTTATTCCCGCGCCTGAGAAGGATCGGACGGTCTGATGCTTGTGACCATCATCATCGCTCTCGGCGTTCTCGGCGCGCTCGGGATGGTCTTCGCGGCGCGCGGACCGTCCAGCGGCAAGGTGCTGAAGCGCCGGATCGAAATGATCAAGGAACGCCACGGCGACGTCATCACGGCGAACGCCCAGGCGCAGATCCGTAAACTGTTCGCGCAGCGTGCGAGCAAGGTCGACGGCCTCGCATCCCAGATCATCCCGAAGCCGGCGCTGCTCCGGAAGCGGCTCGAACAGACGGGACGCGAGATCACGCTCGGCAAATACGCCATGGTCTCGCTTGGCCTGTCGATTGTCGTCGCCGTCGGCTTGATGATGCGCGGGATGCCGTTCCTTCTGTGCCTTTTTGCCGGCCTGTTCGTCGGCATCGGGCTTCCGCACTTCATCATCGGCAAGATGATCATTCGTCGCGTGAACAAGTTCAACGTGAACTTCCCGGATGCCATCGAGCTTATGGTGCGCGGCCTCCGTTCAGGTCTGCCCATCACCGAAACGCTGGGCATCGTTGCAAGCGAAATCCCCGGCCCGGTTGGCGTCGAGTTCCGCATGGTCGCCGACAAGATGAAGATCGGCCGCACCATGGAATCCGCTCTTCAGGACACGGCTGATCGCCTGGGAACGGCCGAATTCCAGTTCTTCGTCATCACTCTGGCGATCCAGCGTGAGACCGGCGGCAACCTCGCCGAAACCCTTTCGAACCTGGCCGATGTGCTTCGTAAGCGCGCGCAGATGAAGCTGAAGATCCGCGCGATGAGCTCGGAATCGAAGGCCTCAGCCTACATCGTGGGTTCGCTGCCCTTCGTGGTGTTCACGCTCGTTTTCCTCATGAATCCCAATTACATGGGTAAGTTCTTCACAGACGAGCGCCTGATGGTCGCCGGGCTCGGCGGCCTCGTCTGGATGAGCATTGGCGGCTTCATCATGGCCAAAATGGTCAACTTCGAGATCTGAGGGGGGACGGTTAGACATGCCTACTGGGGGCCCCACTCTTCTCGGCTTCGACGTCATCTGGATCGCAACGATCCTGAGCTTCGTCGCGACCATGGCCGTGCTGACAGCGATCTATGCTGCGACGACGGTCAAGGACCCGATGGCGCGCCGCGTGAAAGCGCTCAACGAACGCCGCGAGCAGCTGAAGGCCGGCATCGTGGCGTCGACCAACAAGCGCAAGAAGCTGACCAACCGCAATCAGGCGGCCGATCGGCTCCGCTCGATCCTGGGCAACTTCAAGATGCTCCAGGACGACCAGCTGAAGAAGATCCAGACCAAGCTGATGCAGGCGGGCATCCGCACAAAGGATCTCGCCTTTTTCATCATTGCGGCCCGGTTCCTGCTTCCGGTCGTGCTGGGCGTGCTCGCGGTCGTTCTGATCTACGGCGTGAACTACTTCCCGGAATGGTCCTGGATTCGTCGCTACATGACGGTCGCGGGCGTTCTAGTCGGGGCGTACAAGGCGCCCGACGTCTGGTTGAAGAACAAGGTGACGAAGCGCAGCCACGCGGTTCGCAAGGGCCTTCCCGACGCACTCGACCTTTTGGTCATCTGTGCCGAGGCCGGCCTCACCGTGGACGCTGCCTTCGGCCGCGTCGCCAAGGAGCTCGGCAAGGCCTATCCGGAGCTGGGCGACGAGTTCGGCCTGACCGCGATCGAGCTGGGTTTCCTGGCCGAGCGCAGGCAAGCGTTCGAGAACCTCGCCATGCGCGTCGATCTTGAAGCGGTCCGGGGCGTGGTCACAACCATGATCCAGACCGAGAAATACGGTACTCCGCTAGCGTCCGCACTGCGCGTGCTATCGGCCGAGTTCCGCAACGAACGCATGATGCGCGCCGAGGAAAAGGCAGCCCGCCTTCCCGCCATCATGACCGTTCCACTGATCCTGTTCATTCTGCCGACCCTGTTCATCGTGATCCTTGGTCCGGCGGCTTGCTCGATCAGCGACAGCTTCCTGAATACCTAATCCAATCTGACAGGTGGGGGGTGCCGCCCGCGTCGAAAGGCGCGGGCGGTTACCGTTCTTCCTGATTGGAACCATTGGCCTTCATCGCGTTTGTTCCCGTAGAGAAACAATCGAGGGGATGCGCAAATGACGACCTTCACCCAGGACCAGTGGTTCATCCTGGCGCTGGTGTTCATCCTCGGCTTGCTAGTCGGTATCTTTGCGACTTCCGGCGGCCGCAAGAAGTGGAAGACGCGCTACTACGACGAGCGCAAGCGGCTTGAGGATCGTGAACGCGAATATACTGACCGCGAAAAGCACTGGGCCGGCCAAGAGAAGGAATGGCGGGAGCGGGACAGCCTTCGCGCAGCGGCAGTGAAGGATCGACGCGATCCCGAAGACCAGCCCCCGCTCTAACTAACCCTCGATCTTGGAGAAATCCGCGACGCGGTGCACTGCATCGCGGAATTGCGCGAGCAAATTGAGGCGATGCTCGCGCTTCGCGGCATCTGTGTCGTTCACGGTAACCTTGTCGAAGAAAGCATCGACCGGCTTCCGGAGCGAGGCGAGGACCCTCATCGCTCGCTCAAAATCCTCTTCGCCCAAAGCCTGTTCGGCACGCGGCTCAGCTGCCTCCAACGCCTCGTCAAGCTCGGCTTCCTCGGTGAGCGGGTCGTATGAGTTGGAGCGAGGTTGGCGCCTCTCTTCCCACTTCTCTTTCCTGAGGATGTTGGCGGCCCGCTTGTAGCCGGTCAGGAGGTCTGCCCCGTCGTCCGTCCCAACGAACGCCTGCAAGGCTTTGACCCGCGCGAGCAGCCGAACGAGATCGTCTTCGTCGCCGAGCGCGAACACCGCGTCGATCAGGTCGTGCCGGACGCCGGCATCGCGCTGCTGGACCTTCAGCCGGTCTCCCAGGAAATCGAGGATCCCTTCGGCGATAGCGGTCGCCTCCTCGATGACTTGTCCGCGCTCGATGCGCGGAGTCTTCGACGCATTCCAGCGCACTACCACGCGATCGCCGTGGCGATAGGTGAACGAGCCTACCTCAGCCGTGATCTCATGCTCGTCCTCGTCTGGCTCGAGCAGGTCTGGGAAAGTCACGCTGTCGATGGCACCAAGCCGCGATACGATCAGCAGCACCGCCGCTTGCACCAGCACATCCGAGAGCGGCAGACGAAGTCCATTCTTCGTGACGATCTGCAGGAACCCCAGCGCGGCGCGGCGCAGTGCGAAAGGATCGCGCGACCCCGTCGGCTTCTCCCCGATGGAGAAGAAGGCGACCAGGGTATCGAGCCGGTCGGCAATGTTTACGGCGACGGTGACCGGGTCCGTCGGAACGTCGTCGCCCTGCCCGGCCGGCCGGTAATGATCGCGAAGCGCGCCCACCACCGCCTTCGGCTGTCCCTGGGCGTCCGCCAGATAGCCGCCGAGTGTTCCCTGAAGCTCGGGAAACTCACCGACGATCTGGGTGACTAGATCGGCCTTTGCCAGCTTCGAGGCGATTCGGACCTGATCCGCATCGGCCTTGATCAGCCGCTCCTTCACCAGCCATTCGGCGAGCTTGGCTACTCGCGCGACCTTGTCCGCGATGGTGCCAAGCTTCTCGTGGAAGACGATCCCGCCAAGCTTCGCCGCCTGTTCGGCCAGCGGGACTTTGAGATCCTGCTCCCAGAAAAAGCGCGCATCAGCCAGCCGAGCAGCAAGCACGCGGCGATTACCCTCGACGATCGCTTCGCCACCGTCGTTCGCCTCGACGTTAGCAACGCATACGAAGGCCGGAGCGAGCATCCCGGCATCATCTGTGCAGGCGAAATACTTTTGGTTCGTGCGCATCGTGAGCACGATCACCTCGCGCGGGACATCCAGATACTCCGGGTCGAACCGGCCAAGCAGCGGCACAGGCCATTCCGTCAGCCCGGCGTTCTCTACGACGAGGCCTTCGTCACCGACGAGTTGAAGGCCGGCACCCACCGCGGCCTTTTCCGCGCCGTCACGGACGATCCTCTCGCGCTCCTCGTGATCGACGATCACATGGCAAGCGCGAAGCTTCTCGGCATAGTCGTGCGCGCCGCCGATCGTGATCGGTCCCGGATGGTGGAAGCGGTGCCCCTTTGTCGTTGCTCCTGAAGAAATACCGTCAATTGTAAGCGGAACGATCTCCTCACCCAGAAGCGCAACGGCCCCGTGCAGCGGCCTGACCCATCGAAGTGAAGCGGGGCTTTCCGATGCCTCCCCCCAGCGCATCGACTTGGGCCAAGGAAAACCGCGAACGATCCGTTCGACGGTGGGTCCGAGGAGGTCGCGCATCGGCTGGCCGGACTTCTCGACCACGGCGAACCAAACGCCGTCACGATCCTGAAGCTGCTCGTGCGGCAAGCCGACCTTGCGCAAGAAGCCTTCGAGCGCCTGTGGCGGTGCACTTGTGCGGGGACCTTTGACCTCCTCGATGACGGCTTGCGTCTCGAGCGGCAAGCCGCGCGCGATCAACGCGAGGCGCCGCGGCGTCGACCAGACGTCGATCGCCTCTGCAGCCACTCCAAGCTCCGCGAGCTCTTCAGCGAACAGCCGCGCGAGATCGTTGCGGGCGCCCGCCTGCATCCGCGCCGGGATCTCCTCACACCGCAGTTCCAGCAGAAAGTCCGCGCTCACGCTGCCCACCCGTTGCTTTCCATCCAGGTTGCGCAAGCTGCTTTCGCAAGATCTCGCACCCGGCCGATGTAAGCCTGTCTTTCCGCGACAGAGATCACTCCCCTCGCTTGCAGCGTATTGAAGATATGGCTCGCCTTGATTGCTTGCTCATAGCCGGGGATGGCGAGCTTGTTCGAAATGCAGTTTTCGCTCTCGGCTGCCGCCTTGCGGAACAGGTCGAACAAGGCTTCCGTGTTCGCTATCTCGAAATTGTACGTCGAGAGCTGCTTCTCATTCTCGAGGAAAACGTCGCGATAGGTGACGCCGGCATCGTTGAACCGGAGGTCGAAGACGTTGTCGACGCCCTGGATATACATTGCGAGACGCTCGAGGCCGTACGTCAGCTCGCCTGAGACAGGCTTGCAGTCGAAGCCGCCAACCTGCTGGAAATAGGTGAATTGAGTGACCTCCATCCCGTCGCACCAGACCTCCCAGCCGAGACCCCAGGCTCCGAGTGTCGGGCTTTCCCAATCGTCCTCGACGAACCGGATGTCGTGCTTCAGCGGATCGATTCCGATCTCGACGAGACTGCCGAGATAGAGCTCCTGCAGGTCGGGAGGACTGGGCTTCAATATAACCTGGTACTGGTAATAATGTCCGAGCCGGTTCGGATTCTCGCCATAACGGCCGTCCGTTGGGCGGCGCGACGGCTGAACATAAGCGGCCTTCCACGGGTTCGGCCCGAGCGCGCGCAGAACCGTCGCCGGATGGAAGGTCCCCGCCCCCATTTCCATGTCATATGGCTGAAGGAGGACGCAGCCCTGCGCACTCCAGTATCGATGCAGCGTTAGGATCAGGTCCTGAAAGCTATGAGCCAAGGGGATCTGTCTCGTTCAGATTACAGTGTTTGCGGGGCTTTGGCCCAAGCGTTTGGTACGAGCAAGTGGACGCTCGCCCGCGCCATACATACATCGTTCGTCAAGAAACCGGCGGCCAGAAGGAATTATGTCCACAAAGCTCATCAAACGCGGCCTTGCCGCACTTGGCCTTGCCACAGTCGCCACAACCGGCACACCCGTCGCAGCGCGATCGACCGGCCCTGCACTCTGGGAAGTATCTGACAAGGATACGACCATCTACCTGTTTGGCACGATCCACCTGCTGCCCAAGAATTCGCGATGGCGGACGCCGAAGTTCGAAAAAGCGCTGGCCGGCTCGCAATCCCTCGTGCTCGAAACGCTGATCGACTCCGCTAACCCCCAGCAACTTGCCGGGGTGATGGCGTCCATGGGTTTCTCGAGCGGACTGCCTCCCATCGTCAATCGCATCGATCCCGCCAAGCGCGGCCTGCTCGAAGCTGCCATTACTAAGACGAAGCTTCCGCGTCCCGTCTTCGACAGGATGGAGACGTGGGCAGCCGCATTCACCTTGCTCGGAGTGCAATTCCAGACTCTGGGCGTCGAAGGTGATCAGGGAGTGGAGGCGGTTCTTCGACGTTCGTTCGCGGCGTCCGGCAAGCCGGTTGGAGAACTGGAAACCAACCAGGAGCAACTCTCCTTCTTCGATCGGCTTCCCGAGAGCGCCCAACGGCAGCTTCTCGAAGGTGCAGTCGAAAATCCTGACCAAATGCGAGTAAAGTTCAATGAGATGCTCGACGCGTGGCTGGCCGGGAACGTCGATGCCATCGGCAAGACGTTCAACGAGGATCTGCAATCCTCCCCGGAACTGAAGGCGGCATTGCTGACGCGGCGTAACTGGAATTGGAGCCAGTGGATCGAGCGCAGAATGGCGCAGCCCGGGACAGTGATGGTCGCGGTTGGAGCGGGGCATCTGGCAGGCGGAGAATCTGTGCAGCGTTACCTTCAGCGCAGCGGATACAAGGTGAAGCGGCTTCAGTAGTTCCGGAACAACTCAGCTCGTCGCGAAAACTTCGCTTATTGCTGAATCCGCTAGACATTTCTTAATACCTCAGTGACCATCATGGCTTGGGTATCGGGCTGGGGGGCTTGATGCACCGGGTGCGGAAAGCGCGCCCCAGGGCGCGCGGCTGGGACCGACGCGGCGCGCCGTCTAGGTTCTAATCCAGCCTCGTATCCGGCTTCATCCCAAGTTCCTCGACCCGCTCCTTGAGATAGGAGTGTGGGATGATCGCTGCATTGCTCGCCGCTGCCGTTGCGACATCGGCTCCTGCCGCGCCCGCAGCGCAGATGCAGCTCCAAGACGCCCGGCCGGCCATCTGGGTGGTCAACGACGAAGACACGATCATCTATCTCTTCGGCACTTTCCATGCACTCGATGGGAAGTCAGCTTGGTTCAACGACGAGGTGAAGACGGCTTTTTCGGCTTCGAACGAGCTGGTTCTCGAAACCCTCGTTCCCGAGGCGCCGAGGGCACCACGAGCCTTTCCTGCGCCTATCCAGCCGGTAGGTCCCTTCGCTGGCTCTGCGTCGTTCCTTTCGACCAGCAAGACGGTGATGTCGGCTGGACGAACTCAGGGTATGTCGACCGCCCAGGGAGCCGATGCGGTCCTTCGCGAAGCTGCCGAAAAGGCGGGCAAGCCCGTCGGCGGCCTCGAAACCTTCCAGTTTCAGCTCAACATGTTCAGCCGCCTACCGGGCGCTACGCCGCCGAGGGATCCGGCTGCGGCCGCAAGGACGAAGGCGCAGCTTTCCGCCGTGCTCACGCGACTCCAGTCGGCCTGGAACCGAGGCGACATCGAAGGCTTCAGGCCGATGCTTGAGCAGATGCAGGCGCAGTCGCCCGGGACCTACAAGACCCTGTTCAATGATCGGAATGGGCGCTGGGCAGCATGGATTGCGAACCGTCTGCAACAACCGGGAACGGTTTTCGTCGCGGTGGGAGCCGGGCATCTGGCCGGCGCGGACAGCGTTCAGAACAAGCTTGCCGCGCTGCACGTCCGTTCTCAGCGCATCAACTGACCCCACAAACTTGCGCTGAGGCCGCCCCTACCCTATAGGCGCGCGTCCCTAGCCATGGTCATCCCTGGAGGCGTGGCGGGGCGTAAAACTCTATCAAGGAACGATCAAAATGAGCGATCAGCTAACGCTGCCCGCCGAAGCGCGCGACCGGGCTGGCAAGGGAGCCTCCCGTGCACTGCGCCGCGATGGACGGGTACCCGCCGTGGTTTACGGCGAGAAGAAGGAGCCACTCTCGATTCACGTACAAGAGAAGCTCCTGACCAAGATGCTTCACACCGGGCACTTCATGAACTCGGTCGTGATGATCGATTTCAAAGGCAAGGCGCATCGCACGCTGCCGAAGGCCGTGGACTTCCATCCGGTATCGAGCCGGCCCATCCACGTCGACTTCCTGCGTATCGGCGAGCACACCAAGGTGAACGTCGCCGTCCCGATGCGCTTCGACAATGAAGACGAATCGCCTGGCCTGAAGCGCGGCGGCGTTCTCAACGTCGTCGTCCACGAGCTCGAGATCGTTTGCGATGCCGCGCATATCCCTGCGGAAATCCATATTCCGCTCGACGGCCTGGAGATCGGTGACTCCATCCACATCGGCCAAGTGAAGCTGCCCGACGGCGTCACCCCGGCGAACACGGATGAAGACTTCACGGTCGCCACGATCGTCGCTCCGTCGGCGATGAAGTCCGAAGAGGAAGAGACTGCGCCGGCTGGCGAAGTTCCGACCGTCGAGGGCGAAGAAGCTACCGGCGAAGAAGGCGAAGCTGCCGAGGGCGGCGAGGAAGCCTAAGCTTCTTGCCAATTCGAACAACGAAGCCGCTCAGCCGAAAGGCTGGGCGGTTTCTTTTTGTCGCGCGCCCGCGCTAGGTGAACGCAATGCAGATCTGGGTGGGCCTCGGAAATCCCGGCGCGAAATATGCGTTTCACCGGCACAATGTCGGGATGATGGCTGTCGACCTGCTCTCGGAGGTTCACGGCTTCGGTCCTTGGACGAAGCAATTCCGCAGTCTCGTTTCCGAAGGCCGCATTGGGCGTCACAAAGTCCTGATCATAAAGCCGCAGACCTTCATGAACGACAGCGGCGACGCGGTTCAGCAGGCGCTGCGCTTTTATAAGTTGGACGAAGACGCACTGACCGTCTTCCACGATGAGCTCGACCTTGCTCCGTTCAAGGTGAAGGTGCGCGTCGGCGGCGGCCTAGCGGGTCACAACGGGCTTCGTTCGATAAACGCCGCGCTCGGTCCCGACTTTCGACGGGTGCGCATCGGCATCGGACATCCCGGGCCCGGTCAGAAGGAAAAGGTCACCCCGCACGTTCTTGGCAATTATCACAAGGCCGAGATGGAGCCTCTGTCTGACATGCTCGCCGCAATTGCCGCTGAAGCTAATTGGCTGGCCGACGGCGACGACGCCCGCTTCATGAGTGAAGTGGCGCGTCGGATGCAGGAGCCGGAGTAGTCGCGGTTTTCTCTGCGTCGAGCTTCGCGACCCTGTCCATCGCCGCGCGGTAGATCGCCTTGAAACGAGGGTGTTCGCGGACTGGATCGAGGTCAGTATCAATGTCGGCCCTTCGAATGATTGATCCGACCGATCGGGCGAAGACATATTCCAAGTGATCGAGCCCAACTTCGATGCCCTCCGGATTGGCGAACAGCGCGCAGGCGAAGTTATAGCGGAAATCGATATTCTCAGGCGCCAGCAAGAGTACTCGCTCAAACCATTCGTTGGCCCGCCGGAGCTGGCCCATCGCGACCAGCGCATTGGCGCCTCGGGCGTAGGCGTGCTGATTGTTAGGTTCCCGGTCGACGATCGCCTGCGCATGAGCGAGCATCTGCTCTGCATTTCGCTGGATGCCTTCTTCATCGCCAACAAAGCGCAGGCACATCAACACGAGGTCCCAGGAATGAAGGTCCTCGGGAAAAAGCTCAACACACTTCTGGTAGAATTTGAGGCCTCGCGAAAAGTCGTGCTGCCAGACGAAAACCGATGCGGCGTCCTTGTTCACCTCCCATGAGTCGGGCGAAAGCGCCAACGCAGCCTCGATTTCCTTGTTGGCCGTAGCAAAATCGCGGCTACCCATTGCGGCGCGAGCTTTCACCGAATGGGCTTCGGCCAAGGTAGGATCGAGCTGAAGAGCGCGATCCGCCGCTCTTACGCCGTTCTCCTCGCCGACGTTGTACCCAAAATGCAGCGTAACTTGCGCCAAAGCCTTGAGCGCCCAGGCTCGACCATAGCTCGGATCGAGTTGGATGATGCGATCGCAAAGGCGAATAACCGCTTCTTCTCTACGAGTATCGCCGTGCGTGCCGCCCATCCACTCCTGTCGCGCAAGCAGATAGAGATTATAAGCCTCGACGTTCTCCGTACCGCGTTCCTCGATCGCCTTCCTCTCGCTCGGCAACAGCTTCAGCTTCAGCGCATCGACGATCGAATGACTGATTTCGTCCTGGATCTCGAAAATGTCGGTGAGTTCCCGGTCGAAGCGGTCAGCCCAAACGTGGCGCCCCGTCTTGCCATCGATCAGCTGCGCCGAAATGCGAACGCGCCCGCCGGCTTTGCGAACGCTGCCTTCCAGGACGTGACTTACGCCCAGCAAGCGAGCGATTTCACCGACATTTACCGACCGCCCCTTGTACGTAAACGCCGTATTCCGAGCGACGACGTCGAGCGCAGAGACCTTGGACAGGTCGGTCGTAATGTCCTCGCTGATCCCGTCGCTGAAATATTCCTGCTCCGCATCCCCGCTCATGTTCACGAAGGGAAGCACACATACGGCAAGCTTGCCTCGTACCGGACTCGCCGATGGTGGGGTGCTGGGTTGCGAGCCGACCAGCTCCGAAATGCTCGTCGTCACTTTTCGCCATCCGTTCACATCGCCGCTGCCTTGCCACTCCGTCAGGTCGGCGCACTGGATCTGGTTGAAGGGCAAAGGCGGGAGCGATCCATCGAGCGTGATTTGCACCAGCGTACCTGCCTGTCGGGCGGCGTCGGCCTCGGCCCGGACCCATTGCGATTTCCGTGCTTCCTCTGACCACAGGACCACAACGGCCCTAGACTCATTCAATCGCTCGAGAATGACATCAGAGTAAGCGCGATGAGCGGGAAGCTCATCGTCGCGCCAAACGCTGAACCCAAGATTCCGGAGCGCGTCGGCAACGCGCTTCGCCTGCGGCTCATCCGGCCGCGCGTAAGAGACGAAGACGTCCGCCATACTCAGCCCCTTCCCGCTTGGATATCAGGACTCTAACGAGGAGTCATGACACGCCGTCTCTTCGTCACCCAGCTCTACGAAGCGCAGCTCGGCGAAGAGCGATTGCTGAACGAGCTAGCCAATTCCATCAGAAGCCTGGCGGAGGATGACGGCGCGGGACTACGATGGTCCAGGGATCATCACTACCCGGGCTACACGAGCTATGCCTCGCTCAATGACTTGCCCCGGCGCGACCCTGCGATTGGCGATCTAGCGAAACAACTCACGAAGCATGCATCCGCCTTTTCGCAGGATTGCGCATTCGAACTGACCCGTAAGCCAAAGCTCGACAGTCTTTGGGTCAATCTGCTCCGAGGCTCAGGGCATCACAGCGGCCACATTCATCCGCACAGCATCATTTCCGGCACGCTCTACATCGAGGTGCCCAAGGGCTCCGGGGCCATTCGGTTCGAGGACCCCCGCCTCGCTTCGATGATGGCCGCTCCCACGCGCCGATCGGATGCGCCGGAGGAACTACAATCGTTTGTGACCGTGGAGCCCAGTCCCGGCCTGCTGCTCCTTTGGGAAAGCTGGCTGCGTCACGAGGTGTTGCCTGGCGCCTGTCGCGCGGAGAGACTCTCGATTAGCTTCAATTTCACCTGATCAGGCGGCAGCGCCGCGCGGCGAAAGGCTGAAGAACATTCCGAGCTTGAGGCTTTCGGCGATACGCTCGGCCTTCGCAATCACGGCTGCGGCACCACGCTCATCCAGATGTTCCTGGGCCGTCTCGCGCCACAAGTGGAGCCAGCGCACAAACATGGAAGGCTCTATTGCCGCCTTCTGCTTCATATGCACGGCCATGGGATTGCCCTTGTATCGACCGGTCGTGAGCATGACCGACGACCAAAAGGCGCTGAGCTTCTCCAAATGCTCCGGCCAGTCCTGCACGGCCGAGTTGAAGACGGGCCCAAGGGTACTGTCCGCCCTTACCTTTGCGTAGAATTGCTCCACGAGCGTTGCGAGCTGCTGTTCGGTCATTAAAGTTCAGTCCTTCGACGGGATCTGCAGCCCGCGATGCACGGCCGGACGAGCAAGTCCTCGATCGAGCCAAGCGGGGACATTTGCCAACTCATCGAATTCGACGAGTTCGCGCGCGTCGTAGAAGCCGATCAGGTTTCGTGCCCAGCCAAGCAGCACAATATCCGCGATCGAATAATCATCCATCACCCACTCGCGGCCATCCAACCGCTGATCCAGCACCCCCAGCAGCCTCTTCGATTCATCCACGAAGCGCTGCAGCGGTCTTTTGTCCTCCCATTTACTGCCGGCGAATTTGTGAAAGAATCCGACCTGGCCGAAGAACGGGCCGACATGCCCGACCTGCCAGAAGACCCACTGCAGGGTCTCGTAGCGCCGCGCTCCATCCGGCAGAAGCATGCCGGTCTTGTCGGCGAGATAGACGAGGATCGCGCCTGACTCGAAGAGCGCCAACGGCTTTCCATCCGGCCCGTCCGGATCGATGATCGCCGGAATCTTGCCGTTCGGGTTCAACGACAGGAATTCCGGTGTCCAGCTCTCATTCTCCCCAATGAGAACCAGGTGCGGCTCGTACGGAAGTCCGATCTCCTCCAGCATGATCGACACCTTCACCCCATTGGGCGAGTTAATCGAATAGAGCTGTAGGACGTTGGGATCTTCCGCCGGCCAGCGGCGAGTGATTGGAAAGCTGGAAAGGTCTGCCATTGCGGCCAGCTAGGGACGCTTGGAGGCAGTTTCAAACTCGCGCGACTTCGCCTACATGCGCGCCGATCTCGTCATTGCGAGCGCAGCGAAGCAATCCAGCCGTCTGGGTTGCTTCGTCGCATTGGCTCCTCGCAACGACGCACAATTGGAGAAAACATGGGCTTCCGCTGCGGCATCGTCGGCCTTCCGAATGTCGGCAAATCCACGCTTTTTAACGCGCTGACCGAGACTGCGGCGGCGCAGGCGGCGAACTATCCCTTCTGTACGATTGAGCCGAACGTGGGCCGCGTCGCCGTCCCCGACGAACGGCTCGACAAGATCGCGGCGATCGCAAAATCTGCGCAGGAGATCGAGACACAGATCGAGTTCGTCGATATTGCCGGGCTCGTCCGCGGTGCGTCCAAGGGCGAAGGGCTCGGCAATCAGTTCCTGGCGAACATCCGTGAGGTCGATGCGATCGTCCACGTTCTGCGCTGCTTCGAGGGTGGCGATGTGACGCACGTCGAAGGCCGGGTCGATCCCATCGCCGACGCGGAGACGGTCGAGACAGAGCTGATGCTCGCCGATCTCGACAGCCTCGAGCGTCGCGTGCCGAATCTCGTGAAGAAGGCGCAGCAAGGCGACAAGGAGGCGAAAATCGAGGCTTCCGTGCTCGGGCAGGCGCTGCAGCTGCTGCGCGAGTCAAAGCCCGCGCGCCTGACGAAGCCCAAAGATCACGAGGAGCAGAAGGCGCTAGAGCGAGCCCAGCTGCTGACCGCTAAGCCGGTTCTTTACGTCTGCAACGTTGACGAGGGCGAAGCAGCAAGCGGCAATTCGCTATCCGAGCGGGTGTTCACCAAGGCGGCCGCGGAGGGCGCCAAGGCGGTCGTTATCTCCGCAGCCATCGAGGCGGAGATCGCGACCCTACCAAACGAGGAGCGCGAGGCCTTCCTCTCCGACCTGGGTCTCCACGAGACCGGCCTCAACCGCATGATCCAGGCCGGCTACGACCTCCTTGGCCTAATCACCTTCTTCACGGCCGGCCCGAAGGAAGCGCGCGCCTGGACGGTTCACAAGGGTGCAAAGGCACCCGAGGCCGCGGGCGCCATTCACTCCGACTTCGAGCGCGGCTTCATCCGCGCGGAAACCATCGCTTACGATGACTTCGTGAAGTTCGGTGGCGAAACCGGCGCAAAGGATGCCGGCAAGATGCGCGCCGAAGGCAAGGAATATGTCGTCCAGGACGGCGATGTCCTGCTCTTCCGCTTCAACGTCTAGGGGCCTGCGGTTCCCCTCGCCTCGCGGCAAAGCATCCAGCTCAGTAACGCTGCGATCAAGGCCCCGGCCACGCTGACCCAATGCGGAAGTGGCCAACTTCCGATCGTCACATCGAACGGCCTGATCAGCCGATAGATGTGCACTAGCGCCATCAGCGCAAATATAGCCGACGCGATCCAGGTGAACGGCCTTGAGCGGTTCATTGGGGCCTCCCTCAGGCGCGCCACGTTACTCGTGAAGCAGCCGTTCGGACAGTCGTAGCGTCAGCAGCACCCACAGCATGCCGAACGCCCAGCCCCCGACGACGTCGCTCGGCCAGTGCACGCCGAGCATCACGCGCGAAATGCCGACAAGTAGCGACAGAGCGATCGCACCCGCCACGGCTGGGCGTTGCCAGCGAGAGCCGGCAGTGAGCACGATCGCAAGCGTCAGGTAGAAGATCATCGAGCTGTTCGCGTGGCCGCTCGGAAATGACGAGGTCTTGACGACCACCAGATGCGTTTCGAGATCGGGACGAGCACGCGCAATCCAGTATTTCTGAAGCTCGCTGACGGCGCGCCCGAACATGGTGATCGCAATGAAGACGAAGGGCAGATGCCGATGCCCGCGGAACCACAGCCAGAGGGCGATGGCGAAGCTCGCCGCGATGAGCACGGTTGGCTCGCCGAGCGCCGTAAAGATCCGGGCGGTCGCAACGAGAATCGGGCTGTGACCGACGTACAGCGCTTCGTAGATGGCGCGGTCGACCGGGCCATTGCCGCCCAAAAGCATCGCCAGCCAGATCGCTGTGAACAGGATCAGGGCGCAAACGAACCGCCACTGCGATGCGCTAGCGCGCTTCGTTGAGGTCATATGGGGTTCAAACCCCTATCTCCGCGGCGCGTTTCACGCCGCCGCAGACGTCAGAACTTCATGCCTGCGCGAAGACCGATCGTGCGCGGACGTCCGGGCACGACGAGTGAGCGGACGCAGCTGCCGCACGCCGTCTGACGGCTGAGATCGATGCGCTTGTCGAACAGATTCGTCACGAAGCCCTCGATCATCCAGTCCCGGAAATCGAGACCGGCGAACGCATCGAACAGGGTTGCCGAGTGCAGTTTCCCCTGGAAGACGTTCGGGTTGACCCGCTCGCCGGTTCCGACCAAGGCAATGTCGGTACGCAACGACGAAGGCGCCGAGCCCCGATAGGTGACCGAGCCCTGCACATGCGCCTTCACGTCTGACCAGGCCGGCCACGTGTATCGCGCGGTCAAATTGCCCTTGAACTTGGGAGTGATCGGAAGGCGCGTCCCGCTCGGCACCGATGCAAAATCGATCACGTCATCGGTCGGATCGGCCGGTGTTCCGCCGTCGTCGAGCACCGCATCGCAGTTCGGCGTCGTGTCCGTCGCGTCCGTGCAGATGTTCCCCTTGGTCTTGGCATCCGTGTAGGCGGCCGCGGCGTTCAGCTGCAGTCCTCCGGAAACATAGCTCACGTCGGTCTCTATGCCGTTGATCTTGGCGTCCTTGCCGTTGTGGACCTCGGTGAAGCTGTTCGCCCCCAGAAAGGTGAACTGAAACTTCTTCCAGATGTCGTGATAGATTGCGCCGTTCCAGCGCCACGGCCCGAAGGTCGTTTTCCAGCCGAGTTCATAGTTCGTCAGATAATCGGGATCGTATGGCGCAATCTCGCCCCGCCGATTGATGCCGCCAGGCCGGAAGCCACGCGACCAGGTCGCGTAGAACATCATGTCTTCGTTCGGCTTGTATTGCGCGTTCAGCCTGTGCGTGAAGCCGGTGTCCTTCGCTCGCTTGGGAACGAGCTTGCCGTCCTTGAACTCAGCCAGGTTCGTGCAGGGACTTCCCGAAACCACTGCGGGCAACAGAACCGTATCGGTACCAAACTGCTGCGAATCCCGCAGCGAATCGCCGCTTTCCGTGAAGCAAGCCGCAACACCCGTACGCGAGCTTCCGGCTGCGTTAGGTGGTGGGGAGCCTGGAACTTTGTCACCGTCAGGTCCGGTGACGTAGAGGGGATTCCGGCCAAAACCGAAAAAGCCGATCAATGAGTTGTCGAACTTGAAGAGCCGGCCACCGCCCGTCAGCGTGATTTGCGAAGTGACGTCCCAACTGGCCTCGCCGAACAGAGCATAGTCCTTGTCCTCCCGCTTCTGCTGGGTGAGCCAAAGCGTCCCCGGCAGACCGTTGACCGAAACGTCTGGACCAAGGTCGTCAACCCGATAGTCCTGATGAATGAAATTCTTCTGCTGCTGATAGAACGCGCCAGCGATCACTCGGAACGGCTGGTCCGCCGGGGATGCGAAGCGAACTTCCTGGCTGAGCTTCTTGAAGTGGTTCGTGCCGATGATGAATTGCTGCGGATTGGAAACGAAGTTCCCTGCAGAGTCCGTTAGATAGAAATAATAGGCGAGACCGCCTTTCGATTCGTAGAGCTGGTCGTACGCGTCCGTGTAATCGGCATAATCGGCCAATGTGTAGGTCGGACGGTCCATATAAGCGCCGGCATAGGTGACATCGAAATTGGCGATCTTGCCCTGGACCGTCAGCGCTGCTTGCCAGAAGCGGTCCCGACTCTTCTCCTCCCGAAAGCGATCGATGTTCAGGTCGCCGAGCTCGGGATCATAGAAGAAGACGCCGTTAGCCTTCATCTTTTGATACATGAACGTCGGCTCGACCGTCCAATTCTCGTCCAGATCGATCTTCAGCGCCGCTCGGCCGCCATACGTGGTTTGATCGTTGAAGTTCTTCTCTTCGAGCCCGGTATTGGTGACTGCCGGATGGTCACGTATGCATCCAACCGCGATTTCTTTGAGGGGATTGTCCGGGTCGGGCGCGGTGATCGTAGTATCGCAATAAGTGCGCGAGCCATGGACGTTGTCGATGAAGCCGGCATCATGCTGATAGAAGGCCACACCGCGGAACGCGATCATCGGCGCGATCGGCAGGTTGATCATGCCCTCGAGCTTGCCGCCAACGCCGCCATGCGCGACGGTATTCAGCTCGCCGTCGACGCGCGCTTCCGTGACGTCCATGCGCGGCTTGTTGGTGATAATGCGGATCGTGCCCGCCTCGCTGGAGGCACCGTAGAGCGTACCCTGGGGCCCGGAGAGGCTCTCGATGCGGGCGATGTCGTAGATGTGAACGTCGAGCGTACCGCCGATCGTCGTAACCGGCTGTTCGTCGAGATAGGAGCCGACCTGCGGCAGCGGACCGGAGTGGTTGCCTTCCGCATTCGTTCCGCCTGCTGCTGACACCCCGCGCATGTACACGGTTGTCACGCCCGGCTGCGTCGTAAGGAACGACACCGAGGGCAATTGCTTGGTGTAGTCCTCGAAGTTGGAGATGTTCAGCTGGTCGAGGCGACGGGTACCGATCGCCTGCACGCTGATCGGAACGTCCTGAAGGTTCTCTTCGCGCTTCTGGGCGGTGACCACGATTTCGGTGGGATCCTGACCTTCAGCCTGCTGGGCAGCTGCCGGCGGTGCGCTTACGTCGGTGGCGTTCGTCGCGCGAGCCGGCGACTGCGCCGTATCCTCAGGCGGCGTTTGTTGAGCCAGCGCGGGCGATACCATTGCCGTCGACGCCAACAGTCCCCACGCAACAGATTTGAGCGCACCCTTCGTCATCTTTGCCCCCTCAGATTCCGGACTGAATCCGACTAGGATCGTTCCGGCTTGTCAACGGTGCCGCTGCTCGCGGGGAACAGTTCGTTACAGGGTGTTACATCAATGCTGCAGAAATGCGGCTGGCGCGCCCGGATAAGCGTCTAGAACGGGGCCCAGAGCCTGCCGAAGCGGGTCGAGATGCGCCTCGTAGCGCTGCCATTCGTCCGACGCATCGCGGTAGATCGGACGTCGTACCTGTTCTGAGCTCGCCGTGCGCACTGCACGTTCAGTTTCGTAGAACGTCAGGCAGGCGGGCTCGAAATCCAGGCCGCAATGTTCGAGCAGCTGTCTGATCTCCTCCTCCGTGTCGTCGATCATCCGTTCGTAGATCACTCGATGCACCCGGCCAGGAAGCTCGACGTCGATATGCGCCATCAGTCGTACGTAGTCGGAATAGTAGGATCCCAGGTCCTGCAGGTCGTACGTAAAGTCCTGCCCCCGCGCGAAATGCTGGCGGAAATTGGACAGGCAGCACCCAAGCGGATGGCGCCGCGCATCGATGATTTTCGCGTTCGGCAGGACCAGGTGGATGAACGGCACGAACATCCAGTTGTTCGGAAGCTTGTCGATGAAAAAGGGACGGTCCGTTCTCCGCTGGACAGCGGCGCGCTGGAGATATCGCTCGCCCGCGCTTCTGCGCTCCACCGGGCTCATTGCCAGCGCATGCTTTACATAGCCGCCATGCTCGCGAGCGATTGCCGGCAGGTCCGGAAGTTCCGACGTTCCTTCGACTTGCGAATGCGAAGCGAGGATCTGCTCGACGAGTGTCGAACCGGCGCGCGGCATCCCGACGATGAAGATCGGATCCGGTTCCTCGCACCCGCCAGGCTCCGCTAGCACTTCGGCGGTGAAGGCACTGATGCTCCTGTCGACGAAATTCGTGATGGTCTGCCGATCGAACGGCTGCCGTTTCAGCCGCAACCTGTTGCCTTGTTCATAATAAGCGAACGCCTCGTCGCTCGCGCCCGCATCGTGCATCGCCTTGCCCAGAGCGAACTCAAGATGCAGCCGATCCTCGTCGGAAATTCCCGGTCGGTCCAGGGCGTCCTGCATCGCAGCCACGTCCGGCTGGTCGAAGCGAACCGTCTTCAGGTTTGCGAGGCTCCACCAGGCCTCGCCGAAATCAGACTTCAGCGCGATCGCTTGACGATAGGCGGCGATCCCGTCCGACTGGCGTCCTACCGTCTTCAGCATGTGACCATAGCTTAGCCACACGCGGGGTTGATCGGGGGCACGGTCGAGCACGCCTTCGTACAGTTCGCTCGCCTGCTCGAAATCGCCCAGCCGTCCAAGCGTGGCCGCCTTGAGGTTCCAGTGTCCAACCTCCTCCGGCTCCAGCTGGAACACATCGTTCAGAAGGCCGAGCGCTTCGTCGGGGCGTCCCGTCCGACCGAGAATGAGCGCGAGGTTCGCTCGCGCCGCCGCCCAGGCAGGCGCAAGCTCGACCGCCCGGCGAAGCAGTTCCTCCGCATCGCGCATCCGGCCGATACGAGCGGCAAGCTCGGCGAGCATCCGCATCGCGCGAACGTCGAACGGATCTTCCTTCAGATGCGGCTTCAGCAGGCGCTCGGCGACGTCGAGACGATTTTCGTTGAGCGCCACCGCCGCCTCCATGAGCCGCGGATGCAGATGGTGCGGGTTCGTCGCCTTGGTTGCCACGGCGGAGTCGTAGCCCGCCATTGCCGCTCGCGCCAACCTGAAGCTATGCGCGGGCCATGCGATATTTCGAAGACCTGGAAGTCGGAGCCCAAACGAATTTCGGCTCGTACGAAGTGACCCGCGAAGAAGTGCTGGAGTTCGCTCGCAAGTATGACCCGCAGCCGTTCCATCTGTCGGATGAGGAAGCTGCCAAGACCCACTTCGGTCGGATTGCTGCCAGCGGTTGGCACACGTGCGCCATGACCATGGCCGTCGTCGCCCGTCACGTCGTCGACGAGGAGCAGGCTGGCCTCGGTTCACCCGGAATCGATGAGCTGCGCTGGCTCAAGCCTGTCTACCCGGGCGATACGTTGTACGTTCGGGGTGAGATCGTTGAAAAAACCCCATCCCGGTCGCGTCCCGAGATGGGGTCCTTCAGGTCCCAGATGACCGTAACCAATCAGGACGACGTCCCGGTGCTGCGGTTCACCTCGATCGTCCTGATCAGGCGCCGCCCGGACTGAGCGGGAGCTCAGTCGTCCTGGCTGTGACGGCCGCGGCGGACCTCGCTTCGGGCCTCCTCACGAGCCGACTGTCGCTCCTGCCGTTCCGATGAGCGGACGCTCTGGCGAGCACGCTGCTCGCTGCTGCGAACGTAAGCGCGGTCCGAATTGGCGTTCTCGGTGCGGACGCGGTTGCTGTCGTCCCTCCGAATTCGGATTGTGTCGTTAGAACGGCGGCGATTGCTGAAATCGCCCCACTGCGGCCGATCTACAGAAACGACCTGTGTGCCGGAGGTGTTGTTGTGCCGCCGGATATATTCCGCCCGGCGCTGCTGCCAGTACTGACGCTGGCTGTCGCTCCAACGATACGGCCTGCGGTTGGTGTCATAAACGTAATAGCCGGTTCCCGGATAATAGAAGCCGTCGTTCCAGCCGTAATAGGGCGACCCATAGCCGTAGCCATAGCCGCCATACGGAGAACCGTAGCCGCCGTACGGAGAGCCATAGCCGTAGCCGTACTGCGGCCCGTAACCGTACCCGCTGTAGTATGGATCGTACCCATTGCCGTAGCCGGCGCCAACGCTCAGCCCACCATAAGGGCCATAGGCGCAGCCGCTGAGGCCAACGCCCGCAACGAGGGCTATCGCTGCGTTACGAAGATTGAGGACGCGCATAAACTTCTCCCGAACATCGGAGTTACCAACGCGCAATCCGCTTCACCGGGTGAACCGCCCGTGAATTAAATCTCTGTGATGTGGCGGCAAATACCGGATTGGCGGACCTCGATGAGGTCCGCCACAAACCTTAGCCCGTGACGCCGGCCTTACGCTTCGCGCGAGCCGTCTTGGTTTGGTTCTCGGGCTCGAGCGGACCCGTCACGCGGACCTTCGCCTTCTGCTCGCGCCAGATATTCTGGTAAGCGAGATAGGCGAGGATCGTCGCGAAGAGCAGGAAGATCGTCACTGCAATGCCCGAGGCGTGACGACGCGCGAGCTTCGGCTCAGCCGTCCACACGAGGAACGCAGCCACGTCCTTCGCCATCTGGTCGACCGTCGGCTTCGGATTCCCCGGAGCATAGGTGACCTGCCCGTCGCTGGTCAGAGGCGGCGGCATGGCGAGGTTCAGGTTCGCGAAGTAGGGATTGTAGTGAAGTCCCTGGGGCGTCTTCGCCGTCGGGAACTTCTTCAGAAGCTCGGCCGGCTGGTTTCGATAGCCCGTCAGGATTGAATAGACGTAGGCCGCACCGCCCTCACGCGCTTTGGTGATGAGCGAAAGGTCCGGCGGAAGAGCATTGTTGTTCGCAGCGCGCGCCGCAGTCTCGTTGGCGTACGGGCTCGGGAAGCGGTCTGACGGGAGCGCCTTGCGTGTGGCCGGCTCGCCGGTCTCCGGATTCACACTCGGAACTTCGGTCTGCCACTGATTGGCGATCGCCTTCACCTCGGCCTCGTTATAGCCGAGCTGTTCGAGGTCACCGAAAGCGACGAGCTTCATGCTGTGGCAGGCCGAACAGACTTCCTTGTAGATCTGGAAACCTCGCTGCAATTGCTTCTGGTCGAAGTGCCCGAACGGGCCGTCGCTCGCCAGCGCCAGATTCTTGTGCTCGAGGTGGAACTCTTCCTCGGCGGTCGGCTCCGGCGGACTGCTGAAGTAGGTCGAGATGCCGACGAACAGAGAGATCAGCAGAACGCCCGCGAATGCGAGGCCTACGAGGTACTTAGAGGCGCGTAACAGGAGCAGCATTGATCCCCCTTAACCGGCGACGGTCGTCGAATGCGCCGGAGCGCCTACCGGAGCAGCTTCCTTCTTCTCTCCATGAAGCACCGATTCCGAGATGGAATTGGGCAGCGGCAGCGGTGTCTCGAACCTCGAGATCAGCGGCAGGATGATTAGGAAGTGCGCGAAATAATAAGCGGCTGCGAGCTGCCCGAGAGCAGTCCGCCACCAGTTGATCGGTGCGCCGCCGACGTAGCCCAGCGCGATCACGTCCACGACCAGGATCAGGAAGAAGGTCTTGAAGAGCGGACGGTACGAGCCCGAGCGAACCGGGGATCGATCGAGCCACGGCAGGAAGAACAGCAGCAGGATCGAGCCGAACATGGCCAGCACGCCCCACAGCTTCGCGGGAATGATGAAGTCGACCGTGAAGGAGCGAAGGATCGCGTAGAACGGCCAGAAGTACCATTCGGGCACGATGTGTGCAGGCGTCGAAAGCGGGTTCGCCGGAATGTAATTGTCCGGGTGCCCCAGATAGTTCGGCGCGAAATAGACGAACAGAGCATACAGCAACACGAATGCGGCTGCGAACCAGCCGTCCTTCGCCGTGTAGAAGGGGTGAAACGGCAGCGTGTCCTTCTCGTCCTTCACGTCGACACCGGTCGGGTTGTTCGAACCGGGGATGTGCAGCGCCCATATGTGCAGGATGACGACCGCCGCGATCACGAACGGCAGCAGGTAATGCAGCGAGAAGAAGCGGGTCAGTGCGGCCTGGTCGGGCGCGTAGCCGCCGAGCAACCAGATCCGGACCGGCTCGCCGACCAGCGGGAACGCCGAGAAGAAGCCCGTGATGACCTGAGCACCCCAGTAGCTCATCTGACCCCACGGCAGGACGTAGCCCATGAAAGCCGTTGCCATCATCAGCAGATAGATGACGAGGCCGAGCATCCACACCAGCTCGCGCGGAGCCTTGTACGAACCGTAATAAAGGCCGCGGAAAATGTGGATGTAGGTCGCAATGAAGAAGAAGCTTGCGCCGTTCATATGCGCATAGCGAATGACCCAGCCGGCGTTCACGTCGCGCATGATGTGCTCGACGGAGTTGAAGGCCCCATCGGCGCTTGCGTAATACCACATCGCCAGGACGATGCCGGTAACGATCTGGATCGTCAGGAAGATCCCGGCAAGAACGCCGAAGTTCCACCAATAGTTGAGGTTACGCGGAACGGGATAACCGCCGCCGATCGCACCATAAACGAGGCGCGGGAGCGGCAGCCGCTCGTCGAGCCAGCGCATCAGCGGATGCTTGGGTTCGTAAGACTTTGCCCAGCCGAAGCTCATGTTTTGGCTCTTTCCCTCAGCCGATCTGCACGGTCGTGTCGGATACGAATTTATATTCTGGCACTTCGAGATTCTTCGGTGCCGGTCCCTGCCGGATGCGCGCTGCCGTGTCGTAAGCAGAGCCATGGCAGGGGCAGAAGTAACCACCGTACGGACCGCGGTTCTCGCCCTCGCCCGTGCCGAGCGGGACGCAGCCCAGATGCGTGCAGACGCCCAGCGTGATCAGCCAGTTGGACTTGCCCGGCTTCGTACGATCGGCGAGCGACTGCGGGTCGCGGAGCTCGCTCAACGGCACGGCGTTTGCCGCCTTGATTTCTTGCGGCGTAAGATTGCGGACGAACACCGGCTGCTTGCGCCAGACGGTCTTGATCGCCTGTCCTGGAGCGATCTTGGAAATGTCGACTTCGGTCGAAGCGAGGGCAAGCACGTCCGCGGGCGGATTCATCTGACCGATCAGCGGCAGCGCCACAGCTACGACGCCGACGCCGGCGAAGCTGACGGCAGCGACATTCAGGAAGTCGCGACGGCGGACTCCATCGCTCCCCTCGGTGTGATCTGTAACCTCAGCGGATGCCTTCGTGGCCATACTCACCCTTGACGCTTGTGGTGCCCGCCGTGCCCGGAAATGAGCACATGAGCGGCGCCGATCCCGAGGGACCTCGGGAGCGATTGGCGGGCCTGATAGCGAGCGGTTTCGGGACTGCCAAGGGGCGGATTTGCTATGTCAGTCGAGCGCGACTGCGGCAGTCGCGCCTTCGGCCCTATGGGCCTTGCGGCCATGCCATGCCGATCGAAACATGACTGCGGCCGCGTACAGCACGATGAAGATCACCAGCCAGCGCAGGAACTCCAGCGGCATCGACTTCACAACGAAGGCCGCAAGCAGCACCGCGGGAAGCCCCCCGATTGCGAGGCCAAGAACGATCCGGAGGTCGATTTGGCCGATCTGCACGTGACGGATACTGGCGCCCGCACCGGTCAGCGCCGCTCCGCCAGCCATGATCGGGAAGCAGAGCCGCGGATCCATCCCCATCAGGCTCAGCATCACCAGCGTCGGGGCATAGTTCCCCACTCCAAAATTCAGGAGAATGCCGAAGACGAAGCAGGCGCTTATGGCGATGACCGTCAAGGTGAGCGGGAGTGCGGCCGCCGTGCCGCCCGCCGGGAAGAGGTCGAGGTTGGACATTGCGTATGCAGTGGCCGCCAGCACGAGAGCGCACCCGACGACGAATTGAACGATCCAGACGTTCGTCCGGTGGACCAACGGAGCGCCGAGGAGGCCGCCAACAAGAAGCGTCATCGCGCAACCGATCAGCAACAGCGCGTCGACCTGAACCCCGAGAAGGACGAGAAAGATCAGACCCTCCAGGATAGACGGCGGAGTAAGCCCGACGAGCATCGTTTGCGGAAGCAGCCGGTCCGGTACGAGCTTGCGGAACTTGAGCCACGCCGTGGTGGTGGCAAACGACCCGATGCCGAGCGTATCGAAGAAATTGACGATCGCGCCGACAACGAGAGCTTCACCGTTGGGCTTCGCCCGCTGCGCAATGGCGGCCCGCAGCAGGACGAAGCTGAACAGGATCATCGCCAGCGTGACCGGGATCAGAAGCGCAATCAGCATGGCCGTCCCCTCCGCCACCTCCGCCTGAACGACTGTGTAGATGAACGCATCAGCGGCGGCTACAGGGCCGACCATGATCGCCCTCGACGAACAGCAACAAGCCGCGCGCGCCTGGTTCGAAGGTCTGCGCGACCGCATTTGCGCCGAGTTCGAGACAATCGAGCGCGAGGCGGGTAGCGAAGCTTCCTTCGTCTTCACGCCTTGGGACCGGACGGAACCTTCCGGCGAGCCGGGCGGAGGCGGCGTTCGCGGCCAAATGAACGGAAGGGTGTTCGAAAAGGTCGGCGTCAATGTGTCGACCGTCGGTGGAAGCTTCTCGCCCGAGTTTGCCGCGAGTATCCACGGAGCCGCCGAAGACCCAAGCTTCTTCGCAACGGGAATCAGCCTGGTCGCCCACATGACCAATCCGCACGTGCCCGCGGTCCACATGAACACTCGCTTCCTGACAACGACCAAGCGCTGGTTTGGCGGGGGCGCCGACCTCAATCCGGCAATCCCGTACGAAGAAGACACCGAAGCTTTTCATGCGCGCCTTCGCGCAGCCTGCGCGGCGCATGATGCGACCTTCTATCCGCGCTTCTCCAAGTGGGCGAAGGACTATTTCTTCCTGCCCCACCGCGGCGTCGATCGGGGCGTCGGCGGCATCTTCTACGACCATCTCGACTGTTTCGAGCTTGGGAATGGACCGACATTCGACGCCAATTTCGCCTTCACGCGGGATGTCGGCGAAGCCTTTCTCGACATCTTCCCGAAGATCGTCCGCAAGCAAATGGACACGCCTTTCGATCAAGCGGATTTCGAACGCCTGCTCGAATTCCGTGGGCGCTATGTGGAATTCAACCTGCTCTATGACCGCGGGACATTGTTCGGGCTCAAGACGGGCGGGAACATCGACGCGATCCTCATGAGCCTTCCGCCGTTGGCGGCATGGAAGTGAGGTCCGGGAAATGAGCTACGAGCCGGTCAAGGACGGCGACCTGGCAGCCGTCGTCACCTTCCTTGAGATGCACGAGCCGCCGGCCGGGCAGATTCCCGTGTCCAGTCTGTCGCTCCGCCGCGTGTCCAACCCCGACGTCGACGAGTATCGCCAACTCTTCCGCAAGATAGGGAAACATTGGCTGTGGTTCTCGCGGCTGCTCATGAGCGACGAGCGGCTTGCGCAGATCGTCCAGGACCCGGCTGTCGAACTTTACGTGGTCGTCGACGAAATCGGCGCCGAGATTGGCATGGTTGAGTTGGACCTGCGCCAAGCGCGCGAGTGCGAGCTTGCCTATATCGGTCTGCTGCCTGAGCTTGCCGGCCAGGGCTACGGCCGCTGGCTCCTCAGCGAAACGCTGCGGCTCGCGTGGCGCCACGGCATCGAACGTGTGCACGTCCATACCTGTACGCTAGACCATCCGGCCGCGCTTAGCGCTTACCGTCGCGCCGGCTTCGTTGCTTACAAGCGCGCGATCGAACGTTTCGCCGATCCGCGGCTGCTCGGCATCTTGCCGAAGGGTTCTGCTCCTCAGGTGCCGCTGCTCGGCACCGTAGCTTCAGCGCCGCCGCCAGCCAGTTCGGCGTAGACGCGCGCGAGCATCACCGACGCAAGGACCGAAAAGGCACCCTGGGCAGCTCCCGCAACCACGGCCACGATCAGCGCTGCGATGGAAAAAGGCTCGATACCGGAGCTGACAAGCCTAGCGAAGAGGCCGCCGAGGAGGCCCGCAGTCATCAACAGGACCACGGCCGCTATCAACAGGAGGAGTACCAGTCCAAGCACGCGCCAATAATGGCCTTTAGTCAGATCCCAGGAGCGCTTGATGATCGCGAACGGCCCTATCGCCTCCGCGCTCGCGACCGAGGAAATAAGTGTGAAACGGACAGAGATCGCAAGCGCGATAAGGCACATGATGATGACCAGGAACCCGACCTGTCGGGTTGGGTTCGATTCCATCGTCGCAGGATCGATTCCGGCTAGGACGGCAAGCACGCCCATTATCGGGATGGTCACCACGGCCATTATGAGGATCAGGAGGATGATCGCCCCTAGTGCAGACGGAAACCGACGAGCACCGTGACTGATCGCGTCGCCAACCGTCGTGCTCGGTCCGAGCGCAAGGCGGATCAATGCGAGCTGCCCGACCACGGCGATCAGTCCCGCCACGAGCCGAAGAAGCTGGGCCGATCCGGACGTCGTCGCCCCCGGTTCGGGGGGTGCGACGATCCCGACGACGATTGCCGGAAGGACAATGAGAGCGAGCGCGACGGAAACGAGCAATCCACCGTCCCGGCGGAAGATTTCGAGACTTTCGTCCCACGCCCGAGAGATAGACAGTTTGCTTGCCACGCGTCCCCCCACCTGAATCGCTTTGGCGCGTTATGCGTGCCCCTGCTCAGCCTTGCAACGCTTGCGGCGGACCATTGACGGGGCCATGTCCCAGCCGTGTCCACCGCAAATGACATCGAATGGCGCACCAGCGACCGACTCGTTCCCTATGAAGAAGCGCTCGCCTTTATGGAGGAGCGCGCCGCCGCCATTCGCGCGGGGACGGCGCGAGAGTGCGTCTGGATGCTCGAACACCCGCCCTTGTTCACTGCGGGAACGAGCGCGGACCCTGCAGAGCTGTTTAATCCGCTCGGGTTCCCCGTTTATGAAGCCGGACGCGGCGGACGCTACACTTATCATGGGCCGGGTCAGCGGGTCGTCTATGTGATGCTCGACCTCGATCGGCGCGGCCGTGACGTGCGCCGCTTGGTGCACTCCCTGGAAGGCTGGATCATCTCGACCCTCGCTGATCTTGGGGTCACCGCACATCGCGCCGAGGGCCGCATCGGGATATGGGTAGGTGAAGGCGCTGCTGAGAAGAAGATCGCCGCACTGGGCATTCGCATAAAGCGCTGGGTGACCCTTCACGGCATCGCCATAAATCTATCGCCCGAGCTCGCGCACTTCGGCGGGATCGTGCCGTGCGGCATAAGCGAATTCGGCGTCACCAGCCTGTTGGCACTGGGTATCAGGGCGACGAAAGCTGATCTGGATGAGGCACTAAGTCGTAATTTTCTAGGCTTTCTCAATAGCTTGGAGGTCAGTTGCAAAGTCTCTTGAAGGCGGCGGATGCTTCAGACTATTGTGCGCGCGATTTGAGAGAGGGGTTTCGCCTCATCCAGATCGGATAATCTAGGGAGTTTTGAATGCGTGCTCTTATCCTGGTCGCCGGTGCGGCCCTGGCGGTTTCGGCTTGCAGCAGCAATGAATCCGCTGACAACACCATGAACGTTGACAACCTCGCGACGGACAACCTCATCGTCAACGATACGACGATGGATGCCAATGCGATGGACATGAACGCGACGACTGACGCGAACATGGCCGCGAACGCTGCTGACGCCGCGAACAGCGCTGCTGACGCCGCGAACAGCGCAGCTGACTCTGCCAACGCAGCAGCCAACAACGCGATGTAATCAGTGCCTCCTTCGGGAGGCATTGTTCGTTTTAGGGCTGCCGGGTCTAACTCGGCAGCCCTTTTTCATTTCTGCATGTGGAGGATTTCTTGAGGAAGCTTGTCTTGATCGGATGCGCGGCTCTCTTGGCCAGCGGTTGCGGCGGAAAGGATCGGACCGTCGAGAACACCGATGTCGCAGCCCAGAACCTGACCGCCGAGACTCCTCCGGCCGGTGACACGACTGCGATCGACGCAGCCACGGGCGCCGATGCAAACATGGCCGCCGACTCTGAAATCCCGACGAACGAGGAAAGCTCGAACACAGCCGCTAATTCGACTGCGAACTCCGACTAAGGCAGCCCCAGTATCTTGTGCGTCTGCAGCGAAAGGCGCCAACGCGGACGATTCATCACAAGCTTGATGGCCGCCTCCAGCGCTTCTTCACGCGCGTCGCAGTCCATCGGCTGGACGAGGAAATTGCGGAAATCCCAGCCTTCGAGCTCCGCAGGCTCGATCCCCGTCTGGGGCCAGACGAGCTTGAGCTCATCTCCGCTGCGCTGAACGACATCGGTGCCTGCCTTGGGACTGACGCACAGCCAGTCGATCCCCTCAGCCGCGGTCAGCGTGCCATTGCTCTCGACAGCGACACGGAATGCTCGCTCGTGCAAGGCCTCGACGAGGGCCTGGTCGAGTTGGAGCATGGGCTCTCCCCCGGTGACGACCACCAGTCGTTCGCTCCCCTCGCCCCACGTCTTCAGCACGTGGTCGGCGAGCGCGCCAGGATCGGAGAACTTTCCGCCGCCTTCCCCATCCGTGCCAACAAAATCGGTGTCGCAGAAACTGCACTGAGCTGTTGCTCGATCCTGTTCGCGCCCGGACCAAAGGTTGCAGCCTGCGAAGCGCAGGAAGACCGCGCGGCGGCCTGTCTGCATCCCCTCCCCTTGAAGCGTGAGGAAGCATTCCTTCACAGCATAAGCCATCAGCCGGCGTCCGCTTGAACCGCGTACCGCGTTGGATCCGCGATCCCGGCCTCCGCAAAGCCCTTGGCCCGCAGGCGGCATGCATCGCAAAGGCCGCAATGGTCGCCGCCTGGCCGCGGATCATAGCAGCTGTGGCTGAGCGCCGCGTCGAGCCCGAGCCGCTGTGCCTCACGGGCTATGTCCGCCTTCGTCATGTGCTGCAGGGGCGCGTGGATCTGGAACTCACGTCCCTCGGTTCCAGCCTTCGTTGCAAGCCGTGCAAGCGCTTCGAAGCCCGCGACGAACTCAGGGCGGCAGTCGGGATAGCCGGAATAGTCCAGGGCATTCACACCGATAAATAAATCGCGAGCCCCTTCAGCTTCCGCCCAGGCGAGGGCCACACTCAGGAAAACCAGGTTTCGGGCTGGAACGTACGTGATGGGAATGCCCGGTTGCACTCCGCCCTTGGGCACGGCCGCCTCGCTGGTCAGGGCCGACCCTCCAAATGCCCGTAGATCCAGCGGAAGGACGATATGCTTGGCCGCCACGGACGATGCTATTTGCCGTGCGGCGTCGATTTCGACGCGATGGCGCTGGTTATAGTCGACCGTCAGCGCCAGCACCTCGAAACCCCGCTCCCGCGCAAGCGCTGCGCAGACCATGGAGTCGAGCCCTCCTGAAAGGAGCACGACCGCGTGACCTCGATTTACCTTTGGATTCGTCATCGAGGCGCATCTAGGCGCGCATGGTCCATGAAAAAAGAAGGGCCGCCCATCCGGCTGGAAAGGCGGCCCAGTTCCGGGCCGAAGCCCGTTGGGAGGAAAGCGTGCCAAATCCGGCACGACTCCTTCCTAGCGTATCTTGGCTAAACCCTTGCTTAATGGACTGCCAAACGTCGCTCAGCAGTCTCCAAGCCGTCGCGCCTGGAGCACGTAGTGAAACGGCGCATCCCCTGAAATTCCCTGCGTCTCGATCCGGAGCGACCTCGGCGTGAGTTGCTCAATCTTGGATTGCCCAAAACCTCCGGCGCTGCAGCTGTAGCTAATTTCCGCGCGTCCATTCTGGTCGCGAAGGATGTCGCGGCTGCATCGCGATTTCAAGTGTTCGTACTGGGCAAGGAGGACAGGATCGGGGATGCAGATATTGCGACGGCCGCCGTCGGAACGGCTGACTTCCCACAGGCCACCCGAGGTCTGCGAAAAAACCGCGGGACGCACGACAGCCGCAAGAGAAAAGAGCGCCGCTGCTGCTGCAGCGCATCGACTCATCGCTCTAAATGTTCGCCTCATCGCGGCCATTTAACATGAATTTCTTACCGCGGGGAGAACCCAGACGGTTAAGAAATCTCTTCCAGCGTAATCGGAAAGCTGGTCGAGCAAAAGGCGCAGTCGACCGTAATCAACCCGTCAGGCCCGACCATCGCCTGCCTCTCTTCCTCCGGGAACCGGGCGATCACCGAACGAACGTACTCAGGATCGCAGCGGCAGCCGCGGGACAAGTGGACCGGTGTGAAGGTGCGTACCTCGGCTTCCTCGTGAAACAGGCGCCAGATGAGATCGTCCAGCGGAAGTGCGGGATCGACGAGCTCTTCCGTTTTCACCGACCCCCCCAGAATCGCCACATGTGGCCAGTCCGGATGGTCGAGCTGGGTATGAAGCCGTTCCCGGCCCTCCTCGCCTTCCGGCAAATGCTGGAACAGGAGGCCCCCTGCTACCCAGTGACCATCCTTCTTCTCGGCAACCAGCCGAACGAGACTCGGGATCTGCTCTGACTGCGCGAAATAACTTTGGGCTGCCTGGGCCAGGCTATCGCCTTCAAGCGGCACGATCCCCTGATAACGTTCGTCGCTGACAGGCTGGTCGAACGTAATGGCCAGATAGCCCTTGCCGAACAAAGCGAAGAGCGAGGGGTTGGGCCCCAGGTCGGCAATGCGCTCCGGATCATGGCGAACGTATCCGCGGAGCTCGCCAGCGAGATAGTCGCAAACCAAGAGATCGATCGCGCCATTCTCGGTCTGCGCCTGCAACGTCATCTGCCCCTGCGGATCCTTGAGCAGCGAACCCAAAAGAGCCGTTAGGATCAATGCTTCCGCCAGCAGCCGCTCAACGACGGGCGGGTAGTTGTGCGCGGACAGGATCGAATCGAGCACCGGGCCGATTCGCGCGGCTCGGCCACGCGCATCGCGCGAAGGAATTGTGACGCCGATGGCGACGTCCAGGGATAGGCCGACTTGTGGCATTGCGCCTAGATAGGGGGCTGGAGCGCTCCCCTCAACCGCCGCTCAAGCGGCCGCTGCGGGAACCTCATATTCCGCCGCAGCAGCCGAGAGAGTCTCGACGAACTCCCGGATATGCTCTTCCTCGATGTTCAGCGGCGGAAGCACGCGAACGACATTCTCGCCGCCCGCGACCGTCAGTAATCCGCGGTCGCGCAGGTAAGTGACGAAAGCGCGGCTATCCGTCTTCATCTTGATGCCAAGCATCAGCCCGACGCCGCGAACGCTTTCAAACAAATGATCGTGGTTGGGGATCATCTGCTCCAGGGCAGACCGAAGGCGGTCGCCCTTGCTGCGGACGTCAGCCAGGAATTCATCGGTCGCGACGATGTCGAACACGGCCTGACCGGCAGCCATTGCAAGCGGATTGCCGCCATAGGTCGATCCATGTGTGCCGATGACCATTCCGGCCGCCGCCTTCTCGCTCGCCAGGCACGCACCGAGCGGAAACCCGCCTCCGATGCCCTTCGCGCTTGCCATGATGTCGGGGACAACGCCGTAATGCTCGTAGGCATAGAGATAGCCGGTGCGCGCGACACCGCACTGGACCTCGTCGAACACCAGCACGAGATCATTCTCGTCGCAGACTTGACGTAGACCCTGAAGGAACTCCCTGCTCGCCGGACGAATGCCGCCTTCGCCCTGGATCGGCTCGATCAGGAAGCCGGCGGTGTTCTCGTCGACCGCGGCCAGAGCCGCGTCGAGATTGTCGAACTCGACGACCTTGAAGCCGGGGAGCAGCGGCGCGAAACCGTCGATCATCTTCGCCTGGTCGGTCGCGCTGATGGCACCCATCGAACGACCGTGGAACGCATTCTTGAAAGTGATCAGGTCGTGCTTGTGCGGATTGCCCTTCGCATAGTGGTAGCGGCGCGCCGTCTTGATCGCGCATTCGATCGCCTCAACGCCGGAGTTAGTGAAGAAGACCGTATCGGCGAAGGTTAGGTCGCAAAGTCGCTGGGCAAACGCCTCGCCCTGCGGGCTGCCGTACAGGTTGGACACGTGGATCAGCGTCGCCGCCTGATCCTGGATTGCCTTCGTTACGTGCGGGTGGCCGTGGCCAAGAATATTGACCGCAATGCCCGCCGCGAAGTCCAGATACTTCTCGCCGCTCTCGCCGTAGAGGTACGTCCCCTCACCTCGAACCGGCCGCACGGGCGAACGCGGATAAACGGGCATGAGCGGCGTGATGGCCATGTGCGGCGAGTCCTTCTGTGGTGGCGAGATCGGCCCCCCGGGGCCATTGTCGCGGCTATAGCCAGAGGCCCGAAATAAGGCAAAGGCGCTCCGGGATTGCTCCCGAAGCGCCTCGCTCTGAGCCTCGAAAGACGCTCTTAGTCGTGGCGATAGCCGTGATCGTCTTCGTAACGGTCGTCGCGGCCGTCGCGATCGCGATCGACCCAGCCATTCCGGTCGTTGTAACCGTTATAGCCCCATTGGCTGTTCCGGTACGGCCGACCGACTGAATCGTGGCGGACCCGCTCTTCAAGCCTCGCGATGCGAACATTGATGTCGTTCGCTTCGCGAGGATTCAAACCGTACTGCGCGACACTGCGCAGTCGACGCTCAAGACCCACGGACTCCGCGCGCAGGCGGTCCGCAGCGCGATCGGTCATCAGGTTCTGGCGATCCAGACGATTAATCTGGCGCTGTACGTTGTCGATCCGGACCTGAAGGCTGCGGACGCTGCCATAGCCGTTGTAACCGTTGTAACCGTTGTAACCGTTGTAACCGTACGCCTGCGGCGCGGGCGCCGGATAGTACTGTGCGGCGGCGGGCGCCGCGAACGCCAGAGCGGAAACTGTGGCAGCGGCGGAAATCAGAACCTTACGCATCATGCCCTCCTTACGAGCCGTTGATGAGAATGGTTCTGCCCCATTCCTGTTGCTTGAAGGCTGAACGCGGCCGTTATCCGCCGTTCAAGATGCTTAACGAGCCAAGGACCTGCTAAACCTCAATTCTTGATCTTCCAGCCGCGTCGGATCAGTGCGTAACAAGCGGCCCCCAGAAGGATATTCAGGATCAAAAGCGCGATCGCGCCGACGGCAATCGGTGAATCGCTGATGCCTAGGAAACCGAATCGGAAACCCGAAATCACGTAGAAGAACGGGTTTGCATGACTGACCGCTTGGAATGACGGCGCGAGCTGGTGGATCGAGTAGAACGTCCCCGAGAGGAGAGACAAAGGCGTCACGACGAAATTGGTGACCGCAGCCGCATGGTCGAACTTGTCTGCCCAGAGCGATGTGAGCAGGCCCATGAAGCTCAGCATCAGCGCGCCCATTAGGCCAAACCAGAGAATCCATTGCGGATGCTCGACCCGAACGTGCACTCCCGGCCAGAGCAGCATCGCAAGCCAGACAGCGAAGCCGACAAGGAACGCTCGGGTGACAGCTGCTCCGACAAGACCCGCAATCAATTCCCCTGTAGAAAGCGGCGGCATTAGATAATCGACGATGTTTCCCTGCATCTTGCCGACGAGCAGCGAGAAGCTCGCATTGGCGAAAGCGTTCTGGATCATCGCCATGACGATGAGGCCGGGAGCGATGAAATCGGCAAAGGGAATGCCCATCACGGTGCGCCCGCCGCGGCCGAGTGCGACGGTGAAAATCGCGAGATACAGGAGCGTCGTGATGGCCGGAGCCCACACCGTCTGCATCTGCACCTTGAAGAACCGGCGCACCTCCTTGATATAAAGGGTCTTGAGGCCGCCCCAGTTGACGCCGGATAACACCGGCTCGCCAGGTGGCGTCTGAACCCAGACTGGAGATTGCTCGGCAGGATTGGTCACAAAGCGCGCCTAAACAGTGGCGCCACCACCCGCAAGCGAGCGAATTGGAGATTGAGCGGAATGTCTTGGACCGAAGAGCGGATCGATCGCCTGAAGAGGATGTGGCAGGACGGCTCGACCGCCAGCCAGATCGCGGAAGAACTCGGCGGAGTCAGCCGCAACGCAGTGATCGGCAAGGCGCACCGCCTTGGCCTCGAGGCGCGTCCGTCGCCGGTGAAGCCCGGCGAGGAGAAGGAGCATCGCGCCCCCGCAGCCGCAGCTCCAGCCCCGAAGGCAGCGCCTGTGGAGCGCGCCGTTCCCAAGGCAGCCGCTCCCACGCCTGCACCGGCCGCACCAGGCGCAGCAGCCCCGGCGACGTCAGCCCGCCGTCCCCAGTCGGCCGATGCGGTGCAATATCGTTCGATCGGTCCCGGCGGCTTCATCCGGCAAGGTCCGGGAGAGCAGCAGGCTCCGATCCCGCCGGCACCGCCGCGGCGCCTCGTCCCGGCGAAGCCGAGCCCGGAGGTTGCGGACAAGACCAGCCTGCTCGATCTCAATGACCGCATCTGCAAGTGGCCGATGGGACATCCGGGCGAGCCGGATTTCCATTTTTGCGGAGCGCAGGCTAACCCAGGCTTCCCCTATTGCGTCGAGCATTGCGGGGTCGCCTATCAGGCGCAGCTCCCGCGCCGTGACCGGCGTCCTCCGCCTCCGCTTCCGTTCGGCGGCCCGCGCGTCCGCTGACCGGTCAGGTCTTCGCAGGCGCGCTCACCTTCGAAACCGCGGGCGCGAAATCTATCTTGCCCGTCGGATCGACCGTGAATCGATAGGCCTCGTTCAGGCCCTTCTTGCCTGAGTGTGTCAGGGCCAGCACGCGCTCGCCATCAGTGCGGACGTGGACGATTCCGAAGTTCGTCCGCTCGAAGACGAACACGCGACGGTCGCCAACCGGAACGTAGCCGATCGTCTTGAAAAACGCCGCCAGCTCCGTGCAGAAGATGATGCCCGGCGTCGCTCGCGCGGCTTTGCCCAGGCCCGACATGAGGGTCGCGCGGGGATGGATATATTCCTTCGCTTCGCTCTCATCGCCCGACGAGATCAGGGACACGACGGGCCCGACCTCCTTCAGGAACTCCATGTCGAAGTCCGCGGAACCGTGGTGTGGCGCCTTGAGGATTTCCGAGCGGAATGCCGCATTTGGGAACGTCTGCCGCAGTCGCTGGCTTGACTCCTGGTTGAGGTCGCCCGTGACCATGAAACGTACATTCCGGTAGCGCATTCGAAAGGCGATCGAATGGCCGTTGATCGTATGACTGGCCGACCAGCTTCCGCCGCCCGTCGCGATCGTGCCCAGCATCAATGAGGCGTCGTCCGGCGGGTCGCGCATGAAGGGCAGGCCCGGGCCGGCCGGCGTGTCGACGACTATGGGTCCGAACAGCTCGATCCGCACTTCCTCGTCATTGAGGAAGTCGAACGCGTTCGTAGAGCGATGATCGATACGACGTCGTTCGATCTTCTTCCCGGTCACTGCCTTCGTGCGCGGGTCCCAGGCCGCGAGGGTCTGGGTCCATGTCTCGAACGGCTTGTTCCGCTCGCTCGCCGCAAGCGCTCCTGGATCGTCGACAAGACCGGTAATGCAGGGCACCCCGACAACGTCCGTCGTCGCTCCCAGCATTTCCGTTTCCCTGCGGGTCTTGCCGTCCGGTTTTTTGCCCGGACGCTTCACGATCCCGTTGTGATAGTAGCGTTTCGGAGCGACGAAGATTCGCTTGCGAGGCTCATCGCTGGTCTCGGATTTGCGGAGCTCGGTCAGACCGTCGAAGTGGTCCGCATCCCCGTGCGTGACCAGCATGAGGTCCACGATCAGCGGCTTCTGCTCCGTTGTCCCACCGAAGCGTGCCGCCGCGTGACGTGCGAAGAGCTGATTGTCGCCGCCGTCGATGAAAATCGTCTTGTCTCCGGGGGTTTCGACGATCAGTCCGTCACCCTGCTGCACGTCGATCATCGATAAGCGGAGCAGTCGCTCATTGCGGAATTTGGCCTTGCTCGAAATCCGCCCTTCCACAATCGGGCCGTTGAGACCCTTCACCCGGATCCGGCTATCCTTCGGGCCAGGAGCGAGGACTTCCACCTCATCGCCCCAATACAATTGCCAAATCTTGCCGTCGTCGAGTCGCAAGTCGACGATATCGTCGTCGAGGAACGGCATGTCCGCCTCCCCAGTTCGAGCGATTCGGCTGGGAACGGCAATACCACCGCAATGCTGCAGATTGAAAACGGCCGCTAAGCCGCAATCTCGTCGCGCGCTGTAAGGAACGCACGCATCTCGCGGACGAGCACCGGCCAAGCCGGCTCAAACTGCAACAGGACATGGTTTGCGCTATCGAGCTCGACGAAGCGCGCACCTTTGATTGCGTCCGCGACTGCCTGGCCCTCGTGAAGCGGCGCGTTGCCGTCCTGCCTCGAGTGGCACACCAAAGTTTCTGCGCGGATGTTCTTAAGCTTTTCGCGGACGTCGATGTCGGCGGCCAATTGAATCATGGCCTCGAGACGCGGAACCGGCCCGAACTCCGGAAAGTGCTGGTTGTGCCAATCGATCACTTCCAGGTCGGCGCCTGGGAAGTAGAGGGTCAGGAACATCTCCCCTAGAAGGCTCCGGCGAAAGGCCCATTCACGCTGGTTCATTTCCATCAGCGAGTTACGCCAGGCAATCTCCTCCGGATTGGCGCGGACCCTCCATCCGGCGGCGAAGCTGTTGACGAGGATGAGCTTACGAACGCGTTCCGGATTGCGCGCAGCATAGGACATTGCAATCGGCGCCCCGTGAGCGACTCCGATCAAGTCGCATTTCTCAAGCTCAAGATCGTCGATAACGGCGCCAAGGTCCTCGACCATAGAATTGAAGGTGAAGAGTGTGGGGTCCAGCTCCGACAGGCCGAAGCCGCGCATGTCCGAGCGAACGAAACGGTTGGTCCTCTCCAGCTCGGTGATCCAATGCCGGTACGAAGGGTTCGTGCGATCGGTTTCTAGATTGGTGATCCAGGTCGGAGCCTTGACTAAAGCGGGGCCCTCACCACTGACGGCATAGGCGATCTTGGTACCGTCGCGGCTCAAACAGCTGCAGATCTCGTCCTTCACGCTTTTCGCCACGAACGGCGCTGAAACCTCGATACCTGCATCGCCGCTCAGGAACTCTCGCCCGATCCGGACGAAGTCCTGCCAGGCCTTCTCTTTCTCGAGCAGGATGTGATTTTCGCCTTCAAGGGCGATGAAAACTGCGCCTGGAATATGCTTCGCAAGGTACTCGCCGGCCGCAAACGGCACGACCTGGTCGTCCTTCACATGCACTATCAACGTCGGCACCGTGACCTTCGGCAACAGGTCGCGAACGTCGATCAGCGCGAGAGCCCGCTGAAGTTTCACCGCATTCTCGGCTGACGCCGTCATCTTCTGCACGTCGTTGAACCACTGGACCTGCTCAGCCGTCCCCTCAGGGATGTAAAGATTGGTGAAGAGCTGCCGATATGCCGGATGGTCCGCTCCCCAACCGATCTCCGTCAGAGTGATCATTGCCTCGCGGCGCGCGATCTCCTCCGGATCGCCCCGAGTCGCCCAACCCGCGGCATAGCCGCCGACGATCAGCAAACGCCGGACCCGCTCCGGGTGCCGTACCGCATAAGCGATCGCGACCGACGCGCCCTGACTGATGCCAAGCAGGTCGAACCTCTCCACGCCAGCCGCGTCCACAACACATTCAAGATCATCGACGAAGGCTTCGAAGGATATGTCGGGTGTCTCCCAGTCGGACATGCCGTTCGCCCGCTCGTCGTACCGGATGAGGGTGTGGCCGCTTGTGAATTCCTGCAGCCAGTGGCGCCAAACGGGACTCTTCCAGTCGTGCTCGAGGTGGTTGAGCCAGTTTGCCGCCTTCACCAGGGGCGGCCCCTGCCCCATGACCGCGTAGGCGAGGCGAGTCCCGTCCTTGGCCGTCGTGTAACGGACAATCTGCTGCGGCAGGCCGACCCGCTCCGCTTCCTCGCGCGCCTTCGCCTCCTCCTCGAACTGCCTTCTCCATGTCGCGGGAGGGATTCCGTATTCCCTCTTGAAAGCCCGAGTGAATGCGGCCTCGGAATTGAACCCGACGGAGTAAGCCACGTTCGACGCGCTCTGCTTGCCGTCCCGAAGCATGTTCGCCGCGACCCGCATCCGCCAGTGCGCGCAGTAGCGCATCGGCGGCTCGCCGATCAGCGCGGCAAACTTCTCGCCCAACACCGTGCGCGACACGCCCGCCTCACGCGCGAGTCCTTCTACGTCCAGCTCCTCGGCGTAGCGCGAATGGATGATCGAAAGCGCCTTGGTAACCGCAGGGTCGGTGAGGCCGCGAAGCCAGCCGCTCGCGCCGAGCGGAAGATGCTCGACATATTCCCGAACGGCCTGAGTTAGGAATAGCTCGGCGAGCTTGGCGACGACTTCCGAGGAGGGTTGCTGCTCGGCGAGGAAACGCATCGACGTTTCAAGCCATTCAGCTTCTCCGCCGACGATCTTCAACGTGAGCAGCGGCGGCAGCGCATCGAGAATCGGATGATCGCTCGTGTTCGCCGTCTCCAGAAATCCGCACCAGACCTCGGCCTTCGCCCCATCGGTCCCCGTCGTGACTCGATGGACTCCCTGCGCAGTGATCTTGCTGATGTCGTTCGGCTGTGCGGGCTGAAGGCCAGATCGGCTGGCCAACCGGTGTGGGTCGTTTCGCGGCAGGATGGCGACGGAGCCCGCTTCAAGGGTGACCGGACTCAGGCCGTCCAGTTCCACGATCAGCTTTCCCGAACGGACGTAATGATAGCTGATGAGCTTGTCCGGCACCGGATAGAATGGTGCGAAATGGCCCGGCGTGAATTCCGCGGCCACGCAGAAATCTCCGCTGAACTCCCCGTCGACGACGACGCCTCCCCTCAGGCGAAGTGAGCTCAGGATATCGTCGAGAACGTCCATCGGCGTCTCCGCTGCGCACGCAAATGCGGCGTTTCGGTCAAATTATCCGGCAAGCCGGTCATGTTGGCAAACGCGTCGTTCAACTAGACAGCGGGCCATCGAGTTAGAGGAGCTTCGTAGATTCGGGAACCCCAAGTTTCCGAAGACGCCTCCTCCTGTGTGCGAATAAATCAAGGGGAAAACAAATGTTCGAACCAGGCGGCAACGTCAGCTCGCGAAGAGTGGTCGTTATGTTCTTCGCTGTTCTTTCCGGTGTGTCAGCGGCTGCTGTCGCAATACTTCCGGCCGTTCACGCTTAAGCACAGGAAACAGAGGAAACATCATGTATCATGATTTCAATTACGAGGCGACTCTGGCGTCGTCACTTCGCGCTCAGTGGCAGCTCGACGACGTCCTTCGCGCCGATCAGGACCTAGATTTCTCCCGCAACTTCATGCCGGAGAGCCTCGCACGTACCGGTGCAATCGCGAGTCTCAATTCTTTCGAGCAGCGCACGCTGAACCAGATTTCGGCGCATCAGTATCTGTGCATCTTCGGGGTGGTGGAGGAAATGATTCTCCCCTTCCTCCTCGATCATGCCCGACCGCACCTGCTGGAAGACGACTGGCGAGTTCGCGCCTTGCTCAACTTTGCCGGCGAGGAAGCGAAGCATATCCATCTCTTCAAGCGCTATCACGCTGCCTTCGTGCGGGGCTTCCCGGTCGAATGCGAGATGATCGGTCCGTCTGAGGCGATCGGCGCGGAAATCCTCCGTCACGATCCGCTCGCGGTGGCCCTCGTCATCTTGATGATCGAGTGGATGACTCAGCAGCATTACCTCGGAAGCATCAAGGACGACGGTGACCTCGATCCGCTTTTCAAGAGCCTGATGAAGCATCATTGGATGGAGGAGTCGCAGCACGCCAAGCTCGACACCCTCATCGTCGATGCGCTGGCCGAAGGGCGCACTGAGGAAGAGATCCAGTCGGCGATCGACGAATTCTTCGAGATCGGCGAGTTCCTCGACAACGGCCTCAAGCAGCAGGCTGTTTTCAACCTCGACGCGCTCGAGAAGGTGATCGGGCGCAAGGTCGAGAACCGCGCCGCGATCCTGGACCAGCAGCATCAGGCCGCGCGCTGGACCTACATCGGCTCCGGCATGGTGCACGAGCGCTTCAAGGCGACGCTTCTGAGCATCTCGGCGCGCGCCGCCGAGCGCATGGCCGAAGCGGCCCCGATCTTCGCCTGAAACCATTCAACCCAAGGAGAAATAGTATGTTGGACACCGTCAAGAACGCCCCTGTGAATGGGCTCGACCTGGAAGCGCTCGGCGAAGTCGTCGAAGCGATCGAGAAGGACAGCTCGAAGGGCGTCGTCATCTTCGACGTGACGACGCGCTGGAAGGGCCAGACCCGCAGCGAAACGACTGTCGACGGCTTCACCATCGCAGGTGAGCGCATCAACCGCAGCCACAAGATCGTCGCGGACGAGCCGCACGAGCTGCTCGGTGCCGACAGCGCTCCGAACCCGCAGGAGCTGCTTATGGCCGCGTTCAACGCCTGCATCACGGTCGGATACGTCGCCGGCGCAGCGTTGAAGGGCATCAATCTCGAATCGCTCGAGATCAAGACTAAGGGTCAGCTCGACCTGCGCGGCTTCCTCGGTCTCAGCGACTCCGTGCTGCCGGGCTACGCGAACATCGATTATGTGGTGAGCATCAAGGGTGACGGATCGCCGGAGGATTTCGCTGAAATCCATGAGACCGTCATGAAGACCTCGCCCAACTACTTCAACATGAGCCGTCCGATCAAAATGAACGGTTCGCTCCGCGTCGGTTGACGCGTCTCTCGGCGCCACGTCGTTGGGCGTGGCGCCGATCTTCAAAGGGGTATTCGAAAATGGCGGATCTCGGGATCCAGAAGGTCAATCCGAACCGGGCGCTCTGGGAAAAGGGCGACTTCACCCGGATCGCGGACACGATGCGGCAGAGCGGAGACGATTTCGTCGACGCGCTTGGGGTCCGCCCGGAAATGAAGGTCCTGGACCTCGGCTGCGGTGACGGCACGACGGCTCTCCCGGCCGCTGAATTCTGCGCCGACGTGCTTGGCATCGACATCGCCTCCAACCTTGTCGAAGCCGGCAACGCACGCGCCCGCTCCGCCGGGCTCGGCAACCTGCGTTTCCAGCAGGGTGACGCGAGCGACCTCAAGGGCATCGCCGACGAGAGCTTCGACCTCGTGATCAGCGTGTTCGGAGCCATGTTCGCGCCGAAGCCGTTCGACGTCGCCCGCGAGATGCTGCGTGTGACGAAGCCCGGTGGACGGATCGTCATGGGCAACTGGATTGCCGGCGACCCGACTTTGGTCGCGCAGATCCTGAGGATCAGCTCAGCCTACACGCCCGCGCCGCCAGCAGGCTTCATCAGCCCGCTGCTGTGGGGCGACGAAGAGCAGGTCCGCGCCCGCTTTGCAGTTCAGGGCGTTCGCCCGGCGAACATCGAGTTCGAGCGCGTCGGCTGGCACTTCCGCCATGACGGTGCACCGACGGAGCTCTTCGAGATTTTCCGCGACTTCTACGGACCGACGATGAACGCCTTCGAGGCGGCCGCAAAGGATGGCCGTGCTGCCGATCTCGAAAGGGAATTGAAGGCGCTCTTCATCGCCCAAAACCGCGGCGGCGCGAGCACCGACATCCCGGCGACCTACCTCAAGGTCACCGTCAACAAGCTTTGAGAGCAACCACCGGATCAAGGAACAGACAAGTGGAACATGTCGTCATCAAACTGCCGGAGCGACGCTCACCGCAGCCTGCCCCGCGGCAACGCCGACCGGGCTTTCTCCGGCTCGTTCACTCCAACCCTCCGTCGCCCCATTCGGCGGCTGCGACGCGCTTTGCCCAGACCTGCGCAGCGATCGGCGGAACGACGATGCTGCACGACCTCATGCCCGACGTGGTCACGATCAGCTTCGGTTCTCGGACCGCCGATATCTGGCAGCGTCTTCGCCAGCGTGGATGGACGTTTGTCGGAAAGGGCGAGTGGAAGAACGAGCCCGTGCTGGGCGTCTCCTTCACCGGAGATCGCCGGGCCAATCGAACGGCGGACGAGCTCGCCGAGGAACTGATCGAGATCGTTCGCGAGATGGAGGTGGCCGCAACCCGCCTCTGGTGAACCCGAACCAAGTGCCGGCCGGTACTCTCCCCCCAACTCCCCAGCCGGTGCAATTGGGAAGGCCCCGGAGCTCGCAAGAGCCCCGGGGCCTTTTTGATCACGCTAAGGCTAGCGGCTTAGGCCTGCTCCGCCTCGGCATCGACAGTCTGCCGCGAAGCAAGCTGCTCACTCTGCTCGGAACCGCCGATGCTGATCTTCCGCGGCTTCATCGCCTCGGGAATCTCGCGCACTAGCTCGATCGCGAGCAGGCCATCCTTCAGGTCCGCGCCGCGAACCTGGATATGATCTGCAAGTGCGAACCGGCGCTCAAACGAGCGGGTCGCAATGCCGCGGTAGATATAGTCAGAGCCCTTGCTGTCGGAATCTTCCTTCTTCTTGCCGCTGACGATCAGCACGTTCTGCTGGGCGGTGATGTCGATCTCGCCGGGCTTGAAGCCGGCGACCGCCAGCTCGATCCGATAATCATTGTCGCCGAGCTTAATCAGGTCGAATGGCGGATAGTTCTCTTGGGCCTGACCCGTGTTGCTGTTCTCGAGCATGTCGAACAGCCGGTCAAAGCCGACGGTGGAGCGCCGGAACGGCGCAAAGTCGAAAGCACTACGCATGTCTTGTCCTCCATTTGAGCAACAAGGCGGGGCGAGGCTTGAGGCCGCAGCCCCGTCACCGGACCCATCTGGCGTCCGGCGAGCGCGAGATGGTTTCGAAACTACCGTTTTCAAGACCCTTCCTGCTAAGCGTCGTGCATGAAAAACAGCACGGCGGACCAGGCGACCGAAGCCGACATCCCGGCCATCATGGCGATCGAGCGCACGTCCGGGTTCGAGACGGTCATCGGTCGCTGGACCGAAGAGCAGCACGCCGCGGAAATGGCCAAGGAAGGCACCCGCTACTTCGTTCTCCGCCGGGGCGGTGAAGTGACGGCCTTCGCCATCATCCAGAACCTCGACAACCCGGACTTACGCGTCCACCTGAAGCGCATCGCCGCCACGGAGCCGGGCCGGGGCTCGGGAAGCCGCCTCCTTGAATGCGTCCTCCTGTGGCTATTCACGGAGACCAAGGCCAACCGCTTCGACCTCGACCTTTTCGTCGAGAATGAGCGCGCGCTCCACACCTATGAGAAGCTCGGCTTCGAGGTCGAAGGCCGCTTGCGCGACTATCACCGTTCGGTCGACGGCCGCATCCGCGATGCCCTCATCATGAGCATCCTGAGGCGCGATTGGGTGAGGCGTCACCGCCTCTAGCTGTGGAAAACCTCGGCGCCTCTGCTTGATAGCGCCGGAATCAGCGCCCTATAGCTGTCCCTACATCATGGCCGACCTGTTCGCTTCCCCCTCCGCACCGTCTTCGCCCGAAAGCTACGACGCCTCCTCCATCGAGGTGCTCGAAGGCCTGGAGCCCGTCCGCCGCCGCCCCGGTATGTACATCGGCGGCACAGACGCGCGCGCGCTTCACCACCTCGCCGCAGAGGTCATCGACAACGCGATGGACGAGGCCGTCGCCGGCCACGCCAGCCGCATCGAGGTCACGCTCGAGCCGGGCAACCGCCTGACGGTCTTCGACAACGGCCGCGGCATCCCGGTCGACCCGCATCCCAAATATCCCGGCAAGTCTGCGCTCGAGGTCATCATGACCACGCTCCACTCGGGCGGTAAGTTCGAGGGCAAGGCGTACTCCACCTCCGGCGGCCTGCACGGCGTCGGCGTCAGCGTCGTCAACGCGCTATCGACCGAGACGATCATCGAGGTTGCCCGCGACAAGAAACTCTATCGCCAAACCTTCTCGAAGGGCGTCGCAATCTCCCCGCTCGAAGAGGTTGGCGCAGCACCCAACAAGCGCGGCACAACCGTCACCTTCACGCCCGACCCGGAGATCTTCGGCGCGGAGTCCGACTTCGACCCCGGTCGCCTCCTGAAGCTCGTCCGCTCCAAGGCCTACCTCTTCGCCGGAGTCGAGATCCGCTGGCGCTGCGACCCGTCGCTCACCTCCGCGGACGTCCCCGAATCCGCCACCTTCCAGTTCCCCGGCGGCCTCGCCGACAATCTCGCGCAGCAACTCGGCGATCGCCCCGCGGTCACGAACCAGCCTTTCACCGGCAAGCAGGATTTCCCGGCTGCCGACGGCGCCGGGCAGGGCAGCGCCGAGTGGGCGGTTGCCTGGCCGCTCTATTCGGATGGGTCGGAAGACTATTACTGCAACACCATCCCCACGCCCGACGGCGGCACGCACGAAGCGGGCCTTCGCGCCGCTTTGACGAAGGGCCTGCGCGCCTTTGGAGAGCTGGTCGGCAACAAGAAGGCCAAGGAGATCACCGCCGACGACGTCTTCAACGGCATCGAGCTGATGTTGTCGGTGTTCATCCGCAACCCGCATTTCCAGAGCCAGACCAAGGACCGCCTCACCAGCCTCGAGGCTGCGCGCTTCGTCGAAAATGCCGTCCGTGACCATTTCGACCATTTCCTGGCCGACAATATGGACCGCGGCCGCGCGCTCCTCGGCTCGATCGTCGAGCGCATGGAGGAGCGCCTCCGCCGCCGTGCCGAGCGCGAGGTCAAGCGCAAGACCGCGACCTCCGCCCGCAAGCTTCGCCTTCCCGGCAAGCTCACCGACTGCTCCAGCGACGATCCCGAAGGCACCGAGCTATTCATCGTCGAGGGCGACAGCGCCGGCGGCTCGGCCAAGCAGGCCCGCGACCGCAAGACGCAGGCCATCCTCCCCATCCGCGGCAAGATCCTCAACGTCGCCAGCGCGACCGCGGACAAGATCCGCGCCAATCAGGAAATCGCCGACCTCAACCTCGCGTTGGGCTGCGGCACGCGCGACAAATTCGACGAGGATTCGCTGCGCTACGAAAAGATCATCATCATGACCGACGCTGACGTGGACGGCGCCCACATCGCGACGCTTCTGATGACCTTCTTCTTCCAGGAAATGCCGGAGATGGTACGCCGCGGCCACCTCTTCCTCGCCCAGCCGCCACTCTACCGCCTGACCGCGGGTGCGAAGACGCTCTACGCCCGCGACGACGCCCACCGCGCCGAGCTCGAAGCGACCGAGTTCAAGGGCAAGAAGGTTGAGGTCAGCCGCTTCAAGGGCCTCGGCGAAATGAACCCGAACCAGCTCAAGGAAACGACCATGGACCCGGCGACACGGTCCCTGCTGAAGGTGACGCTTCCGGGACCCTATGAGGATCGGCAGCCGGTGAAGGACCTCGTTGAGCGGCTGATGGGCAAGGATCCGGCGGAACGCTTCAAGTTCATTCAGAACAGCGCCGCGGCGGTCGATGATGACGTGATCGATGCATAGAGTTTAGTGTCCGCTCCGGGTTGCTTCCGAGCGAGCAAGGGAGCGACACCATCACGCGGGCTGCCGGACCTCCCACGTCGATTGGCAGCAAAACCTATCTCACGACTTTGCACCGCGCTCAGCTTCAGCCTTGCTCATCCTTGCGATCAGCTGTTCCACTCGAAGCAGGCCATCGTCGCTATCAAGCGCCAGCTGGAGCGGCTTACCGCCAAGCTTTGCGTTGTGAGAGTTCAGGAAGGCGATCGCAGTTCCCCGCGGGAAGAGCTTATCGCATGCTGCGCGAAGAACTTCTGTCTGTCGTCGGCACTGCTCGGGTGAGAGTGAGGAGGGCGGAGCGTATTTTCGAAACGTCCTCGCTGGCGGCTGTGGCGCGGCCGCCGCTTCACCTAAGGGTACTTCGTTGGGCATCAGTCAGCTCCCGAGCAGGTAAGCGGGAGCACGATGGTCTCTCAGCCGCGCATGCCTACAAAAATAAGTTCGCGCGATGGGTTAGAGTAACACAGATGCGAAGTCTTACCTAAGCAACCATCCGGTAGGGTCCGCTTTGGGTCGATAGCGGATATTCAGCGAGGTCGACCGAGTTTCTCGAGCAATCGCGTCACGCGGTGTATCTCCTGACGAAGCGAAGAACGCTCCACATTGTTTAGCCGCGCTGAGCGCTCCTCCCAGTTTTCAGCGATCTCCTTTGTGAGGGCGCGCAACTTCCGAAGCAGAATCTCGCTGTCGGTCACTCCGAACTTGACGACGCTTCGATTGGACGAATCGTCGTTGGACATCTTAGCCACTCACAGCCTGCCACGCTTCGTCGGTGACTTCCGGACGAGCCCGACGCTCACCCAGTAGCTCTGCACTTGTGGCTCAAGGTTCCGTCCTCGACACACCAGCAGCCACTTGCAGCGATCCAGCGTGCGCTTGATACATCCGTTCGAATCTCAGGCTCTTCCAGAACCATCGAACCTCGGCGCCCGCAGGTCGGGCAGTCCCGTTCCCAGCGCTTTTGAGTAGGTGTCAAAATGATCCCTTCTCTTGACTAGACGTGCGGTGGGGCTGCGCCGACTATTTCAGCTTTGAGTGCGCGGAAAGCTTGTCGTACTGGCGCGCCACATCAAGGAGGTGCGCCTTCACATCTCCGTCCGGAGTATTCAGCGCCTGAGCACGGCAGCGCTCTGCCTCTTGATGATAATGTTCCGCTGTTCTTCGCATTGTCTTTCCAATTTGGAGCGCTGATCGATCAACCCCCACCTTGGTCGTGCGGATCATTGGAACTTGCTGGTTCCTTGGAGGCCGGAACCGGTTCCCCATATTCCAGTGTCAGGAGATTCACGGCAGCGGTTTTCCCGCGATTTCCTTGTTCGAGATCATAGGAGACACGTTGATTTTCGAGCAGGCTCCGCAGGCCGGCTTTCTCGACCGTGCTGATGTGCACGAACGCGTCCTCCCCGCCGCCTTCCTGCTGGATGAAGCCGTATCCCTTGGATGCATTGAAGAATTTCACGGTACCGATTGGCATCTCTTTCTCCTTCCCGAACCGGCGGCCTTGGGCACGTCAGTTTCCACACGCTTGCGGCATCCTTGCGCGTTGTCCTCTGGAACGGCCACCAGGGCCGCGCGCCGTCGCGAGAGACCCAGAATGCGTGGGCGTCGCCGCAGCCCTTCCAACTGTCGCCACCTCAGCCGATTTTTGAGAGCTGACCAAGTTTCGAGGTTGGCTGGGGGCCAGGCGACCTTTTCGATGTCGCAGCCTTCCGCTTGCGGAGTTCTTTGTTCGACCTTTGCTGACCCTTGGCCATCTTACGCCTCGGTCCGCGGCTGAAGCCATTGGCGAGCTTGGCGTTCCAAGGCGAGCCGAACGCGAACCAAAGCGGCTGCCTCACCATTCTTCACGCCGTCGATTTCCACAGGATTGATCCGCGCGGCGTCCGTGTCGAACTGCAAAGCCACACTTTGCAGAGCCTCGCAGCCGATTGGAGTGCGCGCCCTCAGTGCGAAGCTTCGGCAGGAGGCTGCCTGCTCGCGCAGCTCGTCGCCCGCCTCTGCGCGAGTGAGGAAGCGCATCATGGTCGCAGCTCCACTTCAGCTACTTTCCGCCGTGTAACCATCAGCGCGCCGTAGGCATCCGCCATGTCCTGATGTGCCCTGCGCGAGTTTTCGCAGGCGGCATTGCTCGCGTTGGACTGCGAGGTTCGTTGCCGCCGAGAAAAGTAAGAGAGATCCACGATTGTGCTCCTGGCGCGTAAGCGGGAGCACCTCTGTCTCTCAGCCGCGCGAGCTTACGATGAAAATCGTCGCGCGATGAAGGGCTTGTAACACGCCCTCGGTTGATGACCTAATGAAGGGGATTAGCCCGCTCGGGAGCTGTCTGGTCAGATCGTAGCGAATGACTCGTCCGGCGAGATGGGCATCGACGTTCGAATTTCCCTCGCGGGGGAGAGCTATTCGGATGTCTTCGATGTTCCTGCACTTGGCGCGTTCGAATGCGCGCTCGATCGTGCCTTTAGTCATGCGCCAGCCCGGCCGCCGTTTCGACGTCGTGGGCCTGGCCCTCGAACTCGCTCGCCATCGTCAAAAGGATGGTTCGCGTGCGCTCAGTGCACGGGCCCTTGGCAAGTCGACGGCAATGCGTGGCATGGTCTCGCAGCAGACGCGCTTCGCTCTCCATCAAACACGAACAAGAGTCGGAAGGCGAAGTTCCGGCCAGTGCCGCACTTGTTCCAAGTGTGCGCTTATCGGGTCACTGTGTTTTCGCGTCTCGCTGCCTGCTTGGATGGAAAGCAAACGTCGTGCCTTATAATCGACATGCGGGATCCCCATTTAACACCTGCTACTAGTCGCAGACTGACGGTCTTTGGGCGCTTTGCGGCTCCTTCTTCCTTCGCTTCGCTTCTCCTAGCGCGGGAGGACCGATTGGCGGCCTCCCAGAGAAGGAAGATCAAATGACCATCGGAACCGTAAAGTTCTTCAACGAGAGCAAAGGCTATGGTTTCATCGCCCCGGAGGGCGGGGGAAATGATGCATTCGTGCACATCAGCGACGTCGAAAGCTCCGGGATGCGCAGCCTGCGCGAGAATCAACGCGTCAGCTTCGACCTCAAGCAGGACAATCGCGGAAAGATGAGCGCGACGAACCTGAAAGCCGTCGATGCAGATGCGCCTGCACCCGCAGAACCGGCGAACGACGAGCCCGCGGAAGCGCCGAACGGCGAGGCCGAGTAGGCTTGGCCGCTCCCAGCGTCCGAATCTCGAACATCGACTTCTTCCTCGCCCGTGCCGAACAGGCGCGGGTCGAGGCGGATGCAGCGACGCTCGAGCACGTACGCGAGCGGTGCCGCCGCTCGGAGGCAGCGTGGACCGCGCTCGCGGATCGCGCTCAGCGCGCGGAGCATTTCCGCGCTTTAGAACAGGAAAGAAGGGCGGCGCAGCCGCCCGCATAAGTATGATCAATGTTACCAAGCCGGCGGACAACGAAGTCCGCGGCCGGCGCACCGCGCCAAGAATTCTCAATCACAAGATCAAACCGGGGTTTCCACCCAGTAGGTTCGACGCCATCGCATACGCGGCCGTGCTCGAGGTGCTCGGCTAGGATTCAACGAGGTCGGCGGCCGATCTCTTGCTCCAGCTCGGCGACCAGGCGCGGCAGGGACTCCGGCGGCAAGCCTGCGCTCGACGAGAGTTCGTCTCTCGCGTGTCGAACAAGGTCCGACCAGTATTTCAAAGTATCTGTGTGTACGGGATGTCCACGCAAACGGCTGGCGCTGCGTATTGCCGACATGAGATTTCCCTCGGTGCTTCCGTGCAACTGCATGTGCGCCTCGCCTCTCGCTCGGTTGATCTACGCTCTCGGGACGAAGCCCCAGCCAGGACCGCGCTGCTCCCGCTCCGCATCGTCCTTCATCAGCTTCGCCTTCAACTGGCTCCGTATCCGGGCGGCTCCATCGACGCTCATGCAGACCAGCCGGATGCCGCCGGCTACTTTTCCGATGGACGAGACTCCGATCTTCTCCGCGTCACAGTGGGCGATCACAGATTTCTCGCTCATGTCGAGGAACACGGCCCGGCTCACGCGGCCTCTCCTCTCTTCGCCGCGGCAATCGCGTCGCCGGCATTGGTATAGCGATAACCGCCCCACTCGTAGACGGGCTTCGGGACGGTCGTGATTCCGTAGTGCTCCAAGAGCGCGGCGACATCCGACGGCAGACTCGCCGGTCGCTGCTTCGTGTTTTCTGGTGGTTTCGGCATGCAATGCTCCCAGGTTCAGCGGGAGCTTGTTGTCTCTCAGTCGCCGAATGGCTGGGGGAATTGCCGACGATCAGTGAGGCTTAGCAGGGGTGGTGCGAGAGGGCCACTCGGTAATGGCCGGCTTCGGTGAAAGCGGACCTAGCGAGTCACGCGCTTCTGTCCCTACCCTTCAAGCACGTCGTCATTGGCGGACGGCCATCCCTCGAACAACGACCCGCTATGATTGATTTTCACCAGCCGCTTCATCTCTTTCGCGCAGGCCTCGAGGTCGTCGATGAGCAGCTCGATGGCGGCGTCGATTTCATCGTCGGAACGGCAACCAGCGGTTAGCTGCAGCGAACGCGTCATGACTTTTGCGCCCTGAATGCCATGCTCAACGTAAAACTTGTCGAGTATTCCGGTCATGCCCGTCTCCGTGCTTTGCGGGCAGCATAGCACGATTTTGAGCTGCCGGTCTGCGACCGGCGGTCAGCAGTTATAAACGCCGGCCGCGCAACGCCGCGTGGTGCGGCGGGCCACACCCGCTACGCTGACCGGCGTCAAGGGACGTCCCACTACCGCTTCGGCAGGAGAGATGAGACTGAACGAGTCCGTAGCCATGATTTCGTTCGCGGCCTCCGACCCCAGGACTGCGATGATTGGCGCAAGCAGCAGGATCTTCAGCTTCCTGGATACGATCATTTCTCTGCTCCAATCCTGTAATTCTCAGGCAAGTCGCTCGTTTCCTTCAGGGTCTCGAGATCCTTGATGTCTATCTTCGTGGCGCCGGCCGGCGGCTTGAAGCTGAAATCGGAAGCGCTTGCCGACGTGCTCGCTTTCCAGTCACGAACCGTAAGTGTGAATTGCGGGCTTTGGTCGACCGTCTTGCTGGTGATGACATAGCGGCATGGATAGGGCTGCTCGCCCTGTGCGATCCAGATTTGCCAGTCGGTGTCCTTTGCCCGGAATGCGAGATGATCGCACTCCTTGCCATCGATCACACCGCTGCCGAGGTCCTTAACATCCGTTACGTCGGTCATCAGCGCATCGTAAACGTTGGAGACCAGCAAATCGGCGCCCGGAAGCTGACGGTGGAACTTGTCACGCAACTGATCGATCACAGAGTCGATCGAGCCGGTGACTGGGGCCTGCATGTAGACGTTCTTGCCCTTACCCAGGAACGACAAGGTCTTTCCGTCATAGACCGTCTCCGTATCGGAGAATCCGGTTTTGCGGGTCGCGCGGAGCTTGTCCGGCCGGTTGAGGTCAACGGTCCCGGAAGTCGCGATCTGCAGCTTCTGCTGATCCTTCGAGACAACCTCGAAAGTCGAGTCATAGCTCAGCGAAATGAATTTCTGTGCTGCGATATAATCGGACATGGCCTTCAGGAGGCCTTTCGCATTCTGGGCACTCACATCCTGCCCAGTTCCAGCTTGGTTGGTCGAAGCACTTTCGCTCGCGTTTTGAGTCGTAGCCTCTTGCGCCGTCG